>Ga0179591_1332222_pt1 | contig 10283 bp, 9 predicted proteins | sample CZOMad2_1_08_16f_FD_182891 | JGI IMG/M metagenome (GOLD analysis project Ga0179591, IMG submission 182891) | Vadose zone soil fungal communities from Angelo Coast Range Reserve, California, USA - CZOMad2_1_08_16fungal (PacBio error correction) | ecosystem: Environmental > Terrestrial > Soil >... | reverse complement strand
GTACCCTTCTCCCTCTCTTGTGCTGTGAAAGTACATTGTTTGACCCTTTTGAGATACCGGCTTTCTCCTCTAGTGGGTCATATATACGAAGTAATCACATCGGCTGTGGTCCCTGCTCCCCTCCCTCCCCATCTTGATCACTTGTCGGAAAGCCGGCCCAGACCTCCTTTTTCCTAGTTTTTTATCATGTAGTCAGGCTGCTTTTTCCACATTTTTCCTTGATCCCAGGCGACGACGATCAACCTCTTCTTTCCTCCTTGCCCATGAGTTGGCGCCCTTCTCGTCGAAGATGACTCGTAGGAAGGATTCCTCCACTCTGTTCCTTCCACTTCCCCCCTCCTTCCGCGGATTTTTTTGATGTCAGTTCTGGGGGCCCAGTATTCTAATCTTTCCTTAACTGAAACCGTTAGGTCAACCCGAAGCCTTAACGCAATGCTTTAAAGGTCCAATTGGAACCCCTTCACCAAGCTCCTTTCCCCCCCTTTGGAGTCCCTCCACTGCCAGGTAGGACATGCGCCGCCTTATTTTTTCCTATGCCGACTTTTACCCGGGAGCGTGTTTTCGGTCAGTGCATTCACCACTCTCGTTGCCACACTTCTCTCTGCCTCAGCGAAATTTTTATCGCTCCCCCCCTTCCGCCTCAAGATATCGATCTTTTTTTCCGATCTTGTTGTTGTTGATTTCCCCTGATACTCGTTGGATGTCCGCCATGCCGCTTTTTTTAGGTACGAGAACTTCGGCCATCGACCCTTTTTTTTCCGGTGTCAAAAGCTTACTTTTTTTTTTCCGTCTGCCTGAAGACTCGACCTGCATGCGTTCTCCCCTACACTTTTTCTTGCTCGCGAGTCTACCCGGTTGTGCTTACTCCACTCCAAACGGTGGACCGTGCTGTGTCCGTAGGATTCGTTTCTTTTTTTAAGCCGGGAGATTTGCCCTTTGGTTCCTCAGCACGGGAAGGTTCATCGTGGCGACGACTTTCTTTGCGGACTGGATCAATCGATATAAGGCTGGGCTTTGTCGGACGTCGGCCAGGGTCTGGTTTGCAGGAGAGGATGGGCGAAGATTCATCGATTTTCTAAAGGAGGGGCGCCGGCTCCCCCGATAAAGCGTTAACCACCCAACCCCCCTCAAAAAAAGAAACCTCTAACCAAAACAAAAACACCACCCACCCCCACAACCCAGAACCCCCAAAGACAAAGAAACACACGCACACCCCCCCCCAAAACAAAAAACCACTCCCCCACCCCCCCCCCCCCCAACACCCCCAAAAAAAACACAACCACCCCCAACCCCAAAAACCAACCCCAAAAAACCCCAAACCAAAACCCCAACTCAACAAATACCCCCCCCAAACCCCCACCCCCCCTTGGGGGGGACACCACAAACAAAAACCCACCCCCCCAAAAAACCAACAACCCCAAAACCAATCTTCTTTTGCCCCCCCCCCCCAACACCCCCCCAAAACCACCCCCACCCCCCCCACAAAAACCCAACCCCAACCCCAAAAACCCCCCCCCCCACCCACACACAACACCCCCCCCCCCCACCACCCACACCCCCACACCCCAAACCCCCCCCCCCCCACACCAACCCCCCCAACAAACCAACACCCCCCCCCACAAACACCCCACCCCCCCCCCCCCCCCCCCCCACCCCAACCCCCCCCACACCCCCCCCCCCCCCCCCCCCCCAACCAACACCCCCAAACAAACCCCAACCCCCCCCCCCCCCCCCCCACCCCCCCCCCCCCCCCCAACCCCCCCCCCCCCACACCTCTCTTGGCAATCCGGCAGAACGTGTAAGCATGTTGTCAGTGTTTCTTCAACGGTTCTTTTTTGTGCAAGGTAATGTTCCCTTTTTTCCTCCGAATTGTTTTTGTTTGAAACACCCTTTCGTCTTTTAAGAGTACGTCTTCTTAAATCGTCCCTCCCAGAACCTAAGCTTTGTTGTGACAAAGACGACTTCCTGCCTTTTTCCTCCCTTTCCGTCTTTCTCTTGCAACAGCCGGTCGAGCAGATAAATATAGAAGAGGAGTCACCAATTTTTCAGTTAAGGTGCTTCGACCTTCTTGTTCAGACCGCTATGGTGGGGGAGGGTCTTTGCTTCGCCACGACGTCGTAGCATGAGCTAGCCGTCCCTCCTTTCTACGAGATTTCCGGTGAATATTGTGAGCCGTTTAGCACCTTTTTTTGGAGTTAGTTTCTACTTCTTTGGGAGTGGGTGCAATATCACCTTCCTGATTCGCCGTGTCCGAATCTAGACGGTCCTAACACCCTCCCTGCACTTATATTCTTTATGCGGGAGCTAACTTTACCTATTCCCTCCCCCCACGTTATGGAACCAGTGATCCGAGTTGTGTCGCCTAATACCCTCTTATCTTCCCATCGAGTGATGGGTTTTTAAATACAGATAATTTTTCCTTTAGAAGACTCGGCTTCGTTGAAATGTATGACCTCTCCCCATCGTCCGTCAGCCGTCCAGCGTAGCATTCTTCCCCTCACCGGACATACGATCAAGCATCCGACGCACTGTCATTTGGTTGCACCTCTCTTTCATCGCTACCTCCCCTTTGATGCGGCCGAGGCTGCTTAGTCAAACGTAGAGGACGGGATTTTTTTGTTTCAAATACCCGACGTTTGCTTCCCTACCGAAGCCTTGTTCCAGAAACGATTCCATCCCCAGTTAGTGAAATCGTTATGGTGTTCTTTTTATGACAGAGTCCCCTTTGTTCGAACGGCCCTAGTTCTTTTTTTCAGGATTTCCCTTAGCTATACATCGTCTCCTCATATACTCGTTCTTTTAGCCGACGTGTAGCTTTTTGGACGCTGTTTTTTTTTTCAACTGGTTTTTTTTTTTTCTCCTTTTCAGGACAAGGTAGGTCTGTGACTATTCTTTCCCACGGTTGGGGGTTGGGCCGGCTGATCTCATTTTCTCCAAATGGATGTTTATTTATCGATTCGATTTAGAGTCGCTCTCTTTGCTCTCCGCGCGGAAGCCGGCCTTGTTATTCCCCCTTTATGAACTTAGTGGAGAAGTTCTTGGATGGCGTTCTTTTGAACCTCTACCCATAGTCTCAGTGTCGTGTTACTAAAACTCTCGTTTCGCGGCCCTCCCCTTTCTTGAAGTAAACCAGAGTCCCTGGTTGTCCCTCTGGTTTTTTTATTCGCGTGTACGACGCCTAAGAGGTGAGTTCCTCTTTCTTGTGATTTTTCCCTTTCTAATTCATGTTCGCCAGAAAAGGCTGGTCAATGTTGGCTTCTGGTCTAGCTATTCTCCTTTCTCCAGGACGCCGCAACTTCGTACAACCCCCCTCTCCAACCGTGAGCGACGTCGAGACCGTGATCAGCCAGTTCAGTTGTTTCCCTTCCCTGATGTTCCCTTCCAAGCTAACGGCGCGTTTTTTTCCACCCCTTTAGGTTTTCCCCCCTTGTTTCATCGAAGCCTGTGTGTATCCCCCCTCTCTCCCCTCGCACCTTTCCTTCATTGGGCGGACGGCCTGGTCTTTTCACCTCCCCCCCCCTTAAGGTTGTTTCTTTCCTACCCAATCCTCTTTTCATCCTCGTTGTTGGTGTTTCTCTTCCTGTATTACGTGCAACTGCCTTTTTTTTCTTTTTTTTCCAAGTTTTTCCCGCAAGTGAAGGCGCGGCGTTTTTTTATCCTTCCCGGATCCCACAACCGGCGTATGGAATTAGGAAACTGGTTTTCTTGCCCCTCCTATTTGTCTCCCACCTTGCCCGACTTTTTTACTTTTGTTTTTTTCCCCTTAGGGCCAAACCATCGCCCCCCCCGTATGCTTCGAGAGTACGTGCTCGATGGTGCGCTCGGCTTTTTTTATGATTTCCTCCTGCCCTTGAGAAGACCGCTCCCGTTGTGATTTGCGCAACAGGTTATCGGGCAATACCGTTCACTTTCCCCAGTTCCACTCTAGCTGAGAGAAATTCCCTTCACGAAAGGTCCCCCGTTTTTAGAGTGCAAACCGGTAGTTTTCTCAACTTTTTGACGCGAACGTTGACCAGTAAGCGGTACGACTTCTACCTTTGACCGCGTTAGAGTGTCCCAGATTCCAGCCCCCCCTTCTAGTTTCTCAGCAGCTGTTGCATCGTACGGCTTGCCGCCTCGGGAAATTCTCCGAGAAATCCTTTCCTTGCCGCGGATATCCCACCTTTCCCTTCCTTTGAGCGCTCGCTGGTTTTGTGTTCCTCCCTTCCCCTTCCAATTCATAATTTCACCATTGATGATACCGACCCCACCGTGTCCCTCATTAACTCTGCAGTCGATACGTGACTTTGGTAGGATTTAATCACGTTTGCTTGCATGTATCGCCTGTCTATCCTCCTCCCTCTGCGGCCCAGAACGGGACGGTTTGGAACTGTGGATAGCTAAAGGGAGATGAAATTTTCACTTTCTCATTCCCTTGACGTCTCTTTTGATCGTCTTTGGCGCAGGGATTCGTTCGCATCAGTGTAGCTTTTTTATGGAATAACCAACGGCGAATTTTTTCTTCACATTCCATCCTCGCCTCCTTATCTCCGTGCGAGCGCTTCCAGATGTCCCGTACGTGACTTCGAGTATTTCTTTTATGATCCTGTAGGCCTTTGATCGTGATGAGGAAAGTGTTTCTTCACGTTTTCCTTTGGTTTCCTTCCTAACTTTCCCTCCCTCTCCTAATCATCTTTTGAGGCCTCGCTGCGAGGTTATACTCCTTTTTTCCAAACCATCACGCGCGAGCGCTTTTGTATTCCTCCAGAAAACACTCGGACTGACGTTTCAAGCCTCCCGGCCGCGGAAAGTTAAAACCCCTTTTCCCCAGTCCTTGTTTCTTCTCCAGCGAGATGGGTGATGCCATTTAGCTTCTTCCTGACAACCTTGCGCCGAACCTTTCATCGCAGCATTTTCCGTCGGAACCCCCCCCCCAAAACGCCCCCGCTCCTCTGGAGCCTCGACCTTCGTACAACCCTTTTGCAACGCGAAAGTTTAAATCGAGAATAAAAGTGTACGTCATCCTGGCTGCCCTTTTTCCTTCGATAGTTGACCCCCCTCCGCGGGCAAACACATATGTCTTGCTGCTATTTTTGAAGTTTTCCACTGACCACTCCTTGGGCCCTTTTCTTAATTTTCTCTTTCTTTCTACAGAAGATGGTTTGACTCCAGCAGTCTTTCGAGATTTTTTCCCCTTTCTTTTCTCGAAACAGCATTTCACAGGCCTTCCCCTCTTCTAGACTCAGGTTTCTCCTACTCGCCCCGCGGGACGTTCATGAGAAGCACCCGGCCCGGACCCTCAAAGAACTTTCACCCTTTTTCCGTTGACTTTGCTTTGCCCTCTTGCATTTTTCTGCAGTGATGCCAAAGTCTCGAAGATTGGTAAACAGTCCGTCGTTTTGATTTGGAAGTCAATTCTTCCCGTCTTATCCCAGGAGGGATTTGTTTTTACTCTCCCTTTTCCCCCTGGGAACCGGAAGTTTCCGAAAAACCCCTTCTGAGATTTTTCATGAAAGTTCCATGGGAGGCCCCCTAGTCGATTTCCCCGAACTTGCATTTTTCTGTTCAACCCCCCTTCCCGATAGGACAGCAGCCACCCTCCGACTGAATCGAAATTCAAGGACAGCATACGCTTCACGGGCACAGTTTTTTGTCTCTTCCTCCAGGTAGCCCGCGCGGGTGTGTTTTTTTCTCCGTTTGACTGGAGATTTTCTTCCCTTCGTGCCTCCCGCTGACTGTCTATTTGAAACATTTTCCCCCTCTTCCCCTTTCTCTCAACGTCTTTTCGGACCGCACCCGGCCTGGCGCAGCACGCTTTCCCTATATCTTTTTCCCCCCCCCCCCTCCTAACGTTTGTTGTTGAGAGGAGTCGATCTGAGCTTTGTCGTTCTGATGAATTTTTCTGATTTCCTTTCAGTTGTGACTATACTGTGCTTGCACCGTCCGCTAGACCCCCCCCCTCTTCCGTCCCCTTAGGAATATGCAACTGGGAGCCCTTCGCATGTTCTTCCCCTTGCTTTGTTCGTGTCAATTCAACGAAACTGTGGCTTCCTTGGAGTTTTTAATTTGTGATCCTTCAGGTGTTTTCCGGTTTCTTTTTTCCGTTTTGAAAGACCAGAACAATTCGCCCCTTCATTTCCCTTCTTTGTCAGCCCGGGCGTATGCATCAAGCTCTATACGGGGCTGCTTTTTAACGTTCTTTCCCTCTAGTAGGAGTTTCTTATATTCACGCCTGATGTTTTTTTAAAACGCTGAGTCCCGCCCCCCTTTTTCTCCTGCCGGACAAACTGCACTGGTTTACCAATTCCTGTTTCCTGGCCGGAATGCCCCCTGCATCCCTTCTCCTGAAAGTCATGATATGCACTTTTTTTTGAACAAGGCTTCGACAGGTGCCTTGACTTTGTTGCGTCTCTGACTACCCAAATCCCCCCCCCCCCTCCCTCTTTTCGTAAGTCATTCATGGGCAACATATTCTGGACCAGGCTCCCTCACTTTTTCCGCTGTGTAATGTGTGTGCGCACGAAACAATTCCCAAAAGCATTTGGTATTTCGGAGTTCATTTACTTCATCGCTTCTTCCTTCCCACTGAACTTCCGAGTAACAAAGGATCGGTCAGGTGTCGACCCTTTCCTGAGCGGATTTACACGAAGAGACGTTTTGGTGAATCTCCTCATCTTTAGAGGGCGAAGACCGGATTTCATCTTCGCTTTTGAATGATGTTTTTTCTTAAGTGGAAAGGTCGACAGGCATTTTCCTCTTCTCTGTCATTGGCTTTTGGTGAAGCAAGATGAGAATGACCTTGAGGCCGTTTATAGCAGTTCCCCTACGTCAACCCATTCCTGACTGTCCTCTCCTCAGTGATGACTTGTTGGAGTCCGGCGCGCTGGCATTTATTCCCCCCTGACGATTCCAAGAGTTTAGGAGCTATTACTTTTTTTAGACTGCTTTTTGCCGATTCAAAGAACCCATACTCTCCAGAGTCACGACTCTTTTCGTCTTGAAATTATGACATGCAGAACGTTACGACTGGAGAACCATCACTTTTTCCCTTTTACCGACGTCTTCAATGCAGTCCCCCCTCTCACTTCTGGTGTCAAGTTGTTCTTCCCCCCTCCTCCCCTTCATTTTGGTCCGTGTATCACCGGTGAGGCACGGTGCAAGCCCTTTTTCTTCCCAACCCACTACATCCCACTTTAGAAGCCACTGCGAAAGAATACGAAACTCCCCCGGATTCTTCCGGATGGTGCTGATTCGTTAGGTTTTTCCGCCTTCTCCCAAGCCTGACCGAGTTTTTTTGAAGGGAGATCTTCGGAATGCGGTTGACCCTCCTTTTTCTTTCGACGAAAAGCTTTCGTATTGGACTTTTTCAGGGAAATGGTTGGTTTGTTTTTATCTTTTTGAGACAAGGTAGCTTTTTCCCCTCTACATCCCTTCCGCGCGTACCTCGAACTGGCATCCAAACTTTTTTCCAGATAGACTTTTCGTCGTTTTTGACGACTACATCGGCGCTTCCCCTTTCCACGAAGGCCTTCTGTTGCCCGAAGCTCTTTATGACTCTGGGAGAAGTCCGTTTGGCTCTCTTTTCCTACGGCCAGACCCTAGAAGTATCTGTACCTTTTCCGAGGCCCTACCCCCTTGACGTTCTTAAAACGTTAAGTACCCCCCCGTAACAGCTTTTTGCACCAGATTATGGATTGAACTTAGAGTTTCTCGTCTCAGATTTCCTTATTTTTTTTGATTTAGGGGATGAACCGCTCCGTGACCTTTGCCCCCCCCCCCTTTCGGCCTTGTTCCGGCCGCCTGCACCTACCCTAGGCGGATCATCCAGCCCCCTCGCCACCCCTTCTTTCCCCCCCCCGTTTTGAGTGACGCTTCGACGGTGCTCAGAAGTGTAGATGTTCCTAAGATTTGCCAGAAAAAGGCGCGGCCTGAGAAACCACCTAGGCGTTGTCTTTCTTCTCCGTTTTTGTGTGGATCTATCCACCATGCCCACTCCCTCCCTCCTCCTTCCGGAGTTGGCCCCCAGAAATAAACCCGTCATCAATCCCTCTTTCCCCCAATTATATCTGTTTCCTCCTACTTTGACCTTTTTTTTATTTGAAAGTACACTCCCGGGATGTCGCCCACTTGTCACACGCACTAGGTCTTCGCGGTCCGCTTCCTTCTTTCAAAAAAACGGCGTCCGGATGATCGGGGGCCAACGCATTGTTTAGTCGCCAATTCCCCCCCCCTTGTCGACCGGTTTCCTTGGGATGGGCATATTTTCAGCCTAGTCCCTGACCTGAAAGTAGAAGCTCTGCTCACCTGTACGGGTTTCCCTCCCTTTTTTTCCCTCCGTTCTTAGACCCCTGGTCAGAGACTGGCGGCATGACGCTTTTTGTTGCGGGCACCAGTTGTGCTCTCCCTGCCTCTTCCGATTCCAGCCCGAGGAACTCTAGGATCTTCGCTGAAGGACCATTCAGACAGCTTGCAAACACCCCGCATCTTCGGGGGGTTACTTCCTTGGAATTAGACAGTCTTTTTTCTGAGTGTTTCCTTCGAGGTTCGGCAAGTACTCGGTTTTTTTAGTAAAGCCCCAGTCCCCCCTACGGTCCCTCCCGTTGACGGTTTCTTACGTTGCCGTTTTCCCCTATGCTGCTGCGCAGCTCGAGGGACCTTTAGTCCCTGCCGATAGTCCAGAAAAAGTTTTGGAACCTCCAAAGTTAGATCTTTTGGACGATGCGCATAGGTCCCCCTCTCCCTTTCTTTCCACCCTTGCCACCCCAACGTGGGACCGCCTTGAGGTCCCCCCCTTTCCGATACTTTCCCCAGTGAGTTTGAATCTCTATGTTATATTCCATGTCTATCGCCGAAGGCAGCCACCGATCTTTTTACGATTGAACCACCGGAACGTCTTTCAAGCCACCCCTTTCCCCTCTTCAGAGCCAAAAAAACTTTTCTGATTTTTTTGCTCGTGTCGTTGCGCCTAGCCCCCCCCTCTTTAGTTTTCCCCCCCGGCTGAATTGCCCGCCTCCTTTTGATTTCCTGTGACGAGTGCGAGCCGGATCTAGGTGATTCACATTGGCCTTCTCCAGTTTTAGTGTCTTTCTTCGTAGTGCAGTTTGTTGAGTTCTATGCTGAAGTTTAGCCCGTCGGCCTTGACGTCAGTTTTCTCTGGAGATCAGTAGACGCTCCTCCTCTTCTTTTTCGCGAGGATTTGATGTTTCATTTTGTTCCTACCCCAAGGGCTCCTTTTGACTGCTTTTACATGTAGGTCACCCCCAACCCCTTTCTCCCTCTTTCGTTGACCACGCCGGCGGGCGGAAGGCTGTTTCAACCTCCCCCCTCTGTTTTACAGAGATTTTCCCTGATGTTGATCGCCCCGAGCTGATAGTGACACCATTCTTCCTTCCCCCCCAGTGCAAAGACCCCTTAGTTTGCACCCCTCCATTCCTTCATTTGGGCGCCGAGCGTCCGGGATGCTTTTTGCGCAAACACGCCCTTGATCAAAGGGCCTTGCTAAAGATTTGTTTTACGGTCATTTTTTTTGATAAGCCCCCCTACAAATGATCGGCGAACCACGCGCAGTCAGAACCTTTGACCCCCCGAACTGGTGGTCTCGGTTTTTCTTCAGATGGATGGTTGCCCCCCCCCCCCTGAAGAGGGACTCGAATGACATCCGCTTCCTCTTTCACTCCTTTTCTTTTTGCGCGCAAACATCATTCCCAACCTCTTCCTCTTCGCGCAGCTAATTTTCCGGACTTTTAAGTAATCGTCACCCTCGGTTGTTCTTTGGTTAGTCCCAGGCGACTCCAATTAGCCGGCACCTGGCTCGGTAAATCATTTTTCAAAAGAGATACGGTTTTTTTTTTCTTATGTAAGGTCTTGTCCCTTGCATTGCTACGATGCAACTAACACGATTCTATGAGCAGCGCGGAAGCATGCTGCGACTCTTCCACCCCGACGACCGTAGTATAATGTTTTAACCTTCGGACACCTCGGTGTCTATTTCCACCCGTATTCTCTTCTTGATCCCACTAAAGTGGCCAGAGTATTCTTTGCCCGAATTCGGCCTTGCCCCCCTTTCTTTTTCCCCCGGTCACCCCCCACGCGCACTACGCTCTGAATACCTCCTTCCCAAAAGCTCCTACAGCTCCGGTCCAAGTCCCGTTTCCCTTCCATTACATGGCGAGATTCCCAGTCCCTTTTTTCCTTGGAACCTGGACCCTTTCTTGTTACCCCGAGCCGAGATTATTGGCCACCCTTAGCTTTTCTGATTTCGAACTTTCACTCGCCCTCACCGGTTCTCCCCCCCCTCTCGACTA
>Ga0179591_1270755_pt1 | contig 10283 bp, 15 predicted proteins | sample CZOMad2_1_08_16f_FD_182891 | JGI IMG/M metagenome (GOLD analysis project Ga0179591, IMG submission 182891) | Vadose zone soil fungal communities from Angelo Coast Range Reserve, California, USA - CZOMad2_1_08_16fungal (PacBio error correction) | ecosystem: Environmental > Terrestrial > Soil >... | reverse complement strand
GTTCACTGAATTGACTCCCCCCCAAGCATCACCCCTCTGTCTCCAGAATTACGTCACCAAGATCAACCCCACTGCTTAGCCCCCCTCCCCTTCGACAAAGGCACGCGAGGATGCCCAAGCCTTGCCCGAGAGTTTTCCGGGTGCCCCCCTTAATCATCATTCGAAGAAGCCCCTTTCCCTCCTTTTGAAAGGATGTTTTTACCCTAACTCAGCGTCTCTCCGTCTTAGACATGGGGAACCCAAGCTTTTCCCTCTTTCCCTTTCTTCTTCTCCCGAGCACCAACATAAACCGATGCGCTCTTCATTTCCCCCTTCTATCTTTTCCCCAGTCCCTTCTCACGGCCGAATTGGGTTCTTTCCTGGTATGGATCCGCCCCCTGCACTTTCGTACTGTAGTGAATTCCCCATTCTTTTCCAGTGCTTTTCTGTCCTCCTTTAAGTCTTCTCCTTCCCCCCTCAGATCCTTGAAGAATTCAAATTCCTTTTCCGGGTGTGTTCATTTTCAAATCCAAGAGTTCTCTCTCTTGTCAGTGGCCTGCCCTTCTTTCTGTTCTCAATGACTTAGAAATAGATGTCACATCCTCCCCTTTTTCTTTCCTTGGTCTTCTTTTCTCTTTTTCCCCCTCCCCTGCGACTGTCAAGGGTCTAGGATTTCCATCTTTTTTTTCCTTTAGACCCTTCTACTTTCTATTTCAAAGTCTTCCTCCTAGTGAAGATTAGTCTGGCTTTTTCATCCCCCTCTTCCTTCTTCGGTGAGAACTTCAGGACCTCTTCTCGGACCAGGTGCTTCCCTGTTCCGTTTCTGCTCCCCCCCTATCTAGCTTCGTGACACTTTTACCGCTTTTTTTTTTTTCGCTATACTCATTTTGCGCTCCCTCCACGTCGTTGAAGAAAGATTCCACATCATTGGCATTTTCTCCGATTCCCTCACCCTTCTCCTTTTGATCAAGTTTTTCTCTCCCTCCACACATCCCCCCTTATCATTTTAGGTGAGAGGCCTGTGCGAGGAATTTTGTTTCTCCCCTTTACACCCCCCATAGATTATCCCAATTTTTTTCTTAGATGTATCCCCCCACTGAACCCTTCTGATTTGTCCCTTAAAGTCCATGACCTCCCCCGTTGTAAATCAGTCCCCTTATTGACTTCCTCATCCCCACTTGATCCCCTCTTTCGAACGTTTAACTCTTCCTTACTCCTTTTCGTGTCTCCTTATCATCAGAAGTAACTCCTTTCCCCCAGGAGTCGCCCCTCCAAAGATTTTCGTTTCTCCGGTCCGCCCTTTTTTTCTTCTCGAATTGCGCCTTCATTCCTGCGTTTCGTTATTTTTGGTTAAGGCATCCTATGTTCCCCTTTCCCCTTTTTTGAGCTTCCCTCCCTCTCCTCTGATCCCCCGAAGTTTCCACGATAGCCCGGTTTCCCTCCCTTCCCTCAAACATCTTTTGTCCAAGGCGGGTGTTTTCTTTCATGAGGAAGCCGTCCCCCTCCTCTAGAAGGCTCCAAAGGAGGGGAATTTTAGCCTCCCCTTGATGACGAGCTTACACAGGTAGTTTGTGTTGAGTTCTTCCTCTTCCTCCCATAATCGACAGAATTTCCCTTCCAACTGGTATCGAATGCCTGTCCTCCTTCAGACATCCCCCCTCATTTCTTTTTTCCTTCTCCCTGTATCCCTCATGGAAGATTCTGTCGAAGTTATCTCTTTCTCTGCCCTAACGCCCCCCTCTTTTTTTTCGGTTATTTTCCCCTCCCCTCCCGATCCGCCCTTTTTTTTGGCTCTGACTTTCCCAATGGGCAAAGATTTGTCGGCGGTCTTGTAAATTGCTTTCTCCCTCGAGCTCTGTGTGGCGTTCGGAGAACCCCGATCCCCAATTTCCTTCCCTCTCGCTCCAATCTCCTGATGACCCGAAGTATCTACTAGTCTTCCCTTCCAAGACGCTTCTTTTTTTTTCCTTCTTTCTCGACGGTAACCCCCCCCAAGGACCTTTTGCCCTCTTCCCCCCGACTTTCCCCCCCCTTTTTCTAAAAGGGTGTTGATGTCATTTTCCCCTTGCCTCTGCTCAGCTACCTACCTTCCCCCCCCCCTTCTCTTTTTCCCGCAAGAAGCGGACCCTCTCTTCAATTTTTTTCTTTCTTTTCAGCTCCATCTCTCTCTCCTTTTTTTCTTGCAGGGGCTGAAACCCTATTTCCCCCCCCTGTACGCTTTTCCCCATCTTTCGCCCTCCTTTTCTCCAATTGTCTATCGGTGTTTTTCGATAATTGTTCATTCTCCTACTCTACCCCCCCCCCAACCCCTCATCAATCCACGTTTCTTCCTTCCCTTGAAATCTTTCCGTGAGGGCGAAGTGGAGTCGGATGGAGTTCTCACCCTCTTTTTCCTTTTCTCACTTTTTTATCTTCTCGGTTGACCTTCTTCCTTTCTTTTCCCTAACATTTCCATACGTTTTGTTTTTTTTTGATCTTCTCTCTAATAATTTTCCCCTCTCCCCTCACTCTCGGACAAACTGAATCCCGCATAGGAGTTTTCAGAGTAAATCCTTCCTTTTCCGTGATTTGACCCTCTTTAAGAATGCCTCTTTTTTTCTTTTATTCACCTCTTTTCCCTCTGAATAGTACTACCTCAAGTGCTCAATTCCCCTCCCCTCCAGGACACTTTGGTATGATTCTGAATCTGACGAGAGAACTTCCCTCTAGGGTTCCCTTTCCTCCCCTCTCCTTCAACATTCCGAGATTCCGTCTTGCAAATCCCGGAATCATAGGTTTTCCCCATCTCCTCTTGATGACCAAGCATTGAAAGCGGAATCTCCCCTTTCTCCCATATTTTTTCCTTCCCCTCCCCCTCCTTCACGCATTGGTTTGATTTTTCCCTCTTTCCTCCATTTGGCCTTATTTTCCCCCTTGTACCCGAGACAAATCGAATGTTTAGTCCTTTTTTCCACGTTTCTTTCTTGATGCTTCTTCTTCTAAGGATATTTTTCTCCTCTTTTCCTCTCCTTTGAATTTTTTTTCGAAACATTAGTAGAGTTCCTTGGAGGCCCCCATTCCCCTACCTGACTCCTTCCTTTTTCTTTTTTTCTTTTTTCCAGCCCCGTTTTACTAACCGTTTCTTATTTCACCCCTTTCCCCTTTCCTTCCTCCCCCCCCGCCTTTTCAAGGGTGTAACTAATTTATCCTCGACTTCCTTCATCTGCTTTCCCTTTTCCCCCTTCTTCATCAAGAATCCCCCCCACACAGTCGCTCTGTTCCCTCCCTTCCTTCCCTCTAATGGTAACGGCGGCTGGCTTTCTAATGCCTTCGCCCCCAACCATGGGATCTATTTTTCTTCCTCTCATTGACTAATTCCTCTTTTGTCTTTTCTTTCTTTGGAGAGTAGTCCCGCTCCCTCCCCCCTACGACCATCGTCGCCGTAAAAAGCAACCCAAGAGAAGTCCCCCCGGGTTTAACCTTTTCTCTTTTTTTCCTTCGACCTCCTTTCCTTGCCCTGAAACCATTGCCCCTTGTTTCCCTCCTCTTTCCTTTCTGATAAACGTCAAATCCTAACCCGACTTTTTCCCGCTCCCTTCTTTCTCCCCCTCCCCCCTTCAAGGCCCGACCGTCTCATCCGGTTTCATATCAATTTCCCTGACCTGGCCACAATTTTCTTTAGGACCTCTCTCTACCCCCGAAGACAGAAAACGGCTTTCCACTGTTCCCACTAACGGGCATGGGCTTCTTCGTTTTCAAGTCCCCACAAGCTATTCCCTCCTTCTTTTTCTTGTTCTCACACCGTCCCCTTCTGTTTCTTGTCGAAGAGAAGTCACCCTGTCTTTATTCCTTTGTTTTCTTTTTCTCCACCCAGACAGTGGATCTTCTTTCTTCCCACCCACTCCCCCTCTCCTCCCTCCCTTTTTTCGTGTGTTATGTCTAAAATAAACACCCCCGCCCCCCAGGTCTGGTTTCCTTTCCCTCAGTTATATTCCCAATGTAGCGCTAGATCGGGCGTACAGCGTTTCCTTTCTTCCCCTTCCTCCCCTTTTTTCCCCCTTCTTTTCTCAAGCCCCGAACCCCTTACCCTTCTCCCTATTTTGACCCCTTTTTTTTTGATTAACTGGAACGAAAGAGCCTTACCACCCCTTTGTACCTCCCTTTTTTTTGCTTCACCCCCCTCCCTTCCTCAGTATTCCACGCGGACCCCCCTCTTTCCTCCCAACTTCCCTACTGAAAGTCATTGGAATCTGTAAGCACCCTGATCGTCATTTTCTAACCCTGTGTCACTCCCCGACTCCCCCTACTTGGGGCCTTTTTATTTTTTCACTTCCCCCCTTTATAATTCCAGTACCAGTCACTCCCCCTTTCCTTCCCAGGCATTATATACCTGATGTCTTCTTTTAACATTCTTCGTATACCTTCTGCCGCAGGAGCCGAGTCCCCCCGATCCCGCTTTTTGGTTCCTTTTGAGCAGGGAGTAGGAGTAATCCCTTAATCTGTTTGTGTCCCCCCCCCCCCCCCCGATGAAGGTGACATTAAGTTCTTTCTACTCCTGGAAAGTAGACCCATTGCTTTGGTCCTTTTTCTTCGATTCGGGATTTCTTTCCAGTGCTTCTCTTACCTGGGGATTTAACCTTTTTTTTCCCTCCTCCGTTTTTCCCCAGTTCCCCCCTCAATTTTTTACAAAATGCGACTCAAACCGAAATTTTAAGAGGATTTTTCTTACCACTGCCTTTCCTTTTCTCTTTCTTTCCGGTCAGTCCATTTCTTTCATTATGCTTCCTTTCTCAAACTCCTGAGGTCCTTTCCTAGATTTCTCCCCCTTGAGACATTTTTCAGTCCTTCTCGGTTTATTTTTGGATAGTGCGAATCTGATGGGCCTCTTTTTTCTTCTTTTTTGCTGTCTCACCTTCCCGCCGTCTCATATCTCTTTTTTTCCCTCCCTCAACTTTGTTGTTGTTTCGTCTCCTCTGATAGAGGGTGAAACCCAGACCTCCCACTCTTTACCCTCCAGAAATTTACCGAACTCTTCAACCCTTGCGTCTCCCTCCCCCACCTGACCCACAAGTCAAGTTACTCTCCATTGAGGTGAACCTTTCCCTTTCATAATCTTGATTCCCCGAATTTCCTCGAACTCCCCGTCTTCCGCTGGGTTCAGGAGTGTTTTTCAACTTACCTCCTTTGAACTCCTTTATATCACTTTATCTTTACCTATCGGGGAACACAACTTTATTTAAAAGAGGGTGCTGAACTTCTGCAAAAAGAGCCACAGAGCTCCAAATTTTTCCCTCGAGAGTGCGAAGGCTCGAATAACAGCCCCTTTCCGGCCTCGGTCTACGGTCCTCTCTTTCTTTTTTGAGCCCTCCGCCTATTGCCTCTTTTCGGACCCATTTTCCCTTGATCTGTACGAACGCCCTTCTGACACTCTATCCCTCCCTCGGGGATCTCGTTCTCATTCCCCGAACCCTTTTACCCGGCGTGACTTTCTTTTCTCTTTGTTCCAATCCAATCTCCGCGGGCCCCTCTGGTCCTTCCCTCTCTTTCCTGCTTTCTTTCCCGTACTTTTAACGACTTTTTCGCCATCGTTCTTCTGATGTCTCGTGCGATGTGGTCCCGCCCATTTCCCGCCCTCGACGATCGGGGAGTAACAAGGTTTTCCTTCCCTCTTTCGGCTTTTTCGAGCGGCCCTCTGATTTATCAGATTCTTATCTTTCCCCGAACCTACGAGTGGTATTCTGGGTTTATTCTTTCGTCGCTCTTTTCTGGCTTCCATTCTTCCGCCCCCTTACTTCTTTTCTCGCGGCCTGACGTGTTTTTTTGTACGTATTCTTTTAGTCCCTTTATCATACTTTGCTGTGGAACACTAATTTCCCAAAGTTTCCCTGCCTTTTCATTATCATTCCTTCTTTTCAATTTTGAGGGGTTGGATGTTCTCGTGTTTTTCTCACACCCTCCCCAGTTTTCTTTATGGGTCCAAGAAGAATCGCGTGCCTCTGGCCTCGGTGATTTCCCTCCCAACAAAGATATTGCGTTTTCACTCCCAAACCATGCTGATTTTTTTTTTGGCTCCTTCCTTTTCCTCTTTTTTTATAGGTTCGGTTTTTTTCCGCCCCTTTATTCGACCGTGGACCATTCGTTCTTTTTTGCTGCTTGTACCCGTCCAATTGCTGTGCCTTCTACTTTTTTTGTAGATGAACCCCATTTCGTTTGCGACTTTGCCTTTTTTTTTAGTGATTCATCGGCCAGGCCTTTCGGTTTGCTGGGTCGTTAATAACTTCCGGTACTTTTTGAGCCGTCGGCCTCAGGGCCTTTTCCCTATCGTCCTTTTTCCAGTATTGTTTCTAGGCTGAAGCTAGCCGTGCCACGGAGGAAGACCCCCGTTCTTCTTTTTTGGCATTGTCCACTTCGCCTAATTCCGAGCGACTGACTCCCTATAGCGGTCTTATATTCTTCTCTCAGCATAGCCGTGAGATCAGGCCCCCTTTTGGGTGCTTGTCGCCTTTTTCCTCGTTTATCCTAATCCCTCAGGTCTTTTTCTCTCCTTTTGTAAGTACCTGCCCATCAGGATGTGGGTTGTCCCGTCCATGCCACTGCTCCCATCTCGTTCTCTGATGCGTGCTCTCTCTAACGTGTGTTTTCTGGCGTTTTTTTTTTACCGTTTTTTCCGTGATTGTCCCGGGCTTTGTTGGTTCCGACGCCTGTGCTGCCCCGATATTCTGGACATCCTCTTTTCGTGGGCGCTTTTGTCGGCCCCATCCCGTCACTGAAGGGACCCTCCCCATCTTAATACCTAGATCTATCACCTGAAGGCTGCAAACTATCTTCGTTCTCGACGGTAATGAAGGTGGCACTTGACACCGTAAACCATTTTTTTCCGTACCAGGGTGGGCCGCCCCATGATTTTCGGAATTGCAATTCCTTCTGATTTGACTCTGGGAGGTCGTCGTCACGCCGTGAAAGATCCACCGCATACGATTTTCCTCGGCACGTGTCCTGCAAGGCCTTCTTGTCCCCGTTACAGCGTGTTGGGCCCTTCGATTTTTTTGGTTTGCTGTCGTTACTGATGAGCCGATGCTGACCCATCTTTTCGAAAGGAATGCGATGCACGAGTTTCCGGATGGCTCTGTGTTTGACGGAGCCTGGGACTATTTTTTCATCGGATGATAATCTCTTTTCCAAGTTTTGGTTCACCTCCGTGCCGTCTTGCTCTTGCGTTTCCCATGCATCGGTCACCACGTCCTCCTCCGTACTCGTGCTTGACTTGAACTTTTTGATTGTCCAGACGAATTTTCTCTAGCGCCTGCCCTCACCGATCTTTCGGATGGGTTTTGACCTTCGGACTGACACATTCGTTTCCCTTGCTTACTCCGCGGAAATGCCGAACTTCGGCCCTCCTGCGGTGCCCCTTTTGCGTGCGCGCCTTTGCCGATTTCTCGAATTTTTTTCATTAACATCTGGTGCGTCGACCGATTTTTTTAATGGGGGGTGACGAAATCTTTGGGTCCTGTTCCTTTTTGTTTCGTTTCTCCCCTCCAACAATATCTTTTTTTTCTTCGAAAACTTTTTTCTAGCGGGGTGCGCGATTAAGACCTGATGGATTACCAGTTGACCCTTTGCCGTGAGTCTTTTTTTCCCGTACCGTCCGCCGCCGCTCTAGCGCAGTGCTCTACTTTTGGCCTCATCAACTTCTGGTACCTACGCCGACATTCCTTTTTTGTAGGATTTTCCCCCTACTGCGACGCAGGGATTGATCTTCTTGCAGCTTGAGGCGAGATATTTCACGGCGATTTTTTTGCAGATGGTTAGCCCTTCTTATGGCCTTCTTTCCGAGGTATTGCGACTCTGAGCGATACCCCCAGACACCCTTTATTATAGCGATGCGTGACACGCTGTGTTTGCTCTGTCTTCTTCCTTTTTTATTCGAAAAATCTCCCCTCGTCGGCTCCCCCAGCAAACACCGAGGTGTCTTCCTGCTGTCCTTTCCTATGACTTTTTTTTTTAATATTTTTCTATAGCCAACTGTTGACGTCAAGTTTGCTTTTTCCTGGACCCCCCACTTAAGCCAGCCTGGAATGCCCCGAAGGCATTTCTCCCGAAAAACTCAGCCACCCTTTTTGAGTGTCCCTCTTTCTTCCGCCCCTTTACTGGCCGCAACTTCATTGATGACACATCCCCAACAAGACCCCCCGCCATGTCCGTTTCCAGCGGGCGTTTCCGCTTCTCCCTCCTAATGGTTCTTCTCGCCTTTCGGCTACGAATACCAGTCCATTGGATTTTTAGTCCGAAACTTGCTTTTTCTTTGTTTTTTTCTTCTCCCTCCTTTTCCCTTTCCTCGTTCCAGATCTTCTGGCCCCCACGAATATCGACGGGGAGGTGATGTCCCCTGAACCAAAGACCCCCAGCGGTCTCCCTTCTTCTCCCTTCCCATCAACTTCCCATCGCGTTGCAAAGATTCTTTATACTCCGAAGTAATTGATCCCGTGGACTACGACGGGTTTTTTTCCCCCTTTCCCCACGACCCCGTTTCCTCTTCCTTCGCGCCCCCTTGAGGTCCCTGGATGGAAGGCTAGGTTAGCTCCTCACCCATTTTCTAACATGCTACCGATAGGTGAACTCCCTCACCTTTCCAAAAGAAGGCTTAATTCTCCCCGCACGACCGTTGTCCCTTTTCCATTTCCTCCCTAACCATTCCTTTCCTTTCCGGAACACTGCCCGTTTAGACCAATCGAAAATACCCGGTAGACTGGACCTGCTTTTCTATTCTTACAAGTTTCTTGATCATGAAGAACCTTCCAAGCTTTAGGCCTCGCATTCTCTTCTGTTGTCGTTGCGTTCGCGACCCCTTACTCCAACGAAGATTTTAGATGAACGTGCTACCGATGTCTTTAAGCTCGAAGTTACTTGTCCGTATCCAGTTCCTCCTGGTTCTTCAACCGATATCCATCGTCCTTTTTCCCTCCATTCCTTTTTGAAGATCTTACACCGTAGATCATTCCGCGAGTTTGCCTGGTATGCGCCGCTTTTACCCCCCTCTATCCGGCGCCCCCGTTGGATTGGACGTTGCCGTTGTTGCCGAATCCTTCCTGAGAAATTTGTCGTCGATAGCAGGCAGAATTTATCGGCTAAGCGCTTCCATTGTCGTTTTTTGTTCGCATATTGCTGGGATGATGCCTCCTTTGCGGCCCCCTCCTTCTGCTGATTCTTTCTCAGGCCTGGAGCGGAATGTCCGTGTCGCTCGTTTGTCGGGCTACGCTTCTTTCGTTTTTTATTCGTGAGCTTATGGGCGGCGGCACCAGGCTCTGATTGTACGTCAGTTGACTCCAGCGGTGTGTTGTTGAGAGAGATCTGTAGCGGGCCGTTGTAAGTTTTTTATTTTCCGCCGTCCCCAGCAGCCCCCGTGACCAGCCGACTTCGAAAAGCGACCACCCAAAGAAGAAAGCCGACCAAAAGGCGACGGCACGGTTTCGCCGCCAGGCGGTGTTTTTTTTTTTTTGGTGCTTTTTTTGTTTGGGCTTTTTTGTTTTTTTTTCTTTTTTTTCCTGTCTTTTTTTTCCCCCTTCTCCCCTCCCTCCCGAAGAGGATGGTTTCAGCAAAGGAGGTCATCGCCCGCCCAGCATGGACTGTCCCTCAAGCCAGAAGACCACCCACACCCGTGCCGGCGCGTTTTCCACCTTCCACCCCTCTTATTTTTCACGGACGTTCCCCCGCTTTACGTTCTTCCATATCTAACCCCCCCCTTCTGAAACGAGGGACCTGACTTTTTTGGCTCCCGATCCCCTCTTCCTCCCGTTTTTCTCTGCTGAGAATCCTTGGGAAGGAACATCGGTACGAGCCTACCTTAAAGAACTTTCCAGAATTTCTTCCCTGTCCCTTTCCCTTTCTGATTTATGATCACTGCCCAACTGGCCCATGTAGTTAATGTGTTACGTTTGAATTCCAACGGCTTATGGATCTGATAGCCTCCGAGGACTCATTCTAACTTCACCTTTTTTTTATACCTCCCACGTGTATCTCTTACCGACTATCGACTTTTCAGCGTGTGTTTGTCTCTACGCCTGTTCCCGCCGAACGCGGTCGGGCTTTCGATTGGGTAAGGGGTAGTCCCTTTCGGTTCCTTCTCGTGTATTTCCGCCCTAGAACTCTCACCCGTCGTAAGAGGAGATGTGAGATTTGAAAATATCGGTTTCGCTAGAAGGCCGGAGGCGGCGTCAGGCTTGCAAGCGTTTTCTTTTTTTGCGGCTTAGTTTTAGCGGCACGGGCCGAGACCGGCTGTGTTTACTTTTAGGAGAGTGGTGTCTAACAAAGAGGGAATCATGGGGCGC
>Ga0179591_1259589_pt1 | contig 10283 bp, 8 predicted proteins | sample CZOMad2_1_08_16f_FD_182891 | JGI IMG/M metagenome (GOLD analysis project Ga0179591, IMG submission 182891) | Vadose zone soil fungal communities from Angelo Coast Range Reserve, California, USA - CZOMad2_1_08_16fungal (PacBio error correction) | ecosystem: Environmental > Terrestrial > Soil >... | reverse complement strand
TTTTTCTGCCCTCAACAGAGATGGTAAGCCTGTACCCTGTTTTTTTTTGTATGTAATATTGGGATCGTCTTAGTTTGAGCCCTGTGAGCCCTCACCCTCTACGCTATGTTAATCCACCCTCTTGCCCCCTTAGCGATCTTTTGAACTACCAGATTTGAACCTTCCCCGGGCGTCAACGAGAGCTCCTATGTACATCCTCGCAACCAGCTTTTCATAGTACACCCTACTCTAACCGCCTTTTTTGTGAGACCCCAAAGTACCGAGATGAGAAACACTCTTTCAGGAGATTTCGAGTCACGTCGCCACCCGCTTTCACTGTCCTTTAGTGCTCTATCTAACTCCTTGATGGGTCTTTTACCATGACGAAGTCCTGACCCGAGCAGTTCACCTTTGTACTTAGAAGACGGACATTTCCACGTAGGTCCGTGTTTCTAGTATGCTTCAATTCCCACGGGAGCCCTAGTTGGAACCATCCTAGGTTTTTTCACTTCTCGCCGGTCGTTGGACGAATCAGCGTTCAAGAGGGATCATTCAATAAAGACGCCCACTGTGACAGTGAAAGGATAATCTTTGAGTATTTCACATTCTTACTTTCTATTTAACCCTTTGAAGGAGCTTTGAGACCGGCGAGCTGCTAACCAAATGTATTTTCTGTCATTTTGAAGTTTGCAGGAGAGGTCTGGAATTCCGTATCCATCTATGATGTTTCCAATTTCCCCCAAGCTCCTTTCTCGGGGCGGAGAGCCACGGAACTGATCATCTCCTTCGCAGGCCTAACAGTTGCTCATTACCATCTGGGTTTTGTCCTTGGCCCTCCGTGGGCCTGTGCAGGTTATTCGAATGAACCCAGGAGTCTGCGTCATTTCATTTGAGAATTTTATCTAGAACTGACCTCTCTTATTCTTTGCCTCTCCCCTCCAGGTCGCTTTCCTTATGTAACCTTCCTGTAGTGTTTCCCGATGGAACTTCGCTGCTAAGCGACCAACTCCAAAGTACCCCGCAGGCATGCTTTCTCCACCCCCCTAAACTACTTTCTTGAGATCATTCTGTGCAGGAGTACATTTTTTTTATAAACGACCCCCGCCCGGGGCAGGTACCCCCACTGTGAACCCCGGTCGGGAACATATCTTTTCCTTTTTTCCTTTAAGGGATTTACCAGACGAACTGGAGGATTCCCCGAGGTGAACTATCCCATTTACTTAGAATTTTCCGATTAACGGAGACGGTTTGTTCTTAAATTTCCTTTTACCTTTGTCAGCTTTCAGAGTTCCCTATCAAGAGCAGTTTTTATGGGACGAGACCCCTCAGTTCCCTTTCTTGAAAGCATCCGATGCTAGTGTCAGTAGAGAATAGAGAACTTTTTTCTTTTAGTCCTTCTCCTGATAGACCGCACCTCTTTCCCTTCCCCCGTTTGCCCCTTCACCTCTTATTCTTTCTTCCTCCTCTGCCATTCCTTCCCGATTTCTTCTCGGAGGCCTTTTCCTCTCTTCTGTGAACCCTGCGAGGACCGAAGCCCTTGATGTTTTGGCTTTTAGCGCGGCGTCTTCGGCGCTCCAGAACCCCCCCCAACCCTAGGCCCGCCCCTATTTGGAAAAATTTCTAGGAGTGGGATCCCTCGATCGTCGACCTCAATCGGAACGCGAAGGGTTTCTTCTTCTGCTACCCGAAAGAGTTAGCTCCCCCCTGAAAGTTCTCTTTGCTCTTTTCTTCCAAGCCTCCTCTTCGCCCTAGAGAGCGTCTAAATTACCCGCCTGCCAAGCATTTACGTCTCTGGTTCCTCACCAACGCGCCGCATAGCCATTTTTTCACCTTCTCCCTCGTCAAGCTTTTTTGTTCCGGGGCGTTCACGATGCAAGCTGGGTTTTTTGGTTCTCTCGACAATGGTTTGCGCTTCCCCTGTGAGATAGAAAAGCCGCTTCTTCATCAGGGCGCAAGGATAGCTTCTTGTTCAGGAGGCCAGGGCGCCTCCCGGCATGAACTTTTGACGTCTTGCATTCCTTTAAATATCTCAGTTCGTCCAAGGTAGATTGCAGGATCTTGCAGTCGATTCCTTTTAAGAGTCTCTATCTTTTTCCTCCTTGTCCCCGAACTGCCCTCCTTCCTCTTATTTTCCCCCGAGGAATTGTCGCCCTCGATGAGTTTTATATATCTCTCTCCATCCTCCCATTGTTTGTTTTGATCTTTGATTCGGCATCCGCGGCGTCCCCTGTCGAACTTTCTCTCAAGTTTTTCGTATTCCCTCTTCTGGACAACTCTTCTCCTTTTCACTTAAATCAGGTCTGAACATCTGTTCGCGACAAACGGAGGACATAACGCCGGGATGTCTAGGTCAGGCAGGAGGCGCAATCATTCTAACCTTTTTTTCCCTCATCCTCTCTTCTAGGCGCCCAGTCATTTCCACTTTGAATTTTTCGAGAAAGAGTACCAGGCGAACTTCCGTAAATCTCTCTCTACGCTCGGAGCGTGACGCCCTTTCCCATCGTTTTTACGTTTTTCTTAAGATTTCTCCACTTTCTCGCGCCCCATTCCTCTTTGGAGGAGGTGTAGATACTTGCTCTTCCAGAGCGATAGTCGGATCATCTGTTGCCGATCTGCCCCCCTCGTTCTTTATTCCCCCCCTTGAATCTCTTTAGAGCGGAATATTACTCCTCCCGGTATTCAGATCGTTCAAAACATTAGTACGCCTGTCTCTTTCTCCGGATAATACAGAATGTGATCGACCCCTCTTGCATTTTTCCCCTTCCGCCTCCTCGCGAACTCCCAACAAGATGGTCCATAGAGGTAACAGTCTGCGATGCCTCCAAGGCGCCGCAGCCATTCGCTCTCTCGAGAAGTGACTTACTCACGCACTAGTTGAGCTCTGTCGGTCTTTTTTTCCTACTTCCCTTTTTCGACGGTCCTTTTTTTTTTTTATCAGGCCAGAGACCGTTTCAATAACGGAGTGATTACAAGACCAGCACGTTAACTAGCCATTCGAAACCCCAGTTGCTCGCTGTTTTTTTTTCCCTGTTCTCCCTCCTTGATGGCCAAAGCTTCGCTGCCGAATTCCCGGGTCTCCCTCCCTTACCGTAGTTAGAGAGGAAGACCTTTTTCCTCGTGGAAGGCAGGCCCGCGGGAGGCGTGTCTTTTTTTTTCTTCCTTTCTCAGACCGGCTCATTCTGATCACGGTTTTTTCCCGAAATAGGTTGATGCGAGGATAAGTTTTGATTGTGTGGCGCCCTCGCCTGGCTTTTTAGCTCACGAACTGGCGCGTTCATTACTTCTCTTGTCTCATCAGAAATCCCTAGGTCGTCGCTTTGAACAGGGACTCATCAACCTATTGCTTTTTGAGGTAGGGTCTTCTCCCACCCTTACACTTCGGATCCTTCCAATTCTTATATCCTTCCTCCCCCCCAGATCGGACAGGGCCCCCAGATACGCTCAGATGGAGATTTCCCCCGACTTCGGTTTCAGGGTACATATCACCCGATCGGGATGCATCAGTCCTTCTCCCCAATTTTGTTTCTCCTTGGCCCCTCCGGTGCGATACCCTTTTTTAACGCTGGCGCCGCACATCCGCTTTACCTCCTCGACCGTCATGCGCGGGTTTCCCTGAAGTCTTTCCCTTGATCTTGAACAACCTTGCACCTTCGCCTCGGGGCCGCTAGGAAGTGCTTTTACCCCCCTTCTTTGCTAGGCCCGTCTCTTTCCAGCCAGAAGAAGCTTTCCTCGAACTCAAGGTGGATCCTTCCCAGTTCCCTCCCCCCCGAGGCTGGCGTTTTATCCGAAAAGAGTTTTTTCCGGTCTAGCCGCCGGAAAATTTCCATGGTTATATCGAGTCGCATTCCAGAAATTTCCTCTTTCCCCTCAAGTGACCTGCCGAAGAGTGGCTCGGGGGTGTATCCTCGCTGTGCGATCGGGAAGCTCAACCTCCAGGCGGACGGGGCCCAGCTCCTGTTTATCCAGAAGGATGTTGTCCTATTTCTTTTTTTTTCTCCTACACGTTTTCCCGTCGTCGTCTCTACAGGTCCGATACCCGACCTTGGTTTCCCCCTTTTCCAGTCTGATCGAGTCGCTGTGAGGGTCCCCCTGAGCTCCTCTAATTTCCCTTTTTGACCCGTAGTACAGACACAACCCCCCCCCCTGGTGACAAGTTTGGATGACAGCTGTTGCTGTTCGTGATCTCAGCCAATCCTCTCTTTTCCTCATACTTTTTGTTTTCTCGATTTGACTTGATCTTCTCACGCCACCCTGGTCAGCACAAAATTTACCGGTTGGTGGGTCTTTCTTTCGGTGGATCAGTCTTGAGCTCTTAAAGGCAATCCAAAATCGACGCTTGCATCACCGCTTTTCCCCCTCCCCTTCCCCCCCCTTTGCCGGAGATCGACTGTCCACACCAGACTGAGGAGATCCCAGGCTGCGCCATACATCCTCTCCGCCGGTGGGCTCGCCCGCGTAAACTTTCCCTAGTGATGTGCGCCACAGGACTCCAGTCCCCCGCTTGCTTCCGACCTAGGGCCTTTGTCCTCTTTAACTCCCCTAGGACTTATTCCTTAACCCTTTAGATAGGGGTTTGGCGGCTCACCCTGTTACACTCACTCTCACTCGTTGTAGATGACGTCTCCGAAGGCCCAGAAAGTAGGACCTGGCTCTTTATTGGAGCCAAGTACACCAGTGCGCTCCCCATAGTCGGGCCTGCTGTCACCCCCCCCATTTTTTTTCCGAAAAATAGCCCTTGGGGACCTCCCTTTTAAGAGCTGCCAGTAGGGGCTCTCGGACTTCCCCCTACGCCCCTTCCGGATTTTTTCTTGCATCCCCTCGCGCTTCAACCGCGCATGACCTTCGATGACCTTCGGCTCTAGATGCGCTTTGCGTTTATCGCATTTCCCCGGAGTGAATATGGCTCTCGTTTTTCCCGGCACCACCAGAGCGGCGTCTGGCACGATAAAAGCCCTTTCTTAGGCGTAGAGCCATTCTTCGGACCCTCCTCGCTCTCGTCCCCGCCCCCCGCCCCTCTTTGATCCTTCTCTGACGACTTCGGCCTGAGTTCGTTGCAGGCGACGATACGCCCATCTCCTTAGTGATCAATCGTTTATTTCCCTTGAGACTCATCTCGCCCCTCTCTTTCAGTCGGTGATGAGCGAAGTTCGGGCCTTAATTTTTTCCATAGGCTTTGAGTGATGTTTCCCCTCCCCCAGCCAGCGATCGCAACCTAAAAGTAAAAACGCCCCTTTCCTCCCTCCTCCCCTTCACAAGAAGTTCGCAGGAATAGACTTTTAGTGTTCTCGGTCTCCCTGTCCCCTCAAGACCCTCTCCCTTCTGCATTGGTAAAAACGCTTTACCTTCCTTACGATCTAAGTCTCCGAGAGTAAGTTTTCTGGTTGGACAAGAAGGAGGCCTTTGCCAGACTGTGCCATAAGGCGGCATCCCTGAAATTATTTCCTTTGTCCCCCCCCCCCAAGTATTCCGGTGTCTACGAAGGGTTTCCTTTTTAGGAGTCTTTGTTGAAGGGCGCGCGGAAGTAATTATCTGGAAGGAGAGCCGATTTGCCCCCCCCCTTTTTTTTAGTAGCCCCATAGAGACTTCGTTGAGGAGGATTTAGAGCTTCCGAAGACTCCTTAGTCCCTTCTTCGGACCTTTTTCTTCGAGACGAAAGTGAAGCTGAGACAGACCTCTCTCTCGCTTCTCCTTTTTTATCGTTTCCTTCTACCTCGCTCAACAAAGGTACGCCCACTGGCGTCCAGAGAAGTCTGTTTTTGAATCTCCCTTCGACCTTACTATGGCGTCTATGGAAGCCAAGCACGAGATTTGCTCCCCTTTCCCCTCCCCGACTTTTTCCCTTCGGGATGATCTCCAAAGTAGACCTACTATCTCCTGAGCGTCTAAGGCCAGATTAAAAGACGCCAGGCACCTCCTTTCTCTGGCATAAGAAGCGCACAGCATTGAGTTTGCCCCCCCCCTTTCCTCGAGTCAGCGGTGTGTCCGGGATCGTTCCCCCTCGGGGATAGAGCGCTGCGGTCATGGTAGGTCTCATTAATAGTCGCGAACCGATTTAGGGCTGCCTATATTCTCGGTAGTCTTGGAGGTTCTTTCCCCCTCGATTTTTCTTTTTTCTGGTGACATCATCACTTAGAACGGGATTTTAGTTTACTTTTGAAGCCAAAGATGTCGCGCATTCTTTTTTTTCTTTTTTTTTGGCCACAGATATCCAGCCTTCCCTAAGAGTCCCCTTCCTTCCTTGGTCCCGCGCGCAGGAGACCGTTGCCGCGTCTCTTTATATATATATTTTCTACTCGTGTTCTCCCTCCAGACGCCTCCCCTTCCGCCCCCGGTGTCTCTGAAGCTGAGAGAGTCTTGAAGATGACCAAACCTCTTATGATTCCATCTTACTTCGGAGCTCACCTAGGGGTGGCCCGCTGTGCAGACCGAAACCGAAGTCTGATTTTTCGAGGATAAATGTAAGCGACTCGGATCAAAAGTTCCTCCCCCCCGCGATTCACCTGACCACTTCCCTGCATCCTGATTATTCTCTGCGAAACGATCTAGGCGCACTCCCCGGTCGCCCGCACGATACAAGACCCGGTAAGGTGATTTTTCGTCCCCAAACCCGCTGATGACTTGCACCCTTCAGATCTGTCTTCACTTTTTCTTTCTTGTCCCTCTCCCTTTTGTTTCTTTATCCTTAGGGAGTCGACGCTCTCGCTTCTAGGCGAGGATTGAGCCTGGCCTTTCTTTCCCGAGACCACGGTATGAGTCGTACAGGCTCGGTTACTTTTATGCAGTATGTTGAATGACCCCCCCTAGATTCTTCAGATTTTCCCATCCTGCTCAGTGTTACTCCCTGACTCCTTTGAGCAGCCTCCCTAAGACGTTTTGTTGATTCGGTACTCTCCCTCTCTCCTCGCGAGAAAGGCATAGGTGACTTCTTCCCCTCTGTGCACTTAGGCGTCCTAAGAAGATCCCCTCCATAGGTCTTTTGCTTTTTGACGGCCTACTAAAAGCGTTCCTGCGCATTTGTAGGAGCTAAGCTTTCGACGCCCTTTTTTGGGGATTTTCGGACTCAAGTAGCGCCCCCCCATTCATTATCTGAGCCCTTCCCTCAGCTCCCTTCCCCCCCCTTACTCCAGTCGAGGCGCTCCCACCGTTCGTCAAGCTCTTTCTCATTTAATGATCTTGCACCTCTTGGGCCGCTAAGGCGTTTTCTGTCCTGCCCCACTTCCCCTTTTTTTTGACTTACTGGCCGAGGATCTGGTGACAGGCACCCCCCTAGAGTGTGTTGCCGGATTCCGAAGTTTCCTCGGCACTGCCTGCCAGTCGAACGTTTTTTGTTCTTCTTTCAGTGCTTTGTGGGTTTTCTTGGGGCTGAACATCTGGTCTTGTTACAGCCCCACGAAATGGAATGGAATTCCCCACGACATCCTCGACTGTTTTGCCTCATTGTCTGCTCCCTTCCAAGGATCCCCCTTTCTCTGGCTCTAGGAAGGGCGGATTCGACCCCCTAACGCCGTCTATTGGTTCCTTTAATTTCTCTAGACTCTTTCCCCAACGATTTTTCTTTAAGTGCCCCCGATTGTTGATCTCTCTGGAGCTTTTTACCGACCCGCAGACTTTCTCCTGGTCTAGGGCAAGCCTCTCTAGTCTGCCTACCATGCCGGACCCTCCTCCCTCGGCCTCATTCCTTCCTTCTTAGAAGATCAGGCGCAGAGCTCCGTTCCCCCCCAGCCAGCCCGGTTACTTTTTTTCGTCTGGCTCCCAAATGACAAAATGTCTCTTTATTAGAGCGACCAGGCTTTCCCCGCTGAAGTCGTCCCTCGGAGGGTGATCGCCCCAGTCCTATAAGCCAGACCGCGAGTTTCTCAATCCTTGACTTGCCCCTCGAATTTTAGGTCCGACCGTTCTTTCCTGGCAGTTGCTTTTCCCGCGACCTAGTGTAGAACGGTCAGGGCTTGCCCCTACCATCGCGACTTTTGGGTATCGACTTAGATTTCTCAGGAGCTTTGGATGACTTTCAGTAGCCTCTGGCCCCCTCGTTTCTGTTAGCTTTTTTTGACCCCTTATCGGTGTTCCCCCACATCCACGGTTAGCCTCCTAGGGTGCTCGGAAAGCATCCCGGCGTTTCTTTTCCGGGGAGCCTCGCTGTCCTCCTAAATAGTCTTCTTTGCCATTTTTTCCTTTCCACCGATGCTTGGAAACTAACCGTTAGTCAGAGAGTACTGAGTCTTTTTTCCCCCCCCCGCCCCGCCGACGAGCTACCTACCCCCCTTTTCCAATGTTTGGTGACCGCTTGGTTTTGGATTCCTTCCTCTACCCCCACCTCCTCTCCTTTTTTGTTTCTCGACTGCATGATACCTCAAACCTCGTTTTTTTACAAAACTTTCAGGTTGGTTGTGTTACGGCGGAATTTTGAGTCTCCCCCCTCCTCCCCCCGCTTACTTTCACCAGCGTGCTTCTGGGCTAAACCTGACTCGCTGTTCTGATATCTCTTCCAGCAAGACCAGTTTTTGAGGAGATAACCTTCCCTCCTCTTTCCCCCTAGACACAATTCCCCTTACACCCTCAGCTGACGATCGCATTTTGCCGCACCGAGAGCCCCCTTCAGCCCACAATTAGTGGCGAGTAGACCCTTCACTGCCCTCCCGAGGACATGTAGAGATGCTTTCTCCTTCTAGAAATTCCCCCTGATTCTCCCTGTCTTTCGGCGAAGCCTGACACGCACGAAAGATTCTACAAGTTCAGAAGCGGTCCAAGACCCTTGCCTCAGGGGCGAGTATTTTGGATCTTGCAGTCCCCCTTTTTTTTTTCTTTGAGGAAATTTATGATGCGGGCGGGTCCCCATCATAGTGAGAGAAAGTCTTAGGGTCCTTTCATTCAGATCGATTGGCAAGGGGATGTTCCATGGACAAAGCTCGTCTTTTCCCCCTCCCCCCTTTACTAGGAGTGTCGGCGAGTTACCGCGTCGACATAGAGAAGTTTTACCGGTTCCCATTTTTCTGCGGTTGGTTCTTATACGATAGCTCTAACTTCCAAAGTTTTCAGAACTGGAGGGGAAGAGCATCTCCAGGATCGCGATCGCAGAGATACGTCCCCCTCTCCATGGTGACTCCTAAGACTGAGTTTGACGTCTGCAACTCTGTCAAGTGGTACCTTTGACCCTTTGGACGATCCGAACATGCCTCAAGGGCTCCCCCCCTCCCGTGCGTCTTCTTGAGTTCACTTTTTCTCTCACCTCCCCCTTTTTTTTCGTATTTTGATGAGCTACTAGTTTACCATGGACCCCGTTTTCGATGAACCCCCCAGACATCGCTCTCTACCCCAAGCACAAGTTTACACATCGAACTTTTCTGGAATAAGAATCAGACACACCCTGCCGGAGTAACCGGTTACTTCACCCCCCTACCGAACCATGACTCGGTCCCTGTTCAACCCTGTCCTTAGGCCCCATTCGTTGTGAGGAAAGAACCTCTAATCCCCCATTCCGGCAGGCCAGAGGTGACACTTTTCCACTTAGAGCTCCCTCTGGCCAGATTTTTTTCGGTCTAGCTCGGCCGAGTTGAACGTGACTTCTTTCTCCGGGCTGCGAGTGGCTTTCCTCTCCGGCTGGCTTCCGTCAGAGGAAGGTTTCCGAGCCCTCTCGTCGCCATCCCCGAGAGCCAGGTGAGGGCGGACGTTAACCCGATGGCGTCTTTTCAAGAGAATCTCTAGGATCCCTTTTTTTTCTTCTTTTCTTTTTCTGTTAGAGATTCTGAGATAGAACTAGCCACAACGCGGTCCTTCAGGCTTTCTTTCCAAGGGTTTTCTCTTAGAAGCTGGCACTCTCATTTCTACCTACCATTTCTCAAGTTCTTATTTTCCCAAACGATCGACTCCTTCACAGTGCTGAGGGTTTCCCTTCAATTAGCCCCTACTATCTCCGTCTCCCTTCCCCGATCCCCCAAGAAGAAAGAACGTCACTAGGCAGTACTCGAATGAGACTTTTCAACACCGGATCACCTCTGTTGTCCTTTTCGTCCCCCTTTCCTCTTTCTTGATGTCTGTCGCGGCGACCGACTTTTTTCTCCCATTACTTTGAGAGGACCTAACTCTCGAGCTTTTGTCGTTTAGAGGCGGCCGTCCGTTGTTATGGATGTGCTCCGTATCTAATCAGTCCTGAAGGTGAGATCATCCTCCTTGAAGGTTTTCTCCTGGTAGCAGTGATAGCGAACCGGATCTTTTCGTACCTCCCCCGACCTTCTGAGAGGTTGTCCTCTTTTTCCGAACCGCCTCCTTCATTTAGTGTCAATTCCCCCTCCTTCCCCCTAATGAGA
>Ga0179591_1322522_pt1 | contig 10284 bp, 7 predicted proteins | sample CZOMad2_1_08_16f_FD_182891 | JGI IMG/M metagenome (GOLD analysis project Ga0179591, IMG submission 182891) | Vadose zone soil fungal communities from Angelo Coast Range Reserve, California, USA - CZOMad2_1_08_16fungal (PacBio error correction) | ecosystem: Environmental > Terrestrial > Soil >... | reverse complement strand
GGACCTTTTTTTTTGGCAGTTTTTCCCACAAAGCTCCGGCATCTGATTTCGCGAGCGCGATTTTCGAACCGTTTTTTTTCCCAGGTGACTTTAATCTCGGTTTTTTCGGGTTGTTTTTCAGTCATCAGACCTTTGCAACTCTACCTTCACTTGTAGCAGCTCCCTTCCCTCAACGAGCAGTTCACCTAATCAAGTAAATAAGTTCCTTTCCCCCTCCGCGATACCTAATATCTTCGGTTTCAGCGTGCCAAGCTTGTGATCCATTCAATCTTAATATTGATCTCCTTTTATGAAGCTGCGCTTGTATCGAAGTACACACCCTACATGATTTTACACTCGCTGCTTCTCGGTTCGGCCACATAGATTGGACCATGGTTTCCTTCCTCTTTTGTCCACGTTCCTAGGCGGTTTTTGTTTGGGAACATGCAGCTGTTATCAACCTACAATAGAGACTTCCTGTTTTCCCTCACTGGCGAAAAGTGGTCTGTCCTTGAAGAAAACCCCTTTTGAGCGAAGCCGTTCCCCTCGGTGCCTATCTCCCAAGCGGCCTTGACAGGCTTCTACACAGCTTGGTCTACCTCCCTCTGCGACGAATGAACAGCTTCCACAGAAGTTAGAGGCAAAACACGTCCTTGGCCGAAAGATGGCAACTCAATTCCCTTCCTCTCGAGGATTCTATCCCCCTTAATTTTCCGCAAAATGCTCCAGAGGCTAATGTTCTTCTTCAACCTTACCCTTTCCAGACATCAGATTCTGCCTCGAGGGGAACCCTTCCCCCGATTTCCCTTGATCGCACTCAGAGTCAGATGCTCCCTCTTTCCTCTTGTTCTCGTTCCACAAACCATTCTTAGATGCGACATGTGCTGCTTCGATATTGGGGACGTAAGTTTTCGCTCTTTCATCTCCTCTGAAATTGGAAAAAGTCAGTGGGGAGACCTCGGCCCTCGTCCTCGCTGCCCAATTTGGTTTTTTTGCAATTCTTTAGATCGAAATGCTTTCTCTCCCGCCTAGTCGTCCCAATACGATCTTATCCTCTGAGTTGCTGAATAGCGTTTATTTTGACCCCTTGCGCTTCAATTCCAAAGGCCTCTTTTTTCCTTGCGATACTGCTCGGAGGAGTCTAACTTTAAACTGAGCCCCTTCTTTTTTCCGACGGTTGACCATCCCTCTTTCCCGCCACCTCTTTGCTATCCCTCTCCCGGCCCCGTTTTGATTCATTTATCCGCGATCACTTCCGAAAGTGATCCGTGGAGAAATTTCTTTCGAGAATACCGTTCCCCCGCCTTTTTTTCTTACGCTGTTTGGATGGGCCCCGGTTAACTGAGGGAGCTGCTTCCTGCTTCACTCCTACCCCCGTTCCAGGATTTGACTGTTCAAAATGCAATTTGCAGTTAGTCCCCTTCTCTTTGCCCAACCATCTTCCCCCCCCCGATTCGTCAGACTCTCCTTCCCTAAGAATACAGCCTGCAGGGTATACGAATTGATAAGTGTATTCCCCCTCATATTCCCGATGATTCTGGAGATTTGTCCTGCCTTTTTTGTGATCGTCATCTCTTTACTGTTTCTTGAATCGAGAAAATCTTTTGTGATAACTTGTTTCTTTTTTGCCTCTTAGCCCTTTTTTTTGCAGTTCTTTTCTCCAGGAGCTCCCCCCCAGTTTCCACTTCGGTGATGGGATTGTGCAGTTATCTCAACAGATGGCGTCAGGGAAGAGGTTCGATCTATAGAGGTCACCCTCTCAATCCCCGATTGTTGGAGTTTTCCCTTATACCCTATGCTCCTTCGCGCCGCCTGTCCATGGAACCTGCGGCCGACTGAACGACTTCTGTTTCTGACTCTTCAACCCTGGTCGACAATACCTTGACCTTCCAGTAAGCTAATGCGACCTCCTTTCCTTGCCGTTCATTCCCCTTTTCCCTGCGTTTGCGCGGAGGGGATGATGGTCTCCCCCGTTGAATTCAACTTGCTTTCCTGTCTCAATCCTACTTTGCCCGAGCGTCACGAGGTCGGTTCTGCGGTCTCTTTCGCGTGATCCTTCATGACCCGCCCCTTGGTTGCTCCTTCTGGGTCTCGCGATGAAGAATCCTTCTCCTTTTTCGGCCCCTATCTCAGTATCCGCGGTTCCCCGGACGCTCCTCTGCTCGTTGCGTTGCTCACAAAGCAATGAACCCGATCGGAGAGTTTTTTACTCCTGTAATCCCATTTACTTCCCCCCTCGGAAATTCCCATTACCGATTTACCATACCCTGAGAGAGTCAACTGTTAACTCGTTCAACTTTTTAGCTACGGCCACCACAGGATTGACTCACCCCTCATCGTTACGTTTTGTGTTTCACTCTCTGTCTCCCTTTCGGATGGATTATGCGTTTTTCCCTTTTCTTATCAAATCTGCTGGCATTGGCATTTTTGCATAGGTCTTTTTTCGGGTGACACCGGCTATATGCTCGCGATCTTCTTCCTCCCTGTCAACGACGGGGCGGAAACAATGTACGCGCCCTTTTACTATATACAGTTATGCCCCTTTTCCAGCCGTCCCAAGCTATTCGCAGTCACTCTGTGGCGCCTGCAAACCGTTATCATCTTCATAATAAGATTTCTTTCCCCCTTCCCCCTTTTTCACGCTGCCATTTTCCTTCATGACCCATATCGGAGCATTGGGCTCGCAACGTCCCCAGAGCCAGCAGAGATACTCCGGCTGTTTTTCCCGGCCGTTCTGATCCAAAATGATGGTCCAGCTCGATTGAGACTTGGGTTATGAGCTGTGGGCAAGATTCCTGGACCCCCCGGTATATACTTCTTCCGCTGGGCCGGCTTTCCTCTTTTTCGTATCCTTATGCCGTCCGTCCGTCCCTTCATCCCGTAACGGGATCCTTTAGGACCTCAAATTTCAAGGATCGTTCTTTTAACATTTCTGATCGTGTGTGTTTCTAGGAGTTACTCCTTCCCTTTTCTGGACACTGCGACGATTCCACTGCCGTGCTAGTCGTTTGAACACTTACATTAACGCCCCCCTTACCCTTTCCGGATCACTTCTTTCGATGAACATTCGTTCTCTTTCCCTCCGCGCCCCTTGAAGCTTAGAAAGCCCCCCTGTGAAAGTGCTGCTTTGCATTTTTCCCCCCCCCCTTGATTCTCCTATCTTCCGGTTCCCCTCGGACATATGCGGAGTCGTATTCCCATTTCCCTCCCTTCGGCTGAAACCTATTTAGGGTTTTTTTTAATATGAAATCCCTCTTCGTCTCACGAGAGCGACCTGATTCAATCGAGATGTCTTTTAGCACACCCTCTTAAATAACGGCCACGTCCTTCGTCTTTCCCCTCCCATTCCTTACGATGTAGATTATATCTCTTTTTTCTTCCTAAGTTGTGTTTTTGCTCTCCCGGAACTTGCTTTCCCCCCCGGTCGTCGTGGCCGTGAGGGACGCGAAGGAGTGGAAGACATTATAGTTTGTTTTTCAAGAAGGTTTCTGCTTCTCTATCTAAAATTTCAGTTCGCTCCTTCAGCCTTTTACCTTTTTTGCATGGTCTGAATCCCGAATGAGGGGACCGGATCTATATCTCCATTCACGTTGTTCCTGCGTCCCCTCATAACTTCATTTGAGGTCCCCATTCTTCCCTTCATGGCGGTGGATTTTTACTGTTTTTTTAGAACCGTTCATCTCAGAAAACTAAATTTCTTCATTAATGTTTTTTGCGTTTTCATGAACGTGTTCGATCCCAGAGCACGTCTGATCTCAGGCTCCATTTCGCAAGGCTTCCCCCCTTTCCCCCACGATCAGCAAGCTTGTTCCCCGATACCGATCTACTTCGATCCGAACAAGTCTAACCCTCGTTACTTCGGTTTCGCCGGAACGGCCTCCCCGGTCCGCCGTTACGCCGGAGAAAGCAGCCCCGCGTCCCATTCTATATACCGCGATGCTCCTTTGCCCCGAGAGCAGGGCAAATCCGCCTCACTCGTAGAGTTTCCTTCGGTCGTAGGAAACCTGTCCACCCCCCATCGATGCATCGTCTTTCTTTGCCCTTTCTTCAATGCTGCTGATCCATGACCTCACAATTACCGATCCCTCTTTCTTTCAGATTCATGCACGTGATCCCCCCCTCGTTTGTGTTTGGCTATTCTGCCCCTCTACCCGTCCTTCTGTTTTTTGAACCCATTCTTTTCTTGTTTGGGAAGATCCAGACTTTTTTGATATACCTTTTACTTTTTTTCTTGGAGTACCTGGCGACCCTTTTTCCTCTCGCAACCAGCGCACATTCCGATGAGTGCTCCTTTCCTCTCGAAACGTCCATTTTTTCGCCCTTAAGCGGGATGCCCTCCTCCCTATGGCTCGCGTACCCAATGAGTTCCTACTTGCCCCCAACATCCGAAACGAGCTTTTTTTCATATCTTTCACGTCCCAACCGTAACTGCCCCCCAGGCAATTGTTTGGTCATTCCGTGTTTGACCTCTCTCTCCCGCTTGTATTACTGTAAGGAGTTATGCTTTGTCCGCAAACTTTCAGGAACACTCAGCAACGCCCTTTTTTTCTTCACCTGTCTTCTGAAAAGGTAATTATCGTTTACCACGGAGGTTCTGAGCCACATTTACTTATAGATTTTTTTTCGTTCTTTGGTCTCACCTCTCTCGCATTCTGGTTCAGAGGTGCTTTTTGAACCCCGCGGTTAATCTGCGTTACCTTGGTTCTTTTTCATGCCCCGCTTAAGCAAAACGGCGCGATCTGGTTTTGCTGAGACCCCTTAGCTACATTCCCAAAGCTCCTCTTTCCCGTCGTGAAAGAATGCCATTTTCTATTTACTCCGGGACTAGTTTGCCAGTCCTTACTAACCCGCAAGGAAGAGAAATCGATTCGACTGATCTTAGTTTTTGATCCCTCTTCGGCAAAGCTCCTTGCACAGGTACAAGAAATGAAGTCTACCCTCATTTCCCCCTTTTTCCTTCTGGAACTGTTCCCCCCCTTACTGGCGATCGGCCCCGAAGGCTCCTTTGATCTCAATCCAACATAGGTGATTGGACCTTTTTCCCCCCCGGATATCCGAGAAATCTTTTTGACAGAATATTTTTTGTCCGCCGAACTGGCCATCAAGACCCCCACTGACGTGCACTTAGCCCCCCCCCCCCTGGTCTGGTTATGATTGAACTTCGAGCCCCCTTGCACTTCCTTCAGCTCCCCCAGATTTTCTCATTCCTTGCAGCGCGGTCCCCCGCTTCTTCTTGACACCGTCCCTCATTTTTTTTTTTTTCACACTTCCCCGCCCCCTATAATTCCGGGAACGACCATTTTCTCCTTAGGGTAATTCCCTTCATCCCCCTGGCAGACTTCCGGTGGATGCTGGCTAGTATAGTTATGATACCCTTTTATTTCTTGAATTGTTAACCTTTTTCCCATCTCTGAGGGTTTACCATTCAAATTTTACCACAGTTATTCCCAGTAACATACCCTGCCAGTATATTGCTCACTCTCAGCGCTTGTCGGCACTACCTAGTCAAGTTTCATCGGATGTTGAAGCTCCCTCCTGAAGAACGGTTTCGCCCATTTTTCAATTGTAAGGCCCCGCGGCCAATGAAACTCCTGGGTTTTGCCTGTACTGGGGATGTCATGTTGAAATAGGCTTTACAAGCCCGAATTCTGGTCCTTCTGTAGTTAATCATCACGAGCCTGTATGGAACGGCCTTCACCAACTCTTCTTTTTTCCCGTCTTCGCTGAGTTGCTGCGCTTATTTCTCAGAGACAATCTTCATCCCCTTTTTTTATTGAACTCCTGTGAGAGCCTATCACTTCTGCCGATTTAGCGGATGTTGCCCTCCCCGATTGATTACACTCATTTGTTCTCCTCAGTGGAACTAGATTTGTGGTGCTCTTCCCCCCTTTCTTTTTTTTCACATATTTTCCTTCTTCCCTTTGCAAAATCTCCATCTATCACGATTAATTCCCGTCTCAGCAAAGTCTTACCTACTTTCGGTTGTGTATCCCTCTTTCACTTTTTCTTTATGAGTTTCTCGTACGAGTACAACGTATTTCGCTCAAGGGCAAGAAGTTCCCCGCTTTTTACCCCGTTTCCCTGCCTCTTGCTGGCAACGCAAACGTCCTCCAGTATTCTTTGGATAGATGATTGCTTCGCTGCCGCTTGGCACGCCGATTTGCGGAAACTGTGACGCTATGTTCTTCCGCAGTTCTCTTTTTAGTTCCGTTGAAGCGTTTCACTCCTTTTCCTGCGCCTTATTTAGAGAAATTGTAAACCCTCTGCCCCCCCCTGCATTGACTTGTTTTTATAAGTAACCGATGTTGCGTGGCTGTCTAATTAGATATTTGTTTTTCTCCATGCGGTCCCCAGATGAGCTCAAATTTTATGAGGAAACATTCGGCCGCTTGTTATATCTCCGGAGCGTGCACCCCCAACAGAAAGACATCTAACGGGCAAAAATGCAGTGCCAGGTTCTTTCCATCCGAAAGAGCGCCCTGTCCGGTTCCCACCCCCTGGTGGTCTGATACTCAGGGCGCAGCTTCTCCCTGAGGTGCAGATCAGGGAAGAGGCTTCGTCCCCTTCGAGCCGTCCTGAGTGTGGCACGGTTCCTATGTCTTTATTGAACTGTGTATACGGTAGTTGATTTCTTTCTGCCTTTTTTTCTAAAGACGTTCCCTATCTTGGCCCACCCAATTTTTTCTCTGACTTGCAACTTTCCCCAACACATACCGGGCCCTCCGCACTCGGGAGTTCCCTCTATCAGAATAGTCTACTCCTCGCTCGTTCTTTTACCGCTGCGGGAGCTTGTTGCGTCGCACTCTTCCCCGGCAAACATCTCTTCTGTTCCTCCTCTTTCTTGATGGCATCGGGGAAGCTTCAGCTGTTCCACCTTCCGTCAGCGTGAGGCCCCTTTTATGAGACAGTATTCGAGTTTATCGGCCTTCGTCGAGCTACCGGTATGGTTTGATTTCGTTCTTGTTCAACACCCTTTTTACTTCCCCATCCGTCACGGCAATCTCCCTATCCTGAAAGATTAATCGTACGAGGAAACAGACCGTTCCTCCTTATTCGTCCAAGAGCAATCTTTCGCTTCCGTTCCCCCCACTATCCCTCCTTGAAGAACCCCCTGACTCCTCTCAGTAACACCATTCTTTATTCTTTTGAAATTATGCATCTTTCGTCTCGAAACCCTTCTTTTTAAGAAGATCCCCCCGTTTAGGCTATTTTGGCACCCTCGCGTTTGAAAGGAGATGAACTTCTCTATGTCCTCTCAAACCTCCTCCGAGTCCGCATCTTTCTTCAATGAAAGAAAAACCCCGTCGGAGTTAAAAAACAGTTTACCCAATCGGTGTTCCAAGCCTAGGTTTTCCCTTTTTGAATCATTTTACAGAATGGCTAGGATACCTTAAGGATAACTGTCATGTCCCCTCCGATCAAATCTTCGAGAGGGTCAACCCAAGCTGAGAGGTACCGAACAGCAAGCTTCCCCCTTTACATAGATTCGTCGGAACAACGGGGTGCATCGGACTTTTCTGACCAATGCGCTGAGCCAAGGTGCGTGCCCTCCTTCTCCATTTGCAACGACAGTTTCTGAACGCCCCCCCCAGTCTATTTTTACCCATTGGAGTCATATGACTCTTTGCGTGATATCTTCATTTGTTCTCGCTCCCCACACAGAAGTCGTGTAGACCTGTTTTTCACGAGTAACTGGGGACTTATCCGTTCTCGCACCTTTTTTGAAAGCGTCTCGTCCTCCTCCCATTGTCAATTTTACTGACTCGCAACCTTTCGCCCTCCTCCTGCCACCCCCCCCTAGGTTTTTCCTGCGAAGAGAAAGAGTGCTCGCTCAAGGGAGTCTTGCCGCTCCATAAGATCTTTTCTTTCTGAGTTCTTTACTAGTCCCGTTCTATGCGCGCCCTTCTCCCCCTCCCCCAGCGGAGAGTTCACGTTCCCAAACTGAGTTGTTGAACTTTTGCGACTGGTTTTTCCCCCACCTCTGAAGCCATAATTCCCGTGTTTTTTACCCGGTCCTTTTTTTCCCAATTGCGTCCGCACCGGCCCCAGGCGTTCCGTTCCAGGTATGGCCAGGGCCGTGATGCCTCGGGTTTGTCCTAACGTTCTTCGATGCAAATCCCCTCCTCCTTTTCTTCTCTTTCACCTAGTGATGGGCAACAGGTTTCCGAGGTAGCTTTCCCTCGGATGTCGACTCCGACGGCAGATGGGACGTCACGTCCTCTTCTTCTTCCCTATCATGTGCGGAAACTCCAACATTCCCCACGTCAATAGGCTGCCTAACACTCTTTCCCGTACACGCCACCTCCCCGCACTTTTAATTTTCTCCCCTTGTGAATACGTACCCGCCTTCGAATCTGTAATGAGTTTCCCATCCTCCTTGCCGTGACTGTCCCCTTTTTTCGGCGTTTTCTGCCTGCGCCTTTTCCGTAAGACTAGAATTAACTCTGTTTGTTTTCTTTTTTTTTTTTTTTGTTCTGGTGATAACTATGGTTTCAGCGACTTGTCTTAGCAATATGAGGATTTTTCCAGCATACCGGCTCCAGGCGCACGTCCCTTTCAGTAGGGGTGATTAAGGTTCGGAAGGTATCCCCCCAACTAGAGGTCGGCATCCTTCGAGTTTAGATTTACGGTTCTCCATCACCCGATGTTGTGCGTGGTTTTACTTTTCATTAGGTCCTCCCGGTCCTGAAACCACTTCAAGACTGACCCTCTTTCTTTCTATTGTAGAGTAAATCTCTTACTCCCCCCCAGTTCTTTCCCCCGAAGATAAGCTGGCGCCCCCTCCCCCTCTGCCTCCTCCAGAATTTCTTCCCTTCTCTTTGAGTAGGAGGATTTAGTGGCCATCACTGTAGGGCACTCCCCCTATTAGATGTCCGCCACTCTGATTTCTGTTCTAATCCGATGATCGCCTAAAACCGCTCTTGAGACGGTTTGTGCGATGAAAAGTTATTATCCCTCTTCTTTTCCCGGTGCTGCCACCCCATAATGAGTCCTGTGCTCCCCAACTCACGAAACTATCTTTTTCCGGTGTTCCCCCCCCGTTCCTGCCTCTGTTAAACACTTAATATAATTCTGATCAGGCGATCCAATTTTGCCCCTCTTTTCTGCCGTTGCGTATTTTCCTGAACCGCTTCCTCTTTCCCTCATTACCCTCTTCCCTATGGACCCTATACTGGCAAAAGGATGACCACCCCAGGCATTGTCTGTGGGGCTTTCTTTTGGACGTGGTTCATGAATGCACTCTATTCCCTTTTTTTTTTTATTCCTAGTTTTCGCCCTGGCCTTTAACCTGCTGGCAGCTTCCCCTACTTAGTGTGCCCCAGCCTCTTTCCTTCTTCCCACGATTGTGTTACGGATGATCTCTGGTTACGGAGGAGATGAACTCCTCGGAGATATGCGCTTCTAAAATTGTCGTTCCTTTAGACTCCCACGAAGTATAGTATGGCTAGGGGATCCTCTCCAATCCTCCCTCCAATTTTTTATGCTCGCCTGCCCAACGGCTCCCTTTTTAAATTAAGGTCAAATCCGTTTTTTTTTGTGGCTCTTCCTTAGATGGCCGCGCCGATCCGTTATGAAAAATTGAGCTGGGATTCAGCACCCGTCTCCCTCCTATGTCCTTCCCATTTCCCTTACCCCTAGATAGACCTTTTTGGTTTAAATAGTTCAGCCAGTTACAATCTCGGTTGTAGCCTCTTGAGCCGATTTTTCTTGCTTCGACCTTCCCGGACTAGATGTATCTCTTACGTCCGCTCCTCCAGGATTTCCTCGGAGAACTTATAGTCGGAAAGTTCGGAATTTCCGTCCTGAACTTTTCCATGCCCTTCCTTTTTAGTATCGCTCTAAATTTCCAGTCTTTCTGTCCTGAATTTGCTGATCGTGTTTAGCCTTTTGTACCTTTCCATTGCTTGGAGCGAAATTCCTATAACCCTGTGCTGAGCTTTTTCTTCATCCTTTTCGACCGATTGAAGCAAGCACTGGACCTTCTCTTCATCTTAGTCTTACTCTTCTCCGATTCCGCGATCATGAGCTCGTTCCCTGACTTGATCCCATTCGGTCAATTGGAATGTGTATGCAGGTGACGCAGGTCAAAAAACGTGATTCGATCCCTTCTCTTCTTGTCCTCTCTTGCCACATGAATTGCCGAGTCCAGGCCATGTCTTCCTTTGGCGTTTCCACTCTATTTCTCCTTATGCCGAATCCATTCTCGAGACGAGAGCCTCTTGATCCCGAGAATGTCGTTTATCCACAAATTGCGCGTCCCACTCCGGCAGATGACTTCTTTTCTGTTTTTTCACTTCTTCGATT
>Ga0179591_1379385_pt1 | contig 10285 bp, 14 predicted proteins | sample CZOMad2_1_08_16f_FD_182891 | JGI IMG/M metagenome (GOLD analysis project Ga0179591, IMG submission 182891) | Vadose zone soil fungal communities from Angelo Coast Range Reserve, California, USA - CZOMad2_1_08_16fungal (PacBio error correction) | ecosystem: Environmental > Terrestrial > Soil >... | reverse complement strand
TTTTGTGCTTTTCCTTCTTCCCTTTACCTTTCGGAGCCTTCTTATTTTTTTTATTAACTTTCTGGGGCTCCCCACTCCATGAGTGAAACCCATTCAGATTTGATTGGAAGTCCTGTCCTATATGGGATGTCCCGACCTTCCCTCTTCCCTTTTATTCCTATAGTCTGTATGCAATCCACCCTTTTGCCACGGATTTTCTCTTGCCCCCCCCTCCTCTGCACCTTTTGGGGGCCCCGCTCACTGACGAGGATACCTTCCTCACAGTTGCTTTCCCCGCAGAACCCTTTTCTTATGCTTTGAGGATGATCCTTCCTATGAACTTTTTTGGCAGATCCACACCTCGTCCACGAGCGCCCTTCTGCCCTTCTCCGCCCCTCCTTCTGTTCCATCCCGATCTGCCATATCAAAGGGCGTCTCCTCTCCTTCTGTATGGTAAGCTTCGACTCTCCTTACCTGGTTTCCCTAACATTCTACGAGACGGTTCGTTCCCCTTAGTCCGTGAATTTTCTTGACCTCCAATGGCATCATCTTCCTCTTCCTTTTCCCAACGCTTTCTTTCCCTCTACCTGAGATGGTCACCTTAGAACCAGCTATCCCGGGCACCCCTACCCTTCCTCGAGTCGTAGCTTCCCCACTACGCCCGTTTCCCCCCAAACGGACGGCTCGTGAAGAACGGGGCTTTTTTTTTTCTCGCTTTATCGTTCTGTTTGCAGGGCCCCTTTTGAAAGTTTTCCTTATTTGACTGATTAGTCAGATCATTTGACTGAAAGAAGTGGTCTGTGGTTTCCCCTTGTTAAACGCCTGAGCTCCTCCTTTTCCCCCTCCACTGGTATCGCCGATTTCCCTTCCCGGGGTACTCTAAACTTAGGGTCCGGAGTCCCCTTCTTTGATTCAGGGGGGCCGATGTGTCCTTATTCCCTTATAAGGATTCAAAAGTGGGCCAGATTTTTCCCTGCTTCCTGAGCGTCGGGAGTTATTCCCCTGCCTTCCTTCATTTTTCCCAGAGCACAGTTTTTATTGAGCTCTTCATCCTTTTGGGAAGGGCGGCAACATTCGGCCCTACGTCTTTTTGTCTTCCCCCTCCTCTAATTTGAGAGTTTTTGCCCCCCCCCTCCTTTTTTTTTTAGACCTAGTTTTAGTTTACCGGTCCAATTTTAAAAGTGTTGACTACAGAGTGAGGCAGTTAGTATCTTTCCCCTCCCTCCCTCCTCGACAGCCTCCCCTTTTTTGAGAACAGTGGAGGGCAGTACCGAGACATTGCCTTTTCCAGGATTACCCCTGCTTTCTTCCCGCATAGTTTTTCCAACTTTAACCTTTTTCTAATGATGAAGAAGAACGTTTGACCCAGTGAACCGACACGGTTTCACCCCCTCATCTCGGTTGAAGGTTCTCTGTTCCTTTCTGGACTACAAGAAAACCTCCCTCCGATTCCCTTCTTCCCTTTTTTCTTTGAGTTCCGCTTCCGTTTGGAGGGTTTTGGATTCGCCAAGGAATGGCACGTATGCGTTTGAACCGTGGTTAATAATTGTTCCCTTTCCCCTCCCCACTCCCTCCATTCGTTTTTAGTTGCGGCCCGAAATGTTTTTCCCCTCTGAGTGGTCCCCCCCGTTGCCCATTCGGCTAACGTGGCATTTCCTCTTCGCTTTTGTCCGACTCTTCCCCTTTGTGCGCCTTCTCTCTTCTTCGGAGAATGGACGTTCGTTTGACGACCTCCTTCCCCTACAACCCCCATCTCTCCTTAGGGCATTGTCATTAGGCTGATAGCGCTCGGACCCTTTTTGTCCCTTTCATTGTTTTTTTGACCACGTAGTCCTCTGTTCTTACCTCTCCTTCCTTCTCCTCCCTGCAATCGTCGTAGGAAGAAGCATGTAGCGATCGAGCGTTTCCTTTGATTCGTTCTAAAGCTGAACCTTTCCCTTCTTTCCATTCCTACCCTTGAAGCCAAGTAACGAAGTTGACTGTTACTCCTTACCTGGTAGGTGGTTGTTACTGTTTTGCTCTGTTTTTTTCTGTCTCCGGACCCCAACCAGGTCAATGGTCCCCTCTTCACCGTTGTCACCAGGCGAGAGCTCCGCCCTTTTTACGCTGTGCTACTCTTCCTTTGTCGCAGTTTTTCAGACAGGTTTGTGACTACATGCACATCAACAACTTTTACCTTTTTGCGCCCCTGTCTTTTTCCTCTCCCAGCTTCCCCTTTAATACCTCACCATATTGTTTGTTTAGTCGCCCCTTTTTTCCGGTTGCCTTCCCCCCTTTCTTGGATAAGAGAAGGATAAAGATGCTTGCCAGCGCGTGCCTTTCTAACCGCAGCGTAGAGCTAGCCTTTTTCCCGTTTCCCTATTCTTTGAACCGATGTCGGTTTCGGTTTTTTTCTCCTTGGGATTGTCTTCCCTGGCCTCCCCAGGTAACCAAAAAAAAATTTTCCCATTTTTTCTTCGGCTCAGCTTCTTACCTGAATTCCTTTTTGGCCGTTTTATTCGTAGGGTCTCCTCGATCTTCATTTGACTCCACTCCCCCCAGAGTCTCTTATGAAGATGACCCACCGGATTTCCTGACCCCCCCCCTCCTACCTGTTGCGTGCCCCTTGTAGAAAAGTTCCTTTTCCCCCAGCACTCTCGTGTTTTTCAACACCCTCCAACTCTTAATGTCCGAGAGAGTGTCCCAGGAATTACGCTCTAGTTCCTACGTTTCTGACTGGATTAATTTAGGTTTTTTCACCCCCTGCTTGCCCCACTTCGAGACGGCTCCGTGATCGTTGGTGCTACGGTACGTCCGATTCACCTTGATGGGCTTTATTAGGACCCCTTTCTATCCCCACTCTTTCTGGTCAAAAGTTATGTGACCAGAAATGCTTTTATTGCGAAAGACTTTTCTTTTCTTTCCTGGTAATCGACTTTTTATAAAGTGACCCGCATGGTTTGATCCCCCCCCCCCCCCCCTCCTCTTCTACGCTTCGGGAAAGTTCCCATCAACAATAACCTGGGACGGTGGTCTCTTTTCCCCTTTGCCTGTGTTTTTTTTTTCCCCTAAGGGGAGACTTGACACGCTCTTGTGAATTTTTCTTTCTTTCTCCCCGATCCCTTTATAATAAAGTGGAAGGTGGAAGGCAATGCTTTCGAAGACGACATCCCTCCCCCCTTAACAGTTCCCCCCTTTTTCTCGTTCCTCGACCTCATCCGCATAGTAGCTCGCCTGCAGTCTTGAGACTCTGTCCCTCCAAGATGGCCCATTTTTGCACACCTTGGTTGAAGTGCTAGGATTTTTTTGTACCCTTTTTCCTAACTCTACCTTTTTTTTTCTTTAGTCTGATCGTTTCCCACCCGCGCCTTTTTCTTTCATACTGGAGTATATTTCAGGCACAAGGCGTCCGTTCGTCACCCCTAACATCCTTCTCCTCCTGCTCTCTTTTTCCTTTAAGAACCGATCCGGCAGCCCCTTTTCTTTCAAACCTTTTTTTTTCCCATTATCTGGGGAGTCCTTAAAGAGGCCCCAGCCCTTTGACGGCCAAGGGCTCTTCAGTCATTTCCTTGTTTTCCTTCTTTCCCCCCCCCTTTGCTCCGTTTTTTTTTCTCTCTCGCGTTGTTAAGCTGAGATATTTTCCCCCCATTAGCCCTCCTCCCGGTTTATTGCCAAAGCTGATCGGTTTGGAGCCCGCTCTTTTCTTGGTGACCCTTTTCCCAGATTTATCCACTTGCCCCCTCTTTCTTCCCCCCTGCACGAGGCGACGATAATGCTTGATTGCGATCGCGCGGCCGTTTGTTCCCTTTCCTCCCTGTTCTCCTTTGAGCACAGCTGGCCTTGATCCAATAACGGATGATTGGTGAAGACTCTTCACTTTTCTTAATGTTCTTTCACCCCCCCTTGTTGCGGGTTCCCGCACGGCGTTCTTCTTTTCTGAGACCCAGTTGCTGAATTTCAAGGAGCTGCTCTTGAACCACGCTTTCCCCCTTCCTTCATAACAGATTTTTTTTTGAAAGATTTGTCCCCCCTTCCGAGGGTCTTGACTTTTACTGGCGATGGGGCGGCTGGATGGTTAATAGGCACTTCTCGGCCCCTGAGCTAGTCATACTAATCTTGTTAACTTTTGTTTTTTTTTCTAGTTCATATAGATCTCTTAAACACCCGCCTTTTTGCGGAGTTACAAGAGGAAGTCTTTTTTTGCTGTTTCTCACTTTTATAAGCGTATCTCCGGTCCCCCTCCCTGAATGGCACTAGAAAGGAGGTGGTGCTCTTTTTTTTGGTTTTTCTGCAAGTATCTTTTATGAGATTCCTCCTCCTAATTAATCCTTAAAGATAGAGAAATTTTTTTAAACACAACCCCTTCCTTTCGATCCTTTTTTCCCTCTGTTGTTGTGAACGTTTACGGTTTCCCCCCCCCCCTCCTTGTTTGTGGTTCCATATCCCTTGAGATGTGAGACTATTTGACCTGGGTGGATTCTGTGCCTTTTCTCTGTCCTCTGGTTCCCCAGAGCGGGCAGGTTACCCCCCTCCCACCCTGGGGAACCATAAGGTAGATGGAGCGGTCGGAAACTATTCGAACTTTCCCTTCAGGATTACTATTTTTTAGAATCACCGGTGTTTTCTTCTTTGTTCCCATTCCTTCCCCTTTGAGGGTGATGTGCCCCCCCTGATCCTCCTTTTTATACTCAGAACACGCCCATCTTTCGTTATTTTACTTCTTCTTTCTGAACCTCTTATTAGTATGACGTCACACGCCGGGTGAAGGAATGTAAGACAAATTAAACCCTTTCCCTTCTCTCACTCTTGTTCCCTTTCTTTCAGAAACATTCTATCACTGATATTGAAGACCGGCCTGGCCCTGGAGTACTACGGAGGTTAGGGCTGAATCTCTCATATAATTGTCCCCTTCCACCTGGTCGGGATCGCACAGCGGACCTCTCGGTTTGCCTTTCCCGCGTTGACGGCCGGAGGTCGAAAGGCCTTTCTCCCCTGATTTTTTTCCTGATTAATCTGGTTTCCCCAAGGCCAGTTTCAACCTTCTCACCCGCCTTTCTTCCCCTTCCCATCCCATTTTTGCCGCGTGTCAACCCCGTTTTCCTCCCCCGTTTTCCCCTCCCACGGGCAAGGAAGAGTTGGAGCCCACCTTTTGCAGTTCTCTGGAAGAGTGGCCCTCTCGTCTCCCTCCCTCTTCTATTAGTGTATTCGTATCTTTCTCCCTTCCTCCTTTATCACTGGAACTGGTTTCTACCAGAAGATTACACTGTGAGCTACGGACCGCTTCCGCCTTTTTCCCCCCCCATACGTCGTGTCCGTTGATCCAACGTCGGCCCAGGTGCGCAAAAGACTTTCCCCTCTTCGTCCCCCCCCCGATTCCTTCCCTTTCCACCATGGGGGCTTCTTTGCCGTTTTTTGGGCGTCCGTTTTCGCCGTTCTAACTCACAGTCTTTGTGCCCCTCTCAACTTCCTCGCTCCTCAGCTGTCTCCCCTTTCTTTTTGAAGGTTTCGCTGCGTTCCGGATGGGGCAATCTCCTCTCCCAGTCTCCGAGGTCAATGGATTCGTAGCCCCTTTTCGAGAACTTCCCAAAGTTGTGGGCCATAGTGAGTGCCCCTCTAGAAGTGCACGGAACCCTTCTTTTCTCCTCCTATCCTTTTCTTGTCTTACCCTAGAGTTAGCGCCGTCATCGGGCAGGCCTTCGATGTTGCTCACTCCTCGTGAACTTTTCAACCTCCCTCTGTTTTCAGTTGCTGATCGACCTTACGGACCGCCTACTTCCTTTCTGGACATTTCCTAGAACAAGGCTTCCCAGAACCCTTCCCTCCCTTCGGGTATGATGTGATGCATCTTTCACGGACTCGATTTTTAGTGGTGGGCTCTCCGATGGCAGGAGAGCTTTTCTTTTTTTCCCTCCTGCCCCTACGCAGCCCCCAGCTTTCTTTCCCCAAAGTCTATACAAGGTTTTGTGGTCCTCGGTTTGGACAACACTCTTCTTCTTGTTCTGTCTTCACTCATCTCCTATCGATCGGAGAAAGTCCGTGCACCTAGGGACGATCAAAAGTTGCAGAGTCTCGGATGTGGTCGTCTCCTTCATTTTTCATTCCCTGACCGTATACCACCCTCCCCTCCCTTTTTGACCCTTGGCTTTTTGACTAGGAAAGGATCTCTGTTGTGGCAGTCTGTCCCACCCCCTCTCGTCCCTTTTTTTCTGACCTTTGCCTTAAACTGCATTAGTTGTTTTTCTCCCGACCTATCCTGAGTGCTTCGTTTCCTTTCTGAAGATTGTGCCCCCAAATGATTGCGGCTAGACCTGCTCATTTCTCAGCACTTGTTAGCCTTTTGGTATTGTTTTTCCCACTTTTTCTCTTTCCCCTTTTTCTCCCAAGGATTTGGCCCCCTATAAATAAACCGGTACCCGTCAAGGTGATCAAAAGGCGTCGCGTGCTCTTTTTTTTCTCCTCTTTTGCCTTTGATTTTTTTCTTAAGTTGCGCACGCGGCGGATGAACCTGCCTTTCGAGACCCCACGCACTTTTCTTCACAATTGGGCCCCTCCTCTTTATTTTCTCTCTTTTTGGTTTTTTTTGATCCATCTTTTCCCTTTCCGTCCGTGTCCGTTGGTGTATTCGCGGTTCTCCCTCCCCCCCGGCTGGTTTTGCCATGCTCGATCCTCACCCCTTTCCCTATCAACTTCGAAGCGCGGATTATCCGGTTCTCACAACTGTTTCTCTTCCGGTTCTTTAGGGTATTCTAGTTGGTCCCCTTTCTCCTCTTCCCCCCTTTGGAACCCCTTGAAAAGTCTTTAATCAAAGCTCGGAAGGATCGAAGGGACCCTCTTCCCTTTCCCTCAGCTTTTTTTTTTTTTCCATTAGTTTCGAATTCCCCCCCCTTCTTCCCGATATTTCTTCCTTGGACCTGTTGCTGAATAATTGTTTCCCTTCCCTTTTTTCTCAGATTTTCTCGTCCCTCCGTCCCTTCCCCTTTCTCCCCCAGGCCAACCTCGGGACGTCCCCTATTTTGCAAGATGTGGCGAAAATTTTTTTTTCCCCGTTTTTCGATTTTGTTCTCATGAGGTCTGCCCCGTTCCCACCCTTTTTTTGGCGTTTACTTTCCTCTTGACGGAGAAGGATGGCCAAGTTAGTTTCTTTCTTCACTCCCCCTCCAGCTTACAGCTACCTCCTCCCTCTTTTTTTTGTTTTCTACGTTCCCCCAAGCAACTTTTTTGCCGATGATCAATTCAGCGACGAGTTCGGATTTTATCCTTTGACTTGTTTTCACCCAGTTTTTCCGACCATCTCCCCCCCATTCATCCTTCTCCCCAAAGACGTTGCCCATTGACGCGTCCCTCAACCTCAATTTCTAAATTTTTGACGGGGGCTGTCCAGTCTTTTGTTTCTTCATTCTTTTCCTTCTGCCCACGCTTTCGGTGTTTTGCACGGTGCCTGTCGATCACAGACTCAGTATTTTCTGAACCTCTTCCCTTTGTGCCCCTTGTCCTTTCCTTCTTCTAGACGCAGCCTCCCGGCCCCCAGCTGGCCATTTCCGTTCACTACTCCATGGTCTAAGCGAATAGGTGTCTCCGTTTTAGTCGTGCACGTTTGACCTGCACACACTTCCAGGTGGAACCTTTTTTTCCCCTGTGCTCGGCTGTAGGCCACGTTGTTTTCCCCTCAACGTTACTCTGAGCTGGCCAAAAGTAGATAATCTGGCCTCCGTCACTTTATTCCACTCGTCCCCCCCTCTTCCGGAAAGTTCTTTCTAAAAACCCTCCCCCCTGCTTTTTTATTCGTCCCCTTTACAGAAAAGCTCCTATCCAGGATGCCGCTGAAGTTAACTTGCAATTCTGTTTTTTTTCGGTCCCCTAAGAGTTCCGGCAAATTGATCGTCCTTCCCCCCTCATTTGCGACTCCAGGGAGCCCGGTAGAAGATAGTTCCTTCGAAAGCTGAGTAGCCCCTTTCCCCCCATTTTTTAATTCCCCTCCCCGGCGGGGCCTCGATGATCTTTTTTTTCTCTATTTGCCTCTCGTTTCAGGAGCACCGGGAAACCTTATTAGTAGGCCCTCCCCCCCTTCTTTTGAGTTTTTTTTTTCAGGCGTTTCCTTTTGTCTTGAGAGCATGGGGGATGCGAACTCCTTTCCAGTTTGCCGTAGTGTTTGCCTTTCCGTTTTCTTTTCCGGTTATCTCCTTTTTTCTTTATCAAGTTCTCCGGGTCGCACTCTTAAGTACGTCCCTTCCTGCCTTTTTTTAACTTTTGAACCACCGCGCGTACGTGTTCGACGCCCCTCCCCTTTTTTTTTTTCTGCGCTTCCGAGTCGGGCCCCCCTCCCGTTTTGCACCGCAACCCTGTTAAAAGTTCCGGAATTCCTGGAAAAGGAAGCTTTTTCTCCAATTTCAGCAATTGTTTTTACTGTGACATTTTTGTCTTTCTTTTCCATACAGTCACCGCTTTGGTTCTTTCTCTTTCACATCTTGCTCGCCCATTTTCTTACTTTTCAATTAGATGTTGACTTTTTCTTTTTTTTCTTCCTTCCCCTAAAACGTGTTGTCCGGAAGAGACCCCTCACAAGTGGTGGGCGTTTGTCCTCCCCCGTCAGTTAGCCCCTTTTGGCAAAGATTTTCCGACCTATTCCCCCAATCCCCTGGGTCCATAGATATTTTTTGTGGTTTTAGCTTTTTTTTTCCCACATGCATTTTCGGTTGCCAATGCTCATGTTACCCTGGTAAGCCCCCGCCATTGCTACCCCGAGTTCCCTTTTTCTAGACCCCCCCAACACTTCTTTCTCTCTTATATCTACCTCTTGTTCTGCATCCTCGCTATCCTGGAATAGGTAACGTGGTTGTTTTTTCCCTAACCCATTGAAGATGATGTGGTTGAGTAATGGAACTTTTATCTCAGGTTCACCGCTACGCGGACGGTTCCCCCCCTGTGATCCCCCATTTTGAGCTTGACCGACCTGTTCCACGGTTCCTTCTTTTTTATGGCAATAGAAATGCGGCCCCCGCGGTCCTGCTCCCCTGTTCGCCAAAAGGTGTTGTTCGTTTCCCTTCCCCCCTCCTCTTCAAGGTTTGTGCCGTCCCCCTCCCCTTTTCGTACGTCAGCGACAGAACCCTTTTGCCCGTTCCTAGTAACGTATCTTATTATGACTCTCATCCCCGTTTACAGATTCCAGCACCCCATTCCCTCTTCTTTTTTGGAACGGAGTGGACTCTTAGCAATGACACCTCTCCTCCCGGCTGGTCACTCTCTTTTCTTGCGGCGTTTTTTGCAGACGGAAGGTTATGTTTTTTGCACTCCTCTCGTGTTTCCTGCCTTTGTCGCCGTCTAACCATCTCTCTCTTTTTTATTGATTCTCCTGCCAGTCTTCCCTTTTGCCTCATTCTCAGTTCCGCGGAGGAAAAGTCCTCAGTGGGTCTTACCCTGAAATCCATTTTCGAAAACCCTCCCCCTCTACCCCTTAAAGACTGCGCCGGGTGGTTTTTTGATTATACCTGACTTCTTTTCTTCCAACTCTGTTGACAATTTCTGCCACTCCTCTCTTGACGAATGGCGAGACCCTCGTGGTTCCCATGGACGGATCGAAACTCGTAGCCCCGTATTTTCCAAGCGATGATATTGCCCCCCACTAACGCCCTTTTCCTTTCCTATAACTGTGGTTGAAACTATATAAGCAGTTCTCTCTATCCCACCGAAAGAAAGGTTTCCCCAGCCCCCCCTTTTCTTTCCAGTCCTATCTGGGGACTTTAAAAGTTTTTTTCCCGTAGAACACCCTTCATTAATTGCCCTCCCCTTTTTTTTACGATCTTTTTCAGGTAGGTTAGCCCCCCCCCTTGTGATTCTACTTACACAGCTGTACCCTCGGTGAGCTAGCCCCCCTCTCCAACCAGCCCCTTCCTCCTCGAGCTAATACCGGGTGGTGATTTCTGTTCCCTCGTCTTACGACTGGCTGGTATAACGGATCCTCTCAGTTTTCCCCAGGTAATATTCTTTTCCCCCCTTCACCCTCCCCCTTTGCCATCGTGGGACCCCCTTTTTAGAGTGCACTCGAATTTTGCGAGTCGACGATTGCTTTTCCCCCCTTTGTATTGTAGTTTAACCTTTTTTGGTCCGTCTCTTTTCCTGATGTTTTTTTTTTTTAACTAGTCCCCCCCCTTCCCCAACGTAACGCAGTATTACGTATCATCATTAGTTTGGGCTTGCGTTCCGCGTCGTAAAAGACACACGAATGTGTTGCCATCCCTCGTTGCCCGCGCTCCCCCTAAACAGGCCCTTGGTCACCCAGCTCCCTCCCATCAAATTTCGGGATTCTCGATGTTTGACTGGGGGCAACGTC
>Ga0179591_1338324_pt1 | contig 10285 bp, 12 predicted proteins | sample CZOMad2_1_08_16f_FD_182891 | JGI IMG/M metagenome (GOLD analysis project Ga0179591, IMG submission 182891) | Vadose zone soil fungal communities from Angelo Coast Range Reserve, California, USA - CZOMad2_1_08_16fungal (PacBio error correction) | ecosystem: Environmental > Terrestrial > Soil >... | reverse complement strand
CACTTTCCGGTTTTGGCGTATCAAATCTACCCTCCCGTCCCGCTTCGAATTTTTTTTTATTTTGAACCACAAGTTTGCCCCTGAGATTCAAAGGGACCTTTTTTTTGAAAAAGGCTTAATCGATTTGCCACTACTCTTCCACCATAATGGGTCCCCACGTTTTGGTTATCAGCCATTTTCTTTGAACGAATGGTCCAGTTGTTTTTTTATGAGGGTTTGGAGATCATGCACCTAGTTCACGTTTTCTGTCCTGTTCAGGGATCGATCCTTCTTACTTCAAGATCTAGAGACTTCAGTTTGCTGGTCTCGTGCAAAATTTTTGGGCTTCCTTTCCATCTGCCGGCCCTGTTTTCTTCTCAAACCCCCTTTTTTTTCGGACACTTTTGGCCGCCTCCCTGCACATCGTGTCGGGACCTGACTACCATTTTTTCCCCGTCGAGTAATTTCGAACTTCATCTGCCCTCTTCTCTCAGGTCGTGTTAGGCTGGGGGTTTAGCCGGCTAAACATGTGTTTCGCTTTCTTCCTGTTGGCTCTATCCCAATCTGCGTTGCTATGAGTTTTTATTGTCCCGCGCGTCTTTTGCTGGACCGTTCTGCGTTTTTTCTGGTTTTCGTGGTCACCCTTCCCAGTCCTTCCCCACCCCATTATTTCCTCTTTGTTTATTTCTAATCAGGCCCCGACCTTTTAAAGGTGCTTTCCCCAATTTCCACCCCTACTGATTACTTTCATTCCGTTTCTAGCTGGCGACGTCATTCCCCCCCCCCCTCGCACGTGTGTCTTTCCCATTACCATTTTATTATTGTAGGCCTTCTTTTCGTTAAACACTGCTCTCCATTGATACGGACCATTTGATGGTTTCGTCGGTGTGATTGATTATTTCCCACCACGTTTATGAATTCTTGGGCTCACCTGCTTTTGTCCCTTCTCCCAGCCGCTCCCCCCCCCCCCTGGCTTCATAAACCAAACATAGAACCTTTTTATGTTTCTCCCCCCCGGTCTCAACTCTGCCGCCCGTGCTCACTACCTGCTTTGCCCCTCAACCAACCGACTCCCCAAGTATTTGAACGCGTCGCTGTGCCCAATTATATTTCCCCCTTCAATTTTACCTCCGGCGTTTTAAACTCGACCGCCCTGTCAGGACTCCCCTCTTGGCAATGCGCTCGCCTCCCAACGCCAATTCCGATCTTGTGTTTCCCCATTCCGGTGCATTTTAGCGGCGATTACCCAAGCGCCTAACCAGACGCCTAAATCGAAACGGCTTTTCCCCCGTGATTCTACCTGAGAGTTTGTCATAATTTGTAAGCCAACCCCATTCATTTCCCTATTGAGACGGATTGGATGGAAAACAAGACCCCGGGTGCACTTGACCCTTCGAAGTCCGGCCTCAACCCCCCACTCTGTGCTTTCAGGACGCTTTTCGTGGATTTGTCGGGTTTTTTTTTCCCCCCGAAATCACCAGCACGAAAACCGCTCTATGCGTTTTGTACTCTGACCCCCGGGCCTAAAAAGATGGTGGGGGGAAAGCTGTTTCCCCTCTAGTTTCCCGTAGGTCTTAAAGGTTATCTCTGGGTTTTTTTTCACCCCCCCCCCCCATATTCAACCCTATTCTTTTCGAAATACCCGGTCACGTCCCAGTTATGTCCAGGGCTAAAGGGTCCCTTTTTGACTTTTCCACTTTTCTTAATCTCTATTCCCCCGCACTTCCCCTATTTCCCTAGTAATTTGGTTCCCGAATTTGGTTAGCTCCTCGTTTGAATACAAATCGTCCGTTTTTTGACCCTCTTTTTATCCAAAGTTAAACAGAGTAAGGCCCCTTTGCCTGCAGGTGAGTTTTTGTTATCTATTCTTTCACCTTTCTCTTTTTGGTGGTCAGATTTGTTAGTCCCCCAGTGCCGTCCCTGCCCCTTGCCAAATGGGGTAACGCGTGTGACTATAGGTAACTTTCAGCTGACTTGAGGGCAACCCGTGAGTTTTTTCATTTTGTTCTGGGTAGTTTTTCGTTTTCTCTTCCTGGTTCTGGGTCCCAATCATCAGTTGGTAGAAAACACCCTGATTTTCTGTAAGATGGCTCCGTTTTCATCTTGTTTTGTTAGTTGCGTCGTTCCCTGTTATCTTCGTAGAAATTTTGAAACGATCTTCTTGTCGTCTGTATGAGTTTTTTTTGCATTCCAAACTTTTTCATGACGGTTGTTCTTCCCCAAGCTCAGAATCGGAAGAAAAAGGTTTTTTTACCTCACTCCCCGCCGTTTTCGTCCGCCCCCTTCCCCCTCTGCTTGGGCCTGGATCCTTATCCCTCGTAGTATCTGGCAATCGCACGTCGCAACGAGGCGCTGTCCCCTTCTCAAATTCTTGTGACCCCGACCTTTCTTCAGGGATTTTTTGATCTTTAGATTTAGCCTGAAGGTCACTGCACCTCCCTCCCCCAGTTTGTGCCGGCTGCACGGGCGTCCACAAACCCTTTCCCTCTTTCTAGTCGTTATTCCCCCCCCCTGTCGTTTTGACTATTTTTTTTTTCCGACTCTTTGGGGAGATCAAGAAGAAAACCACTCACATTAGACCACCTCGTTCCCAAATCTTTTCGGAAAAGAACCACCCCCCACTTCGGACAGGAACTACTGTTATAAAAAGTCATCTTTTCGCTGGGCTTTTGACGTCTTTCCATGATCCTGCAAACGTGAAGCATCCTTTCTCACAATTGAAAATGTTCCCTTCCTTGCTAAGGCCTTTTGCACTGTCCCCCTTGGCGGGTCTCAGTACCTTTTTTAGTTGTTGGTACACTATTTTTTTTATCTTAACAACGCCTTTCAGCTTTCCCCCGTTAGGATTTTGTTCACGTCTATTAATTTTTCTCCTTTTTGTCATGTGTCCTTATATTTTTTTTCCGTTTTTGTTCGTGTATTGTTTACTTGCTTTGTGCTAGCTTACTCTTTTTTCTTAAATTGATGCCGGTTTCGCCCCCCCCCCCCCCCCCCACTGGATACGCACGGGGTTTTCGTCAAAGAAACGAGATTTGGCCCCTTTTCCGTCCCCCCGGCCTGGTGTTCAATCAGGTTGAAGACGCAATTGGCTATGTGACATCTTTTTCGTGTCGCAAAAGATTCCACACACAGTCGCCCTCCCATCAGGTACGTAATTGGTTTTCCTTTTTTGGGTCGGTTATGTCGTTTGCTTTTTTAGTGACCGAACCCGAAATTGCCTTGTTCCCCTTTTTCTTTCCTGCTCGTTTTTTCCGTTTTTTTTACCCTCGTGATTGGTCCCGGTTTTTCGCCCCTTTTTGACATCCCCATTGAGTCCAAAACAACCCCGCGCTTTTTTTCCCCCAGACCTTCTCTTGTAATTTTTTTTTGTTGTTCGATTACCTAGTATAGCGACCTGATTAATCGAATTCACGTTTTTGGAAATGTTGAAAGATGTCTTCCGTTGTATCCCACCCATATTTCCCCCCTCATTTTTTTTTTTTTGGGCGAGATCCTTTGTTTTTTCCCTTGGCCCTAAGATCTGGGAACAATGTTAACTTTTCTCTAACGTTTGGCAGAACGCTTCCCTGCTACCCAACTCCTTGTCTCTCTCTTCCGGCGGGCCAAGGGTTTTTTTTCCTCCCTTTTTTTTGAGTTTCCCAACCTTTCCAAACTCCATCACACTTGAACTGGGGATTTGGACCAGGTTCACGAGCACGCCTGAGTCTGGTCTGGCCAGTTTGAGTCCCCCTGCCCACTTCTCTTTTCCAGGACAGGACCCGAAATTTACCGCTTTCGTTTGGACATGTTTGTGGACAGTTCTATTTTTTTATTGATTTGCCTGGCACCCCCCTTCCCCCTCCTGCTTTCCTTTGTACCCGTTTCCCTTTACCTTGCCTTGTCTTAAACATAACCGGCCTGGGTTACGTATCGGCCTCTTCCCGGTGGCGAGGGCTTTTCTTCTTTTTTGTGCCTTTTTCGGTAACGCGACCTTGCCTCACCCCCTCCTTTATTTCGGGGTTGTTTTTTTTAACAGAGTTGTTCGCTAGAGCCCCCCACGACCCCCTGCAGGGGGCAGTTGCCCAACTTATTCTTTCCTCGTCCCACAACGAAAATCGGTGACAAAAGGTGCCTTTTTTTTTTTCATACACCTTACTCTCCTGGGAACAGAATACGGATGTGCGTTTTGGTTAAGGACTGTGGTCCGTACGCGGCTCCCCCCGCTTTCTTCCCCACATTTAACTCTTTTCTTTCCCTTCAAGTGCAGCGCAACCTTCCATTACTTTGCCCCCTGCCGAATTGTATTGGGGAGAAATCCCCCATCCAATTCCTTCTATAGCGATTCTCCCCTCAAACAGGCAAGACGACTTTTCACCCCACCCTTAAGGTGGGACCCTTTTCCCTGAAGGCACCCCTTTTTACCCTGAGGAGTTTTTGTTGGTTTTGTGCATTCAACTTCCGTTCTTTAGTTTCCCCCCCCCCCCCCTCAGGATACACCACCCACCCCCCGTAGTCGATTCACCAATTGATGAAACGTTGACTTTTGCACTTTTTTTTTCCCTTCTTCCTCTTCAAGCCTTTGAACGTGCCCTGCCGCCCAGGCGCTGGCCCTTTTTCGTGTTGAAAAAGTCCTCACCTCCCGGTCCTTCCCTATCAGTGGAACCACGATCCCCAAGCTCTTCCTTACTGAGCACGGTTTTCCCTTGGGCGGACTTTTTTTGTGGGCCCCCCGAATCAGCGGCACTTTTGCCCCATTTAATCAGGCTGTTAAGGCCGTCACAGACCACGTTGTGGTTTGGTCCCTTGCTGCTTTTGGCCCCTTTTTCGTCAAGTTTTCGGCTTTTGTCCTTCGAGATTTAATCTTGGCCTGGGTGGCCTAGCCAATCCTGACGAAGCCTCCCTGTGTCCCTAATAATTGAGAGTCCCAGGCAGTAACCGTCCCCCGATGCCGAAAAATTTCCCCACCTTCCTTTCGACTGCCTTTGTTGCGCCACTTTTTTGATTTTTTCCCCCTCCCCCCCCCCTTTTTCAATTTTGTACATTAAATTTTGAGCCCCTAAACCCCCCTCGCGTTTTCCCCTGCCTTTGGTAAACCTTCTTTTTCCTTCCCGTAACCCCCTGCCGTGGAAAGTGAGGTTGTTTTCCAGTTTCTACTTTTTTCCCTCCCTTCCCCTTGAGCTCGATACCGGGGCGCCAGCATTGCCCTTTTACCCCTCCCCGACACCGTTATAAACCTCGTTGACTGAACGGTATTTGTCGGACCTTCGTTGCCGACCCTCCTCGTGAACATCCTTCTCCCCTCCCTTCTTTGCGGCTTAAGAGCCCCGATGTCGTCCGCAGTGTTTCGGCTTCCCCTTTTTTTACCCCCTGTTAGTTGTCGTTGAAGTAATTGATTTACTATCAACCTCTAGACTATTTCCCTCCCCCACTTTTCTACTTTGCCATTTTAAATTGGCGGCTCCCACTGGTCGATGTAGGCCTTAGAGGGCTTTTTTTTAGGCTTTTTGACGTTTGGAACCCCCGACCCAAGAGCGGTTTCCCCCTGGCGGTTCCTCCCCCCCCTCCTGATATCCAGGGGGGTGGGCATTCGAGTTGCGCACGGCACCTTTTTTTTCCCTGAAATTTGAAATTTTCTCCTGCCGTGCCGTCTGCCATTTTTTTTCTTCCTCCATACTTGTCATGGCCGTCGATATTGACCCACAGCGTTGTCATCGCTTGCTGGTTAGGCTTTAGGTCCCTTGCCGTCTGTTTATACTTTCTACCCTTTTTCTTTCCCCCCCTCTCCTCTTTTTCTGATTCGTTGGAGGAGAGCTCGTTGCTCGTTTTCTTTGCCCCCATGCGGCGGTCGTTTTTTTTTTAGCCCCCGTTTCGGGTCTTCCCCCTTCTTCCCCTTTCCTAGGATCGTCACATTTTTTTCGGTTGCGAGGACTTCGTTTCGGTTTTAGGGACCCGTGTCTATCCCCTTTTTTCTCTTTTTTTGCCCAGTGTGGGGCCGTGCTTTGAAAGCGGTGTGAGCCCCCCGCCGTTAACCCCGTACACCCCCATCAGTAACCCCAAGCGCCTCTTGTGTCATTGAGTACTCTGTGATGATTGGATTTTTTTGCATTTCGTCCTCTCGTCAAGTGGCGCGAATCACCCTTCGACTTGAGCTCCACCTCGCCTTTGAGCGTTGGCGTGTGGTTTCTGTTTGCCAAGCCCCCATGGATTGGCCTTTCTTCTAGTCGCTCTCCTGTCAATTCAGGGGACCCCTTCGTTTTGAGTTTTTTCTTTTTCGCGAAAAATTTGCTTCATTTCCTGCTTGGAGACCCAGGTGTTGCCTTTTTGAACATTTCCCCCCGTTTTTTCCTTCTTAAACGAGTTTGGGCGATGATTTTCCCCCCTCCCTAGCAAGTCTTCCTTTCTTCTTCCGCTGCGACAAAACCCCTATGTGCGCAGAGCGTCCACATTCTCGACTTTCCCACTAGTCGACCACGATGACCGGACGGATTTTTCATTCCTACCCCTCATTTACGAGTGGAAGACAATTTTCCCCCCAGGTTTTTTAGGGTCGGTGGCGATATCCCGTGGTCATTGGATGACTTCTGGATCTGCAGTCGCCTTCCCCAGAAGCGACTAACAGCGAGCACGCCCACAACCGATAAGAACCCCCCGTGACCACTGAATGCACCCCCTTTTCCCCCCATTTATTTTTCATATATTCCCTGGGAGGTTCATGGGCATCCCTTTTTCCAGCTCACTGTATAGTATTGAAAGTCAACGATCCCCCTGCGGTGCGTATCTCCCAGGACGGGGACTTTTTCATTCTCTTACCCCTCCTAAATCAGTTTGTTGTTTCTCGACACTGAAGTCCCCAGTATTCCCTACTTTCCCCCCCCCACCCAAGCAGGTCTCGAATGGCCCTGTGGACCAAAGGCCAAGATCCGTTCAAGTACATGTTGACTTGGACACAATCTACACCCCCTTCTTTTTCCCTTTCTTATAACAAAATGTGACCCTTTTGAACGTCCCTTTCAGTTTTGGGACCCCGTTTTTGTCGTGGTCGTTCGTGTTGCGGACTTTAGTTTTAGTTTTTTCATCTGGTCCGATGTTCCTCACACTCTATTTACTCGGATTACCCTTAGCCGGCACCTTCCGTGTAGGCTTCACATTTTGTCCTAGCAGCCCTTGTGCCTCCCTCACAACCCCTTAGTTGTGGTTTAAAACTCTGAGTCTCCCCTTTTAGTTTTTTGCAAGACAATCGTTTTAGATGATAATTCAGTTTTTCCCCCCCCCCACACTTCTTTCCGTCCTAGTATTCGCGACAGCCGGCCTTTGCCTATGGACCGTCTGGTGCGTGAGCTCTTCCGTTTTTTGCAACTTGTGTTCCCTCTTCTGGTATTTGTAACGCCTGTCTTTCGCCTTGTAGATCGGTCTTTCCCTACAGTTCTTTTCCACCACTGCCTCACTTTCAACGAATTTAATTCCTTGTCTCTCTTGAAACTCCGCCCGTAACTTCTGTTCCCTGTTTTTTTTCTTTTTTTCCGTTACCCAACCCATAACAGCCCCTTTCCCCCGTCTGTTTTATGGGCCTGTACTAGTTTGCTTCGCGTTCCCATCGTCGGATTCTGAATGTCTCCATCGAGTAGCTTCGAACTAGTCGCACTTCTATCCACCAGGGTGGGGCGCTGTTTTAATTGCTTTTATTTTTTTTACTCCTTTTTTGAATTTGAACCGTTTGCAGTTCCTAGTCAAAAGTGAATTATACCCACCAACATCAGCCTATCACCAGGTTTCCTCCACTTTTTCATAATAGGATCCGTTTCTTTAAACTAGTCAAGTGGCAAACGGCCTCCCTCTTGTTGCTGGGGGCGTTAATTTTTTATACCCAACTTGAGTTACCCCCCCTGAACAGCGAATTTGCCGTGCCTTTTACTATTTTTTTTGCTCGGCCCAACCCCTCAAGTTGCAGCGTTTTACTCGGTGTCCCGACGAAGATTAGCTCAGATGCCAAGGCCTCACCCTTCCTCCCCTCCCCCCCCAAGTGCATCGTATTCCCCCCCCAACCCTTCTGTAAGGCGAGTTTTCATTCATGACAGTTTTCAAATCCTGGCGGACCAACGTGAATATATGGCGGGAAGGCCCCAGTCAGCCCCTCTTTTCCCCCTGGCCATTCCCTTTCCCGTGGCCCCCAAAGAGCTGGTGTTGTCGGGGACCGCACTCGTCCTTGTCGTTTTTTTTTTTTTCCAGCCATTAACCAAATACGCCCCGGCCCTATTTAGGACACGACCCCAGTTTGTATTTGTACCCCCTCCCCCCCTCCTGTTTTGCCCAGGCGTTAGGAGAGTTTCGATTGCACGTTCATGGGGTTATCTTTTCCCCCTTTTTTAAATAAATATGGGTCCCCTTAACCCCCAATTTTTTTTTCATGCCCAAGGGATATTGAAGCCTTTTCCCCTGGCTCTTGAGGACGGAACTCGTCTTTATAACATGACCCTCCACTCTTCCCCTTCCGTTCGATTTTTCCCTCTCTTGGGGACCGCGGGGACTCACTGGTTCCTTTGTGCCCCGTTTTTAAAACCAGGTTTAAGCTGTGAGTCCACTTCCGGGCAATTTGAGCCCAGTTTTGTTTCTCCTATCGGCCCCGTATTTGGGAGATGGAGCAATGGAAGAACCCCTCCTTGCCCTCCTGAATCTTTGACGGTGATTTTTTTTTCTTTTTCCCTATGTGATCAATCCCGGCGGGGCCCCCCAAAATTTGTGAGAGTGCTAGCGGGAGACCGTCATGAAGTTCCCTTGCTCCTGACTTTTCTTCTTTTGGCGGTTCGACAAAGAAGAAAATGTCTCGTTTTTTTCTCAAACCGTGATGTTTTTAAATATGTCATTAACTTCCTCTGTGGGACTCGACCAGGTGTTATTGGCATTGCTCTTTACTTCCCTTCATGCTATGTTGTCTTCCCCCCCCCCATAACAATTTAATTTTCGCTTTTCTTTTCGGTTTGATCGCGCCCAGTTGCAATAGATAGTTTCGGTTCCCCTCGTCGAATGGCTTTCCTGCACTTTTCCACTATTTGTCTCTCCTCTGCTTTCATCGAAATTACTCGTTGTCTTCAGTTTGAGGCCCCCCACACTCCCTTGTTAATCCTGCTTCCTTTCCAACTCGAAATCGCGACTGCGCGCTTTTTTTCCCTTGCTCCCTGGAAAAGTTTCTTTCGGTGGTCTCGTGCGTGGATTTTTCCCTTTCATACCCCCCCTGTTTTCAACCTTGGTGCCGGTCCGTCTTCCGGATCGTTATCGCTCAAGGTAAACGGGCATGATTTTCAAACAACCGATTTTCTTTTTTTCCTTCCTGTCGTGTCGACCCACTTTTTTTTTTTCTCTAGTTGGAACTCAATAAAGAAAACGGGAGCCTTTCTTATGCACTGCAATTCATCCTCGGCACAAAAAACAAAGCACGTTGTTCCCCTGTCCCCCCCCCTACCCTGTTTTTTTTTTTCCCCCCCGTTTTTTGAGGATGGAAGTTTACTCATAAGTGAGTAACCTCAATTTATTTTTGAGTTCCCCCCCACATGCCTTTTCTGTGCGGGAGACCTTCCCTTTTCCACCAGATCCCTGGCGGTGCGAAGATGGACCCTTTTGGTTTTTAGTTTTTGGTTCTCCGTCTTTTGCACTCAGCTCTTACTCTCACTTTTTTTTCCCCCCCCCTTACCTTATTTCCACTTCCCCGTGACTTTCGGTCCTTTTGTCCGTCATTTAGTTTTCTGTTAGTTGAGATCGTTGCGTCAATCGGCATGGGAGTGTTCCGTTGGAGGGCCTTCGGTTTTTCTAGATGATCATCGTTATTCCCTTTCCCGCTCGAGTTGTTTCAGGGGACATTCCTTGAAGTGGGGTGAGAACCTCCCCGCCTCTTGAACGATTGGAAACCCCCCGGTCCCTTTTCCTTGTTTCCTTTTTCCCACTCCCCTTGACTGAGTTTCCAGGGTACCCCCCCGCGCGCCGTTTGCTTGGGCCACAAAGCAGAGGCCTCAATTTACCCGGATTTTCGACTCCACTACTTAGTTCCATTTTTCTTTCTTTTTCCTTTGTCGATGGTTTAGTTCGTGCGTTAACTCATGGCTACCTTCGCTTTGGAGTTTACTTAGTTCTTCACACGTCCCATCGTTGATTCCTGTTTTTCAGCCCTTTTTGACCCTCCCCCATCCAAAAAACCCCCCCCTCCCGCATTGGTCCCGTCAAATTTCGAAGCCTGGCTCCGATTACGACGGTTTCCTTTCACTTGCCTTCATTACCTCCCATTTCAACTCGTTTTTTTTTTCACTTTTTTTGGCCCCGCTCTTTTGAAGTTCTTTTT
>Ga0179591_1254747_pt1 | contig 10285 bp, 19 predicted proteins | sample CZOMad2_1_08_16f_FD_182891 | JGI IMG/M metagenome (GOLD analysis project Ga0179591, IMG submission 182891) | Vadose zone soil fungal communities from Angelo Coast Range Reserve, California, USA - CZOMad2_1_08_16fungal (PacBio error correction) | ecosystem: Environmental > Terrestrial > Soil >... | reverse complement strand
CGTATAACGTATTCTCAATTTCCTCCTGATCATTTCTTTCTTTCTGTAGTTGAAAATTGGATGGCTGTCAAGTGTGCTAAGTTTTTTGCCTTTTTCCCCCCATGCCTTCCTTTTCATGACCTAACGAACTCCATGTTGGGCAAAGAACCCCAAAGTCCTTGTTTACTCCTTTTCTCACCTCTTGCCCCCTTTGCAGTATACATCAAATCGAAGATGGAACCCATGAAATATCTTTTCCCACTGCCTTTTCCCTGTCATTCTACCCTCTCTCCTTCCTCTCCATCTACGGGCTTATTGAAAGTTTTTCCGGCCCTTTCCTTTCTTTTGTCTTCTCTGACAGACGACTTCTTTCGAGAACTCTCCCGGCCCCATGTTGAAGCCTTTCAGTTGTCTTGGTGCCTTTACCCCCCTTCTATTTTCCTTCTTTCCATCCCCCTGAACCTCTCCTTTATTTTCCCTCCTCCTTGTGGTTGTTGAGTTTTCGCTTTTCTTCGGGAGGAAAGAGCTTGCATCTCTCTTTTTCTATTTACTTCTTTTCCCCCCTCGTCCCCGCCATAGAGATGAAGAGGTTTTCAAATGGGGCAGTCATCCCTTTTTTTCCCTCATGCCGGGAAGAGTATCTTTGCACACTTTTTTCAAAGTTCTTTACCTCCTTCTCTACTCTTTCCCGGCTCTCCTATTCTTTCTTGCGGGTAAGTCCCTTTTGAAGGTGAGGTATTGTTTCCTGATTTGCCTTGGTGTCATCTATTTCCTTTTTAGGGATTAATGGCACCCAGTTTGCTTTGAAGGTTTTCTTACCTTTTCCCTACCCCTTCCTCTTTTCTGATTTATTTTTTCTCTCTGATTGTTTGGTTCAATTACCATCAGGTCCACGCCCCCCCTTTCTTCCCAATTTCCATTCTTTTGAAAAATTCCCCCCCATGCATAAATTTCTTTGACCACATCCCGGACCTGTAGCCTCCCTTTCCCCCCTGCCCTTTTCTTTCTTCTATGAGCTGCAGCCCCCTGTCTCCTTCATCTCCCCCCCCCCACCGTTCCCCCCTTTCCTCGGGAGGACGCATATATTTGGGAAGAGCGTGTTTCCCCTCGTCCTGGTTTTTTTTAACCCCCCCCCTCCTTCCGGAGAGCGGTCGTTCCCTAGTTTGTTCCGTTTAGGGTTTGAGAATGGCGTCCCACACCTCTCCCCCCCGCTTTTTTTTCCAGCAGCAATATAACGAGCGTTAAAAATTCTCCTTCGCATTTTCCCCTGTCTCGCTCTGACGCTTTTTTCCTCCTAGCGGATCCTATCATGGATTGAACAACCTTTGCCGGATGCTGTACCCCTATCTCGTTCTGCTTTTTTCTTTCTGATTATGGAAGATCTTGGAATATCCCCCCCTTCCCCTTCTACTCTTTTTCCGTGGCAAGTAGTTCTGAGAAGTATCTTTTTAGGATTTTTATTACTTTTCCCCCACCTTATGGGAGTCTTCGCCTTCATGAACACTTTTTCCCCCACGTAAGTCAACGTTGTGATCTATCCCCCCTTCGTTGCACATGTCCAAGAAAAACCCCTGGAGTGAAAAGAGCTGGTGTTCGTTTCGTGGAGGTCCGCGCCTTTTCTTTCTCCTTCCTCCTTGTTTTGGCATAACTTCTTGGCCATCCCAAATTTGGGACTCCTCTTTTCAAAAATTCTCGTCCCTGGGTTAGCAATCCTTTTTCTTCCCCTAATCAAAATATTTTCCTCTTTCTTCAGTTGTGGTGGGTGCTTTTAGTCCAATCTTTTTTTCTCTTCTTTCTTTTTTTTCGCTTATCTAGCTTCTCACCCCTTGAAACTCCTCTCTTTCGAGGGATACCCTTTGGCTCTGACCCTTTTTTCTGAACCCGGTCGATCTCACCTTCCCCCACCTCTCGATTGATCACTTCACCCTCGTCTTATCCACTCTTTTTTTTTTCACCAATGAAATAATGGGGTTATCGATCACCAAAAGGGGACCGTTTTTTTGGTTCCCCTTCTTCTTTCCATTTCTTCATTCCCCCGTTTTTTAGGAAGTTTTACCCTTACATCCAGAAGATCCTTCCCTCCTCTTTCTGCTTTTCTTCCATCTTCCCTTATTTCGACCTTCCGATGTTATATTACCTCCTTTACGTAGAAAAGACAGATTTGCCCTCTCCATTCCTCCTCCATAAGGACCCCCAATTTCCCTCTTAGTGTATAGAGAGGTTCCCAGAGTTAGTCCCCTCATCTTCCGGGCTTTCTTCCCTGATCCTTAATTCTGTTCTCCTTCTTTTTCTATTTTTGTTTCTTTCACAAGAAACCCCTTGTCATTTATTTCTTTTTTTCTGCCTATCAATATTTCCACAGCCCCGTAACCTGCCACACCTGTACACCCAGATATAGTTTTGAATTTGGTTCCTGCCATATTTCCTGTTCACAAGCTGCTTCCAAGACCTTCTCTTGCGTTCTTCCCTCGGTTCTTATTCAAAGCTTGTTTTGGGAGTTTCTATATCCCTTCTTCCAACCCTTGCAGACCGAGTCTATCCGATACATTTCCGAATCCCTTAATACTTCGGAATTTAGGAGACTTCACCTGTTAGTTTTTTTCACTGTCCTAGCCCCTCCTGTTCCGCAGGTTTCCTGAAATGTGGTTTTCCTTCTCTTTCACGCCCTCTTCCTATCGACACCAATAACGATCACAAGATGACCGTTTCAAATCCTTGTGCACTCACCCCCTTTTTCCCCCCTCGCCCCCCCTTTGCGTTTTATCCAGATCGCCGTTCCCATTCCCTCTCCTCTGTTCAACACCCCTCAACCTTGCAGTTAGATAAGCCTTTATCCCCCCCCCCTGCTTGCCCGCTTCCGGGCCTTTTCTCTCCCTCGGGACGGCATTTTGGGTTGCCCGCTCTCGGCCTCGCCTTTCTTCTCGACCATTTTCTCCTGTGCAAGCCTATTTACCATCGCTATAGGATTGCCTCTTTTGATCCCCCCCTTTTTTTACCTCTCCCCTCTATCATGTGACCCGCTCGTTCCATTTTGCTTATCTCTATCTTGTGTGTTGTTGTAGATATAATGTTTCTTTCTGGTGGATGCATGCTCTTTCTTTTTTAACCAGTTCCACAGCCTCCCTTCCTCCGACTTGTGATGTCTTCCCCCAATTTTGCTGGAGTTATTATCAGATGAGTAGGGATCTTGATCGCTTGCCTCCCCCCCAGTCGCCGTTCAAGAAAGGTTTCGCTCGCTTTCGCTTCTTCTCTAGGATGCGCTTTCTGGCTTCGAAACGTGCCGGGTGAGGGCTGCTTTTTCCCCCCCTCGCGTGGGAATTTTGCGCCCCCGCGTTCCCCTGATTCCCTGTTTTCTTCCTTTCCCCCCTTCCTCGGAAGTGTTGATCTACTTCTTTCCCATGGCTCGATTTTATATTATGTATATTCAGTTGTTAAATTAAAATTTCCTGTCCGTCCCCCTGGCATGGTAAAACCCAGGTTTCCCCTCCCCATTGCACCTTTACGTTAATCAGCCCTTTTTTACCGTTACTTAGCATTCATTTCCTTCCATTTAAGATATAAGTTTCGAGTAGACCAGGTGTTGTTTCATCCCGTTTATCTCCCAGCCAACCCTTCTTACGCACTCCTTTCTTGAAGAGCCATATCCCTTTGGCAGAGCTTGTCCTTTTCCACTTCTGTCCTGAAAAATCTCTGTTCGATTTTAGGTGTTTTTCTTTCTTGGATGATTTGTACTTCCTCCCCCCCCAACGACACCCCTCTCCTTCTCCTGTCGAAAGAAATCCGATAACTAACGGTCACCTTTCCAATTCAGGCAGGTACTCCCTATGCTCGGTCTTTTGCCTTATCTCCGTCTCCATTTTTCCATGGATTTTTACACCATATTTTCGTGTCATGCTTCTTCCCAACCTTAGGGGCTTCTCTTTCTCCTTTGCCTGAGCATATTGTTAAGCTTTTTTATCTTTTCTCACGAACTTGGACCGGTACCTTCTTCCCGATGGACCTCTTTAATTTTGATGCACTTCTTATCTTTAGGCATTATGGTTTCCCCCTTCCCCCCTAACGGTTCGGATGTCCTTATTGCTCCCCGGCACCACCTGTTAATCCCCTGTGGTTGCTTTTCTGCCCAAGTGGGCCCTTTCCAGACCCCCCCGGGATAATGCGATTTTTTGGTTTCTGCTTTCCTCCCCCTTCTCTTCCCTTTTTCTTTTCCTTGTCCTCCTTGGTCCCCTTTTACCTTTTCTTTTACCTTCCCCACTTCTTTGAATCGTTTTCTGTACCAATCGGTCGATTCAAGGTTAGCAAATCTATCTCTCCTTCTGCGCGTCCCCCTCCCTTCAACCTTTTGATCTCTCCCCTCCTTTTTTTTTAGAGATCCCCCCTTTTCTTCGGGCTTGTGCGCAGCAGATAGATATTGATAACCTGAACCCCCCCCGTACTTTTCTGCGTGTTCAATCCATTTGGGCTCTTACCTTACTCCTGTATCCCCCGGTAGTTTATTAGAACCCAGTCTCTCTTCCTCCTCGTCTACGCCCCTCTGCTTTAGAACTGTGTTTTCCTTCCATACGTTTATGAGTCCCCACAATTGAAACGTTCGGTTTCCCGTATCCTTTTTTCCTTCCGGAAAACTTTCCCTTTTCTTTGCTTCCCTTTTCACCTCCTCCATACGATCAGGTCATCGCTTGTTATCTTCCCTTCTACTGAAATTTCCCCTTGACTGATAAGCCCCCATAAGATTCTCCCCCCATCTCTTGCCCCTCTTTTTGTTCGCCGAATAAGGCCCAATAACCGATTTTTACCCCCGATAGTATAGATAGTCCAAGCCAAAGGTTACTCGTCTCGCGGATTCCATTCACCCCTTACTCCTTTTTCCGCTTCTTTTCGGGATATGTCTTTCGAAGAACTATAGTTATTTTTTTCGTGAAAATTATCAGGCTGCAAAAATATGGAACACCCTCGCCTTATTTTTTTTTCCTTCTCTTGGCACTTCCCTCCCCCCCTTTCCCCCCCTCCCTTCTCTCTTCGATTAAGACAGGATCCTGTTCCCCGCGTGTTGGTGTTTGTTTTGCGTGTCTCCTTCTGCACCCGCACTTTCGCTCTTCCCCCTTTAATATATCTCAATCAGACCGGCCTGTCATTCCGGAAGTACTTTTAATTGGATTTTGCTTTTTGATTTCTCCCCTGGTGAATTTTCCTCCCTTTTTCGTTTGGCCGATATTTAACCGCCCTACAGGATGTCCCCTTCAACTTAAATAGGACCCCTTTGGTTTAAATCCACTTTTTATCAAAATTAAGCTCCCTCCATTTTCTCCTCTACCCTCCTCTTCCCATTTCCCCCGAGAGTGAACCAGCCAGCTCAAAATGTACCCCTTTTAACCCTCCCTCCCCTTGTCTCCATTTTTAATCAACTTTTTCCTCCTTGTAGCGGCGAATGGGTAATTTGCTGGGTCCCTATTTTTTTCCCCCTTCCCGTCTATTCTGCTCCTCCCTACTCGCCCATTGGTTCCTCCCATACCGGTAATAGCTATTCTCGCTCGTGGTTCGTTATATAACTTTCTTGCCGCTCTTTCCACCCTCCGTTCTATCTTATTTTACTCTGTGTTGTGGAGATAAGCGTCTTTTTTAAACGAGTTACGCGTGAGATTAAGTAAAAAACCTTCATTTTCTTCTATGCCGGTCTTTTCCCCCCTTTTGCCGAGTTCTTTTTTTCTATTGCCTTTTGAGTTGCAGAGATATCCCCCCGCCGTTGCTTTACCTCTCCCCGTTACTCTTGCGTCTGTTTTTGGTTTATCTGAGAGGTATCGATTGGATTGTGAGGGAGTAGTCCCTAGGTCTTTTTTTTTTCTTCCGTTTTTCCTTTTTTTCGGCAAGGGCTCCGGTTGCTTTGGATTTGCACCTTCCCCCATGTTTTATTTCCATGATCGTTTTTCAATAACCCTCTGAAACGACATGGCATGGAAAATTATTAATACAATTTTCCACTTTCCTCCCCTTTCGTTTTTCTTCCTACCTTTTCTTACTTCATCCTTCAGGTCGGCATCCCTCTATCTAGCGGAGTCCCGTGGTCCTCCGATATCCCACTCCCCAACCCTCTTCTCCGGGTCTACTATCCATTCTTTCTTTTTCATCCCCCCCCACCAAGGAAGAAACACCCCCCAGAGTGGAAGATTGTCGGTCTTTAGTTGCGTGTCTTGTTTCTCCTTTCGACTTCTCCCCTCTCCCCCCAGATGTTTTCCTTGATCAATCTGGCCCCCTATCACTCCTCTTTCTCGACCTTCCTGTCTTTTTCCCCTGCCTCGAGCATGCTCTGGACGCCCTTTTAGCATGCGATATAACATGGATTACCCACATCGATTTTTTTCTGATCCTTCTACCCTTTGCCTTTTTTTGCCGGCTTTTTTTTTCCTCCTCTTTGAATATTTTTGCCTTCCCCCCCGCCCTTCCTGTTTGTCTCTTTGTTACCTTCCTTTCTCGGCTCCTTTTTGATGGAGGCCTTCCAAATAAATGAAGGAGGATGGCGTTTACTCCTTTAGACTCCCCTTTCATCCCCCTTTTTCTTTCCTTTTCGTTCCCCCTTTGTTTCAGACACCAGTTTCTTTTTCAGCCTATTTTGGTTTAGTAAGGGGTTCGAAAGCGCCCTACTGTGTAGTTTCTTTTTTTCTTTTCATACTTCTTGTCTCTTCCACGATTGGCAGTAGGTAAAAATATTGACGTTAAAGGGTAGTCCTTTTTCTCCTTCTGCCTGACTTCCCCCTTCTCCCCCTTTTTTATCTCTCTCTTTACATCCTTTGTTTCGAGAGCTCAAACTTTTTTCGTTCTTTATTGCAGGCCTCTGATAGATGTCACCCCATTCAACCTCTCGATTTTCCCTCTCCCTATCCCCTTTTTTTCTTTCTTCCCCTCCTCTTGCCCCCTTTATGATTCTCACATTTAACCCTTCGAGCGGGATCCGCTACCCGAACCCTTGTAGCACTTTTTTTTTCCACCACTATACGTTTGCAGCGAGCACCACGGTAACTTTGTGCAGTTTATTCCTTTTTCCCTTTCTTGTCTTCATTCCCCCTCCCCCGGCAGATCGGCGACTCCTCTGATTTCCTCGGAGGAAATGGACTGCCAGCCTCCCCCCTTTTCCCCTATCTGACATCGTTTTCATTGGTTTACTGAATCCGCACAATCTTATACTCTCTTGACTTCTTCTGTCCAGCCTTCCTTCCTTTTCTCATGTCTTCGGAAACAGGACCCCTGGTACGGGTGCCTTTTAGTATGTTCTTTTTGCTTCTGCTTGAAACTCTCTTTATAGTTTGGGCGTTTTCAATTTCTTCTCATTCTACCTCCAACCACTTTTATCGCTCTCGACTTTTTGGTTTTCCGGCCAGATTGGCCCCTACCGCTCTCCCCGCTAGATCGGTCTTTTTTCACGGAGATCGTCAATAGTTGTTTGGTGGCGTGCGATCGGAGGACCATCTTGCCGTCCCCCTTCTCCTCACCGTTTTCCCTGCTCTTTCCTTTCTTGAATGTGTCAAATTGGATGGGTCCTTTGGGTCTATTCCTCCTTCCTCCTCTGCCCATTTGTTTCCGATTTTATTCCCCCGACCACGTAAGGAGATTCCCCTTGAGACCCAATCTGACATCTTCTTTTTTCCTCCCCTTTCATCCAACCTCCCCGTTAAAGTTCAGCAGGGAAATCGTCGCTTCCCATGCCCACGCGAGATGAAACGCTCCCAAATGTCCAAGTTTATCCCCTCTCTCTCCTTCAACTCCGCCTCCCTTTTTTTATTCCCGAGGTTCTTTTCTTTTAATTTTCTTTTTCTGATGGTTCCTCTTCTTTACTGACTGCATGATTTCTCCTAATCGTCCCCCCCCCTTTTCTTCCGTTACGATACTAGGTGCTAGTGGTTGATCATGTTACCTCTCGCCTTCTGCTCGTTCTCTCGCTATACTTTTTTTTTTCTTTCCTTTTTTTTTTTTTTTTTATCTCTCTCCTTCGGGCTTAAGAGAGAATGGTCGAATTTGTCTGTCCCGGACAACACGCGACCGCCTCTAGCTCTCCTTTCCTTTGCACCCATTTTTCCCCTCTTTGTTCTCTTTCCCGACTGTCGGACGAGATAGTTCCTCAACGCTTGGAAGTCCCTTTCTACGCCCTTTTTTTCTTGCTCTTTTTCGCCTTCTTTCTCTCCCTTTTTGACAGGTTGCTTCTTTTCAATCGATTTTGGGGTCGAAGTCGTCAGCTTTCTGCTGACTATTTTTTCCCCTTTTTTCAGTTTTGGATGTAAATTGACCTTTTTGCCTCTGTTCTGGTTATATCCGTCTTGTTCAAGAAAAGCGGCAACTCCCATTTTGGTCCCCTTCTTCCCATTCGTCAAAATTACCCCTTCCCCAACCACTCCGTCGCCTAAATTCCCCCTTTCTCTTGCTGGTCTTCTGAAGATCTTTGTGCGCAGCAAGTGCGTGAGCGCTTCTTCGATCCCACCCTTCTTTCTCTCGGCTTCCACTCTATATAGGCTTCCATCTCTTTAATGCCAAATCTTGCCGGCAACAAACGACTGGTGGTCTGTTCTTTTATTTCCCCAGATTTTGCCTTGGCTTTTTTCGATCTCCCTTTACTAATACAACGTTTTGCAGACCTCCTACCTTTGAAGTCTCCCCCTTTATAATATTCCTTTTCCCTCCCTCTTTAGTTTCTGCTCTTTTCTGGCCTCATTGATCTCTTTTCTTTTTCCCAATCGTCTTGCTCTTTTCTCCCCCCCATTTCATCGCGGATGTAGTCCTTGTATTGGGGAGATTCGTTTTTCCAATTTCTCCCTTCGTATGGTCCTCCTCCTCGTCCGTTTTTCCTTTTTTCGGAGGTAACCTCTAAAGAAATTTCGTCTTTAGAATGTTGAGAACATGGCAATGGTTAACATTTTTTTTCTCCCCACTGTAGTGTCCCTTCCTCCCCATCGTTCATGATTTTTAGTAGAGGCTCAAGAGAGAATTGGTAGTTTCCTTCCTTTTCCCCCTTTTCTGCCCTTAGCCCAACCTTTCATTGCTTCTGATCTAGCCACCTTCTTTTTCCTTTCTTTCTCCCCTTATCTTATTCGTTCCACACCTACTCATAGTTATATATTATCTTTTTCTCTTAGGTGTGTTGTGAGTTGAGAGATTCCCCTCTTTATTAGGTTTTCGCGCCCTCCTCTTATCTATTCCAACCCATTGCCAATCCGCTACCTCCTCTTCAGATGCTTTTTCCAATCATTGGCGCCCAGAAGGGCCCCCGGTATGATTAGGAAAATACACAGTCTCGCTCCTCCCCTGACCCCCATCTTTTTCTCCCGCTTTGGTGGTTTTCTGAAAATTTGACCCGTGGGAACGAGCAAAACCGGATTTTAACGTTTTTTTTTTTTGCGTTGTTTCATTCCTTCCTCCTCCCGTTCGTCGGGTTTACCCTCTCCCAAGAAGATCCGGCTAGAGATGAGTGATAGCTTTTTCGCCCTTTCTCTTCTACTTTCTCCCCACTTTTTTTCCCCTCGTGCCCTTGAATCTTCTATCATTTCGACCTCTAAGGCCCTTTTTATAAATAGTCTATTTCGCTATCTTCCCCCTGTCAATATGAGAGAGGAGGACACCTTGTTCATTAATAATGTGTTTCTCGTTCTTCTTATGGTTTTTTCTTCTCCTCAATCTCTTTTCTCTTTTTTATTTTGAGTCAATCTAAAGTCCCCTACACTCCACATATTAAATACCCTTCTACGCTTCTGGGGCGTTTTTCTTTGGCATTGGAATTCCGCTCTCTCCTTCTCATTTCGGCCCAGGATTCCCCCCTCTTTTTGGTGGCAGTTGAGAATCGGATTCCCTCTTTTCGTCGCTCCTTTATTTTTTCTTTCCCCACTGCCACTGCTAATTTGTTTTTTGATAGGAATTGGCTGGTGCACTTTGCCTTTATTTCCTTCCTTCTGTTTTCTCCCCCCGTTCGTTGTGAACGACAACTGGAATCTCCCAACCCCCTTACCCCTCTTCCCTTTTGAGTACAATTCATACAAAATTCAGTCGTCCTTTGCCAGGCCGCAGAAATTACGGAGTCTGCCCCCCCTCTTTTCTTTTCTTTGTTCCCCTCCCTCAAACTGAAAACTTCTTTCTTTCAAATCTATCTAGTATTCCTCTTCCCCGTTTCTTATCTCCCTCGGTATCTTCCTACATGGTTGGTGCCCGATCTAGGCCTCGTATGAGGGCCCACTATTGTCACCCTTGGTGTCCCTCTTCCCTTTTTTCTAGGCTTCCTTTTTTCCCGGTACATCTCCCCCTCTATCCCTCTTCTCTTTCCAGCCCGAGT
>Ga0179591_1251413_pt1 | contig 10286 bp, 14 predicted proteins | sample CZOMad2_1_08_16f_FD_182891 | JGI IMG/M metagenome (GOLD analysis project Ga0179591, IMG submission 182891) | Vadose zone soil fungal communities from Angelo Coast Range Reserve, California, USA - CZOMad2_1_08_16fungal (PacBio error correction) | ecosystem: Environmental > Terrestrial > Soil >... | reverse complement strand
CTCCCCTTTGCTTTTCCTTTTTTTTTTCTTTTTGCAGGGAGTAGTCTTCTTGTCGGCCCGATGTCCTCTCCCCATAGCATTATTTTGTCTTTCCTTGTTTCCCTGCGTACTTCAAGAAGGTTGTTTTGCTGGGACAGAGTGGGATTCGGCCTGTCCTTCCATCCCCTCCCAAGGCTCTCTTTTTCCAGGATAGGGTCGACCCTTTACCTGGAACGCCATACTCCTTTTTTAACTGGGTTTCACCACTGTGCGGTCTTACAATCTCGCCAGTCGCTCCCCCTATTTTTCTCATCGGCCTCTCTCTTTCCCCTGACTTTTCCCCTCGCGCGCGATGCACCTTCCCTCCAAGGTTTGTGAGGAATCGTTTTTTTTGGTTCCCCCAATTCTTAGTTTCCCTAAGAAGAGTAAACCCAAAGTTTCCCGAGCGGGTCTTTCCCTTCTCTTCGATACTGCTCTTCCCTTGACCTCCCTCCCTTTTCCCTTAGCCCGACATCTTTTGACCCTATCGGTCATTTAGCTTTCCCCTGCGGAATATGCCACAGCGACCGTGGAGACAAAACAGACCTCTCTTCCTTGGCCTCTTTCGTCCTCTCAAAGGGGACCCCGTATTCGGTTTTTTAAGACGCTTTTAAGGCCATGACTTTGTTACTTCCCCTACCAGAAGTAATCTTTAATTCTAAGCGTCCACTCCGTGGTCGCCCTTCCTGTTTCGAGACTTTTTCCTCTCCTTTCATTCGAGACTCCCCTTACAATGAGGCGTATATGCAAAGAACATTCTTCTAGACATTGGCGGCTCTTGATTCCAGACCTCTTTACATACCTGATCTCTTTTTCCCCACTGTTTGCGAAATTAGTGGTAGGCCGAGCCTTTTTTCCTATTCCAGACTAGTTTCTGCGTCGCGGTCATTGCTCTAGAGCTTCCCTTTCAGATATACAAGCGTCTTCGGTGACCCCCTCATTCCGAATTTTTTCTTGGCTCCATGTTTTCTTCCATTCCTCTGGCCCCAAATGCAACGGTTTTTTTATTGCACCACTTTGTCCCCAGCGTCAACCGGCAGGGCTTCTATCCTTGGTCCCCTCCTCACTCACTTCTAGATTGTAGCTTCCCTCTGTCTGGATGGTCGCCAATGGTCCTGGACGTTCTTCACCCCTTCTCGTCTATGTTTTCCAGTATAACTTTAGCCTCCGCAGACCATACGTTTATTGGCCGGACCTCCTTCCCTTGTTCTTTCGTTTTAAATGTCTACCTGAGAGTGGCTTCCCACCTCTCTCGTTCCCCGCAAAGCCCACAATTTCTTCAGGGTCCAGCCCTAGACCGATTTCCCCTAAAAGCACCGCGCCCCCGGCTGTTTTGTAGGAGGTTTAGCGCCCTTTCCCCTTTTGGGCCACAGTTTTGTCATTGTTCCTTTTGAATTTCCTTTGTGGCCAATGCTTTGTTCCGCCGTTTACCCTTTGCTCCGGCCACTCCACGGGCCTGGATTTTGCACTCCTTGAGCACTCTGGCGTTCTTGGACACTTTTGTGTTGCTCATTGCCAGGCACAGACGCGCCCAAGAGAGTTCTGGAACGGCTAAGGTCTTTTTGTTCTTCTTATTCTGTGACCGCATCCCTTGGTCCTGATCCGCGTTCCATGACTTTGATTCTTTTAGATGTCATCATCTCATCCCCCTCTCTCATAGAGCCTCCTCCGAGTTGGGGCGAGTTCCCCCAGATCGCCATCCAGGAGTTGCCCGTCAAACAACTCTAAGCGTCCACTACTTCTGCCTTTCCGTCCCCTTCCCCTTCCAGGTGGCACATATCGATGACTGCTTCAGGCGCCTGACAGTGTCGCACTTTATTCTATGTTAAAGCATCGAGTGGGGTAAATCCTTCTCCCCCCTAGGCCACCTCATGTTCGATCTCCTTAAGGACGCACGGTCTGCCCCCAAGGCCGTTCCATCTATCACAGTCCCCCCTTCCCTTTTTTTTTGCTGCGTTACTAGATTCAAAGAATAGGTCCCTGTCAAACCCGTGCCTTTTTTTCCCTTCGATTGGGGAGTTCCCTTCCCTTGTTCTGCTCTCCGGTAAACTTTGTCTGCTTGACTTTCTCTCAGAGCTTGCCCCTAATTAACCTGAGAGAGTCTCCTTAGATCCGTTTAATAAAATAGACTTCGTCGCGTTCTTCCCGCTTCCGCCCACTAAAGCCACACCCCCTCGTTTCTGTATTCAAGAGCCGCGATAGGACCTGAGTCCTATGTTTCGCCTTTTTCTCCGCTCTCTCAAGAAAAGTTTGAATATCGGGTCGCTCCTTATCCCTGGCCTGCAGATCTTTTTTTTAACATCTTAGAGTTTCTTTGTGGAACCCAGCTTCCTTGTGACTGTTCGGCCCGGTTCTTGAAAGATCGGCTTCAGCTTCGCTTTCTGGCGGCCGAAGGCCCCCCGTCGGATTGTCCTCTTTACTTTCTTGCCACTGATCTGGAAGTGAGACGTTCAGCTCACTGAAAGAACCTTCTCTTCCTTCACAATGCTTTCTCTTTGCAGGTCGTACATTTACCCATTCGCTCTCCTTGTTCCTCCCCACTTTCGGGTCCTAACTATTACTGTCGTTCTTTTTGTCAAACGCGGCCTAGTTGGACTGCGAAAGACGTTTTTTCAAAGGTATAGCGACACCAGCTCCCAGTAGCATTTAATGACTATTACGCACCGAGGTCTTCCAAGGTATGATGGGAAGTACTAGTAGCCGTTCCTTCTTCTTCTTTTTTCCTTCTGTTCCTGAGGGCATATGTCCCACGGGGCCGTTCAATGAATTTTTGGATTGCAAAGCTGTAGAAGCTCCTCGCACTCCACCGCAGGCCATCCAATGCATTCAGTTTTTTTCTTGTTGCTCCCCACCAAAAGAACCTTGCTCCCCAAGCAAGGTTTCCCCAGACCGAACACTAAACCTCAAGTTCCCTTCCTTCCCCACATGTTTTTTTTTTTTTGCTTTTTTTAACCGATCCCGAGCCCGAATACTTTTGACTATAGCACCCAATCCCTCCTTCCACTTTCTTTAGGTAGTCGCGCTTATTTTTCCCGTTTCAGTTCTTTTTTTTCTCTGTTGTCCCGGATTCCTGCGGCCCCCCGTACTTTGACGTACGATCTCTGTGGTTTTGAGTCTTTCTCACGTTGCCAGTCGCATACCCAGTTCACGCAGCACTTCCCCCGTTTTTTTTTATAAGCAAAAAGTTCCCACTTTTATGATTCTTTTCTTGACAGAAACTACCCTTCGGCATGTCCCCACCGCGTGTTCTTCTTTGTTTCTTTACTTAGTGAGTTTAACCAGGAGACATTCCACCTCTCGTTCCCGCCTCCATTCACCCTAGGCTCCATTTCCTCCCCCCCTGATGTCAAAAAAGGTACCCGCCGCCGCCCCCCTGTGGTTTTCGAGTCTCACCCCGCGTCCAGGCATTTCTCCCGTAGAGATTACTCCAAATCAATTTGCTTGACCCTGAACTCCTTTCCCACGGGTGCTCGCTAAAAATGAAAGCACCCGTGTTGGTGTCCCCCTTTGACATGATTTTCCCAACTCCGCTGCTTCATTCTCTCTCTTTTTTATCCTACCCCGTGTTGTTTTCTCTATTCCTTCCGCGGGGATTTTTGATACTTTCTCCTGGGTTCGACAACCGAACTCTTTTTCTTTGCCCTAATGTTTTTTTGTGGCACCTGTTAGCCATGGTCCATGCCTGGTCCCCATCTCGGTTGTGAATGAGTGCAACTCCTTGCTTCATTCTCCCCTTTCCCCCCTGTTTCTGCGGGGACCTTTCTTTGCTGATTTTCTGGGAGTGAACTTTCCAATGGACCTCGTGTTTCATTTAGGACGGCGGTTTCGTTTAAAGATAGGAATGGGGTCCTTTTTTTTCCAAGTGCCTTCGTCTTGCCCTCATCTTCTGTCCCAGTTCTTTCACGCGGTTTTGCCCCCCATTTTTTTATTTTCCTTTTAATTTCCCAGACACGAATTTGTCCAGAGTGAAGTGTTTTCGATACCCCCCTCCCTGGTGCCCTTCTTGTCCTTTTTCCGGGCTCGCTTTTTCTCATATGGTTTAAGGAGAAATAAAGACCGACCCGATTCTCTTTAAGGCTGTGAACCTTCTGATTTCGGGCTCCTTCCCTCGAGCCCAGCCCTTTACTCTCTGTTGTCCACTAGTATACCCCCCCTTTTCTTCCGCTTTGTCCGATTTTGAAAGTAGTGATGTGTGATATATCGGTTTCCACCCCTTCGATCCTTTCGGAATGTTGCCCCCGGTTCGTTTGTTCCCTTTCTTTTCCCCCTCCTTTTTTTGTTTTTTGTCGGTAGTGGGTTTTTGATAAAATTCCAAGCACCCTTCTCTTTCCTCCCTGCTTACTTCCTTTCGTACCGCTGATACCTTCGCCCCTTCCCCGTCCTTCAAAAGTTCCTTTTATTAGGCCCCACTTTTTCCCCGTTAATTAAGGCTTTCGTCACATCATCATGTAACGATAGAAGAGGCGTTTCCGTTCTTCCTATGAATGCGCCTGCTTTGTTTCAAGTATATTTTTACTCTCCTTACAGGTCCTGCACTTTCCTTCTGTCTGGGTTTTTTTCTCTCTATTACCGGTCTTGACTTCGGCCATCCCCCCTTTTTCCAGCAGATTTGCCCCCAATCCTCCTGGTCTCCTGCTGGGCGTACCAGTGCCGAGTGGTCGCCACCCTTGATCTCTTGAATTTGTCCTGGTTTTTTACCCCTTAAATTATTTGGCACGTCTTAGGGATTCATTGCTCCTTTCCCATTCGCTCTTCCCGATCTTGTTAAATAGCTCCTCTTCTCTGGCTCCGCCCGCAATTGGTTTGATATTCTAGATGGTCCATTCGAACAAGTCATGCCTGCACCCTCCCCGCTTTTTCCAAAAAGACATTTATCCCTCTGCCCCGTTTACCTGCTCGGTTTTTTTTTCTAGTTCCATGTCGATTAAAATGTTTTTTCCTTTTCCCTATCTTCATCTCCCCGGGGGGGCATCGTTTCCTCTTTTATTATCTTTTTCCCTTTCCATTCCCTTGTTCTTTGTACAACATTTTTAGGGGTCGTTTCGAAGAACTCCCCTCCCTCGGGATTTTGGAGGTCCTATCTCGGCAGTCCCCTCTGCTCTTCTTCTTTTCCAATTTTATTTCTCAAGTTTATTACGTATCCGACTCTAAAGGAACCTCCCCCTGCATCTCCCAGCTCACGGGTTTGCACTGAATCTTCTTTTCCGCCGTCTTCCCGCCTTCCCCCCCCTTTTCCCCCTTTTTTCGGTTTCTTTGCTACGATGGAGGATCCCTTCCCTTGGTTTGAAGAAGTCGATTTTCATTTGGAGATAGAAACCCTCCCGTTTTACCCTCACTTTTCTCCGAGCATTAGGACCCCCGCGCGTCTTGAAGATTTCCCACCCCTTCCTAACCTCCTCCTGGTTTTGGAGAAGTTCCAAAAAGGTCGTCTCTCGTGAGGAACCGGAATGGGATTGTCTACTTAATCCTTAGTTCTTCTTTCCCCCTTTTTGACGTCTTGAGCACCCGTGGCTTCCCCCAGAGTTCATTCCTTATAAATCACTAGGATCCTCCCCTGACTACTCCTCGAGAAGAATTGTATTGTTTCCATTTCTTCTTCATCCCCCCTGATACGTCACTAAGTCTCAAACAAAGGGGGTCTTGAACTCCGTCAGTGTCTCTCCCCCCCCCACCGCAATGCCTTTCCGTAACGCTGTTCGCACGTCTGTACTGGTGCACCATCTTTCCCCCCCTTTTCCACTTCCCATGGGCCAATGAAGAGACAGGAACTCTAGACCGTCTCGCCCCTTCCTTGTCCGTGCTTAGTTAAAAATTTTTAGACCTCCACTTCCCAGGACCAACGTTCCCCCTGCACTGCCCCACCTTTGTTCCCCCCTTTTTTCCCACCGTTTCATCTCGCCCAAACCCCCGGCTCCCGGTCTTTTTTTTTTGCAATCGGCTCGTTCGGTAACCCCTCCCTCCCTTTGGTTTTTTCCTGTTTTTTCACCTTCGATGCACAAACGGTTGAATCACTGAGAAATGGCGCCTGAAAACTCCCTTTTCCTTTCTCCTTCCCCCCCAATCCTGAATCTTTGTTACCTGCGGCGCCTTCTCCTCCCCTTTATCGCTTTCCCTCTTAGCTCTTTTTCCCTAACGTGGAAAGTGAAGTGGTACATCCCCTGCCCTCTTCCAGGGCGACGCCACCTCTCCTCTTCTTCTTTCTTCCCCTTCTTTACCTTTACATTTTTTCGCGATTTTTTGTGTTTTACCTCCCTGTTTTTGGCCTGCACTTTTTCCCTTCCCCACCCGTTTTTCCGTTTCCCATCGCTTCTCCCCCTACGGCAATAAGTTATTTATAATGAGGTTCAAAGTCTTGATCGAGATGTCCCCTCCTTTCTTATCCAACTAACTTTCCCCCCCTCCCTTCTGTTCAAGTCCATTCGATCGATTGCGAAATTTAGCCGGGAACACTTCGTTTACCCACCACGTGTTCTATTGTCAAGTGTTCCCTCTTTTTCGCCTCCCTCCCCCTCGCCTCCCCCCCTGTGCTCGAACGGTTTTTTTACCGGACCTTCAGAAGTTCTCCAATTGTAAGTTCCTCCCCCTCATACTGTAAAAGGATATGCCCCCCCGGTCCCTCCCCCCCAGTTCAGTTAGTCTCGTCAATGTCCCATTTTACTGATGGTTTCCCCCCAGTTCCCTTTTGTCCTCTTCTCCTTACTCCTTTGTCCCCCTCGTGTATTGCCCCTGGGAGAGGGCCGATATGCTCATCTCTTTCCCTTTTTTGACTCTTTCGCGTTTCGGCTTTCGCGAGTAAAACTCCCCCCCTGCTTCTCTTTTTCCTGTGGTCCTTCTTCTCCTGCTCAGTTTCGTTTTGGGAGTCCTTCTTCCCGTATCGGATCTTTCAAGGTAGTGGGACGGAATGTTTTTTTTTTCGTTCAACTTTTTTTCCCTTTGGTCATCAACTGTTTGACCTCCCCCCCCCCCCCCCTTTGAGTTTTTCTTTCTGTTTCTTTCTCCGATGCTCTTTCCCCGCGGTCTAGAATATTATCACTGATTTGTTTAAGATTTCCTGACGTCACTATCTTTTTTTCGATGAAATTGAACCCTTCTCCCCCTTTCTCGTTGAACAAAATTCTTCCCCTGTTGAGCCTGGCGTTCCCAATCCTTGTGACCTCTTTCTTGTATTATTCGAAAGGGCGAGCCGAAGATGACCCCTTTTCATTTTCGAGCCCACTTTACCTTCCCCCTCCCCCTCCATCCTTCTATTTCTATTCCAACTACTCATACCCGCCCCTTGCCCCCCCCCTCCCCTTCTTTCGCGGTTTGATTTTATTCCTTTTAATACTAAACGGTTTTTTTTTCTTCAATATGCTACGCTCGACTCTTCTCAGTGGCGTAGTAGTCGTGGCGGCCGTCTGCTCAGAGTTCTCTTCCTCCCCCTTTATCTTTTATTCTTCCCTTTCTTTTCCTTCCTAGCGCATGCTGGGTTCATCGCCTTTTGCTAAGGAGTCAATTTTGAAATAAAGGAGATAGGTTCAGTTTTTATCCCCTTTCTATTCGTACCTGTTTTTCGAACTTGACTTCTTTCCTCTTCCCAACGATTCCCTCCTTCGATCTTCCCCCTTTGGTTTCTCCTCGCCTCCTTTCTTGGTCAGACGCCCTAAGAGAGTTTCTTAAATCCCACCTCGAAACACCGCTCGGTTTGTTTAATATTCGTGTTGCCCATCCCCCCCCTTCTCGTCTGGCGTTTTCCATCCCTCTTCCCCCCCCCCTTTCCCACCCTTAACGATCTTGTCTCCTCTCTTCCTCCTGAAGCGACCGAATTGCTGCCCAAGTCCTTCCCTTTTTTTCCTCGTGTATCAGCTTTTCAGGTAGCCCCCCTTCTTTTTTTCCTCGCGTTGTCAAGAAGTCCCTCTGAACTTCTCCCCCAACGCAAAGAGCTTTGGGCGTCTTTTTAGGATCGCACAATGCGGAAGTCTGGTTCCCTCCTTTTTGTAACTTGCAGCCGATGTTTCCCCCCTTGCCCTGACGCCCCTCCTGTGCTTTTCCTTTCTTCCCTGCTATTTCCATTCGGTTTGGTTGCCCTCATTCTGCTTTCTAGCTCTTCCTTTCCTTTCATGGAGGCGTTTAAATGCGCCTTGGAACCTTCCACCCGGCTTTCGCCTTCGGATTTTGGAGTCCTTCCCACCTCTTAAAGACATTGATCCTGAGATCGTGGTGTCTCCGTCCGGGCCGGACGTCTTCCTTTTTTGCCCTCTCTTTACATAGTCTTGCGCCCCGCTTTTTTTTCTTTTTCATGTTGGATAGAGGTTTCGTCATAAATTTTTTCGGTAGTTTGAAATAACGAACTCCTTCGCCGTCCTGTATTTTCTTCTTCCCTTGCCCCCTTTTTTTTTCCCCCCCTTTTGGTTGCACCGGGAAGGACCCAACTCCCTTTCTAGTTCGCCCCCCCATTTTTGCGACTTGCTTCCCCCTTGTGTCTCCTTCAGTTTCCTCTCCTTAGCATTCACACGAGTTTGGGATGGTTAGAAATGCCTTTTTGATCCGAGCGACTCTGGCAAGCCTTTCCTTACGACCTTCCCTTTTCCTCCGCCCGAACATTTCCCCTTTTCTTGGCTTCCCCGCCCCCGTCTCTCTTTCGTGTTACTTTCTCCTTTAGAGTGTTCACAACACTTTTGTCTTCTTAAACGCACAGGCCACCCCTTCCCTTCTTTTCCCCCTCCCCCCCCGAGCCGATTCCCCCCCCCGTACACCAATGCAACTCCAGTCCAAGAGCCTGGGTTGCTCTGCGACATGACGGTTGTTATCCCACGCATGGGCACCCCTTGAATTTGAAGTTGGAATTTCGGCAATGTGGATTTTTTCCCCCCTCCCTGAACTTGAAACTTCACCCGGCATGGACTTCGACGCCCTGCTGTATCGATTAGGCCTTTCTTTGTTTTCCCATTTGGTTTCTCCCTTTGACCAGGATATCCCCTCCTGCGGACCCGCTTCTTTAACTGAGTGCGTGGAGAATTGCTTCCGTTGACCGCCTCCCCTGGGGACTTCCACTCTTTCCTTGTGTTTTCTTTTCTTCCGCCCCTCTGTTAAAGTAATGATATGAGATTCAGACTCCGGTTGCATGGCGAAGTTAACCCCCTTTTATCCTTTTGCTCCCCGGGTCTTCCCCCCTCTCCTTTCAATTCCTGAGGCCTCTCCCTTTCCCAGGTGGTCCGCCTTCTTATTTCTACATTCTGGCCTTCAGATGGAAGGCGGCCAAGTGTAGACTAAGAGCCGCAGCTAGGGTCAATAGCTAACCCCAGCCAACCCCTACTTTTTATCTCCCTGAATTACCCCCGGAATGCCACCAAGGACGTAATCCATTCGCATCAGGCCTGGGCCTGTCATTTCCTGCGGACCTCGATAACCCCTCCCTCTTGTCTTTCCCTTCAACTCTTTTTTGACTTTCTCTGGCGTGGTTTTTCCCCCCCTTCCTTTTTTCTGATCGCATCTCCCTTTTCTGCTCTTGAGAGGATTCAGAGCTTGTAACATTTCGAAGATTTTTGCTCTCTTGTCCAGAATCGTCAGTCTTTTTGCGATTTCCCCCTCCCTCGTTTGGAACCCTGAGAAAATTCCCCTTTTTTTTCTCCTGAAAGAGATAAGGCCATCCGTTCTCCACCTGTTTTTACAGATCAACCTGCATTTTCAGATCCTTGTCATATCTAGTTTCGTCTCCTGGGGTTCCGCGAGTAGAGTTCTTTGTTCAAACTGCCATGAGTGCGTTGGCTTCTAAGTTTTTCCTCTCGCCTTTTGAGTTCCTTCTACTTTCTCTCCTTCCCTACTTCCTTTCTCCCTCCTCTTGCTTCGACCGCTACTAGGCAGCTAGGCTTATGTCTACTTTGCAGGGTGTCAAGTTGCCCCCTCGCCCCTTCCCGGTGGCTACCCCCTTTTTTTTTCCGTTTTTACTCCCGCTTCCTGGACATTCTATTTGGTTCCAAATCCGAGGTCGTGTGGAATGCAGACTGTTCACCTGCTCCCGGAACACTTTCTGTCCCGTCATTTAATGCTCCTTCCCCTCTGGACTCCCTCTGCTCCCTCAGATGTTTTCTCTGAAGTATAGTTTTTTGCTGATGCCCCCGGGAAGGATGTTCCCGTCCCCTTTCTTTTCCCTTCCCTTTTTTTTCTTTTGAAACGGCGCGTTAGTCCCAGTCTTCCTAACTTCGGCAGCCAATTTCTTCCGGAAGTTTTTTTACTGCCCCCCCCCCCCTCCCAGCTCAACCCCTCACCCGCTGTTAAAAGACCGAATA
>Ga0179591_1183598_pt1 | contig 10286 bp, 13 predicted proteins | sample CZOMad2_1_08_16f_FD_182891 | JGI IMG/M metagenome (GOLD analysis project Ga0179591, IMG submission 182891) | Vadose zone soil fungal communities from Angelo Coast Range Reserve, California, USA - CZOMad2_1_08_16fungal (PacBio error correction) | ecosystem: Environmental > Terrestrial > Soil >... | reverse complement strand
TAAACACCGGTCTTTCCTCCCTTCGCCCTCAGCCCTTTCCTCCCCTTCTGGCCCTTACCACGGGAACCCCCCTTTTTATTGACCTTTTCTCATCCCAAGCTTTGTAACCTTTTTTCTTCCTCACCTCTTCATTGAATTCTGTGGAACTTTTTTCAAAACCTCCTCTTTCCCGTTGTGTTGTGATATAGGTCTTTAGAGGTTCAAACCTCCCGAGTTAACAAGATTCTTCCGAAATCTCCTTCTTCTCCCTTCATTTTCCTTATTTGGCTTTTTCCCGTTTTTTTTTTTCCCGGTCGGCGTCGTGTCTTTAAAGCATTATGTTCGACCTAATAGGAGTCCTTCCTGGGTTGACTTCGCCTTGCTGAGAATCAACTTTGTGATTCGCTGGATTTGTTCACTTTTCTTTCCTGAATTCGTTTTTTTTTCCCCCCCCTACACCAACCGGCTTTTTCTCCGAGACACCCTCAGACCCCCCCTAGTATTCGTCCCCTTACACCTTGCGATCGATCCACATCGCCCTACTCCTTTATCTGTATTCCCCAACGTTCCCGTTTTCCACAGTAAGAAATTGCTTCGGAATATCTTCTTCCTACTTACCAGTAATTGCTGAAATTCTCTTATATTTTATCCCTTCTTGACCTAAGAATGCATTTGCTTTTGTGAACGTGGACTTCTCCTGAGAGTTTCCTACATCCTTAGTGCGACGAAATGGACCTCGCGGAGTCTAATTTTTTCATTTGACCCTTGACCGCAGGAATTTAATACGCCGCCCAATATTTTTTTTTTTTTTTTTTCTTTGTTTTTTTTCTTTCTTTTTTTTTTCTCTTTTTTTTTTTTTTTTTTTTTTTATTTTTTTTTTTTTTTTTTTTTTTTTTTTTTTTTTTTTTTTTTTTTTTTTTTTTTTCATGATGCTCCACCGGTTGTGCTCTTAACCACTAAGTTGAAGATGACTGCAACAATGAATCCCACCTCCTCTTTCTTTTACCCAGAGCTATTTCCCCCCCTGTCTTCCTTCTATCCCCCCTCTTCCAAGTCTACTTCTATTTGCTGCGGCGTTCCCTCCGGCTCTTCCCCTTAATTGACTCAGCCATCGCGCTTCACTCTTCTGTCAAGAGCTTCTTTCGCCGGGACCTTTGGCCCGTGTCTGTCGTACGTTCATCTCCTGATCTCTCATTTAATTTGCGATCTTTTTCCCCACGCTCGCGAGTTTTTTAACCTTTGTCCTAGTCCCACTTCATTTGGTCGAAGTTTCCTCCACTCTCCCCAGATTCAGTAGGGATGAATGCCTCCCCCTCTCATGATGTATTTTCGTCCCCGATTACTTTAGGTGGTTTCTTTTCCTCGCCACTCGACGCGACGTCCCCCCCCTCCCCTGATGAATCAAATAGTCCCCCCTTCATTTGTTGCCCAGTCCTTTAGCGCACTCTGTCGTATCTGACCTTACAAGATCTTGCCCCCATCCCGGTTCTGCGAAGCCATTCCTATGACCCGGCCGTCTCGATTTTCTCGACCCTGCATACTTCTTTACGTGCGCTTTTATCGTTCCTACTTTGAGTTTTCTTTCCCAGTTGCTCCTCTTTAGTCCCACTTTGGCCGTTTGGCCGTGAGTGCAAGTCAGCTCCGGCTCCATAACATAATCTTTTTTCCCGCTTTACTCACATAATTCCCCCTTTTTTAAGCTGCTATTCTTTACGAAGTTTCCTCCCCCAATCTCTCTCTTTCCCCCTGGTCCATCAATGATTGGCCCCTCTTATTTTGGGATCCAACTTTAAGCAATCCACTATTTCCCCTTTTTTCCGCAGGAGCTCCCCCCCCAATTGTTTTTCCCCTCATTGTGAATCTTTTGAATGTCCCGTCCTTAAATTTCATTTTCAGGCCTCATGGACCAGAGAAGGTACTTCATCAAGTTGTACCCCAAACACGATGTCGCTTCCAATTTCTACCCCCCTTCCTTTCCATTTGACCCCCGGAGTGCTCGCTTTCCCCCCCTCCTTTTTTTTCCTAGTCGGTCAACTCAATTGTCCCCCCGTTCGGACCGCAGTTCCTTGTCAATCCCCTTAAACTCCGTTCGCTTCGTTTTCACACTCCTTTAACCCGGCCCAAGGCATGCATTTTTGACAAAATCGGTCACCATTTGCCTTAGTATTGGCCGTTTCGTCATGGTCCCCCTATATGAATCCCCCCCCAATCCCTCTTTCAAGGACAAACCTATATTCCATAATACCCCCACTTTGTTTTTTTTGTCGAGATGTTCCATTTCTTTTGGATTTTTTAGTCACTGCGTTTACTTCCTCGAGGTAACCCCAAAATCCCCCCCTTCGTACCCTTTGCAGGGTTTTTTGCCGTTGTGTGATCTGCGTTTTTCGTGTACATAATCTTGGTCGGTTCTTGATTGCCAGTCCTCTTCATATTTGCCGGTCCCTCTGATCAAATTGAGTTTTTCCCGCAAAACCCTTGGTATGCTTCCCTCTTTGTTCCCCCTTTCTTTTTCTCCTTCCCGCGACCTTTCTTTTTGATTTTTCCAATAGTCCGGCGGCGCTGTCTCTTCCCGTTAAGGCTCCCCTATTTCACCCAAAACTTCCCTTCCGTAGTTCCAATCTTAAATTATTTGTTAGCTTTTGACCAGTTGGTCCTTTTTTTGGTTGTTCGACACCGTGGCTTACGTATATCCCCCTCCCAATATTTTTTTTTGCACTGTGAATTATTTTCTTGACTTGCCCCCACCCCTGAGCTGTATTTACCGCTGTTTAACTCGCATATTGCCTTTCCCTCTCCTCATCTGAGAAGCAAGGTGGCCCGTTTTTCCCCTTTTTTTGTTATCCCTGACTATTACTTTAGGTCCAGCTTGTTTCTTTGCATACGGGCCCCCCGGCCCCCCCCCCAAAAGTTTATCTTTAAGGATGTATATGTCACCCTCATTTGGCTAGGTTACGACACACATTCGGCCGTCTTTTGATGAGTGTTTTTGTCATTTTTCTCGCATTCCCGGACTCCGTATAATTCACCAGCGCAGCCTTTATTTGGTCCAGTCGTCTTTCCCTGCCTACGACTTGTCATATTTTTTCCACAAACTTCTTTCTGTTTGCGATTTTTTGCTTATGGCGTTCGTTCTTTTGAGTCGCATGTAGTATCTGGTGTTTTTTTGACCTCTTCCTCTTTGCTGTGCTCCCATCCGTGCCGATACCCTGTAGTTCCAGTTATTGCTTCCTGCAGCCCTGTAAGAAGAGGTCTTGGTGAGATTTTTGAACTTTTCTCACAAAGCATAATTGAGCGTAATCCCCCGGATTTCATTTTTTACTGAGTCCCCTCACTTTTTCTTTTACCCTAGAGGCCTCCGCTTAATCGTTCCGCAATTTTTTCCAAAAGGCCTTTTTAGTTAACCCGGCGGGGCAAGCCCCTGAAGAGAGATCCTGCTCGCCTTTGAACCTTCTTCTCTTTGACCCAGCTTCCAAACACAGAACTCTTGGGTCCTCCCTCTTATCTGCCCCAATACCATTATCGCGATGATATTTTCCTGCCTTTACCTTTTTCTGACTTCTATGACTTACCCTACTTTTTTGGTTTTTGAGTGATGTTTCTTCTCCTGGCTTCTGTGTGGCGTCCATAACTTCTTGGTTCCCAACCGTGCATATGTGGCGTCCTCCTGTATTTTTTCTCTTTCGTATTGAGTTCCTGTTTCGCGTTTGAATCACTTTCGCTTTTTCCATGTATTTCGCCCTCACGTGTGCTCCTGTGCACCCACTTTTTCCAACTACCCCAGCAAATTCCGGCCACTCAAAGGGCCTACCACCATTTCCTTCCCAATTTCATTCGACTTCCGCAGGGCCAAATATCGTCCTGCACCGCGGAAACTTCTAGCAATACCTTCGATCCGGTATGACTCGTCTATCGTACCCTTTTTGAAATATTTAGAACGACGAGACTTGTGAGATCCCCCTAGTTTTGGCGCACAAGGTCAAATACTTCACGTGGTTCAAAATGTTTCAGAGCCCTTTCTTCAAGCCAATGGTTGCTTTCTTGGTTTAAACCGCCGCAACCTCCTGTGATTCCGGGAATTCTGGCCGGCCGCCTTCTCCAAAGATTTCCGAAATTATTACTTCTTAGTCCCCCTCCTTCTTGAAACTTCTCTTCCCGAAATAAATTGACCCCTACCAATCCTGTAACCCTTGTTTTTTTTTATTTTGTCCCGCATCGTAAACTCGTTTGAAGCTCTTTCTTCTTTCGCATATTGGAAAAATCTATCTCTTTCCTCATCCTTGTTGTTCTATATCCCACTATTTCCTGGGGCCTCAATAGTCCGCTTTTACGAAACCTTTCTCCCCAATCCGATCGGGTCCCGGAGGTGTATTGAAAGTTTTATTTAGGCTTTTCCCGATTTTCCCTTTTTTTGGCCCCGTTCATAAGCTGCGTCCTTTATCCGCTTTTCTTCCCATCATCGAAATCAACAGTTCTTTTTCATAATACGCAGGTTCCATTGTTCTAAGTTCCTGCATCGTTCACCCCTTTTCACCCCCTTGCAGACGTGGCTCCCTTTTCCCCGCTAGAATCATGTCTGACCCCTAATTCATTTGTACTCTTTTCTTATCCCAATACATTCCTCTATTCGGCGGTCGTAAGGCTTCCTTTCACGCAGTTCCACTGACCCTCTTTGTTAATCTCTTTTCCCCTCTTTCAAACCCGTTCGAAAGCGAGGTTTATCAGAGTTTTTTTCCCCCCATTTGCGCTCATCCTTATTTTTACTTTTTGAAACCTGAGACTGTATTCCCCCGACACAAGTGTTCTTTCCCTTCCACGTCTTGAGTATCCCCCAATGCTTCTCCCCCTTTGCTCGCATGCCCTAGACCCCTCCTATCCAAATATTTATGACACCCTGCCCTTTTTTAAGTTGTTCGCCCAACGCCCAAGTTGAATTTTCCATCCACAATCCGTTTTCAGCCGCTATCACCCAAGAAGCAAACATCGTAACTTCCCCTCATTCTGAGCACAAGTCCAGTACCCCATGAGAGTTTTGAATTTTTTTCTCCTTGCTCCCAAGGACCTACGTCCCCCGTAAGCTCATCTTCTTTTCCTTTGATTTCCTCGGCTTTTTACCCGCCTTGAAATGTCCTTCCGTGTGGTTAGTCCGTTTCCATTTGTTACCAGTCCTTACATCACTTGTGTTACCCCTCTTCTTCGTCTTTAAGGTGCATCAGCCTCCCTTCTGTCTTTTTTTTTAGCTTTCACAAAATCATACCCGACCCCTCTTAGTATGGCTCTTGGACGACTGACCTCTCTCTTCGTCCACCTTGGATTTTATCCCGCCTTGTCATTGCCCTTGATATTAGAGTGACACCATCGGATGACAACCTTTTAGCCTTTTTCCATCCCCCCCCCCTTCCATCATTCAGTTTCTTTCCTCCCCCCTGGCGTTATTACGATGAACTTCAGTCGAGAAGAGTCAACTAGTTTGCCCCTTTTTCCTAAGTTTGAACTAATTTTCTGGACCCTTCCTCTCTCGAGAACTATGAAGAATATCATCTCTTTAGGTAGAACTCACGTTTTTTGCATGTTGCTCTTCAACTTCTCCTTTTGATTTCTTCACGTCTATCATACATGCTGTCATCATTGTGGTCCTGTTTATGCGCATTCTACCTTCCTTTCCCCCAATACTTCCATCCCATCCCCCCATTTTCCTCACTCCCCCTTGAAGTTTCTCAGCTTCGGCTATTTTCTTTCAAATCTTTTTTGCATTGCCGTATATGGAACCCCCCCAATAAGCTCTGTTTTTAAGCCCGATATTCTACTCTTACCCTTTGTGATTTGGCATACTCCCCCCCCCGTTCCGACATCCCCCAACAAATTCCCTCCGCCTCTTGCCTAACCCCCACATTACACAAACAGCCTTGTTATTCTTCGTTCACCCCATTGAAGCAAGTTCCTCGCTTTCCTTGACCGTCAAGCCTTATTCAGCAACTGAATCAACCCCCCCTAAGTCGCTGACAATTTAAAACCATCATTGGCGGGAGTGAATCTTTTTTTCCGACGGTTTAGTTTCTTCTCTCCCCCCATTTGTTTTTAGGCCGCTTCGGCGGTCCCCTTGCAAATAAAACGACCCCTCTCTTTTTTCAACCAGAACGTTCATAACCCCCAGTTTCCGCCACCCCGACTTTCACCCGGGGCCCTCAGGTTGAGGTGCGATCATCGTTTCCAGAATGATTAATCCCCATCATCAGGTGACCTGGGTCCACTAGTTCCCCCCCCATTTTTTTGGAGAGATCTTTGTCATTTAGACGCGTGCATGGGATTTCTTCTTTCTCCTGCGTTTCCAACCCCATGCCCCGCCCCATTTTGCCTCTTTCCCTTTGCCGCCCTTTTGGATTTTTCCTTTTATGACTTTTCTCGATTCGGGTACTGCAATTTTCCTTTCTGACTTTCCCCCTCCTGCTTCCAAGAGTTTACTCTGTTTCTTTTTTGCTGCCCCCCGGTGAAACCCCCATATTGGCCATCTTCCCGCCTCCCTTAGCCTGCCTTCTAGTTTGTCGACAATTGAAGAGACCTTAGTGTTTCCTTTCAATATGAAGTCTTTCGTCCTTTTTTTAAACATTCCGCGATGCCCACACCCCTTCTCCTTACGACAGGCACCCTCTCAATTGCTTTTTTTCATTTTTCTCTTTTGGTATGTTTTTTCATATGTTGGTGCCTTTTTAATTACCAAACCTTACTCTTTGTTGTCTTCCCTGGCGGACCCTGCCTCCTTCCCTTTGTCTTCTTGTTTTTTACTACCCTGCATCCGCTTCCCCCCTCAAACTTTCCAATATCTGCCTTTTTTGCCTCAGTTCGTTCCTCTTCTTTAATTCCCTTCCAAGCGGTTTTATCCTTGACTTTCTATTGGCCAGCTGAGTCAGCTGGTAATCCGTCCCCACTTTTCACCGTGGTTTAAGCTCCGCCCGTCTTACCCAATCAACTTGTCGCAGTTGACCCCGATCACAGCTCTATTTTCCCGGATATCTTTTTCCTTTTTTCGAGCCTTTTTCTCTCCTTCCCGTATCCTAACCTTGCTAAGAAATTCATTGGCCTAGTACAATAGTCCTTGAGATTCCTCTCCTTTTCCGACCCCAACTGTTTTTTTGCGATTTTCCCTTCCCTCTTGTTAAGTCTCCGTCCCTTTTTTCCTCCTCCCATCCTTTTTAAATTTCCCTTTGGCTCCCCTAGAAGCGGTTTTGTTCCGGCCCCTCAAGGCTTAAAAGATTAAGATCGTCAATGCACAAGACCTCTGACTGTTTTCTTCTTTTTTTTTCCGGAACTTCGAACCAGAACTTGTGATCTATGGAAAAATTCGCGCGCGCTTTCTACTCTCGAAGATTTCTGATCTTTTAAGATTTTCTTCCGCATTTGTTTTTTGGTCAACCCCTTTCTAGGAGCCGAGTACCAATGATTGGCCGCGACTTCCGCCGTCTTCCCCTATCCCCGATTTGCCTACTGTTGAAAAGGTCTTTTGCGTTTTAACCCCCCCACCCCGGCTTTTTTTGCTGCGCTGTCCTTTCCCTTTCCTTTAATTTTACCTCTGATGCATTTACCTAGTTCGCGACTTCGAGGATTTTAGATTGACAGACGCCTTTTTCGCTTGTCTTTATCTTGTGTGGTTCCTTTCTTTCAACCCTCTTTGCTTTTTGCGCAGTTTTGGCGTGGCATCTTCTGGAATATTGTGCTGTAGTATTCGATGGCATTCGTCTTCATGGTATGTTGAACACTCCCTTCCTCCCTAATGTGGCTTCCTCCCGGGTAGCTTCGCACCTCCTATTTTCCCCCACGGTCACCCCCCCCCCTCCCTACCATTTTTTTGCAAACGTGCAAAGATCTTAGCAAAGGCGATTCCTGCTAGTATCCGAATTTATCTTCCTCCTTGGCCCTTTTTTTTTGGCCCCAGTCTTCCTACATCTAACACCGATTGGCTGTGGGTGCTCTTCAATGGTCCTTTCTTTTTGAATCAGAGCCTCGATGAGAGCCTTGAGCTTTGACCAAGTTCAATCAGCTTTGTTTTTGGAAACACATGTCCCATTCAGGACGTACCCCCCACTTCTGTTAGTTTACCTTTTAGGCCCCCCATCAACAGACCCATGGTTATTCCGCATTCCTCATTTCTATTTCTCGCCGCCCCCCCAACTTTTTCTTTCCCTCCCGCCGACTCCACGACTGAAATCACGGGCAACCAATAAACACTCCGGGACGACTCGTAATGCATTCTTTAGCCCCTCGGGACTCGACGTCTTCTTAATTGGGCCCTTTCTTTTTTTTTATGTAAAAATCTCCCTTCCCCCCCCCCTAGTTTGTTGAGCTCTGATTTTTCCCCTATCCTTAAGTTTGGCATCCTCCCCCGTTTCTATTTCCTGATGATTCCGCCTCTCAGGTCGGTGTTTTGTATTCTTTCATGTTGATTGAGCGTCTGGAGTCTCGTTTTTGGATGTAGGCAAGACTTCTTTTTTCCTTCGTCACTCCTTTCGGAAAGGGGACCTACCCCCGTATTCCCATCATCGTCCCATTTTGGGCGTCTTACTCCAATCCTGTCTCCATGGCTTACGTCCTCCTTTCCCCCGTGATGGGCCCTCCCCACCCCGCGTCGTATGAACATTGTGTTTTTTTTTAGCTATCCTCTATTCTCTTTAAACAACCTTCCCATTTCAGTTCTCCGACTACGTAGAAATCGTTTTTAGCGTAGGGTATCCTTTCAAGTTTTACCCCTGCGATGCCCAATTCGGACGATTTACCTTATTTTGACATTATCGTGTCTGGATAGTTCTTTGGCTAGGCCTTCTTTGTTGCTTTTTTAACGTGTGCTACCCGCTACACCTTTTCTTTCTTTCATCACGTACCCCCCCCCATCTTTTGCGTCTCATTTCCCCAACCTTGCTCCATAGAATACGCCCTCTACACATATTTTTTATTTATTGCCCCCATTTTTTGCCTGTAAAGCCCCAAGCAAGTTGAAGATGCTTCCCAGTCTCCAGACGATTCAATTCCAGCAAAATCCCTATAGATCTTTGGTTTTGTCTCAGTACTTATATCCCATTCCTTCTTAGATTCACCCTCGCGCGTCCGCCGCTTTTAAATACCCTCTTTTAACCGTATTCTCTTCATCTTTGATGGCCTCGGTCTTCAGAGTTGCTTTTTCCTCCGTTTCGCCTCCTCCTTAGGGTTTCCATCATGGCCCCCGCTTAATCTCCCGTAAAGGTAACTTAAGTTACAATTTCCTTGTTTTTCTTTTTGAAATCTTCTCTCGTTTTTAAAGTCCTCGTAGGTCTCACTTCCATGCACCCCCCCCTCCCCCAGTCCCTCGTAGGGCGCATGTGCCGACGTCTTTTCCCCACTTTCTTGCGGGCCACAGATCGGTGAGTCTGATGGCCCTCTTGCTGCTGTTTAAACTTTCCCTGCGTTTTTCCACAGTCTTTACCCCTCGCAGAACTCTTTCAGTTTCCCCCTTCCGTTTTGATAGTTCCACGCTTGTAAGCTTTGAAAGCCGTTTTTTACTGTTCCCCGCATTGCTATAGGCAGGTAACGATGCGAAACCTTTTCATCCTTTTCCCTTTCCCCCCTAGCGCGAACGGTCCTTTTCAAAATGCATCCCAATTTTTTTCTTTTCTCCGCGTCCATAAGAAGTCATACACTTTTGCCTTTTTGTTTCTGATTTCGCGATACTCTGCGTTCAAATAATCTCCATAACCCCCTTACCCCCTCTCTTTTTTTTTTAGTCGGATATTTCGACAATCGTTGATTTCCAGGGATTAAACCCCCCCCAATCCTTCATTTTTTTGACGTTCTCTCCAATCATCCCTCAAACCTGCCACACTCCTTCATGTCTGGTAATATCATTTCCGCCACCTAACCCCCCCCATACCCATAAAGCAGGAGCTACAAACCCCCATTGACCCCCCCACCCTCTATATTTTCTTTTTTTCAGACCCTGTTTTTTGCCTCGTTTATTGATCAATCTAGCCGTCTTCAGCCCAGTTGCTACACAACATTTGCCACCTAACACCTCGCCCTTTCTTTTCTTTTTTTGGTGTGGATATTGTTCCTTGTAGTTGCTCTCATTTCAACGTCCTTATTATCTGCACCCCCCCAAGATCGATTTTAACGTCAAGCTCGATCGGAGTACCCCATACTTTTTCGATCGCTTTCGTGTCCCACAACCGTGTCCCATTCGATCACATTACCTTTCCCCCAAACTCGGCCCCCCCTGGGAATCAGCCCTTTTTCCCGAAGACTACCTTGCGTCCCATCTGATGAACCCCCCCTCCTTGTATTTTAAA
>Ga0179591_1331652_pt1 | contig 10287 bp, 15 predicted proteins | sample CZOMad2_1_08_16f_FD_182891 | JGI IMG/M metagenome (GOLD analysis project Ga0179591, IMG submission 182891) | Vadose zone soil fungal communities from Angelo Coast Range Reserve, California, USA - CZOMad2_1_08_16fungal (PacBio error correction) | ecosystem: Environmental > Terrestrial > Soil >... | reverse complement strand
GCCTTTCTTACTATCTGACTCTGTTCCTGTTGCTGCTCCGACCTGTTTGTTCGGCTCTGCCTTTCTTCTCGGGAGATATCTCGATGCTTGCCTCCGATTGATTCTGATCTTTTATGCTAAACCCACTTTTTTCCTTTTCCCATTGAAGGACAAATTTTAGTTTGCGAATAACTTCCCGCAGTTATTCTTGGGATGATGCTCTATGTCCGCGAAAGTGTTTTTTATGGTGATCTCGGCTTCTGATGCAATACCTTCTTTAGAGACACTTCCTCCACGAGTGTCTTCTCAACTTATTCTCTCGTCATACCTTATTGCTGTACTCCTCTTTTGAGACCCTTGCTTCTTGAACCTTTCCAACTTCCAAGTTGTCGGCCCTTTTCGGTAAGGTGAGACCCTCGCAGAGTCAGCTTGGACGGGGGGTTAGCCTTACTTTTCAATCTCCTCTTATGTGATTTCAGAGCTTTTTTTTTCCCACGTCTTTATCTTTTATTAATGACCTCTCCCCTAGCAGCCTGTAACCCTCACCACTACCTTTCCCCCTTCGTCACAAACCCCCCCCCAGTAATTTGCTTCATCCTCTTTTCACCCCTTGAATTTTTACCCCCTTCCCACCAAGAAACTCATTCATCAGATTTTTTAGACTTCCACCTTTCTCTCTGAACAGCTTATACCCTGTCCCCTCGTTAGACCATGTCATCTCTTCCCCCAAAAGACGACTCAGTCGTCAGTCCCTTTTTGCCTTTTAATTCCCTTTATTCTTCCGTCCTCTCCGGCCCCAGAACCCAACAAGGAACTCTTGCCACCCTTCTCTGAACCCTGCATCTACTCGTTTTTCTATGGACTTTTTCGCTCTTCCTCCCCTCGGGAAGCTTCCCTCCTGACGGCCCGTGGACGATTCTTTCCCGCCCCCTGTTTCCATCTGACATACCGACGTGGACTGCCTAAAGCCTTCCGCTTCCTCCTTTTCCGCGCCTGACTACAAGAAGAACAAGGGCCACATCCCGATTCCAGCTTGAAGAAGATCTTCCCTTTGTTTCAAACGACCCCAGTATAAAGGGTTCGATGGCCCTCAGACCTCTTCCCCATTCTCCTCATCTTTTTTCCCCCCCTCATCCCGAAGACATGACAATAACTTGAACAGCTCCCTTTCCCCCTCCCCCCGGTCCCAGCTCCCAGTTACTCCTCAATCCCCTCATCTTTGTCAGTAAGCCCCTCTTTCCCCTTCCAGATTTCTTTCCTTTCCATCTAGCCAAGCAATCCTCGGACACCAGCCGAGCTCCCTTCCCCCTGTTTTTCAGCGTTCTCTTCTCTCCAGGAGTCGATCTCGACCGGAAGTTGAATTTCGTGATCCCTGATTCCTCCTTTTTGGCTTCGTCTGTTGCCCCTACTGAGGTTAGGGCGGAGTCTGAGGTAGGTTTTGAGGTGCCCGAAGACTGAGATGCTCCTGGGTGTCCTCATCCCCTTGCTTGATTCTCTCTTCTCGGAGCTTGGTCTCTGTTAGGATGCCAGGTCTGGACCGAGAGTGGGATGTTTTTTGACGGGTCTGTTTCACTTTTTCTTTTTAATTTGAAGCGTTGGTCCCCTTTTAGGGCTATGATTCACTTGTTGAGCGTTTTTTCTTTTCTTTTTGTCTCGGAGATATGTGGTTCGACTTATGGGTATGTCCAGTTTTTTTTCCATTTTGGTTCTTGTTTTTGCTGCCTCTATGCCCTTGGTTCTTTTTTCCCCGGAACTTCATCCCGTTAAAAATTTTTGCGTTTTTTTTTTTTCGCCTGTACGCTTTTCTTGAACTTTCTTTCCCTTTCCTTTTCTAGGATATCTGCTCCCGGTTTTCTGAGGCCGGCGGGCGTTCGAGAGCCCTTTCCCCCTTGGTGGTAATCACCATTCCGTTCTGTCCCTTCTTTTTCCTTCTATTTTAGTTCCCTCTTTCACTTGCTCCTCTAGTTCTCCTCAAATGGTCGATGTCCTTTTTAGGACCAATCAAGGGGTGCACTTTCTTGAGTATCCCCAAAAGATACCTCTGAGGTTTGGTAGGTTGAAATTTTCTTTGTTTAGATTTCCTTTCCCTTTGAAGTTGGTTGGTATGTGAATCTATCTCCTTGGCAATTCATTCCCCAACCAGCCAAGCTGCTCATTATAACCATGATCGGTCTCCCCCCTTCTTTTTCCCATCCTCCGTTGTGGTTTTTTGCTCTCTTCTCGAGCCGTTTATCCCCCCTTCCTAGTTTGTTCTGTTTTTGGTTCCTTTTCATCTCTCTCACCCTCCCTCAGTCCTCAAATTCTACCTCAACCTTACCTAACACACAAGCGGCTATATTGTGATGATCAAGAATCTTTCTAGACCTTGGTATCCCTTTGGACCTTCATATGTAAGCCTTCTCCTCTTTTTCCAAAGTAGTCACTCTCAAACTCTTTCCCCTCCCTTTCCCCCCCGCCTCCCCCTTTTTTTGTCCCCCCCCCCTACCTTTTTATAGCCGCCTCCGCCATCAGAAAAACCTCCTGTTGCCTCCCTCAACCAGAACAATCCCTGCCCTTTCCCCAAGACGAGAGTAAAGTCATTGTCCCTTCGCCACCCACCTCCAATCTGCTTTTCACTTTTTACTTTCCGGTTTACACGCCCCCCAAACAATAGGCGACACCGCCAGACCCTACAAACCTCTCCCTTCCTTCCCCCAAGAATTCGGACACCACCTATTATAGATCCTCCTCCCAATCCACAAACCCTCCCCCCGTTGAACTAATTAGCCTAAACCCTCCCCAGATGGACACTTCAAACCCATCAGACGTCCCCCAACCTCCACCCTCCCGCCGCCCTCCTTGACTCCTCCCATACTCTCCCTACTAAGCCTCCTCCCCCCACTCTGAAGGACTTTTTCTTCTACAACCACATCATATAATTATTAATTCACTCAAGATCAGCCCTCACCCCCCCCTAACCTCCTTCGACACAAGCAGGAGTAATCACACGCGAAAATTTCCGAGTCCCTCCTTTCCCCCCTTCATTCGCTCTCCTATAAGGAGCTCCTGAACTTCTCTACTTGAACTCTTTCGTACTCGGCGTCCCCTTTCTATGCCTGCGCGAGGCGTGACTGACCTCCTTCCCTCTCTCCGCGAGCTGAGGTGGGAAAGATTCAAAGTGAGGAGGCTTCGGTCTAGTTTGAGGTGAAAGTCCCCGTAGGAGCTTCCTCTTCTGTTTTTCCTACCTTTTATTATGGCGGAGGAGGGTACATAGAGTTGCCGGATGCTTGCACGGCTGCGCGGGTCTGCCACCTAGTGTATTTGGTTGACCTGTCCTCCCCCCTCCCAATATGTGGTCCCCCCTGTTCTCCTTGTTTTTGTTTTGTTTCCCTTTTCTTAAGGATCGAAGGAAGGATCTTCCCACTGCGTAGGGCCCTAGGTTTATATCCTTCCCTTCCTTCTCGTCCCACTTTCGGTAGGAGCAGTCCCCTTTTTCCTGATCGTAAAAGTAGTGAGGTAAAAGCCCTGGTGACCTCGATCTTGGTTCCTCCCCTTATTTTCTCCCGTAGGTGGTTTTTTTTTGGCCGGCGAGGCCCTTCTCGTCCCCTTCCCCTTTTCTCCCTCCTTTGTCGCTGAGTCGGCTTTTTGAAGTTTCTCAGTAGAGACACTTCGTGATAAGCTTTTGATATTGAGAGTATCTTATGCTTTTTACTCTTCTTTCCCTTCAAGCAAGATTTTCCAATGTCCGCCGTTCGGGGTCGACGTGAGGTGCTTTTTTGCAGGAGATTTTTCCAGTCGTAATTTCTTTCGTAAGGACCTTCTTGCCAACCGCAAAAACTCCTTTTTCCTTCATCCGATCCGGCTGTGAAAAAGGAACCCTTTATCAACGAACTAGCTCCTCTCTCTTCCGATTTTCCCTCCAATGACTTTGCCCCTTCTGGGAATTAGACCCCCGAACGAATAAAGCTTTTGCATCATGTATTACTAGAGACATAGTTTGAGAGACCTTAGGTGCTCTCTCCCTCCTTCCCTGTTCATTCTTTAGTTCTCTCAGCATAGGATCAAAATAAAAAGACGGGCGTCTCCTCCGCCATCAAAACCACATGGAGAAATTGAAGTATCGCCCTCCTTTCTCTCTTCCTTTATGTTTTCATTGCTCCTTGACCAGGTGGGTATCTTATAGAAGTAATAAGTCAGGCATCCTGACAGACCTCTTTCCCGAGACGGAACAACAGCCATTCTTGCCAGCTTCGTTTCCTCAACCCATCCTACCATCTCCCCTTCCTAATAATATAGCTTTATTCAAAGTTGTGGGTCTTGAGAGATTTCAATTCTTGGCCCGGCTCTTAATGATTCGTTCTTCGCTCCGAAAGAGGACTGATGAGTCCCTCTTCCTGAGGTCTTTGTTTCCTCGGTTTTCCAGTTTGAGGATGCTATGATGCCCCCGCGAATTTGCCTCCGCCACCAGTACCTGTCTGATAATTTCCACCACCAGACGCACCCACATGCCCAACTCCCCACCACCCCCCCCCCCCCCCCCCCACAACCACACACCCCAGCCCCCCCCCGCCCCCCCCCCCACAGACACGACAGAACCGTTAAGGATTGATGTCGTCTTAATACTTCAAGTTATACATTGATGATTGAGAGACCGACAGGTTTCCTTTTTGTGTTCCTGGCATTCCTCTTCATATCCCAAAATGCCGAAGAAAGCAAATCGTACGCAACTATGTCTGGAAACTGGCGATGCCTCAGTGGGACAGTGCGCATGACTTCCCACTTCTTTTCCTGTCCCCCATTGCTGGTCACTCCTGCTCTCGCTCAGTTTTTTCTGTGACGGTTGTTTACCATTTCCCTTTCAATCTCGAGATCCGGACACCGGTAGATTTTGCGTTGAATCCACGTCCCCTTCCTCACCTCTCCCCCTTTTTTTCCCCCCCTCCCCCTCTCAAGACTCCCGAAAAGAACTATACTCGCCTACCCGAGTGACAGCAGTTTGCTTCCCCTGTTCTTCTCTAAGCCCCGAAATTCCACGAAATATAGCTTGGAGACTCCTCTTCGCAACGCTTATCCATTCAGGTCAGAAAATTCTTCGTTTCCACCCTGACTCAGCTTCTGCCCAAGTTCGCAATTTTTTTGAACAATCGCCCGACACCACCATCCGCTGCCCATCCTTGGACCGCAGAAAGACGAGCTAAAGAATGGCCGTTGCGATCCCTTTCTTTCGTTTTTTTTGACCTCTCCTTCCGTTTTTTTTTCAAGACCTACCAAGCTAGTGAGAAGAGCGACGAGCTACCGCCGTTGACGAGCTGCCCTCCGTGGTACGACTTCCTCCTGACAGAACCAAAGAAGGTACTACCCATTTTTTGAAGTCCTCTTGTCCCGCCGTGTCGCCCCCTCTTTTAACCAGAGGAAGCCCCCGCCGCAGATGAAGTATCTGTTCACCAATCCTCCGCCGCAGGACCACTGATGCCCACGCCACCCCCCCGCGACAGCTTACGCCCACGTTTCAAATTCACCGTCTCCTCCTCCCGCCCCCCCCTTCTCCCTTTTTCTTACGAAAGATTAAAAGATTACGCGCGCCGCCCCGATCTCGCTTCCTCTCTGTCCCGGCCGCCCGACAGCGTGCAGTATGGCGGCGCGCGTTGATCGTATTCCTTCCTTTCACGCTTCTTTCGAAGCCTTGAGCTTGGGCTGAAGCGGTGCCAGAAGGAGGTTAGGGAGGGCGGTTGAGGTCGATATTCGAATGAGGAATGGTGGTGGGGTTGGTTGCTGCAGTGTGGAGGTTCTTCTTTGATTTCTTTGCTATTATGTGGGATGCTTCTTGAGGCGGAGATGGTGGGCTGTTGGGGACGGGTGATGACTTTTTTCTCTTAATGTGGGACCTTTTGGGATTGTTGGATTGATCAGGTGAGCTGGGTTTTTCTCGGTGCTGTTAGGATTTATTATATGAGTTTTTGTTGGGTACGAATTTGCCTGGGTCGGGTTTACGGCGGTGCTTGCTGCTATATTCCTTTTTGGGGCCTGTCAAGGTGTAATTACTTTCCGGTCCCCCCTGCGCTGTTATGGTGGGGAGGTGTCCTGAACTGTCGATAGTATTGTGACTTTTATTTTCCTTCTAGGACTATTGCGACCCTTCTTTATTTTTTCTGAGTTTGACCTGGGGCGGCGCTGAAAGTACTATGGTGTACTCTTCTGTGTAACACTTCTTTGAGATCGGCGTTCGGATATTTGCTTACGAGCATCGAGCAGGCCTTACAATTGTCGGAATTGAAGGGTTTAGTTTACCGGTCTAGAAAGTAGGGGTTTGAGTACTTGGCATCCCAACATCTCTTCAGAGTTGTGTTAGGTCTTTTGAGCTTTGTCTTCCTGTTTGATTATGTTTGAATAGCACTTACATTACTTACCGAAAGCGGAGCATGTCTAGGCCTGATCGGCTCATCTCTTCTTCTCTCCTCTTTTTGAGGATGCTCTCGATGCCTTAGACACATGCTCGCTCGGTTGGGGAAGGAAGTTTTCAGGATTCCTCTTCCCCTCCCCCGCAGTTTCATCAATCCCCGACTGTAAAACCCCCCCAGACGGCTGAATCTTTTGTGCTGCCAATTTTTTCCCCCCCCCCTACTTTTCTTAGACCCCTATTGGTCATACACTTAAATTCAGAATTGTAAGTCCAGCTCCGCGTTTCCTTTCGCCTATCCCTTCCCACTCAGAAAGAGTTTATCACCAGTCCCTTCTAGCACGCCTTTCCTCCTCAACACCCCCTTCCTTGTTTCTCCTCCTTTCCTTAGAAACAGAATTCCCTTTCACACTAAGATCTTCCCGAATCCAGCCCCCCCGCACTCCAGCGCCTGCCAATTACTGTTGACACGCCCCAAACGTGCTCTATTCCCTGCCAACAGCCAAGCCAAGAATCCCATTCCCCCCTAAGGGACACACATTGATATAATTACCTATTACAGAAAAAACCAAGTTTCCCTCAACCTTTACTCTAGCATCCAACATAACCCCTTTCTTACACCCATAAAACACCGAAGACCCCGTACCCCAAACAGCCCCAACTTACCTAAAGGAAGAACCCATACTCTCCAGCCTCATCCTCTTCTTTCCCCCATCTTGCATGAATATGCTCCACCCCCCCCCTTATACTTCTAATTTATGAAAACCCTCCTTTCTCCGCCCATACCCTTCTGGACCCCTCCGGCGTCACCCAAGCTCAGATGAATGTATAGTCGAAACTTAGTTTCTCGATACCCGTCTCCTCTCTGCGTGACTGGAAAGTTATCGGTCAGGCGGGACAGATTCGCGCGAGGAGGGGGGAATTGGCAGCTCTGACCTTTTCTTTTCCTTCTGGTGGACCCGTCTCTCCGGCGGGACTGGCGACGGGGAGCGTGTTCGATTTTGCTTTAGCCGTGGTGGCTTTGCATAAGATGGTTTCGTGTTGTCGAGTAGTGTTCTTCGGAGCTTCTTCGTTCTTCCTGCCTTGTATTTGGGGTCCTTTTTGCAGTTTTTCTTCCAAGCTGCTCGCCCTGCTTGGGGGTCCCCTTGCGTCGGCAGGAAAGGAGGAAGGATGTCAGATTTTGATCGAAAAGGATGTTTCTGTTTCCCCCCCCCTTCGCAGGCTCGTCCCCCCTTCGTTTCCTCCCTTCAATCCTGGGCATTTTTTTTTCCAAGTACGGAGTCTCCTTTTCCCCCCCTTCCCCCATCTGGAGACCTCGTATTTTGTTTCAAGGGTGGCCGGGCTGGGGTGGGTAGGATTGATTTACATCTTTCCGTCCCATTTTTTTTTAGCGACTGTGTTGACCCTCGTCTGGCTTTGCGAGCTGCAGGTTTTCTCGAAACGCCCCCCCCCCCCCCCCCCCCCCCCCCCCCCCCCCCCCCCCCCCCCCCCCCCCACCCCCCCCCCCCCCCCCCCCCCCCCCCCCCCCTTCTTCTTGAAGCGTGCGACTGAGAGTCTCCCCTTTAGGGGAAGCTTTCCGTCCCCCCTGCACGAGTTGCCACTCGGTCAAGCGAGGATTGGGGTGCAAGGTGCTTAGTTGAAGTGGACCTCTGTCGGCCGGTTGATTAGTCTTATTGATCTTTGGCCCCCGACCCACTCTCCGGTGTACTTCACCGATTGAAAAGTGCAATTCACCCCCCCCCCGTCACAGAATTTCTCATGCGCGATCTCCAGATCTGCAATTGACGGTAACCCCCTTCAGTTGGTCATTTGGTATCCTCAACGCAAGGTTCTCCCCGTCGCATCGTCTCCCCCTTCCAATGCTCCCGGTTCTGCTCCCTTCTTTATGTAAGGATAGGAGAATTCCCCTAGAGGACCTCCAATCAAAGGCACGTTTCCCTTTTCAGAGCCATCCCCCCCCCATGGAGCACTGAAATCGTAGCTCAATCGGTTCTGCCCTCCTAGCCAGTAGCTGTTTATCTGGAAGCCTCCCCTCTTCTGTGATCTTCTCATATGGTCGAGCACGAGGCTGCCCCCCTCATCCTCGAGCCGACAACTCCTTTCATTCCAGAGCGCTCCTCCATCTCCTTTCCTCATCCTAATCGTTGTTTTTTCGGTTTTTATTCTGCTTGCCTGAATGAGGATGTCGCTGGCTGCGGCTATTAATATTTCGGCTCCGACCGGCGGGATTTGCGGCTCCGACTGCGTTTTTTTTTTTTTTTTCCTTCAGAATAGATTTATGACCCGGTTCCCCGAGATATAGAATTTCTTGACGAAGATTTTCTTTTACCGTTCTATTGCCCTCTGGGGCCTTTTTTTGACTCAGTGCCTGGGGAGGATTCCTCAGGTTCTCCTCTTCCCTGTATAGCTAATGCACCCCTAGGCGTTCCCTATTGTCGCTATGCCTAACCATTTCCTTTATGCAGGGAGCCTTTTTCTACCATTACGCCAGTTGGGCCTTGACTGTAATCATGTCTCCCCGGCGAGCTAGTTGACGTTTGTTTTAGCATTTCCTTTTAATTCTCGATCGATGTCCCAGGACCCCGAGATTTTGATCTTTAATACTTCATGACATGAATTCCAGAGTATCCTTCCCAGCAAAGCCCTTCGACCCCAAGCCTCGCGTGACGCCTGTGGCACCCTTTTTTTTTTTGTTACCCAAATGCCCCGAATATCCTCTTTAGAATCATCACTCTTATCACTACGGTCAATACGACCCATGCAGGTCGCGACGCCGATCAGCGTGCCCTCAAGCCGAAGTTTTTGCCGGGCCCCCCACCACATCGCCTTTCACTCCTGCCCTGCACAGCACCGCCCGGGTAATGGACTTGTACGAGACTCTGCCATGAATTTTGAGTCGCCCTCCTATCAAGAATGAAGAATTTCTTTCAACAGTATACAGAAGTGGAATAGTCCTACCTCCCGTGACTTATCCTCCTCCGTGGAGCTCCAAGGCAGCCCCTCCCAACTCTCCCCCAATTTGAAGAAGTTTGTCCTCCTTCAAAAAGACATGGACTGAGAAGATCCGCTCCTCTCTGTTCACAACTTTACGCCATAGACATGATGCACGCAACCAAGGACGAGAACTTCCTCTTTCTCAGAATTTGACCTACTCTCTCAGTTAACCCAGAAACACCTTATATTGCTTCTCAGTTCCTCCTCTCATTGCCAAAAGAAGACTGAATCTTTTTCAAGTCATCGGTCTTCCTCAATCCCGGATTTAATATAGATTGTTTCCCAAATTCGGTTTTCAGAAGCTTTTTCCCTTTTTTGCTTGAACTACTTGTTGTAAAGAAGGAGGTTAGGGCGGCTGGCGGGAGTCCTGAGCAGCTGTGGTTTTGCCTCTCTTCCTCTCTTTTTCTAGTTCTTATTCTTCTTTTTTGGAGTGGTTCAAGGTCGGCGGGATGGAGTGTTTTTTTTTTGACCGGGTCTGATGACGGGTGTTCGATGTGACCCAGAGTTTGGCTTGTTTGGCATGATTTCAAAGGTTTCTCTTTTCTTTTTTTTCTTCGTTGATTTGATCTATAGTTTGTGGGTCTTCGATTGCGTGCCCTAGGCTCGGGTTAGGATGGCTTTTCTCGATGCCTTTGGTTCGCCCCGGCCTTTAATGGCACCCGTGCGTTTTTTTTTATTTTTTTCTTTAGGGCTCAAAGTCTCGTTTTCCCTGGATCTTCTTTGCGCCACGGCTGTTCGGGTGGATGGGCAGGGCGGCGAGAAACTACTCTTGTGGCACTTTCCTTTGGAATTTTTTTCAGGTTGCGAGACTTCTCCCTTGAGTCCTATCTCTCTTCCATATGGCCCTTTCTTTTCGATGTCTGGGGACCAAGGTCTAGAAAAGTTTTTTGCCAGTCTGAGCATCACACAGAGTTTTTTCGGTGTGGGCTGATTTTTTT
>Ga0179591_1285783_pt1 | contig 10287 bp, 6 predicted proteins | sample CZOMad2_1_08_16f_FD_182891 | JGI IMG/M metagenome (GOLD analysis project Ga0179591, IMG submission 182891) | Vadose zone soil fungal communities from Angelo Coast Range Reserve, California, USA - CZOMad2_1_08_16fungal (PacBio error correction) | ecosystem: Environmental > Terrestrial > Soil >... | reverse complement strand
TTTTCCCCCGTTGCCTCTCTTATGCTTTATTCGGCCCTCGCAGACAAACTTAGAGGATCCAGATCGATCTACCCGCCCGACTTTTCGGTAGAAAACCCCTTTAGCTCCTCAGCCCCCCGCATTTTCACTCACCTACTCCAGACATCGAAAACCTCTCCAACTCCATCCCCGCTTCGCTGCTCAGCTGAAACGAGAACTTTTTCCCCCCCCTCTACTCTGTCCCGGGACATTCGAATTTCTCAAAGGCACCGGACATTCGCTTTCGAAAATTTTCCAAGACCTAACTTTCGAACTCCTCCTTTTGTGAAGAACATAAATTAGATGAGACAGTGAATTTATCCCCCATTTAGGTCTTTAGGATCTTGGTCGGATAGTCCCCGGATTCCACGTCTCCCTTTCCCTTCTCCACAATTAATTACGGGTGACGGCAAGAAACTTAGGTGATGTGTCAAATGTGAAAAGGGTGGTTGTCACGGAGTGTACCCTACCTTATTCCCCTCAGACGGTCCAGGCCTCATTCATTTCTTCAAGCGTAACAGAAAGGAGGTTTCCTAGTAAATAGACTATCCCAAAAGCTTCCCCTGAAGCGATGAATCAGAGCTCCCTGAACCAGTATCCTCGTTATAACTTCATGAAATAGAGCACTTCTTACGGTTTTTTTTTTCTCGGCAACGGTCCAGGTTTGGATGTACGTTACTTCCGCAGAAGTCTCGCACTGGCGCCACCCTAAACAGTATAGGAGCGATCAATATTTTTGGACCCTCACTTTTTTCATCCCGGCTGCATTGATTAAGATGGCAAACGGTTCGCCCTTTACCTCCCTGTAAGTCTTGAGAACTGCTTAGTATTTATGACGCCTTTGCAGTCTTTCCCTTGACCACAAAGACGACTGACGTGTCCAGCGAGGGTCCCGCTTCATGACGACGACCACACTCCCTCTAATTTTCGCTGAACTTTACGCCTTCTTCTGCAGAAGTGGGAGACCTTTGACCTCTGAATAGAGCTTTAACTTCCTTACTCTTTTTACTTGGAACGTGTGTTCAGAAAACCGGAGAACGACGAGTCTCCTTTCCTCCCCCAGAGAAGGCCTGTTAGGATATTTCTCAACTCCTTCTCAAGAGATTTCCTGACCCGAGAATTAGTCAGTCGCAGGAATATTTATTACGTAAAGGCAATGAAGGTTTTGAGTAGAAGATTGGACTGTGTTCCCCCAGTCTTCTTCCTTCTTCTTGCGTCAAGGATAGGACCCTCTCCCTCAAGTCAGCCGGCATCGACCGACAGCGGTTCAATTCTCCCCTTTCTGACCCCAAATAAGGAGAGATTTCCGTATTCGGCCCGGCCCCTCGATCTTCCCTCCTTTTTCCCGTAATTCTGAATGGATTTGCAGAGCCGTCTTAACGAGTAAGATTTCTGAAGTCGAGCCCTTGGACCCGCCGTACTTTTCTAGAAGATTAATGAAGTTGCTGCCCATCCGCCTTCTTCCCCTTTGAAGACTTTCCTTAAGATAGATAGCTGCCTTAAAAGACCCGCTGGAATTTGATATCCCAGTTGTCTTTTCTTTCGGGCCGGCTATTGAAGAGGCGTGCGCGACCCCCGTTGTTCCGCGCATTGCAGAACACACAGTTGGCCTTTGTGTCATTCTCTCTTCTTTTTTATTTTTTTTTCTCTTCTAAACCCTACCTCCCCCACTTAGTGTGCTCTCTGCAGGTAAGGGCTGAGCAAGGACTCTCCCTTTTTTAGAAGAGTTCCTCCGAATTCCAGAAGCCCGCCAACCCGCGACGCCGAGGTAGTTTCTTCACTTCCCATATAGTCTCGTCAGCCTTTCCCTGTTTGACTGCATTCTTTTCGTTGCCCGAGGCTGCATGAGAGAAAGTTTATTAGCTGTCCTCCGTTCCCTCCCCCCCTTCCTTCTCCATCTAAGATTTCTGGCTGATCTACGTCGCAATGTAAGTCCGAAATGTCCTTTTTCTCTAATAGTCCATTTTCTTTAATGCCACCCTCCGGTCTTTCTCGAAGAGACTTTTAAGTTCACGACAAAAAGTAGTACCGGTCCTCGTTTTCCTCGGCCGTTTGAGAGTACGGTAGAGAATGAGTTTTTTTCGTCTTAGGTCCCCAGAAGTAATCTTGTACAACACGGCGAGACTGAAGGACTTTACTCCTCCCCGTTCACCCGTCCCCTCCCCCTTGACCAATCTTCCTGGTAGCTGCCGCACGGGGTGTTTCAGAAACCGAACCTCACATGAGATGCATCGCTTTTGCCCATTCTCCTTTCTATATCGTTGGATGTATAGGACCCCCCGAAGATGGCGCCCCCCCTCCTAACTGTCGGGAGAACTTCTCGCGGAGCTATGAACCCCCCGATCGCCGGCTTTCCCTCAGTTTTTTTTTTATTATATGCAAATGGGATTGGTCTTTTTCTTGAACCTAGCCTCCTGAAGAGGAACAGCCCCCCCTTCTTTGTTTCTCGAAGTCCTTCACGGAGTCATGATCACAACCGTACTTGCCCCTATTTTCCTGACAAGGATGGATTTTTTGTTGGAACGATTTTTAACGTCTCCTGGTTATGGGAGCTCCCCCCCCATATGGGCCATTAGCCGACGAGTTGGTGTAGTCCCCCGTGAGCATTTTCCCCTATGGAGCAGTACTCCTCCCACACTTCTCCTCGTCAATTAAGAACTGTTTTTTTATTTAAGCGGACCCCCGCCCTTATCGGGCGGATGCTACGTTTGACCTGAAGGCGAACCTGACAAAGAGCTCCTTGCAGGCTTCTTCTCCTGAATACCTCTCTTCTCTCCGTTTCCCCGATTAATCAAATGATTGCTTCGCTTTCCCTTGCTTGTGTCCTTTCAGAAGTTCCAACCTCGACCTTCACAGTGGATCGCTCATATTTTCTTCCCTCTCCCTCTCCCTTTTTTGTCCATTTGCATGGCGGACAGGTGGATGACGCCCGGTTGACCTAGCCTCCCCCAAGAATGTGGTTAGGCCGGCCCGAGGCGGCGGCCATTCCCGCCTTTTCCTTTGTTCTGAGACTTAGGCGGCTTGATGGGTGTGTGTTTTTTTTTTTGTTTGAAGGGTTCGATCCCACAGTTCCCCCTCATTTACCTTTTTTTCCTATCGGATAGTATACTGACGCACCAATCTCTCAGGTGAAAAATTTCCCTGTCCTCTTTCCCACTTCCCTCACTCTTGTCGTGCGTTGCGGGCCTGGACCTCAGACTTTTTTTTGAGATTTTAAACTGTAAGTTTTTTGATACCAGATTCCTTCCTCTTCAGTTTGGAGTTGGCCCTAGTTCTCTACTCCTATTTTTTAACTTTCTCCAGAGACCAATTCGATGTGCCCACCTCTCGAGAGGGTCCCCCCCTATTTTTGTGTGTGAGATGCTTCCTCTCCTGAAGGCGTTCTTAAGGGCGCCTGATCCGTCACACCCTACGCGACCGACCGGATCGATCTACTACCCTAAGGAGCACTGTGGACGCCTTGCCCCTTTTTTGGCGCTTTTATTAATCTCCAGACATTCGATTCAACCCCCAACGAGAAAGCCGCCAGCTACCATCTTTCTTCTTTTGTAGTTTCCGATGAAGGCCGACAAGGTTCTTCCCAGGAGAGAGTTTATCTAGGAGTCCGCCGGTCCTTACCGAAGCGCCATTACTCTTTGCTTTTGCCAACGGAGCTTTTCCCCCCCCGAACGCGAAGGATTGAAGCAAACTTTCCGCAAGCGTAGTTCCTTAGTCATGGAGGATTGGTCCCAGGCGGATCGAATCTTTAGTTCCACAATTCCCTCCCCCTTCTAGGAATTCCGTAGAGCGCGCAACTTTTGAAGCGGCTTGTGAATTTTCCCTCCTTTCTGGTCCTTTTGCCCTTAATTAGCAGTCTGTCACGTCTCCCTCTTTTTTTCCATTTCGACTGAGGCAAGAAGTAGAGCCCTTCTGCCACGTAGCTCCCCGCCGTACTCGCTGAAGTAGAGTTTCCTCGTCATGTCTCCTTATCCCGTTCCCCTATCCTTCTTCAGTGACGATAAGGACTTGTACAGGCCTTTCGTTTCCCCCCGCTCGAAGGTTCGGCTCGCCTCGCAGAATCCCTGCGACTTTTCACGCCACTTTCCAAAGGGAGTTTTGATTATCCCCCCCTTGTTTCTCCTGCCTCCCCTCCCCGGCGTCGTGAGCGCTCCTCGTCCCCCACCTGGCAAAACCACCCTCAACTTTCCGTCCGCGGACTCCAACTGAAGGACGCCCATGGGTGTGGCCCTCAGACTGCCGTAGTAGCTGCCACCAATTTATACCCTGCGTCAGGAGATACTACCTCACCTCCCTCCGAACTACAGAAACCTACCGAGGGAAGCCAGGTCCCTTTTCCGGGGAACGTGGCGCCGGCCTTGATCCTGAGGTCTGACGAAGGAGTGTTCCGGAGGGAATCTTCTTTTCAACCCCGACCTCCCCCTCTTACTCGAAAGAGACCGGGCAGAGCTTCCACCTTTTCTGTTACGCGTCTGCCCCCAACCGGAGTTTCCCTCGCGTTATATCCTTCCCTTTTGAGAAGTTTTTTCTTCTTCTTTCCTTCCGTAGTCTTACCCCCTTTCCCCAGGAGGTCTGGTTTTCCGCGAGCGGCTTTTTTTCTGTGGAACGCGTACTTCCTTTTTTCTTCTAATTGAAAATCCTTATCGGCCAAACGTGTTAGCGCCGTCAGCGCCTCCTTTTTTTTCACGATTTCGTTTCCTTTCTTTAAAAATCGGCGCTTAAGGACCGGTAGTTGCCCTTGCAATTACCCTCTCATAATTCTCCTTTTTCCACAGGTTGAACTTCCTGGCCGTGAGCGTCTATTCCCCGTTTAGTATAGCCGTTCTCTGGGAGTCGAGACGAGGACTTTTTTATTCCCGGCCATCTCGCGCCATGCCTGTTGGGGAAAACCCATGTCCTGGACTGACATGTATTGACGAGCGAACCCTAGTCAAAGTACTCTATCCTCCTTGTCTCTTTCTTTCTTGCAGGAGTAGAACTCGTACGACCTCGGCGACCTTTTCCCCCGTGCGAATCCTTAACGGAAGGCAAGTCTCCTTATGAGAACCTTGTTGTATTGTTGTGTTCATTTTTTATCTCATTTTAATACTAGTTTGTTTGAGATCTATTCCAACCGTCAAATGGTGTGTGGTTGTGAGTGTTTTGCGTTTTTGGTGGCGGTTGGTTAATCTCTACGTAAGGATGTCCTTTCTAGTCAAGTTTTCTCTGTGTTTCTAACTCCACTTCCCGATACTCATCGATCTTAGGTCCTTCTAGGGATTACGTATTTTTAAGCATTCTCCGGATCCTTTTTTTTTTTTGTCTGGCCACACCGCCGGACGCCTTTTGATGTTGTTATTAGGAGAGTGCTTGACTTATACTCTTCTGACGGTCCTCTCTCCGGCTCGTATTTCACGTCGAATCCTGGCGCCAGACTATTCTCTTGCGATTCGGTAGTTGAACTAACCCACGCCAGTTTTGTCGCGCCTTAATTTGTCACAACCACGCACGACCACTTCCTTCTTCGGCCGTCTTACTTCTCCGGGTTGCCGAGAGCTTTCTTCTCCCGATTCCCCCTCCCCTCAGGCAGTAATGTTTTCAAAATCGCAGAGGCGATTTAGCCGTCTGCCCTTGTACACTCCATGATCGAATTCAGTAATCTCTCATTTTTGAGTTCTATACCTCTCTTTCCCCCAACTGACTTTTTTACTATCCTCGAGAAAGTGCCTTTGCACGTGTTTCTGTTTTGCCGTCTCCGAGATCCTCGTTGATTTTGCCCCTTTTTTTGACGACGACCCTTGAACTACTTCCTGTTCTCTGTTTCTCTATCATCCTGTTAGTCTTAACCAATTACGAGAAACCTGTTTGACCCACGGTCGTTCCTCGGAGGAAGCCTTTATACTTGGCTTGGTGGTTTCTGTGCGATTTACTGACTCTACAGCGGAGATTTCCCTTCCCGGTCTCCCTTTCTCGGTCACCCCCGTCTCACAGGAAGTCTTCGCATGTTCTTGAGGAGCTTTTGGCCCCGTTTTTGGCGGGAGAAACATTTTATTTTTATGAGTAGCCCTTCGCGAACTCTACTCCTCTTTTGTCCTGTTCTTCCAAGTGCAGGAAACTTCTGCGCATAAGTCCGCACAGGACGGCCGCGTTCCCCGCGAACTGGTGTCGCGAAGTCGACGTGCTCACTTGGCCTTTATTGCGAAGGACTAGCTGGTACCCCTTATTCCCTCCTTTGTAGTTCGGACTCGGCGGTGCGAGACTTAAGAAGAATAAGGCGACCTCCGTGGCCTTTCTATTCTTTTTCCCTCTTATTTTGAGCTAATCTTCCGGACTTGATCCCTTGACTTTCCCGCGAAACCCTTGGACACATGGTCCTTCTCCGCCGTACCTACTGCGACCCCCGCTTTCACTGTTTGATTTACGGTCCGTTTTTTTACCCTTCTCCTGATCCTACCTGAAGGAAGAAGCAAGGGTGATCCCCACGGACCCTCCCGGCGGTGACGCGAAGGGATGTTCCCCAGCAGACGTTTCTCTTTCCTTTGATGGAGAACTCTTTCCGTTGTCATCCCCTCTCATCAATTTCCTCTGCCGGGAATCTGAACCTCAATTTTCTTTTTTCCAAATCTCTCAGGAAACCCTTTGATTACGGCTGCGTCCTCAACAGCCTGCCACTCCCCCTGGTTCTTGCTTGTCTTTTCTAATTTTTTCCGAGTCGGCCCTTAGACTTTAGGTCCTCTTTCCAAGCAGTGCTCTTGGCGTGCGTAGCGATCCGTTAGATCCAGATTTCAAACTTTTCCGCATCTCCGATAGAACCCTTGCAACACTCCCTTTATTAGCTTTCCACATATATTTTATCCATACCCGTTTGTTTTTGAACGTATGTCAGCTAATTCTTTTGTTGAATAGATATTTTTCGGATGCTTGCTTTCTCACTTCCCCCCCCAATTCGCTTCCTCCAGGATCCGCTATACAAAGCCACGCCGACGGAGCACCTGTTCGCCTCATGCGGTTTCGGCCCAACGATACATAACTAGAGCACCCACTATACCTCTCCACCTCCATCTCCCTCTTGCTCGTCGAAGATTAATTTAGAAGAGTTCCGAGAGGTATTCATTTTCCGTCGATTCGTCGGTATACACTACGGACATTTTCTCGAGGTTAATGCCCAACATGCAAGACTGGTTTTTCTCCTCGACTCCGCGACGCAGAAGGGCACTGTTTTCCCTCCCGTACTATCCCGCAAGATTCTTTCCACCCACGGCTTTGATCGTCTTTAGCGGCCCTTCCAGTCTCTTGTACCCCACAGTCGAGTCTCCCCCCAAGCCTACTGGGTTGTTCGCTATTCCCCCGTACGCGTATCAATGTAAATTTTGTTCACTTCTTTACCCCCCCCCCCTTCCTTCACCATGAAAGAGACCGTAAGTTCTCGCCCCGAATCTCCCCGGAAAGCCTCAGCAGGTAGAGGAGAATTCTACACTTTACTCAGCGATTAGCTAGTATCTCCTTTCCTTTACGCCCTTATCCTCCTTTAATGGACTGAACGTTAGACGGATCCGTTTTCTCCTACCACTTTTCTAGGTTAAAGCATTTTTTTGGCTTCGTAGTTTGAAGCACCCGAAGGTTTCCCTGCATTGGGAGACCCCACTAACAGATAGTACTATTTTTCCACCTTCTTTTTTTTCGTAACTCCTCACCAGAAGTTTTTTAAGGGCCCCTTTTGAACAGGGCCAAACAGCTCCCGGGCGGAACGCCCCTCGTTTTCCTTTTGCTCGCCCTGCCTGGCCGTAGTCCCCAAATCCTTCCCTTCTTTTTTCTCCTACTCCCACACCGCCCGCGACCATGTCTCTACCGACCCTTAGGAAGAACGTTGAGTGGGACTAATTTCCTGTTGAGAAGGTCCTTCGACTCAGAGGTTAAGTCGTTCTCCCTCTTCTTTTCTAGACTCCCACCTCTTATACCACGTTAGAAAAAGGCATGATTTTTCCCCCCCCTCGTCAGCGGACCTGTGAGTTCGTTCCCCATTTCCTCCTCTCAGTTATTCCTTCCGCTTGCCTATCTATTAGGATTAGAGGTTCCTTTCGGTAATAACGGCGTATCCCCGGCCGGAGAGGGTCGGGCCCAAGTCGTACTGCAAGGTTTTTATGGTGAACTTTCTTTCAGAATCCCATTTAGTCTCTCGTCCCAGCCTCTCCTGACTTGGAATAGCGGTAAGTTTTTTTTTCCCCCCATTATGGACGTCCTCCCCAGGAAGTGTGTTTTCGTCTCTTCCATGGCCCTCTACAGCGACTCGTCGTTTAGTGACAAAGTTCGGTTGCATCTTCTCTTTCCCTTCGGATCGCGATTTTTTTCCGTAGTCTTTAAGAGGCACGTCCTCCCGAGATTTCTCTTTCTTTGACGGCGTTGTCCCCTCCCCCTGCATTAGGCCCCCATTCCGAAAGGCTGTACGATCTAGTTCATCCGCTCCTTTGTCGTCTCGCGTTGTCTCGGGCATAGTTTTGAACTCGTCTTCCCCTTTTTCCTTTGCGAGGCCCTTTCGCAAATTAATCGAAGAGCAGGCGAGAATTTGGCGTGTTTGTTGACTCCCTCCTTTTACTCATCCTCCCGTTTGTTGTTTATCCCCCCCCTTCCTAACCAACTTGCTCGACCTGGCCGAGGCCGGCAGTATTATCGGCATTTAAGAGTAGTTTTTCTCCTACAGACCTTTTTGTTTAGGGACTTGCCTCCCCTGGGCGCGAGGACTTCATGATTGATACTACGCATGCGTCATTTTCTCGTGGCACGCCGTCATGAAAGAGCTCATAACAGGGTCAGGTTGAACTTTTTTTTTTTCTGCCCTTTTAACTTGAACGACTTGGGGATCTCGAGGCTTAGGACTGCGTTCCATGCCTTTCTCCGAATATTTCTTCCAATGTTTCGTTGGCCTTCTTTCTTCCTGTGCATGTGTTTCCAGATATGCGTACGGGTCAGTCGTACTTCGTCCTTGCTACAGGAGTTTCGGGTGAAGTAGCCGGGACTGTTCTTCAGTTCCCGCCGCTTCAGTACGGTTAAAGCGCGGTCTCAAGGTCTTCCTACTCCGACGACTCCTATACATATAGACAAGGAAGGGTTCTAGCGTTCGATGGAAACTGGAACGGTTGACCCTCTCCCGAGAAGAAAAGGCCAGCGAGAAGTATGTCTAACCCGTTGCAGTATGTGTGTATATGTAAAAAGTTCTCATTTGGCGCACTGCCCCCCCTTCCGAGTCCTTCCCTTTTCTCGTACGGCGGAGGCGACCCCCCCCCTCCCTGCCCTCCGGAGTACAGAAGCGGTGTGATGAGTGATCCCCCCTGTGGGAGTTTCTTTGTATTCTTCCTGAAAGCGACTGAGTCGGCTCCTCTTCACGGGACTAAGGACTTTTTTTCTACCCTTTACGGGCCGGCTTTTTTTTGCAGGATGGTTAGATTTCCCCCGTGCGCTAGGCCGACTGATTATGGGATGATTGTCCCAGAATTTTCTCCTCCTCTCTTTTTCCGTTTTCTTCCCCCAGGCAGCAAGTATAAATATTATTTTTCAGGACTCGACACGGCGCCGCACCTTCTCCGTTTCCCGTGACCTTCCGAGTGATAGAATTTTAGCCTTCTGTCTACCCGGAGCTGCACGGAGTTTTTTCCTCAAGCCCAAGTCGGACGGGCCGGCGGTTTTGATAGATTCCTCGCATAATTTCCCCCTGATACTGTTTTTCTCTTTCTCTTTTCCTCCCTGTCATTTCTCCTTCAATTTATGGAGGTAAGGGAAGGAGTCCACGAAGCCCGTCGACCCCCCCACTGTCCACTTGAGAAGATAGCCCTGCTTCTATGTCCCCCGGTTGTACCTTTTGCCGACAGGTGGGGCCGTTGTACCACCCTCTCCGTTCCTCCGCCGAAGCAAGCCACCGACTGGTGTGGCCCTCCCAGCTTCTGGTTGAATGGTCGAAAGCGTCGTTAGTTCCCCTTTCGCGGTCCGACCGGAAGGTGCGTTGTCCCCCGTATTTCCGTCCCCCTGCGGCTCGTATCGACACTAACTCGCTCCCAGGCAAAATGGGTGCCTTTCTGAGTTCCACCCATACTTCCTCGGTCTTTTTGGCCTCTTTCTTTTTTTTTCCGTTTTGGTGCCTCGCCTGTAGGAGCTTTTTCGTTAAATTCCCCCCCCTGATTTCGAGTCCCCTAGTTCTCTTATGCTGGGAGTTGGAGTATCTAGCGGCGATCCGCGATTTTGAACTGTGATTTTTAGCCGAATCCTAACTTCCTCTCCCCTCCCTTCTTCTCCGTGCAAACC
>Ga0179591_1385587_pt1 | contig 10288 bp, 7 predicted proteins | sample CZOMad2_1_08_16f_FD_182891 | JGI IMG/M metagenome (GOLD analysis project Ga0179591, IMG submission 182891) | Vadose zone soil fungal communities from Angelo Coast Range Reserve, California, USA - CZOMad2_1_08_16fungal (PacBio error correction) | ecosystem: Environmental > Terrestrial > Soil >... | reverse complement strand
ATCGGCCGGGCATACGTGAATTTTCCCCTGGAAAAACGTTCGTGCCCCCTAAATAGGTCCCCACTTCACCCATGTCACCTTCTGCTTTTCTCGTCTCCTTTCTTTAGCCTGAATTCTGTGAGGGAGAAAAGGCCCGTCTCCCCCCAATCCCTGGCACCCCCCTTTTTTTTTCACGTCAGAAAGCTTCGGTTTTTCACAGAATGTAAAACTTTCTGTCGCGAGATAGACTTTCCGACCCGTCAGGTGCCTTGTCATTCGTCTTTCACCTGACTTCCCAGTCCTCTTCTGCGGGTTTTTCTTGTTATTTCTCAGACCTGATACTGGCCTTTTCCTTTTGCCAAAAGGCGGACCCCCTCTCTCTTTTCTCCCCCTCCCCCCCCTTTTTTTTTGTTAGGTGGGACCCCGCCACCTCCAATTCCTTTTTGACAAAGCCTCTGTGAAGCATGTTCTCCCCGGGCCGCAAGCCACGGACCTTTGGTCGGGTTTAAGACGACCTTCCCTCCCCTTTCTTTGCCAAGGTTTTTTTCCTGCTGGACTTCGGCGCTCCGATAAGGCGTGCAACCTGCCCCTTCCTTCGTAGTGCCGTTTTAGGAAAGGTGCCACCCTTGCTGGTTTGCTTTTTTTTTTTCCGCGTAGTGTTCCCCTTTCATATGCAGTTCCCATTTTGTAAGCCTTCATTTTCTATGTTTCGGTGGGACACAGTTGAGGTTGCCGGGCCTTTCGTACCCCCCCCCCATCTTCGCCTTTCCTCCCCGGCTTCAAGTTTGATGGAGTTCGCGACGGGACTGTGTACCCGGGATTTTATAAAAGTTTTCTAAGATCCTTTAGATTTTTCCGCATTGCTTTCCCTTTTTGAGTTGACCCACGTCTTCTTCTGTCAAGTCGCCGAATAGGGACGGACCTGATGCGCGGGGTCCCCCTAATTTTTTTATTTGTTGGCTTTTTTACTTAGGGAACCCGGTGGGCGGCGGTTAGTTGTTTGGAATGACCCGGTTGCCTTTCCCTCTTTATGGTTGACCTCAAATCTTCCCGCCCTGCGATTTCCCAGGTCCATTTTTTTTTGACGGTCCGTTCCCCTTATGCTGATACGCCCTCCTCCTTTTACTGACGTTTCCTTAAGGGTCGCTGACTCCCCTTTTTCCCTTATATGGCCCCCGAGCTTCGAAACCCCCCCTCCGTGACCCCCTTTTTTTTTTTTTCTTGCCGAGCGTTGTTCCTGCCCGTGTTTCCTTTGATTCATTTTTTTTTAAACCCCCCCGCTGCGCACCGCCCCTTGAGGATAGTACCTGCGGGAACCCATTCATCCTGCCCGGGGCGTTCCATCTTTCGATACTCCTTGTCCCCTTTGTTAAATTTCTTTCTTTTTCCCCTCATCCCCCGGGCCAAAACTCTTTTTGATTCTCGCTACGACTTCAGTGGGATGGATGTGCTCCCAGCGTCCCCTGGTTTTTTCCCAATTTAGTCATTGGGCCAGCGTCGAAGTTTCCTTTCTGGAGGGTGCTATAATGCATTACGTTCGGTAATCTTTCTTCATGGAGCCCCCTGGACTCCCCTTTTTTTTGCCCGTCCTTTTTTTTCCCATGTACGAAAGGACACAATAACCAGTTTCTTTTTTTCTGTTTTGGGTCTCCCCCACCTTCCTGTTAGTGCTTTGATGATTTTATGCTCTGATTCTCCCGCATCCAATATTCATGTGTCTCATTTCTAATTCTTGGGAATGGTGCCGGTCATTTAATTTTTTCCTCTTCTCGTGATGATTATGGGCCTTCAATCAGTCTTTTTTATTGCCCCATTGCGTTTTGACCCTTCCATGGTGGTCTTCCCATGGTCCACAGTTTGTGATGGCCTTGGTAAACAGTGTGGGTTCCCCCCAAAATGTGGGCACCTGAAAATTAGGCCTTTGACCTTTACGATTCTCAGTCTTTTCCCTTTGTGATCTGTGGAACCTCCTTGGATGACCCATGGCTTTTTTTTTTCTTCTGATTAGAATAGTACTCGGACCCCAAGCCTTGCCTTGGTCCTTCATTTCCCTTTTCTTCTCTTAGTCTGTGATGTCCGACGGCCCTTACTGAAGAGGTTGCCCGAGAAGTTGGGGGAGAGTTTTTTTCAAACTTTCAATATATTGGCCTTTTTTTGGTTTCTGGGTTGGTTTCGAGCTTCTTCTCCTTCGACCGTATCTTCGATCATTTCTTTCGTCACCTACCCCCCTTGGTTTAAGAGGCCTTGTTCTTTATCTCCGCACAGGGTTGGTCTTTCCTACGGAGGTTGAATTTATCTCTCTCTTTTAATACCCGTGTTGTCTGTTGATCCTCCTTTGAATTCAATTTTTTTCGCCTGGTCCGAAGGACCCCCCGGCTTCTGGACCGGCTTCACCTACAGGAAGATCCGGATGCCGCGGATCTTCTCCGTCACAGGAGGAAAACCAAAGAGCGCCCCAAGACACCTTGAAAGTTTTCTCATCGTGGGACCTCGATGGGTGAGACAATAAGGGACTCCTTTTTTAGAACCCCCCCCTTCCGAGCCTCTGAGAAGGTTGGATGTCCTTCCAAGTGTGGCCTCTATCGTCCGACCGCTTCTCATAATGTCAAGAGTTTCCAAGACGATTCCTTTGCCCTATTGACCCATCCCTTTTAAAATTCGGGTGCTGCCTGCCCATTTTTTCAATCCAAGCCAAGCATGGACTTCTCCCGATAATAACTTTTCTTGGTGCTTGTTCTCCCTTGCCCATCTTTGTCCAGATTGCCTTCCTGTGAACTCGTACCTTCAAAAGGCGCTTCCGTCCATGTGGTCCCCGTGAGTTTCTCAACAAAGGGCCAAAGGTCACCAGGCAACCCGAACGTTGGCCCCTGGTCTATTTTTAGCTCTTATGCTATTTCACACAGGTTCTGGAACCCTCTTCCTTTCGTTTTTTTCCCCAGTCCGGGCTAAAACGAATGATTTTTCCCCTTGACATACAAACGGTTTTGATCGGCCCCACAGTTTGTCCAAGCCCCTTTTCAGGATGGCGATAATGCCAGGAAGCACCCAGGATTTTGTTGCGCAGCATCTTCCACTGAACCCCCTCATTTTAAACAATTCGCCTCAGGGATGAAGTTTTTTGAGTGCTGCGCACACCCCGGACCATTATTTTCATGACCCCCGTTGAACCCTGGTTCCCCCAGGCAACTCCCCAATTGCTCCCCTGACTCCGGGGATCTTTTCCCGAGGGGCCTTATTACAGGGGAACACGAAGATTTTCCTTCCTGCCCCCCTCTTCACAGTCACTCTGGAATTCCAACCCCGCGTGGAAGTCTTTTTCAGGCCAGTTTCAAAGGGGCGTCCCTTCCAGCAATTTGACCCTCCCCTGTTTTTTTTTTCTCTTCAACTCTCTTCTGATTGCTTTGGTAGGGAAGTTCCCTGTTGATGGAAAAGGATGCACACGGGCTTATAGGTGAACAGTTCTTTCAGAGGATTTTTTATCTCTTTGCATTTTTTTTCGTTGTCGCCTTGGGTCGACAGCACATTTCGAAAAGTTGCGCACCATCCCTCTCACCTCCCAATTGCCTCGCCGTGTTTGCTCCCCTCCCCCCCCCGCGGAATTGATCATTTCGACCAACTCGGAGTTTCCCCGCGGGAACCCCCAACTTCCCCCACTGCACTGAGTCGGCCCTTGACCTTTCTTAACGTTCATTCCAAAGGTGTTGTTTCCCCTGCTTTGAAACTTTTGATCTGCCCAAGTCCATTTTATTGGTGCACATCGGAAGGCTGAAGAACCTCCAGGTCTCTCCTAGTCTCGCCAGTCCTGTTTTGATCAGGCCCATGAGTCTGTGACGGAGTCTTGCAACAGACGTTCCTTCTCCCCTGCCGCGGGCCAAGACTGTCCTCCACCGGGGCCTTATTCGGCTGGTTTTTCCACCCTTTCCCCCTTTGCAGCCCTTCACCCCCGGCGGCCCTCTCTCATTTTTTTTGCGTGCTTAACTTCTTGCTAGGTCCCAACATGCTCCCAGCTCGGTGAACTTCGCAGCTCTTGGTGCCGCTTTTACCGGTTTCTGCCTCCCGTTTGGGGGCCCTTCATAACTTGCCGAATGGAATTTTTTTTCGTTTTTTCCCCTTTGCCCCTTGCGTCCTTTTTTGACTATTTGTCCGAATAGGTATTGTCAACCCTCACATAGAAATACCGGTCTTTCACATTTATTTCCCTTTTTTTCGGGTTTTTTTTTTTCGTTGATAGACTTTCCCCTTAAAAACCCTCACTCTGGTGGCACCTTCCTCCCACTTTTTGACCAGGAACTTGCCTCCTCGCGACTCTCTATGGTCGCTCTTTTTAGAAACTTCCCCGTAAGGTGATGTTCCTTTCGGTCTTCCGTTTTGACCCAGGGAAGGTCCTCTTGATTTTTTAGGCCAACTCTCAGGCAGGATTGGAGCCCAAGCTGGGCCCCCTCTTCTTTCTCTTTTACAATATACCGTTTTTGTTGTTGTCTCCGAATGGTCGCTTTGGCGCCCCACCTCCCCAGTTGACCCCCCCCACGTCCTGACGACCCACTCCTTTTTGGGTTGTGCAGTCGGCATCTTCCCAGGGTCGTCGAACGATTTCCCCCAAAAGCACCTGGGTCCTTACTTAAGATTCGCGAAATATTGAGCTTTCTTTTCTTCTTCGTCCCTTTAAATCGGGGGGGCATTTCCTGTCGTGTGCAGACTTAAAAGGTTTTTTCATTCGGCTGGGTATTTGCTTTCGGATTCTCCCCCCCGTTGCCATCTCGACTCTCCGGACTCTAATGGTTCCCTACGTGAATTCTATTCCTTTGGACACATTTTCGGTGCGCCGGTTTCGTTTCCCCCATTCCGAGTGCCTACTGTCCTGCAGGCCCGATGGCCTCTCACGGGCGAACTTCGGAAAAGGTTTTCTCCCCTGGCGAAGATCTGAAGATTCTGCTCTCCCCAAGAAGGTTCCCGATTTGAGAGTCTCGCCGATAGACCTCCTCTTTTGGCCTTAGGGGGGCTGGCGGCGGTTCCCTTTTTTCCTTTTTTGTTCCCTGCTAACACAGAAATGAAACACTCTTTCGGAACTTGGAGGGCGGCTCTCCTGCTGGGCCTGTCCTGCCTATTTTTCTTGCCCTCCCCAACGACGCTGTCCTACAGCCACTCATGGGACGTTCCCCCCCCCGAGAGGTTCCCCTTTTTCACCAGAATTATTCTTTTTCTCCTCGCCCGACAGCTTCTTTCTTGACCTTTTTCCTTCCCCTGGTTCTTTTCCTTTTTGCCATAAACCATCTCTTTTTGTTGTTTTTTTTTGACGAACCTCAGTTGCCGTTCTCTGCTGGCGATGTTCCTCTTCGTGTCTTCATCTGGAGCAACGGGTTTTTGTGCGCACTTTCATTGGGCCGGCTGTCATCCTTCCTGCCGTGAGGCTCCTACCTTTCGTATCCTGTTACCTATAGCGCCGTGGCCCTGTCTGGTCTACCCTTTTCCATTTGCGTTTAGGAGCCCGACGATTCCATTGCATGGAATGCTTTTGCGCGCCCCTGTTTCCATTTACACCTTGCTCGTACGTTAGACCTCGCAGCCGGGTGGCGTCGGGTGTCATCTCGTTCCGGTCATCGGTCAGTCCCCCGGCTTTTTTCGGTCAATTTTTTTTTAGTCCCCCTTTTTCATCCTCAATTCACCTTTTTTGTACGTGCAAGGTTTGCCGCAACAATCTCCCTCCCGTTTTTTTTTTCGCTTCGTATTATCGTCTTCTCCATTCTTAAGTGTGCCCTTACATGAGTTCATCTGAAGATCTATCTTCTGCCTTCCTTTCATGTTCCTCTGTCTTTTTTTCGTTTTTCCCTTCCGGCTTCCGTGGTTCACGACCTCAAAACGGGTGATACCTACATTCTTATTCAAGGACAAAGTGAGTCAAGTCGGTTTTTTCTTGGCCTGGTTGACTTTTTTTTGTTCTTCACGTTGCTCTCCCCCAGCGGGTGCATTCCAGCCTTTTTTGATTACATTTTTTTTCTTTTTTTTTACGCAAATCCCCATTCCCTGGATGATCTTTCTATCTTTTCGCTTTCGGCATTCCGCCTTTTTTCTGTCGGGAATTCCTCCTGTCGATGCCCCCTTATCATCGTCGTAGTTGGCGCGGCCTGACTTTTCTCAGAACTGTCTTTTTTTTTGGTAAGTTTTGCGCGGACCCACCCCCAATTGCAATTTGGCTGGCGCCTTTTCACGGTCACTTGTTCTCGGGTCATGTGTCGGCCCTTCCTTTCAGTTTTGATAAGTTACCTCCTTACTTAATTCTCTCCTCCCCGGGCCATTCCCGGACGTTGCCGGTCGAGCTTCTTTTTCCGGCTCTCTGTCCCCTGGCCCCCCCGCGGTCTTTTTCATCCTTGAGATAACCAATTCTTTTCCTTTGAACAGGCCCCCCTTGGGATCCGCCGGAATAATACAATTCTCTCCTTCAACTTTTTGGTTTTGCTGCCTTGTGGAAGTATTTCGTGATGGACGCTTATAGAACAGAAATGAAGTCCCTTCATTCGGACCCCGCCCCCATTGCCAGTTCGAAAATCAGTGTTCCCCCTTCTATGTTTCGAAGTGGTGGCGTTTAGTTTCCCCCCCACACAAAAGGTCGCGGCAAGGACCTTTTTTACGAAGGCCGTGGCTGTCCAGCCCCTTGACTCACAGCCCCGATTTTACCCTTGAGGTTCCTCAGAGGAAAGACCCGCGGAAAATGCCCTCATCTTGGTTATAACTCAAACCCTCCCGACTCTGCCCCAAGAAGAACAGCCCCCAAATCATTTGCAACCCAATCAGTTCCATGGATTTTCCGTGTGCCACAGGAAAAACCTTAGCTCAAGCCCCTTACTGGCACTTTACTTGCCCTCTTCCAATCGCAAGGAGAAAAAGGGCCCCTCTTTTTTGAATTTGTCCATCAAGCATTTTTTTGGGAGACACCATGTTTCACCAGTTTCCCAGGCAGCACGGGGACTTGCATGGCTTCAAGTTTTCTTGTTATGCACCAGGTTTTGAAACAGAATAGTTTCCCAGACCCACGTTTAAGGGGCATAAAACCCCCGTTCCACTTCCCAAATCATACGACAACACCCAGGGAAGTCCCTCCCCCCAGGCACAATTTATAGAATCGTCAGTGATTTCCGTTTTCCATTGCTCCCCTCCCCTCGCTTTTTAAATCAGAACTACAGCAAAGTCTTCCCCTCAGGTATTTCGGAGCTTTTCATTCTTCCCCCCAACCTTTACCTCCCCGTTGAATTTTTTTTATTGGCTTCTCCCGACTTTTCTTCGGATCCGGCCTTGAAAAAGAGCCTCTTAACGGAACTTCCCCCCGACAGGATTCGTCCAGCCGTCCCCCCAGGCGTCTTCTCCCAGTTGCGGTGGGGTCCCTGTTGGCACCCCGTCTGGTGCGAGCTTCCCTAATCTCTCTTCCTGTTTTTTTTGATGTAGGTAAGGCTATCCCGCCATTACCACGGGTTTTTCGCCAAGTCACCTGACCCGCTTGTTAGGGGTGGAGCTTTCCGTGAAGGATCATTTATGACTTATTTTTTAGGCAGTTTTTCTGAACCCCCCCCCCGGTCGGTGTGCGCCACTTCCAGTTGCTAAAGGCCTGGGTCAGGAACGAGCAGGAAACCTTCTCCTACGGCGCCCCCTCGGTTTAATTTTCGCCGGTTTGACCCCCCCCCGTAGAGTGTCCTACCTTTACCTCAGAGGCGAGATTCCAGAGACTGAAGTTTGCCCCGTCAGGTAAAAAAGCTTTTTTCCTCTCTCTTCCTTTTTAACCCGTGACCGCCGACATTGATTTCCCCCTCGGAAGGCTGTATCACCAGAATTAGTCCCGAGGCGGCCAGGTCCCCTTTTTGAGGGGGCCCTTTTTAGTCCCTTTTTTCTTGCCGTTCCGCAAGCCCGCGCTCCAAAGGGTGTTAACAGTGTAGTTCTCTTTTTTTCCACGCCCCAACGCAGTGCACGGAACCAAACCTTTTGTCCACTGCAAGACGTTCTTCGGCTAGTATTCTTCAACTTGATTCACAGTCTCTGGTGAACTTATTGCTCTGACGTTTGATTCGTTCTCCTTGGCTTTAATTAGGCCTCTAGATTTCATTTTTTGGCAGGCATTTCCTGCCATGTTCTCATCGGCCGCTTCACCCCCCTTCCCCGGGTGCCCGGGTTCTCTGCATTCCTGTAGTTCTCTTTTCCCTCTAGGTGTTTGAAGTCTTTTTAGATTTCTTTTTTGACGGCGGCTTCTTTATCCAAAGTTCAAACCGAACCTGATGGCAACCTTCCGTTCCTACGAAGCGGCTGCAGGTGGAACGCCTTCCCTCGTTTGTCCCCCGACCCTCTAATATTGGTCTGTCTTGCCTCGGTTACCATCAGGGGTCTTGTTTTTCTTTTCGGGCCAAAACCGCGTAATTTGTACGAGCGCCGATTGTTGGGAATACTGCTTTGGTTTTCACAAAACTTTTTTACTAATCGGAGAGAGATTTTTGGTCGCCATCGACACCCCACCACTTCCAGGATTCACCGGGCTGATCTCGACAATCCCCTCAGTGTTGGTCCTCCCCCCTGCCTCTCCTGACCCTCGGTCCCCCAACTGTACTCTGATTTCCCTTTGAAGCGGTCTTCTTCATGAGATAGACATTCTTCCACCACCTGCAGGTCCCCTTAGTTCGTGGACGACCTTTTTTTCAGTGACACTCGTGCTTTTTCCTTTCTTTACGCCGTCTTCCTCTTTAGCCGAGGTGCCTCCATTTTCAGTCCGGAATTATATTTTGGAAGTGGGACCACCGTTCCCCAGGTGCGCCGTTTTCCCCAAGGGTCAGACTTTGTGCCTTCAATCGTCCCTTCAACGGCACGGGTCTCTGCGCAGGAAAGGTTTCTGTTATTCCGGAGAAGATCAGCTATTCCAGCGTCCACACTCCCTTTCACCTCTTGGATTTTTTCTTTCGGACATTTTAGTACTTTTGCTGGGGCTTTCGGAATTTTTTTCTGCTGCGGGGGACCCGTGGAAACGCCTCCATCCCCCCCTTGGTGCTCCTGGGGTGTTCCCGGGTCTTTCACCGGTTGGCATGAATATATCTTCCCTGGCCCTCACAATCTTCCCCCCGCTATCGGCGATGCTGTTTTTTTTCCGGCCTTTTGGCCAACTTCTCAAGGCATCTCTTGACAGCTTCCCTCTTTTCAGTTGACCTTCCGGTAGATTTTTTGATACGGCCTCGATTGTTCCCACTCCTTCGGTTTCTGGGTTTTTTTTTTTCCCAGGCCTCTCACGTAAACTTGTTGCTTCCCTTTTGAAATTATGCGAAAAGGGGATTTTCTTGGCGCCAAATTTTCCTGTTCCTTGTGCTGGCGCACCCTCTGCGTCCCTTCCCTTTGGAGGGTTTCGTGACACTCTTTCTCCTTCCAGGTTAACCTAGCGCGTGCCGTGGCCCCTTCGGGCCTGGTCCATTAGCTTTTGCCCTACCCTAACCATTCCTGTTTCTCTGCTCCGTTTGCTTCAAGCCGGGGTTGCAACGTCATGACAATCAGCCGCCGTTTCGTTGACTCTCAGTTTTTCCTTCCCAGGGGTTGATCTCAGGGAAGATGGTTATGTGAGAAACTTTGATCCTGGTTTCCAAGGAGGGGTCTTCCTGTAATTGCCCTTTGAAGCCATTCCGTGGGTTTTTTAAACTTGCCGTGTGCGCAGCAATCTCCTTCCCTAGCCTTGATGACTTTTGGTTTTTTCTCTGAGCCCTGCAGGGGGTTTTTTTTATTGTCCGCCATAATGATTTTATATATGGGCTTTTGCTGGCCTTTTCTTCCCCCTTCGTGCTGTTTCTCTTATCGCGGCTTCTTTCTGTGAGGAAACTTCTTTTTGAAGGACAGGCCTGTCTTATAAATGCAAAGTCACGTCGGGGCTGCCTGGGTGAAAATTTTCGCCCCCCTTGTTGTTGGTTACACCCCTCTGCCTTCCCGATCAGATCCAAAAGGCTTCCTTTTTTAAGACCACCCATTCAACATGGCCTTTTTCGGTACTACATGCTTTGTTTCTTTGGACTCCATTCTTCTGTCACGTTTGCATTTCTGTCGCTCCTGTGATTAGTCGTACTGCTCGTTATGAAGGGCTCCTCTCGCATTAGGTTTCCCTTCGGCGGCCGCTCACTGGGTTCCCGACCCAAACCCTCTTGGATCTGCCCTGAGGTTGGTTCTTTCTTTTCATTTTTTTCTTGCGTTGGGATTGCTGTTCGCCTTCCTTCTCGTATCATTTCTTCTTTCACCTTTCCCCTTCTGGGCCTCCTTTTTTATTTATTAGTCCGCATGGGCTACTCCGGAGGTGAAATTTTGC
>Ga0179591_1378371_pt1 | contig 10288 bp, 17 predicted proteins | sample CZOMad2_1_08_16f_FD_182891 | JGI IMG/M metagenome (GOLD analysis project Ga0179591, IMG submission 182891) | Vadose zone soil fungal communities from Angelo Coast Range Reserve, California, USA - CZOMad2_1_08_16fungal (PacBio error correction) | ecosystem: Environmental > Terrestrial > Soil >... | reverse complement strand
ATTTCGGTTTCCTGTTGGGTCCCCTTTATTCGCTTTTGTGGGTTCCCCCGGGGTCGCCAACCACAAAACCATTAGGAGGGCAATTCTGTCACCCCTCTTTTCTCTCCCTTCCCCTTGTCAATACAACCCTCGTCTTTTCCTCTATCGTGTCAGGTCGTTGGGTCCTCTTCTTATGTTTTACAATTCGTTTTCCGAAACCCCAAACCCTGGCATTGTCCCCAACATATCTCAAGTCACCTGCGGTCCTTTTTGTCTTTTTGTTCCCCTTCTTCCTCATTGTCTGCCATTGCCCCCTATGTCCTCCCTCAATCCCACATTCCCTTTCTTTCCCCAGTATACCACAACCCACTGTAGAATTAGATGGAATCCACTATTCTGTGAATGCTACTCTGACCTGTTCACTTTTTTTTTTTTTTATCTCTTCTTCTCCTCTTCGGTTGAACCCCCTTTGTCTTCTCCTCTCGCCTTCCTTCGGCGAAAATTTTTCACCCAACTTTACCCTGCGTACGATGACCAAGACAATTCTTCCAATTCACTCTCAGCCTTTTTCCGTTCGCACCTGTTTTGTTTGTGACCTTCATGACGAATCCCTTTTTTGCTTTCCCCCTTTTTGAGTTATTTCTTCCCCCCCTTCCTCCGACCCTTTGGTAGGACGGAATTCTCGGTCACCCCAGAAATGACTGCAGTTTTTCTCTTGTTCAGGAAGGTTATGTACATTAACGTTTTGCGTCCTCTGTTTTCTTTCAAGGTGCTTTTTTCCATTTTTCCTTTTCGCTCACCGGCTCTTTTCTCCTGACCCCGTTCTTTTTTTCATTCGCATGGATTTTCTCCTTTCCCCCCAGGAATTCATTCCACAGCTTGTGTTCGAATTTACACCAATCACCCCAACCCGTCAGAAGCCCCCGAGTTTTTTTCGGGTCCTCTTCTTCAGTGTACCGGCTGGGCTTTTTGTTCCCCAATGGGTTTTTGCGGCTCACCCACGTTAGGCCCCCCACGCGAGTGATTTTCTGGACTGGCATTTTTTTTAAGTATAATTTCCATAGAATCTCCCCTCTCAATCTCTCAACCCCCCTTTTCCCTCCCACCCCTTCTCCGAGGCCTTGAAAAGATTGGCCCCAGGAATTTGTACTTCAGCTCATGAAAAACAGGTGCATAGTTTCCTTGTACCCCCAACACTGCATTTCGGACCGAGCCTCGAGGCCTTTTTTTGCCCCTCTTTTTGGTCCGCATTGGTCCTCCTGACCTTTTTTAGAGTCTTCCACGCAGCTGAAATGAATCGTTGACTCTTACAGCTGAAGGCGTACCTTTTGTTTTTCCCTCTGTTAGCCGTGTTTTGGATGCTTTTTTGTACACCTTTTGCCCCCCTTTCTCTCACGGGTTTTTCCCTTGGTTGTTTTCCCGTCCATAGGTTTTCCCCATTACCAAAAAAAGCTACCCTTTCTCCTTTCGATGGTATTTTTCCTAATGGCTGAATCAGGCTTTTGACAAAGGTTCACGAGTCCACTTCCCCCCTCCGGGAAAGCCCTCCTTCATCCTCCTTGATAGTGAGGTAATTTCCCCAACTGATTTACCCCTACCGCCCGTCGCAATTCTGGCTTTCCCTTTTGACTAACTCCCCCTTCGCGTTTTTGTCTTGGCATCTCAGTTCCGACCCCCCCCCCCCCAAAGTGTCTTAAAGTCCGTCTTGAGCGTCGGTTGACCCTTTCTCCTTTCCGGTTGCGCCTAAGGAGTCTTTCTTCTTGATTGCGGTCCCCCCACGATTTGCATTCGGTTTGATACTTTTTTTCTTTTATTTATGACCCCCCGCCAAGTGTCCCTTCCTCCTCAACCCATTCTTGTGAACAGTTGAATGTTGGTGGGGAGGATTGTGCCGCACGTTTGGTTTTTTTCCCAAGCGGGTCCCGTGTATTCCACCCCCTTGCCCCGTCCCTTTACTCGCGGGCAAATGTTCTTCTAAATCCCTTGCTGGTCCGCTTGCCCCTTGTCCTGACCTTTCCGACCCTTTAAAAAGTGACGTTCGAACCTTTGCGTCCCCCCAACTTTCGTCCCTTCCTTTCTTCCTCTCTCTTTCTCGAAGTCCTTTCTGGGATACTGTCGGCGACTTAGTCCCAGGTTCCCTACGTTTTAGGGTATTTTCAAGGACCTGTCTCTCACAGGTCCCCCCCCCTTTTCTTCCTTCTCTACCACTTCACCCTGGGATCCCTATGTCGTTATCGTTCCGTACCTTTCCTTTTTCATTACTCATGTTGCGGGCTTTGGCAAGACCCCCCCCCCTTCGCGTTTTCTTCCCTCCACCACCCACCCCACATCTGCTTTTATCTATCCTTCTCTTTTGATTCACCGGAGTCCATTTAACTGCACCGTCCTTTCAAAGCGGGGTAGGTTTTGTGCCCCTTCCCTCTGCGTTTTTTTTTTTTTTCCTCCCCCTCCCTTGGCTTTTTACATTCCCCCCGAACCTGTGCCACAAACCGCTTTTTTTTTTGAAAGTCCCCCCCCTCTGGTCGGACCTGTACGCGATTTTTTTCGCTGTTTTCTTGTTTGTATTTGCTACCCCCTAATGTTTTCTTCCTCACCCTCCGAGGCGCCTTTTTTGTGTTGCTGCTTTTTCCCGCGCGTAGGTGACCACCCTTTACTTTTTTACGGTTGTTAACTCTGCTTACTTTTTTTTCTTCTTTTCCCTGACCCCCATAACCTATTTTTTTTGCTCCAAACAAGGGCCCGTGTCCCCTTTCGTCATAGACGTTCTTGAAGTTGATCCCCAGTTCCCTCCCACCTCTTTCCGGTTCTCCCTTCTCCCCGTTTTCTTTTTCATTTTTCTTTCTATTCTATTTCCACTTTTGTGCTGTTGACCGTACCCACCGGGAACGGATAACGTTGGTCCCCTTGGACCCGCCCTCCTAGTTTTTTCAATGGATCTTTTTCTCATTGGATTTTGTTACACTAACGGCTTAACGTCTTTTGTCCCCCCCCCCATTCTCCCCGGGTCTCCACCATTCTATTTTGGTAATCCGACTGTTTCGTAACGAAGAACCCCCTTCCACATCCCCGGTTCCGTTTTTCCAGGTCGTTTTGTAAGTCCTGATCATGCAATCACTGCACATGTTCATTTTTTTTACCCACGTCCCCCCGGAAGCTTTATCCATTTCTTGTTCAGCACCGGCTGGGCTTTCTCTGTCAATCGTTTACGATCGAAGGTTCGACCGCTCGTCCAAAACCCTACTCCATCCTTTTTTTTTTCTGATTTCCTCTGGTATTGCCGAGCGTTTTTGTTGCGCCCCACTTCCGGATGTAACTCTTTCCTTTAACCTCTATTGGGCGGCTGCGAAAATTTTTTCTAGCACCGCGTCTTAACTTTACTGTTTTTCCACCAATTTAACCTTCTCTCCTTTTTTTTTCACTTTTTGGTTCCCCCCTTCCACCCGGTAGTTTTTGACTGGATTCTTTGTCCTGGCCCCTAGTCTTCCCCTCGGCTGAAGGGGGCTCTTCATTTTCCTTTCACGTTTTTTCGTCGTTCCACCACGTCTGCACAACTTAAGTCCTGCCTGCGGATGTTTCCTCCTTTTATACTTTTTCACAATTCCACCTCTTCTTCAGGTGGTGTTCCTGCCCAGATGATGGTTTGTAACAATCCAAGACCCCTTGTGAAGTCCTCCCCTCCCCCCGTCCTTCGCAAAAGCTTACGGAGAAATTCGGGCCCTCAATCCCTTTTTCTATGCTTTTTCCCTTGTCTTTATCACCATCGTTGTCTGGTAACTCAGTCCCCCCCACTTTCTCCAAAGGACCCCCCTCTGATTTTTTTTTTTCGGAACTCAGTTTCTTTCCCAGGTACAGCTACAACCGCTCTGTAAGATCGTCTTTTCTTCCTAATTTTTTGTCATTTTCCACACTCATGTTTCTCTCTTGTAGGTGCCATCCCCGTTTTCTTCAAAAAACCCCCCAAGGGTTGTTTGATTCCCCCCCCCTTTTCTTTTTTAAACAATCGGAGTCGTTTCCCCCCGTTCTTGTCAGGCCATCTCCCCACTGCATTTAACTGTAAACTTGGTTTTATTTCCTCCCCGTTGAACCCAACTCGAACCCTTCGATTCAATTTTACCGCTTTTGTTTTTTTTTTTTTTTAAAGATTTAACCGCTTGTGTTGGCCCTTCTTGTTTTGTGGTGTCCTTTCGGAAACCCTTTTTTTTTTTCACCCTTTTCCCAAGCCATTTGGTACCCTTTTCGCGCTCGTGAGATCCCCTCTCCCACCTCTTTTCCCTAACCACACGTCTTTTTTTGTTATCTCGTTTTTGTGCGCTCCGCCCTGATCGAGTCTTCTCTTAGATCCCCCCCCCCTCGTTCCTCGGATGAAGTGACCCCCTTCTTTTCTCTCCCTCCTCGCTCGACTGGCTGTAACTTTTCTCTCCCTTTTTAAGACCTCTTCACAGTTCACGAGTTTCGGCCCCTTATCTTTTCTTGGTTTTTAGGTTACTTCTCCTGTGCTTGACCCTGGGGTTTTTTTTTTTTCCCCTTTTCCTTTTTTTTTCGTTTGCTTGATACCCTGGCCGTCTTTTCAACCCCCCCGTCTTCATCTCCCCCCCCTCAACAACCCTTTTTGAAAAGTAAAGTACTCCCCTGTCAACCCCCCTTGGCGTTCTTCCAACTTAAAACATCCAATTTTTTGTCATGACGTTTTTCCTCCCCGCTGTGGCTCCGCTCCTGACTTTTCAGCCAGTTCAACGTTAGTTAGCTACCCTTTTTTCTTCTCCCCGTTTTTTAGGCGTCGCCTTTCTTGGCCCCGATTTTGGAGAGCGAAAAGGTCCCCAAAGGGTCCACCCTGAAAAACCTGTTCTTTTCTACGGCGGTAGTGTTCCCTCCGTTTTTTTGGCCCTTCCTCCTCGACTCTTTTTGGATTTCCCTGTTTTTCCCCCCCCCTGGCCTTTTGAAAAAGTAAGAATATTCGCCCCAGTTCCCCCTCTCTTACTGTAGTCTTTTTTTTGATGTTAGCTTTTTTACCATCTCCAGAAAACAAATTTTTTTTTTCTGTTTAGTGAGGCTGCCACCCTTTTCCCTCGTAGTGGGTTGGACCGTCTTGCGCCCCCACTCCTTTTTTTTACGGGCTTTCCGGTCAGTTAGTCCCTTTGCGTTCCCCTACACGTTAAAGGACATCATTGCTTTACCCTGTGTTCCCTCAGTTCTTCTCAGAAGCATTGGGCCCACCCCCCGTCCCCTATTCGCCTGTTTCAAGTTCTGCTGATGTCCCTTTTTTCCATTTTCGAATGATTTCCCCCACGCTTTTTTTTTTCCCCTCGGTGTTGCTTAGTCTCCCTTCGTCAACTTGATCCCAAGACATTTTATCCCCCTCCCCTTCTTCGCGTTTGACTCTTTTTTTTTTTAGGGGTCTTCCCCGCCAGCGTTCCTTCTTTTTTCCCCAAGAGCCAGGCTTTTCTTATGTGCTTTTTATGTATTCCCGTCCCCCCCCTTCTTGTTCCTTCCGTTGAACAATATAACCTTTTGGCGGTTTCCTTTCACTGCGTTTTTCCCCCCCCCTCCATGTCCTTTGTAGTTCCCCGACTTTCCCTCTTCCTTGAGGACCCTGAACACTTTGGCGACTACTCCCCCACCCCCTTCTCTTCTTTTATGTGCCTGCCTGGCCACCTTAAAATATCTTTTTTGAGACCATTCGCCCAATCCTCGGATGAATTTTTTTTTTTTTTCGTTGCGTGAAAGGAGGTTTTTTCGAGAACTTCTTTTCTGTCTCCTCTGAACTTTTTGCTTCCCGTTCTCTAGTTGTATGTGATTTCATTTTCCTCTGTGCGGTTTTTTTTTTTCTCGCGCCGAATACCAATTGTGCCTGTTCCTTCATTTTTCTCTCAGGTCCGTTTCCGTTCTGACTTCTTGTCTTTCTCTTCAAGGTTATGTCCGTCGCTCGTGTTTTTTGCCCGTTCCCTCCCGAGAAGGGTGTGATGATGGCGGTCCATTTTCCTTGCTCTTCCCCTGGTTGTCCCTACTTCGCACCCGTCCTTCAAAAGACTCTGGGCATCCTTTTTATTTCCTTCTTTTTTGTGGCATATTTGGTGCCCAAACAGTCCTAAAAGGGGCTGTCCCCCCCAATGCACCACGACTTTTTGGATCTTCCCTTTTTTTATTTTTAGCTCCGTCTCAGTGAAGGTTTGCCCCCGCCAGGGCTCCTTGGCTACAGCGGGTAGTTGATGCCCCTATTTTTCCTCTCCTTGTTTTTGTTCAGTTTCCGGCTCCATTTCGGTCCTACACCTGTTTTGCTTCCTTTTTTTCTTTCGCTGTGCCAGGTGTGCCCCCCCAACCCTATGGTTGTCTCCTACCAGTGAACGGTTAATCTGGATCCGAATTGTTTCCGGTAGTTGACGGACACCTTTTCTCTTTTTTTTTTGCCCAATTTTTCCCCTACCGTGCCACCACCGCCATGCCCAACCTCCGCCCCCGCGTTTTATCTTTTTTGGCCCCAGCTTCGCAATGTTCACTTTTTTCATCAAGCCCCCATTCTCCTTTAGTTTGCCCCCCCCACCTCGCACACTCTTGTTTTACCAACATGTTTGTCTTCCTCCGGAATGAAGTATCCCTTCCTGCCTTACTTCGACCCTGTCCCCTTCCCTTTCCCCTCTTTTTTTTTTTCCTGGTGCGATTTTCCAAATGCGCGACAATTTTTTCCCCCAGACGAGAGAAATTCGGCCACCCCTCAATCCCCTCGAAAAATGACACGATCCCTGGTCGTCCGCCCCCAATTTGCTCAGGTGGTCGCCCCGGACAGTCCGGTCACACCGTTTTCCCATTTTGTAGTCCCCTTCTCGCGACCCCACAATGAATGAGATTGCCTTTAGGGCATAGATCCGCCCAGCTTTTTGGTTATTTTTCTGGTTTCAGGTCTCGACGGTCTCCTCCCGCCCTGCGTTTTCTGCCTGGTCCCTGAGGGAATGAATTTTGTTCTGGTCCTACGGACTTGAATGCCCCACAAATTCAAAACGCAATTGAAAGTCCGGATGGCTGGACCTTTTTAGGGAAAACTCCTTGGGACTCCCACCCACACCTCTACTGTCATTTCTGAACTAGTTGGAGCGAGAGGACCGGCCCCCTAATGCACCCGTAAGAAATCACCATTCGGGATTTCGAAAAATGCCTCGCAGAGTTGACCCCCCCCTTAGTCGTCAACGAATTTCCCGTCCAAGGAACGATGGGTTGTTTCCCCCCTTTAATCCCTTGGTCCTTTGCGCCCCGTTCCCTTAACTTGAATTAGCGTCCAAGTTTTTTCCAGTCTTGCGGTGTCTCCTTTCTTCCGAAAACAGTGCAGTTGCTTTTTTTTTTTTTGGGCCGGCCTGCTCTACCACTGACCCCCCCCTTCTGCTAGAGGCATTTTTCAAAACGCTAACAGGCCTCGGGACAAGCCCAACGACATTTTTCTCCCTGAATGATGTTAAGTCGGGAAATTTTCTAATCGCAATTCCGGTTTAATCTGTTTTGCATCGTTGGCTGGTTCTACTCGGTCCTCCCAAATGTCCCTTTTCCTGAGTCCCGAGGCCCCCCCCCCACCCCCCCCCCCCCCACCCCCTCCCCTCCCCCCCCCCCCCCCCCCCCCCCCCCCCCCCCCCCCCCCCTCCACCCTCCCCCCCCCCCCCCCCCCCCCTTCCCCCCTCCCTCCCCCCCCCCCCCCCCCTCTTTTTTTTTTTTTTTTTTTTTTTTCTTTTTTTTTTTTTTTTTTTTTTTTTTTTTTTTTTTTTTTTTTTTTTTCTTTTTTTTTTTTTTTTTTTTTTTTTTTTTTTTTTTTTTTTTTTTTTTTTTTTTTTTTTTTTTTTTTTTTTTTTTTTTTTTTTTTGCCGGTTCTGGCCGTCTTCCGTGGAGTCGCTTTTCTTCACCAAGCCCTTTTGGGGTCATTTTTTTGGAGCGCTTGCACTTTCCAGTTGGACCCCCTCACCCCAGGGATGTCTGACTGAGCTTTCCCTTTCCGCCCCCCCCCCGTTGACGGGTGTGCGAAGCCCTTTGTGTGCGTCGGCCCACTGAACACCAACTGCCATATTGGTCTTCTTGGCAAAGCGCTCTCGTTGCTCGCCCTTTTTTTCCTGCTCCTTCCCCCCCCCCAATCTTTTAACTGGCGTCAAACCCGATCAATTCCTCCCAGTCGCTCGCGTCTCGCGCCCCCCCAATTATTTTTTTCTTTTCTCGTGTGGCAATTGACTTGGGCCGCGTCAACCAAGAACGCTAATTCCTCTCCCACCGACCCCTGCGTCGTTTGTCGAGGTGGTGCTTCGCCCCTTCACTGCTCGTTCGCGACCCCCCGGGGACGTGAAACACCACCTCTTGCCGTTTTTTACGGAAAACAGCTTGGATTATCTTTCCGATTTTTTTTTCCTTTGCCCACAAACTGCCCTGTTCCACTCAATCAGTTCTGGGGAGGATTTGTGGCAATCCCGGGCCTATCTTTTGCCTTACCCCTGCATTCCCCGTTGAGTGCACACCCAATTCTTTTTTGACCAGAAAAAATTCTCGCTCGGTTCCCACCAGATGCAGTCTTTGTGGACTCGAACTGGGAGAAAAGAAAACCCCCCCCTCGGTCAGGTTCCCTATCTTTTCGTCGTCCACCTTGTATATTCCCTTGTGTGATTTCCTGAATTCCAGTCGATTGAGACACCCCAAAGCAGGGTTGAATAGCTTTTTCTGGAGTTTTCCCCTTCCTTTTTGTGGGATGTTAGTAGTCCCTTTTTTTTCGTTTCTAGTTCATTCTCTCTTATTTTTTTCAATTACCCTTCCCCCTGATTTTTTTTCAGTAAACCTTTTTTCCCATGTGGACTTGACCGATTTAAGGGGAGATTGCTATTCGCCGTTTCGCTGTTTTAATTGTTAACTCAGTTTCCCCACCTCAGTGTATAGTCTTACCCATCCTTTTTTTCCCACTACGTTGAGTCCGTCCCACCGTGAATACCGGTGCAGGTGGTTGTCGGTTTCCAAGCCAGACCCCCTTCCCCTCCCCTTTAATTGTCAACGTTCCGTCTCGTCCCCCTTTATTGCGCTGACCCCTAGTTGGGTTCTGACATCTTACTCTCGACGGTGGCAAAGTCGTCACCCCATCTCCTTTCCCCTTCCCTCCCTTTTGGTTTTTTGAGTATCGCTGTCTGACCCCCTCTCTGTGTTTCGATCGTAAAATCCTTCCCCCCCCATCACAAACGGCGTTGTCCTTTCGTCCTTTGTCTCGCTCCCCTCGTCTTCCTTTTATTCACCCAATGCTTTTTGGAGTTTTCCCTTTTTTCAAACAACTGTCACCCCTTGCACGTGGGTGTTTGACGCTCGTTGACGGCGGTTATCGGATTTGGCTAACTCCATTTCCCCTGCCACCGGTTCTTTTACGTCTTGGTCCTTTGAAACCCCGTGACCCGTTCACATGCGCCGGCGACTATTCGCTTCCCGTAGTGCCTCTTTTTACCCATTACTGCTCGTTCCGGTGTTGTCCCCTCCTTCGCTTTGACCTGGGTCAAACCATAAGCCCTAGAAGAACGGTCACAACTCGAAAGTTTGCCACGCGCAATTCCTCCCCCCTGACCCCCTTTTCACTTCAGAACGGTTCCTTTCGCTAACTACCCCCCCCTTTATGCGACTAACTTTCACCTGCCTTTTTGTCTCAACTCATTTCTTTGTTCTTTCTGTCCTAATGTTCCCCCTTTAACAGCCTGTTGAGATACCCCACCCTTTCCAAGGATGTTGTTTTTTTAACTACTCGCAGGATTCAATCGCCCCCAGCTCTTGTTTTTTCCCCCATAGGGATTTTTGGTTTCTTTTTCAGAACTTTTAGTTTAGCAAGTAAACCCTTCAAGGGAATTTCGATTTTCTTATAGAGGCTTTTCTAGTTTTTGTTTTTTCACAAACCCTCCCACCATGGGGGTTTGATCCCCGTTTATAGTCAAAAAAGCCCAGGCGATTTTCCAAGTTGTTTCCCAATCCTCCCCCCCAACTCCTTTTCCTTCCCTTTTGCGTATGTTCTTGACCTTGGTTGTGCCCATCAACATGAAAAGAAAATCTAGCAGAGAGTTTGATGTAAATGAGTGAACTTTCCCACCCATTTGTTTTTCTTCCCCTTTGTTCCCTTCTGTTCACCCTCCCCCCATACAGCCCTTTTCCTTTTAGCGATTGAGATCTAACCTTGAACCGTCGCGGGGGTCGTTGGGGCCATTTAGTCCCTGGGCTTCACGCTTCATTTTGACTCGATTCCTCTTTGACTCCCTCAACGAGTTCCCGAGCCCGCAAGTGACCTTTCGCTCGAAAACGCGGGAGAATGGCTCCTTGATCGCGTTGT
>Ga0179591_1324486_pt1 | contig 10288 bp, 17 predicted proteins | sample CZOMad2_1_08_16f_FD_182891 | JGI IMG/M metagenome (GOLD analysis project Ga0179591, IMG submission 182891) | Vadose zone soil fungal communities from Angelo Coast Range Reserve, California, USA - CZOMad2_1_08_16fungal (PacBio error correction) | ecosystem: Environmental > Terrestrial > Soil >... | reverse complement strand
ACTTTTTTAAGCAGAAACTAGGGACAGTGTTTTTTTTCCCTCTTTCTTTTATCCTGTGGAGGATTGACGTTTCTGTTCAAGGAAGAATTTCTGGCCCTTCCCCTGGTTACGCGTTTGTGTTCCGAGTTAAGAAGGAGGGCTTCCCGGCGGACCGATTTCCTTTTTCGATTCCTTTCCTTCTCTTCCTAAGGGTCGTTTTTTTTTCCCAGCGGCTTTTGATTTTTCTCCGGTTTTATTTTTTTTCCCCCGATAGGACGCCTAAAAGGAATGTGGGAAGACCCCCTCCCATGAAGCTTTTCTCTTCTTTTCTGTGACTTCATGGAAGGTGAATTTTCTTCCCTTGTGAAAGAGAAATCCTTCGAGAGTGTCTCTTTTTTCCCGCCTTCCTCTCCCTCTCGAGGAGAAGCGCTCTGAGGAGGGGGGAACTCCCTTCGGTTGGGTCCCCCTCTTCCTTTTTTCGGAGGTGAATTTGAAGAGATGGTTTTGTTTCCTCTCCCCTTCCCATGTCCTTTGAGCCTCTCCTTCCAGGAAACGATGTTTTAGGCAGGACGTCCTTTCCCGACCAGGTGATGATGCCCTTCCCCTTTTCCTGATTCCGAGAAGATGTTTTTTTTCCCAGGGAACGAAGAGGGATTCCTTTCCCCCCTCTTTTCTTTCCCCTCCTAAAGCCACTTTTCTTAGGAGAGTTTTCCTAAATACGTAGTAGAGTCCCTCGGACGACCCCTCTTACCGTGATGGATTTTCCTTAAAATGGTTAGACATCCTTTTCCTCGGAATGAGAAGCAAGTTCTTTCCCCCCTGTTTCGCGCGTTATCTTTGAGACAGCAGACGACGAGGATTTCTTGGCGGAATAGGGGGATCCCTTTCGAGTTCTTTTTTTTTTTGTTCGGTATGACAGGGGATCCCCCGACAGCGCGAAAGAACCTTCCGCGAAACGGGTGGCTTTCTTTTCCCCTTCCCCTTTTTTAGATTCGTTCTAGGCGGGTTTTTTCGAAACGAGGGGAGGTTTTTTCCCACGAACAATGATTTTTTTCCCCCTTTTCCTTTTCCGGAGAAGATGCGATTAGAGTCCGGAGTACTCTCAGGGACAAGAGTTTTCCCTTTTCTTTCCCGAAACGTCCCCCCCTCACATCGAGCTCGACGCCCGCTTCTTTTTCTTTTTGAGGTGTGAAACGACTAGATATGCTGCTCTTCCCCCCCTGCTTGCATCTTTTCTCCCTCTTCTCTTGACTAAAGCCGGGAAGGAAGTGTGCTCCCCCCCAGTGCGGCGAGGAAGGAGGATTATCGACCCTTTTCCCCCGAGAGTGAATGGACAAGGGTTCCCTCTTGATCCAAATCTTTTTCCTTCCCCCCTCGCTGCCCGGGACAGCCTGGCCGCGGTGGCTTTTTCTTCGCAAATCATAGAAGACATAGTGACCATTCCCCCTCGGTCGGGAGGAGAGAATTGATGACCCCCCTTCCTCCTTCTTTCCTCGGACCGCCTCCCCTGTGATCGCAAGAGATTCCCCTCTTAGCCATAAAAGAGGAATTCTTCCCCTCGCGCTACCCGACCGTAGATTCTCTTTTGGGGTTGTACCCCTTCTCTTCCTTCTATTGACGCGCAATGGGAGATGCCAGATCCTTCTTTCCATGCCTCATCCACGACAGTTTAGAGATTTTTCCTCCCCCTTTTCCTTTTCTTTTCCCGGGGTATAGAACCCTCTCGCTAGTCGGATAGGACGACCGCTGTCTACGAGCCCATTTAAGAAAATTTTTTCTTCCCCCGAGCTCGAGATGACTGAGAAATGTTTTCCCTCCCCCCCCCCTCGGTAGTTCATTCCTTCCTCCCAGTGAAGCCACACCGTCCCTTTTTTCCTTTTTTTCTAACACGACGACCGTAAAGTCACCCTTTTCGCTATCAGGGGCAACAAGCATTTCTCCCCTCTTTCCAGGTCCATGTCTTTCCTTGGGTTTGAAAGCGTCCCCCCCTTTTTCCGGATATGAAAGTAGCAGATGTCCCCCTTCCCTTGAATCGATGGGTGGAAAGCTTCCTTTTCTCCCCCTTTTTTCTTGCTGCAAACCCCCTCTTTCCAGGCTGAGTCCTCCTGGGCCCGGTCCTCCTGAAGCCCCGCAGATTGAGCAGGACCGCTTTCTTGCGAGGAATTAAAGAGATCATCTCCTCTAGATATATATAGAATGCCGCAGAACCTGACCCCCTCCTCTCCTCCCCTTTCTTCAGCGGCTTCTTTCCCCTCCTCCGGACCTGCTTGTTTGACAGGGAACGCCGTGGAGTGTCCTTTCCTTTCAAAACCATAGATGAAGTAGTGAGTCTCCCCCTGACCCGACCGAAGAGAAGTCCCCCTTTCTTTCTCCCCCTTTAGGTCTTTTTCCTCTTCGATGAGGTTGCCCTGCATGTTCTTTCTGGTGAGGAGGTACGGTTTTTTTTTTTCAGCACGTGCAGCTTATTGGATATGAAATGGCCCTTTTCTTTTTTTTTCGGCCGCACGTGTCTTTTCTCAAACTGTCAGTCATATAGGAGTCTCTTTCCCCCTTGATGAAAGGGATAAGGAGAGTCCTTCCCCTCTACGACGAGCAGAGGGATGAGGCCTCTTCCCTCCCCCCCCTCCCTTTCGACCTGTCTTTCTCTAAAACGGTAGTGGATGAGGTGGTCCTTTTCTTCATCTAAAGGGAGAGGACAATCCTTTCGAAACCATTTCCTCTCTTTCCCTAGTTATAAGTTTTTCTTCCCTTTCTTCCGAAGATTCAGCGGTGCGGGACTATACCCATTTCCTCCATAATAGAGGCTCCCGGCGCCGATCAAGCGTTACCTCCTTTTTCTTCAGGTCCCCCTTATCCCCTTTTTCCCTAGGATATGATAGGAGATAAAAGACTGCCCCCTTTCCGGAGAGAGGTGGAATGTCCTTTCTTTCGCACCATGGTAATGAAAGAAGGGTACTTCCCCTCTTTTTCCCCTTTCCTTTTCTTAGAAGCAATGCTCTTTCCGCGAACTTAGTATGATTGAGTACGCGACTTTTTTTGCGTGGATTTTCCTAGGCTTTCACTTGGAACGTCCCCCTCCTCCCCCCCTTTTTTCTCCCCGAAATCCCTAGGCTCTCTCTTTCTCGAGTAGTGTAGGAGGGCATTCTATCGAAAGAAAGATTGTCTTCGTACGGTAGAGAGAAAACTCCTCCCCTCTGACCGTGCCCCCCCCCTCCGGCCGGCAGGGCCCTTTCCGGAAGAATTGTTTTCTCACGTCCGCGGTTCTACGAAAAGCTTTTTCTCCCCCTCCCCGCTTCCGCCGAATAGAGCTTCTTCCTCCCCGGGCCGTGCAGAATCTTTTCCCGCGTCTTTTCCTTAGGCTTCCACAGAAAACCCTCTATCCAACTGGATTCTTCCCCGTTTCCTGCCCCTTTATTTCAGACTGATTTTTCTCCGGCTGGCGGCGGGCTCAAGATCACACGGTCTCTTTTTTCCCCTCACTCTGCTCATTCACGGAGGTCTCTTCTCTTTTCGCGGCGATCTCGCCAGAACTCCTCCCTCTTTCCCTTCCTTCCCCCCGGATACCGCCACCCCTCTTGCCACACTATGAGACGGTTCTTTTCCCCCGAGAGGGAAGTGGTTGGTCTCGAGCAGCCCCCGCATAGTAGACTTTCCTCCTTCTTCTTGACTCCCTACTTGAGAAGAAAGGAGCGGCATTTTTTCCCTTCAAGTGATAATCAGGAATCCTTTTTTTCCGGGTAATGCTCGAGAACGCACCCTTTTCCTTTTTCCCCCCCCTAAGCTTTGACCCTTCTCTCCTGCACATCCAGCAGCCTCCTCCCCTTTTTCTTGGAATATGGTGTGACACCGCGGCAGAGCCTGCCTCTCCTTTTCAGAGAGCCCCCTTCTTTCCCCCCTCGGTTCAAGTGCTAGTGACACCTTCTCGATAATTACTGAAGGTCAATTTTTCTTCTACCGTCTGCCCGGAAGAGACCCTCTTCCTTCCTTTCCCCATGCCGTATGGGAGGCTTTTTTCCCGCGAACTCAGAAGAAATCCTTTTGCTGACGAGGTCACCCCCCCTCCCTTTTCTAACGATCTTTCAACTAGGCGCCGGAGAACTCGTTCACTCGGCCAGCAGGCGTAACTCTTTTCCTAAACGCGAACCCGGTCCCCGTGTTCCCCTTCCTCGGAATTGTTTCCCTTCTCCGGCCCGAGGAAGAGATCGCCATGTAAAAAAGTCTTTTCCCCAACACGTGCAATAGTTCCTTCCTTTCTTCCTTTATCGTTTTCCCCATTCCTATATATTTTATAATAACTAACGTTTTTTATAGGGGAAAAGTAAGAGTCCCGAAAGCAATTAAGTCCCCCTTGGTCGCTTCTGCGCGAGAAGTGTTGATAATGTTTTCTATAGTAAAGGGAAGGCCTTTTGGCACGCTTTTAAAGGCATTTTCCCCCCCCCCCGGGAAAGGGTACTTTCTTTCCTGAGTACGCAGGAGGAAGAGGAGCTCTGGCTGACGAGTTAATCCCCCCTTTTTCCCTGACCTCCTTCTCCTGGTCGTGGTTGACCTAGCAGCTTTTTTCTGGCGACGTTCTTCCTTCCCGTCTCTACCAGAAAAACTCCTTTTCCTCAGCTTTCGCAGGCAGGGAAGATAGGTTTTTTTCATGGACGGCCTTCTTCTTTCCCTTTTTGTCCATCTTTTCCCCCGAGGTACTCGTCGAGGGTTTTTTAGAAGAGAGATTTTTTCTCCTCCGCTGCGCGGAGGGTGAAAATCCCCCCCCCCCTTCCAGATCTCTTGGTTTTTTCTTCTTCTTGTTCAGGCGAGAGGGAAGTCACTTTCTCAGGAGGTTTTTTCGCGAACATCCCCCTTTCTCCCCCCCCCTGTTAGAGATTTTTTTTTCCCTTCTTTTCGTAAAGGACGGAGGACTTGCTTCCCTCCCCCTGTTAAGATGCCCTCTTTTTCTTCGCGGAGGTAGTCAAGACTCTTCCCCCTTTTCAGCCGTTTTTTTTTCCCTCTTACCCGTCTGGTAGCATACCCCCCCCTTTCCCAAAAGTTACAAGTAGAATATTTTTATCCGCATAGACCTTTCCCCCTTCCTTTTTCCCTATGCTTGAAGGTTTCTAGCGTAACAATGGTAAGGCCTCCCCCCTCGTGAATTTTCCCGGGTTGCCCAAAATATAGCCAGTCCTTTCCTCCCTTTCCCCGAGTATGGGTCTTTTCGGTCGTGAATTCTTTCCAGGGAAGAATCGCCCTTCTTCCCTGTGTTGCGTGTTTTTCAGGTCAAGTTCCTCTTTAAAAGAAAGAGACCTTTTAAGAACGTCAGTTTGGATTTTTTTTTCTAGCGATCTTTTTCGAACAGAGGCGGATAGAGGGCGTTCTTTTCAGATGGCCCTTCCCCCTCCCTAGGAAAGTCCTTCCCTCTTCTTTTCTTTTTTTAAGTTTTCGCTAGAAAGGCCGGAAGCTTCATTCCCCTCTCGACTAGTTAGTAAGGCATCCTTTTTTCCCCCTTTTTCTCCATCGAGCTCGAGAAGATGCTTCTTTCCCCATCGGGGAGGTTTCCAAGGACTTCCCCCCTCTTAACCCCTTCCCCGCCGGGCTTCCTGCTCGAGGCCCCTTTTCGGAATAAAGCAGGACGAAGTGCTCTTCCCCTTTCTTTTTCGAAGTGGTTTCTTTCCCCTTTCCCATAGGTAGTACCGAGCCGTTTTCGAGAAAGCAACGGAGGAGCCCCCCTCCCTTCATGCCACCGCGCGAAATTCCCCCTCTTTCCCCTCCCGGACTATGGTCACTCAGATCTCGTGACAGGCCATTTTCTCAGGCGTTCCTTTTCCTGAAAAATCCTGAGGAAAAGCTGGATGTCCAGCAATTCCCCCGTTCCTGATTTGTCCCTTTTTTCCCCCCTCCGGAATAGTCGTCCGAGAGACCCCCCTCTGTCGGGAAGAGGACCTTTCCTCGTACGCGACTTTCCCTTTTTTCATATGCCGCCCCCCTTCTCAACGCTCAAAGGGCACCCCCCCTTCACGAACGTGAGAGATACGCTTCGACCGACCTGATACACCTTCTTCCCCCCCTTTTCTTTGGGAGATACCCTCCTCTCTTATTCGGAAGAAAGTCTCTTCAGAGCCATTTCAGACCCTTTTTTCGTCGGAGATGAATGATCCCCCTGTTCCTCCCTTTGAATCCAGTTCCCTTTCTTTCCTCCTCACACCGTCCATGGCTCAGCGCACGGGCTGATTAAAAAGACGACCCTTCCTTTCCCCCCCCGCCGCGACCGCAGAGCATTCCCCCTCCTTTCCCCCTCCCCGACACTCTTTTCCTCCTTGGTAGTGTTGAAAGCGATTCATCTTCTTAGGGTAAGGTCTTTTTTTTTCTCGCCCCTCCGGCATCGATTTTTCCCCCTTACAGTGTTCTTTTTGCAAAAAGCAGGGCAAGGTCTGAGTCTCCGAAGAGAGAAAGAAGATGACATTTTTTCTTTCTTTTCGGCGGAATTAAACTACTCCCCTCTTTTCCCCCCCTGAGATCGGGTTTTCCTTTCTTTCCCTCTTCTCCTCGGAAGGCGGAGGTCTTCTCTCAGAAGGAAATGATGTGTGAATGGGCACGACGTCTCCCCACAGTCAGCGGGCAAAAAAATAGCTTCCCTTTTTTTCCTCTTCTAATTTTAATTACCTTCCCCTCCTCGAAGATAACATAATGAGCGCGTTATGGAGAAGGTATGGGTAGTGGGCCTGCTGGAAGGCTCGAGGTTCTTCTTCTTTAGGAGTGCATCTTTTTTTTATTCTGCCATGGACGGTGTGCGTCTGGCGGTATTTTTTTTCCCCCCTAAGATGTCAGGTAGCACCTCTCGAGATCGAATGGGAGAGACCCCCCCTTTTTTCCCTCCCCCTTTTAGCCACATGTTTTACCTACGAGCGAGGATGAGGGGATAGCGTCCCTTTTCCCTTTTTAGAAGTATTGAGGGACGGCGGTCCCTTCGTGGATGCGGTGGGAATGTAGCTCTTCTCTTGCTTCCTTAGAGGAATCTCTTTTTCCGAGGAAAGAAACCGGGAGTTCCCCCCCGAGGTAGGAGAGAGGAAGTCTTCTTTCTCCGCAATCATCGAGGAGATCCCTCCTTTTCTTTTTCCAGCGTTTCAGCTTCTTTTCCCAATCTTCCTCACACGAATCTTCTTTTCCAAGAGATCTGAGAGGGAGAAACACTCCCTTCCATTGCTGTCCCTGGGCGAGATTTTTCTCCCTTTCTTCCCCCTCAATTGATTTTCCCCCTTTTTCATTCAAGAGAGGGATGAAAGAGTGGGAAAGTTTCCCCCCCCCCTACTCGGCCGACAAATGATTACTTCGTCTCCTTTAATGACCCCTTTCTCTCAGGAGAAGGAGTGGGACTTTTTTTCGATAGAGGAGTTCCCTTTCCCGGACGCCAAGAATCCTCTTTCTTTTTTCCCCCCTCCCTCCGAGACGTTTCTCTCCCTTCTGCGGAGGGAATGGAAGAAAGAGGACGTCTTCCTTCTAGGAAGGAAGGTAGAGTTTCCCCCCCTCTACTCTAAGCATGCACGGATACGGCCCTTTCCCCGGGCGGCCTTTCCGATGAAACTCCTGTTCTAAGACCCCTTCTCCCCGTTAGTTTTTTCGCAGACCTCGGATCTTTTCCCCCAACCAGGGGCGTTTCCCGTGCAGAACGCCTTCTTTTTTTTTGGTTTTTTTCTTTTCCTTCACAGAAAACAAACACGTTTTGATCGAGATGGGACTTTTCCCTTTCCCCCGATTCCGACCTCCCACTCCATTTAGCGGCGGCGGCCACTCGAGATGGGAAACCCCTTTTTTTCCTTTTCTCTTCACGGATGTAGTCATCTTCTCCTTCTGTACTCGGCTTTCCCTCCTCCACAGTTCCGCATCGTTTTTTTTTTTTTTTCCACGGTAACTTTCCCTGCATCCTCCGGGAAAATTTTTTGGCTGAGGTTATTTTTTTTCTCTATCCAGCCAACGATCTTCGCTTTCTCTCCCCCCGTCGCTCCCCTCCCTCCCTAGGAGAACGCCAGGCTTAGACAGAAACTTTTCCGTTCTCCTAAGGCCTCCCCTTCCCTCCCACCTCGGTTTTTCTTCTCGCGAACGCCACGGATTCGCAGAAACCGAAGAGTCTCTCTTCCTGAGCTCCCTTCACTCTAAACCCTATGAGATGGACACCTTTATGGGAGGGAAACCTCTTTTGAGCGCTGCTCTAGAGCTACTGTGGTCTTAGAGCTCTCTTACATAGGTTAACGTGATAGTGACCTTTCTCTGAAGAGATAAGGAATTTTTTCACCGTTCCAGGAAGATTCCCTCTTTCCTTTCCCTGTCCCCCCCCCTTTAGGGGAGGCTCCACCCAGAGAAAGCAGAGCCCCCCCTTTTTCGCGCGGTCAACACGACCCCTTCTTCAGTACGGTTTCAGTATATTGGCGCCCCCTTTTCCCCTCGACTTCCCCTTTTTCCCTAGGGCATCCCTCAACGACGTAACCCGGTTTCAGCGCCGGGAAAGAGCATTCTTTCTTTTTCCCATCTCCAAATGATCCCCAGTCTCTCTTTCCCCCTCCCTTTTTAGTTGATTATAACGGAAGTCTTTTTCTTCCCCTCATCTCTATCTTTTAATAATAATAAGTTGTTTTTTTCTTTCCTCCCTTACTAGGTAAACCCTCCATCCATCCCTAGAATGTTGGAGGTATGCTTCAGTGTTTTCGATGTACCCCCCTATTTCCTGCGCTCCGGCCTCTTTCCCCTTTGGGAACCCTTTCTTCCGCTCTTGCTTCCCTGCGAGTACGCAGTACGAGTTACGAAGGACTTTCTTTTTTTTCCGGCCGAGTTACGAAGGCTTTCCTTCTATATTCCTTTTTCGTGGGGACATAACGCGTGAGAGAGTCTTTCCCCCTCCGTGCAAGTTCCCTCTCGCTTCAATCCCGAATAAATAGAAAAGGCCCAAAGTCCCCCCCTCTTTTTCCCCGGCCGGTTTATCTGTAGCTGAACTATGCCCCTTATGATAGAGTAGATCTCCTTTTCTTCTCATGGAACAGAGGGTCTCGGGAGTAGATGAAACTCCTCCTCTCTCGAGCGCAGCGCTCCTTAGGGTTGGACACGACCCCCCTCCTTTTTGTTTCCCCGTCCTCATCTTTTTTCCTTTTTCCTTCTCGAGGAAGACGCGTTTTCCGCGAACAGATAGGGATCCCCTTTTCTCTAGCATTACAGCCCTATTTTCTCGGCATGAGGCCCTCACCTTCAAACAAGGTTGATTTTCCCCCTCCTCGTCGCGGCATTTTTTTCGCCCTATGTACCCTCCCTTATGAAAAAGGAGATTTTTTTTCCTTCTTTTTTTCCTCTAAAAGAAGCCCCGTTCCTTTCCGGTTACTTCCTTTTTTCAGGATGCGGTTGTTCAGGTGAGAAAGGAACGATGCTTCCCTTCCTTTTTTTTTTTTGAATCGCGCTCCCCTCTAAGAGTTTTCTCTCTGAGAACAGCCGTTCCCTTTTCGCAGAAGGGAGGCTAAAAAGTTTTTTCCCCCTTTTGTGTTATCTTTAGAAAGCCGCAGCCTCTCTTGTGAGTGACCCTCTGTTGTGGAATCGGCGGGAAAGGGCACTCCCCTCCTCCTCTCTCCCCTTTTTTTTTGTTCGTTCTCCCTTTGGAAGCTCTCCCAAGAGAAGAAAATCTTTTTCCCCCAGAGACAACGTTTTTCTTCTTTTTTCTTCCCCTCTCCTCTCGTATAGTGCTCTGCTGATAGAGGGAGGAGAACCTCTTCATCTGCCTCCTCCCTCCCAAGCACGCGGCCCTTCTTTTCCGGCTTTTAGATGGAGACAGTAGATGTTCTTCTAGAAAGTACGTCCTCTTTCCCCTTTCCTTTCCCCCCCCCTTCCTCTAGAATCGTTCGTCAAGGCCCTCCTCCCTGAGAACTCTTCCCTCTTAGGAGGGTTTGGCCCCCTTTTTTTTTGGGTCCGTGGACAAGGAACGTCCTCGATTTCCCCCTTTCCAAAGACGGCTCATCCTCTCTTTTTCGTGATTCTAGTTTCTTGAGAGTACGGAAATAAGTGCGTCTATCCCTTTTTTTCAAAAATAGGTAGTCCAGCGAGGAATGACCCTTTTCTCTCCCCTTTTTCTTCTCACCAGCCGTAATGAACCGCGCCCCTTTCCATCGGAAGATGCCATTTTAAATAGGAAGTAGTGGAGCGCCTTTCTCTAAGGCGTCCGTTAGGAGAATAGATGTCTTAACCCTTCCCCTCTTTCTTTCTTCTACGCAAGCACGAGTTTCCCTCCCCTCCTATGTTCACTTCTTTTCCGTAGGTCCTTCTTTCCTTCTCGGAACGAGGTCGGAGCGCTGCCTGT
>Ga0179591_1359848_pt1 | contig 10289 bp, 10 predicted proteins | sample CZOMad2_1_08_16f_FD_182891 | JGI IMG/M metagenome (GOLD analysis project Ga0179591, IMG submission 182891) | Vadose zone soil fungal communities from Angelo Coast Range Reserve, California, USA - CZOMad2_1_08_16fungal (PacBio error correction) | ecosystem: Environmental > Terrestrial > Soil >... | reverse complement strand
AGTCACCCCTTTTTTTTGGATTTGGGAAGAGAACAGCGCGTCGTGTCACAGCTCCCGCCCTGTTTTTCCTTTTGGTCGGATGCTCCCGGGTGACAGAGAGGCGGTTTTCCCCCAACGCGGGGCGCTCGAATTCTTTGGTTTTTTTCTATTGTATTCTTATAAGGTGCCTTATCTGGCCCAGCGACTCGAGTCTTGTCATGAAGAGAATTGTGTCCTTTCTTCGTTTTTGACTATTACTGCGGTGCTGGCCATCGCCGTCCTGGCGATGGACGCCGGGGGCTGCAAAAAGCAGATGCCGGACCTTCTCTTCCGGGCCTTTTTTTTGTCCCTGTCCGGTTTTAGCGATCGCCGTCGCACTGTTCAGGACAGCCCTACCGACTGAGAGCGTTTGTCGAAGTGACGACTTTTCCAAAGTCGATGCTTTTGCTTCTTGGGCTTTTCTTTAATCCAATCATGAAACCGTCCGCACGGCCCCGCTGCCGCGTTTCTAAGGGACGTTCCACCAAAGGAGAAGGTAGTGGATCCAGTACCCTTTGATGTTTTCCGCGTAACTTCTCAAGGACTTAAGCTTTCTAGCTCCTGTTGATTTCCCCGAGGATGTTCCTGGGCGTCTTCCGAGCCTGATCAGGTGTTTACAATACGTAGCCTTGGCGCCGACGCCTACCCTGCCCTCCTTGCAAAGGATTTCCTTTTTTTTTCCCTTGAATTCTCATCGTGTCAAGACTTTCCGTGTGGCCTTTTTGGCCGTTTTGACGTGGCACAACACCCGCCCCCCCCGCTCTGGAGGCTGTCGATGAACAAGCACCTTTCTCTTTCTTTCGTACCCCTTGAAGCGGCCAGAAGGGGCCGCGTGTGTTCCTCCAAGGGCCAGGAATTTCCTCCCGGCAGTTTCTTGTCATCGGTTCCTTCTTCATCTCCCTGCGCCCCCAACACGTTGGACGTTAGTTAAAATTGGCTCGAGCTTCGCTCCTTTGCGAGTAAAGCAGTGAGCCGATTTCCCAATATCTTTTCTTTCATGTCCCGCCCGATCACCGGCAAAGTGAATTTTAGTTTCGGAGGGGCGAACGTTTTAAATTTCGTGGCCAGCCGGCCCCTTTTGGCTCAGCAAGCCGAGGTGAATTTTCCCTAAAAGCATGGCCGGACTTTGAGGCACGATCACATGTCCCTTCGCCTTTTGGAAAACCTACTAAGGGACCTCTTTTTATATCTGACACTTTCTTTTTCTTGGTTTTTTCTTTAATGTCAGACTGCTTGGATTTCTCTCTTTTTCCTTTGTGTTTGTTTTTTTTTCTTTTTTTTTTTTTTTTTTTTTTTTTTTTTTCGCCTCGCTGCTTAGGCTCAGGGCGGTGTGGTAGGCCTTTGATTGGCCCCTTTTTTGGTCCCTTTTGGCCCTCAAGCCCAACTGGGCAACTTTTACACTGAACGGCCGATCGGTTTTCCGGCAAAGCCAGGGATGTTTCAAGTGGTTACTCCAGATTTCTTTTTTCCGCGACCCATGGGTCTTCCCAATTTTTTCAAGGGGAAATCATGAGCTGGCGCTGTTTTGCAAAAGGTGTGAGGGCAAGACGTCCTCCTTTCTTTTTTGTGATCGCATGGCGTCGGGGTGCCTGCAGTGTCTCCAGCGAATGATACACCAATTACCAGGGCAAAGTCTTCACTCGTTCCGCCGAGGTCTTCTTTTGCCTTTGCGTGTCTGGGTTCTTTAATATCTGCAAAATCTGGATATGGCCCTAATCAGAAGGGATGCCGCATTTTACCCCCCCGACTCCCCTTGTTTTTTTACACCCCCCCCAAGAACTTTCTTTATTCTCCGCGCTTCTTTCGAACTCTGAGCACGCGTAGTGGATCCGACACACTCAGATGCAATCAACTTTCCTTGACGCTTCCCAGATGCAAGGGGCAGGCCGGCGCGGGTTGGAAACAAGGAACGCCCTTCAGTAAACGCTTGGTCCATTCCCCGAATTAGACCCCCTTAGGACCCGAAGCTACGCTGAACCGCTTTCCTCCGTAAGTGGAACGCCTTTCCTAAAGGGAATGTTGTTGCGAAATTCTCCCCCTCCCCCCGTTGTTGTTGTTTTTTTTTTTTCTTTTCCCGCCTGGCCCAAGGATTCTTCTCCTGAGTTCCCCCTTCGGTCATGGGAGCGGCGTTCCCTTGCTCCCTCGGATCCAGTCTTTTGGGATTCGGGACACCGCGGAGGAGTGGGCATGGTTCCACGCTACCCTCCCGCGCCCTTGTCCATATTGTTTCCGACTCGCGGGACGGTACTGGCATCAGATGTGTTTTTCGGCCTCTTGTTTTCCTTTTCTTCACTTTCTTTTTTTGCCTAACGCGATGCTATGGTGTTTCGGAAAACCAAAGGCGGTCGATGGTCGAGGCTGGGGACGAGGAAGAAAGGCGGGATGGAAAGTATCGCCTCCAGTACCCGCCTTTCTTGGAGATTCTTCCCCCCCATTAGCCTCGGCATTTCGCCAGGAATACTTGGAACTGTGTTACTCTTTTTCTTTCGGTTTCTCTTTGTTATTTGTTTTTTTGTTTTTTTTTTTTTTTTTTTTTTTTTTTTTTTGTTCTTTTTTTCTGGCGTTTTGGTGTGTGGTCTTTGTTTTTGGTTTGTGTTGGTTTTTTTTTTTTTTTTCTCTTCTTTCCTTTTTGTTGTGGGTTCAGTAGTAGCTTTGTGCCTCTGCGAGCCCTGCCTTTCCCCCCTTAACATGAGTGCCTGCCCGCCATTTACCTGGACACCCTTTAAAGATTTGACGACATTGCCTTGCAGCTTTTGTCTCGTGTTCCCTCCGTCCCATCACATTATGTGACCGTAACCCACTTGAACTCAATGGATTTGACGCCACCCCTTGGCAGGGTCATGGAAGCGGGTCCTTTTTTGAGTTTTCTCCCCTTTCACTTCCCCGGTCCCCCCCACAGCGTTGGTTAAGCACCCGATGGCAACGACTTCCATAAAGCGTCGCTGCGTGAACGGCCCAACCCGCCTTTTTCGAGAGTATAAACGTTCGTCGTCCGCCCTTTTTCTCTGTGTCCCGAGACGGGGAAATTGCCCTTGCTCGGCACCCCCCCAATCGCCGGTCTCCATTCCTTTTTTGCTCCTTGCTTGGAGTTCTGGCCTTTCCCGTCAACACATGACCACGCGCTTTCCCTCCAAACGGAATTCACTGATCTTTCAGCCGCGGCCCCGTTTTGGATGCTTCTTCTCGGCGACTTATCTTGCAGGATCGACTCCGAGCAGCAGTTCCAAGGCAACACGTCAAAGTTGGTCTGAATTGAGATGCCCGGTAGTTTTTTTCCCCCCTCCTTTCCCTTCTGCAACTGTTGATAAAGTTCTTTCCCTTTTCTTCCCAACCACCATCTCATGCACTTCCTTTGCCCCGTCAGACTCTGTCCGTTCCCCCTTCCTAGACGGAGTCTTGGGTTCTTGTGCAGCGTTCAGCCTCAAGAGCAGGCGGGTGTGCCACGTCCCTAGTTCCCTTTTTTTAGGAATTCCCCGATAGAACGTTGCCAGCGTCTTCTGTCCATAATTTGCCCCCCCTTGCTGCGTAAGGGATTATCGTCGGCGGCTAGGGCGCTTCCAAGTTTGGCCGATTTTCTTTCAACTGAATCCCTGTCTTTCCATGCTGACCCTCCTCGCCGTTCAGGGTCTTTAATAGTCGCATGCTTTGCGTACGTCGGAACCCGACCTCCCTCCCTCCCGGGTTCTTCCTTCCATTTTGAAGGCTTCTCTGCGCGTAGCGGATCAGGGCTCCCATGTCACTAGCCATGGACCTTCCCAGACGCGCAAGCTGATTTGCCGGGACGTCACCCCGTTCCTTCTGCTTCTTCAGATTCTTTCTTCTAACGCCTATCTCTTCTTTTTTTACTACCAACTGTGCGTCATTATGATGACAGCAGATCCTGGCCACCTGCTTTTGCCTTCACGTTTTTTTTGCCATGGACGTCTTTTGCCTCCATTTTTCCACCAATTCGCGAGTCTCCCATCAGTAGTAGCTACACGCTTCAACCGACGTATCCAACGCATCGCAAAGTAAAGCAACAAACATCAGACGAACAATCGAGCCTTAGCGCTCTCTAACCTTTCTTTCCCCCTTGAAGTTACCGGCGCCAATTCCTCTGTGCAACAAAAACATCCCCTGGTGTGACACCTGCCCCCTGCTTTTCCGGCAAAATCCCTCAGGGTGTTCCTATTCTCTTCCCCTCCTCCTTTTGGTACTTTTTGTTTTTTCTTTGCACGGGTTTCGTGTCACCCTCCGAGGAGACAGTGGGGACTTTGTTGGGGTTGCAGGCGGATGCCGGCTCGTAAGGCCCAGAGAGACGGTGACCGCTTGGGCGCATTCTTTTTCATGTTTTTTTTTTTATTTGCGAATTTGGATACGTCCTGGTAAAGCGTGTGGCTGCCAGCGACTGCGGAAGGAATCATGTCTGAATGGGAATCTGGGGATGGATTTCTGATCGCCTGGCGGTGTTCAGCCGTCGGATGGCGTTCTCCAGGTTTTCCCCTTCTCAGTCAGGGCCCTTTGAACGCATACGCGGTGGGAGATTTGCACATTTGCGTTGTATTTAAGTCGCCTGGTTTCGGATCACCGAGCATACCGATGAGCGGGAGTGCCTTTCGTTAGTCCCCTTTTTTCCGGCTGGCTGTTGCAAAGTTTCCCCTGATAATTTCCTGCCAGCAATGTTAATGTACGCCGCAGTCGCGACGCATGCTTGGAAGCCGGCCCCAACTTTTCCTTCTGATACAGGATTTTTTCTCGTAAAGCGAGCCCAAGGCGACATTGTAAAAGACCCATGAGGCGACCTCTTCAAGCATTGAACCAATCAAATACGGGAACTTTGATCAGTTGAAGGGCATTCCTCGAGTCGTTTCGGCTTCTCTCCGCCGACGAAGATCCTTACGCCCGTTTTTTGCTGCAAATTGGAATACCTTCGTTCTATGTGGTTTAAGGGTGTTGGGGCCGGTTGTTTTTTTTCAACTCCCCTCCCCCCCCCCCCCCCCCCCCGCGAGCGGCTTCCGTTTTTACTGGGAAAAACAAAGCCTGAGGCGGGCCGACACTCAATTTCCTTTTCCTTCTCTTCTGGCGAACGGTTTTTTTTTCTTTCCCAATAAAGGACGGTTTGTGGGCCCGCGCGGTGGTGGGTTGCCGAAAGATTAAAGGTATCTTTTTTGGCCGTGGCTGTCTTTGGCTTTTTCCTTTGAGTTCCCACCATGCCTGGAAAACTTTGGAAGGTTTGGTGCATGGCTCTCGTTGCTCTATCATGCCGCGAGTAAATTCGAGCCGATCAATATCAGTCCTCCTCCGGCCATTACTTTTTTCTTTTTCCTCGGCAATCTTTTTTTCTTTTTTGCGCTCAATTTCGGGGCCCGCCAGAATGTGATGGCTTCAAGAATCGTTCAGGAGGACAGCTCGCCCTCCCAATGTGGAGCAGGCACCGAATTGCTGCCTATCCCTTCCCCGTCCGTCCTTTTCCACCCTCCTAACGGTTTATCCTCGACCCCGAAATTAAGCCGTTTTTACTAATATTGCAGAGAAGCTGATTTGTCTTTCCAATCGCTGTTTGCTCTTTTCATCGGAGTGGTTCTTCTCCGGGTTTTTTTTTTGTGCCAAGACTTTGCGCCCCCCTCCGACCAGGGAAAACCTCTCTACATGAATTCCGCATTTGGAGTCCCAGGAGTTTAAGTTTGCTGGGTTACTGTCCCGTGATGACTCCCCTCTCCATTTTTTTTTTTTTCCAATGATGGTCCTGAAATTAGATGGCGCAATGGGGCCGGCCCCCCTTGTGGCTTGAAGAAAGAGGGGAAGGGGAAGCTTTGTACAGCATCGCCCGAGGACTTTTTTTGGTGGCGTGGGCTGTTAAATTCGCAGTGCTATCTCCTGATCACCAATGACCATTTCAAAGGCTTCCGGCGTGTCCTGCATTTTCCTTCCCCCGGCTCCTTTTTTTCTTCTGTGAGGGCGATGAATGGCCGCGCCTGCTGCGATTTTTCCTCACCATCGACAATCTGATTAATCTCGTATACACACAAATTTTTTTTTTCTTTTTTTTGGGCAGGGGGGGGCCGCGTCAAAAAAATTTTCTTTTTAGTTCTTTTTCCCCTGAAGTGGGAATCCCCCTCGACGCGTGGCCGATCCGCACATCGATGGTGCCCCGGCCGCGTTCTAAACACCCCCTATGCTAGGAAAGGGCAGGCTTTTTCTTGCGCGGGGGAAACCACGATCCCTGTTTTCAAAGTCTTTGTAATCCGATGAACAGGATCCGCTGCCAAGTTGTCGGGAAGTGGACGCCGGGCCAATTAAGGATGTGGAAATTTCTCTTTTACTCGGTTGTTTTTCTTTAGAGTCACCTCAGTTTCCTTTCTTGGACACGGCGACCCTCTCCGGAGTAAAAATAGGGTTCATGGGAGCGTTTTATGGAGAACAACACTGAATCTTTTTTTTTCGGCCCCCCCTCCCGCCCCGTTGCGCGGGCCCATGGGGTACACCCGCGAAAGAAGCACTTCGTCGTTATCATTTTTCGAAGGCCTTCCGGGCATCCTATGTGCTGATCTTTTGGCTTTACGTATTCAAACGGAACGTGCGTTTCGGGAGAGAATTCTGCCTGGTTTGTTTCTCCCTGGCAGATTGTTCTTTTGTGTGACCTTTTCTCCAGGAGGCGCGAGTACAGCATCCTCCAGCGTTTCCCCGTGTAGCCGCCCGCAAACTTTAAAATTCGCCGTCCTGAACGAAGAGGAGACTTGGCCGGTCATTGGGGATACAGTACGCTTCTTAGCACGGCGATTTCGCATTTTTTTCTCTCCCTCCCCATTTACCCTATTGCCCTTCCGCCCATTTGCAGGCCCGCGCCAGCATCTGGCCCCTTCCTTGGTCTGCCGAGTGTTTTTTCCGGACCGTCCCCCAACCGTAGTAAACACTTGCCACATACATGGCTTTCCAAACGAGGTTTTTTGTCGCGGTTTTTGACCACTCCTTGCCCCAGTTCTTACGCTGCTCCCAGGCGATACACAACCCCTTCTGGCCGCGTAATAAGGTTTTGTCGAACTTCCAACCTCCCTCGTCCCTTTTTTCCGTGAGTCTTTTTTTTCCTTTTTTTTTGTCGATTTCGTACTTCTCTTTGGTTTTTCCCAGGCTCAGGTGAAATTGCCTGTATAGGAAGCAATCGCTCCTTTCTTGGCGGTTTCCCCTCCTGATGCGAAGCCTCCGCCTCTGCTGGCACAGCACACATTGAACTCAGCATTGCGCCCATCCAAAAAGACATTCCGTTTGAATCGGTCGCAGCCGTGCATGTTCCCCTCCGTTTTTTTCTGTATTCTCACTGTCTACTATGGGCAGGATCGAACGATCCATAGCAGTTTCCCCCGTCGACACAGTCCCCCCAGTTTGTCGGTTTCTTTTTTTTCTCTTCCCTCCTTCTTCAACCGCACCAATCGACTTCCCCGGCCGTGGCTTCCTGTATTGTCGGCAACCCCCAATTCGCGCCTTCCCGTCCTTGCCTTTCCCTCTTATTGTTTTTTCCTTCTTCGAGTCGGTTCCGTGCCAGAGGGCCATCCTACAGGACCGCGGGGTGGGTATTGCCACGTCAAACGCCCAGCTTTTTGGAAACTCTTCGAAACGTCCTGCAACGTCTGCCGTTCCATCTTCCACGGCGGCGGGGGTACTCTTCGTTTCTGCGGAGACTGGAGACGGATGTTCCCACCCTTTAAGGCACCTGCTCGAATCTCCGGATCTCCTAACTCCCCCCTCTGCGTCTTTTTTTTTTACCTTCGATCTCGTGTTTCCCGGATCGTCGCTTTGCTTCGGCGCCCGTAGGAAAAAATTCTTTCTTACGGTATCACTACCGGTTCAGTCCTCCTTTGTACAGCGTTTTTTTGGGTCCGTTGATGTATTGGAATTATAGCCCTGTGCCTCGAGAAGCGATCGACTTGGCACGGGCTTACTTCGACACTCAGATCCCTCTTCTCTTTAGGTTGTCCTTCAGACCCATTTTGTTCTTCCGGCTAATTCCGGATTCCTCTCTTCAGGCTCCCCCCTTTTTCCCCCGGATTCTGGCAGATCGGCACTCTTCTTTTTCCTACCGTCGGTCTCGAAAGGACGACGGCCCGAGTCCCGCCAGGGCCGATTCCGTTTTCTTTCCTTAATCTTCTTTAAATAACCTTTCACCGCTTTATCCTTACCCACTGATCAATGCCCTCTTCCCAAAGATACCTACCACATACGAATACATACTTCTCCTTCTTGAGGCACTGACTCTTAATAAAGCCACGGGTCGCCACGTTGGACACATTCCACTCAGCCTGTGTGACACGACAACCGGACCCTTAATCAAGAATAGGGTGTCCCATACCCCATACATACTCATTCATACACCCCTACTACCCCACCTTTTTTTTTGAGGGCTTTTTTTTCGAAACGGTTGGTCGTTCACCACAGCCCCCGGACTGCATTGGGGAATGTTTTTCCGGCGGATGCGCGAAGGAAACTTCTGGTTCGATGGTTTTTTTTAACGCTTTCGGATTGGAGGTCTCATGTGTGATTGTCCTTATTATAGTGGATACTCATTTGTGAGAGTGGAGCTGCCCGCGATTTTTCGTTCCTCTTTTAATGAATGGTGAATCTGGGATGCCGGAATGCCCTTCTTCGTCCTTTGGCCGGTTAGGCAAACAAAGAGAAGGGTTGCTGCTTGACTGCTCTCCAGGGCCCGAGGTGGCGTTTTGTCGGAAGATATTCGGAGGGTATCGCGAGTTTTCCTATTACCCTAAGGTTTTTTTTGGAGTGTCGCTGCCTTTAAAGTCGGAAGAGTGAGGCTGGCGCCACAGGGCGCCTTCTTTTTCCTGTCCTTTTTCCCGCTTGCAAGTGACTGCCCCCAGGGCCCGATATGGATCCGACCGTTCGTTGAGTTTTTTATCACGACGGGAAAGCCCTTTGGATTAAGACCAATGCCTGAGATCGAATTAAGTCCCCCACTTTTTTTGCATTTTTTTTTTCTTCGAGAGGTGCCGGCGGTGCCCCTCCGTCGCCCAAGTCGGCCTCGAGTCTCGCCGACGACGTGGCAAAGCATGAATTACATACCTGTCGTTCTATCTTCCTTTTTTTTCGGTTTTTTTGCTTCAACCTGTGCTGGCCTTCCTACCCCAAGGCCGAATCCCTGAATCTTCTCGAGACAAACAATGCTTTCCCAGGCTCGTTATGAGGGCAATCCTTTTTAAGTGCGGCCGGTTGGTGGCACCGGGTTTTCCCTTTTCTCGCCCGTCTGTCGGATTCTTACCAAGTCTGTATCCCCAGCTCAATGCTAAAATTTTTTGGGGGGATTTGGACTTTTCTTGATCTTTTTTAACGTCAGTTTCTTTCCCTGCAATATGGACAATAATACCTGCCCCGATTTTCTCCGCGGCTGCGACCGATCAAGTGAATGTCGTGTCTCTCCGTTCTTTTTCTAACACTTTAGATTCATTAAGCCGCAGTGCTTCCACCAGCCTCGACCTCCCCCCAATGAATGGGAGGTCCTTGCTCGAATTTGCCCCCTTTTCGCATGGTCTATTCCAAAGACGTGTCTTATAGACCCGAACTTCAGTTAATGCTTTTCGACTCACTGTTCTGCAGCGACGCTGATTGAAGTTCGGCCCTTGGACTTCGTCCGTCATTTTTGTTGTGGATAGCCCTGTTCAGGGCTGCGATTGGCAGGGAATGTGGCGCCCGCCAGAAAAAGTTTCCCGCCTCTACATCCGTGCCGACCTTTTCGCCCTTTTTTTCAGGCAAGTTGGTTGACTGTCTTTATGTGAAGCCGCCCCCCCTGGGGGTCCCCATGCTGAAAGGGCACTGGTCCCCCGCTAGATGAGGCCCGGAGGTGGCGGGAAGATTTTCTTTCATTTTTTTTCCTCGAGCCGGTGTGCCCCACTGAGACTTCTTCTGATCCCCAATGACTTGTCGGCTGGCGTTCAGTGTGATTTGGGGAGAATTCCTTTTGGAGTCGGCTCCGTCTCGAATCCCCTTTTGGAGCTTTTTCTCCCGGCATGACCCCCAAAATCTCTCCCCTCGCACGATTTTTTTTAAACAATTATATGGTTATTAGACGGCGACTTTTCAGTGGCGCAACAAGCCACGAGTGGCCGTCTCCATACCCTCTTCGTTGAGCGCCCGATTTTTTCCGACGGAAAGGGCCGTGGTCGAGTGTGGGAAACCCGTCAGCTTCCGTAAATTGTCCGACGCCTTTTTTTTTAAGCCGTCCGCTCCCATTCTGCACCCGAAGTGACTTTCCTTTGCCGGCTCCTTGTTGCCAAGACCGGGCAGGATTG
>Ga0179591_1290128_pt1 | contig 10289 bp, 6 predicted proteins | sample CZOMad2_1_08_16f_FD_182891 | JGI IMG/M metagenome (GOLD analysis project Ga0179591, IMG submission 182891) | Vadose zone soil fungal communities from Angelo Coast Range Reserve, California, USA - CZOMad2_1_08_16fungal (PacBio error correction) | ecosystem: Environmental > Terrestrial > Soil >... | reverse complement strand
CATTGCTCGCGCAGTTTTTTTCTGGTCACCGAATATATGCCCTTCTCACTTAGTTCCAGTGTGACGTCTCGACTAGGGTACTTTGTTTTCTTTTTTTTGACCCACACATTGGATGGATTGGTGACTGGGGTATTTCGGCCCCAAACATTACAATTATCCCCCCTTAAATCTTTCCTTGCAAGATTAGGGCTTTTCAATTCCTTCGCCCCCCCCAACTTAGATAAGCGTTCCCACTGATTGCCTTTATATCCTGCCCAATACTCGGAACGATTGATTCTTTTACATTTATGGTAGGCACCTCGATGTATAACGGTGCTACATTGTTGCCCTTATCGTGTGCTACTCCAGATGCTTTTTCTTTAATGTCCAGAGGTGACGTTTTTCTTGACCCAACGATCTTAGAGCTTTTTCTTTCCAGCGGCATTGGAGCCGGTTTTTGTGACTTTGTGCTCGTGGCAAGGTCACTCGTTTTCTCCGTTTTTAAGTTCAGCTATCCTCTAATCTATACCCCTTCGGCTCTTTTCGTTGTAAAGGCGGCATACGCCGCATATTCTCCCAGCCAGGCAACGGGCTATTTATTTGGACCTACCAATGCTCCACTCGTTCGCCTGACCCCCAATTCTCCCACTTGTTTTTTAAGCTATACATAGCTCTCTCTGGTTCCTAATTCAGCTGTTTGCCCCCTTCGTTTTTTTTCGCCCCGGGAAGAGTTTCTGATTTGCAAGTACTTGCCCCAGTTTCCTATGCCTGTTTTCGTTTTTTCTTTCACCCTTTTCGACCCCTGTTAAGCCAGTGTTTTATCATTAGAGATTTACTCCCACTACCTCTTTATACTCCGCCCTCTCTGAAGCACAAGGGTTACCTTGGCAACCCACCCAGTGTGCGTACAGATTTCTCCTTACGATATCTTGGAAGTACCTCCTTTCCGGCCGGTTCTACTTCCGAGTCGGGAGAATCTGTCGTAAAGTCTCCGCCCTCATAAGTCGGATCTGCTCGGATCTTTTGAGGCTGAGCTACCACCACGCCATTTTTATTATTCGTAGGGCGATGATCTGGGAGTCCAACGTCCAAGCAGAGCATGGGCGCAGACACCCCTCTCCGTTTTAGTATTTGTTCTTCAGCATCTGCCGCCCGCCTTGGTTGTCGTATGATCCTGTAGAACTTTGTTCCCTGCTACTAAACCCCCGTGGGAACATTTCCTTCTGTCAAATTTCGTTCCTCCCGACCCTATTGAAACGAGACATTGGACCTGTTTTCGTTTTGCCCAGCATCTTGACAGCCGTTCAGTCCCGCTTTTTGATAGTAGTTTTGATTCACCCAGGCATTCTTTGTTTTTGCCCCTAGACCTAGCATTGATGAGGGGCACACACCCCAAAACGGATGTGCCCGGGGCCAGACCCTCCCAGCTTCACGAAGTTTCAATGTAAACTGTGTCCCGCTCCTCAGGATTTATCCCGTTAAACGGAGTGGGAACTGCCCAGCTCCAATCCACTACATCTTTCCTACGAATAATCTATTTGTGACCGGGCTTTAAATAGAAGAATTTCCCGTGGATTCCCATCAAGAACTGCCAGAATGTGGTGGTACCCGCTACAGTGAAACCACTGTAGGACAAGTGAGGAGGTTAATGTTTAGGCCCTTGAGCTTTGGGCCATCTGTTCTCTCTCTAATTTGTATTTCTTAGGGGGGTGCTCTAAGCAGATCAGCATTTCGCCAAGGTAGGCTGGGCCCAAGCACTATTTTACCCTCCGCAGAGCTTGCAGATGGCCAAGGCTTCTCTTAGAGACCAGTCTTCCGTATCCACCCCCTCGTTGGCCGCAATGGCGTCCCTTATCGAGCGTCATACAATACACATCCATGTGACTGAGAATTTTTCCTTCGGCGAGGCTTATTAGTGAATACTCTGCTCCAAGTCCAAACAATTCAGAAACACCCTTTTTTATCCACCGGAATTGAGTACTCTGAGGAAACGTCTTGTTCGCCGTTCGTCAAAGTTCCCCTCGATTGAAAGTCTGGCACTGTCTGTTCAATTACCAATTCAAACTGATACAAACCCCCCTTCCGTATCCACGAACCTCCCTTGTCTTGCATCTCTTCGATTACTGTTCCCCCCGCTTGAACTGAATGCGAGAGTTCACCCTGACTGTCGCTGTTTGTTTCCTGCGGTCTTTGGCACTTTACATTTAAGTCGGAAATTTTAGATCGATACTCTAATACAGACTGGCTATCGTTTCAGTGGTTTTGTAATTCCCGTCCTCTCCCCATTTGGTGCCGTCTTCCTCGGCGTATCCATTACCTTCAACACATTCTAGAAAGGAATTGCTCGCCCCCAGCAAGTAACTTCAGCAATCAGATGCGTGGATACGCCTTCTTGTGGTTTGTTTTGATCCCCCAGGTGAGAGTTAGAAGGCGCCTTTTTTACATTCCTTTACCGGTTTGATTTTTAGACATTCGATCTTTTTCTTTGACTCTCCTGCATCGCCCTGCGGGTTGGGGGGATTTCCCACATCCGCTTCCTCCACAACTCGAGTGACCGCAAACGCTCCAACAGAAAGGGCCTCTCACGAAACCAATCTCGGACCTTATCTTGTGTTGGATTCTGGCAGGACCGGACTGCCTTTTCCTTCTGTAGATGTGTCAGAAGTTCGTTGCTTTTCAGGCGGGCTCCCTTCTAAGCAACATATGCTCTCCACAGTGTAACTGGTTACAGTCAACATCTTTTTTTTTTCGCCCAGAATCGCGTTCCCCGTCGCCGCACCCTAATCATGCTCGGGTGTGCGCGAGTTCCTCCGGGAACGTCTTTTTTTTTGGCAGATCGGTCAACTCCTCATTGCCACCCTGCTGACCTTTAATCTAGGACAGTTTTGGCCCCCCCTATCCGGCCTAGTTTTTCTCTTGCCGACCTTTTTCCTCTCCCCCACGAAGAGGGACCCCTTCAGGTGAGAACTCTTTCCCCGTGGAGACGTGATCCAGGTTAGCCGGAACCTCTATTCCCCCTTTTCCTTTAGTACGGATTGAACCCCTGCACTTCCATTTCACCCCCTCCACGATTGTACGGGCGTGACTTGTTGTGTATCAATCATTCCCTTGGTTAGGAACTGGCCATCCTTTTTTTTTATTTTTTTTAGGCCGTTCTCCTCTCTCCCTATGGTTGACCCGTTCCACGAAGCGAGGTTCAAGGTTTGGTGCTTCTGACGTTTAGAGGGTCTTGTTTCTCGCATAAGTAAAAGGTTTCATTTCTATGGCCCGGGCGACTTCTAGTTTGAAGTCCGGAGAGTAGTCACTTCTCATTTTTCTGCTTTCAGGATTGACCCCTCTCCTTTGCCCAGTTCTCCATCAGTCTTAGTTTCTTCCCGTTCGTCTTGCCTGAATCTGCAATATTTCCAAAACGAAGTCTTCCTGTTCTGAAAGCTTCCTCTATTCTCTTTAATATCTCGTTGTTTTTGTTTTCGGAGATCTTCTACCGTTCTCAATCTTCGTTTTTGTCTTGAAGATTTTGCTACGTTGGGAAGGTCTTCCAGCTTTTTTGCCATTGATCTGTAACCCAGCATCAGGAGATTGGGTTGCGAAATCTTCCATTATAAGGGCACTTAATGGTGACTTCTGCGATTTTCCCTTCCCTTTTTCTTTGACGTTATTTTTTTTTTTTTTTTCGACAGATATCCCTCTTAGTTCTCAATCCACACGGTGGGTTAGACATTTCCCCACCTTTCTTTTAGAAACCTCCCGAAGTAGTCCTCCGTTCCTGCGGGGGGGTACGTTTAACGAAGGTCCTCCTCTCTCTTTCTGCACCCCCTTGCATTTGTGCGATTCTCCTTGAAAATGTCATTGTCCGGGTCTCAGTTTTGAGGCCTACCTCTTTTTTTTTCGTCTATTAGGCAGCGCGGAAATCTTCTCTTCGTATCCACTTTCTTGTTTCTCAGCCGTTTTCCTACTTTTGAGTCTTGACCCGTTTCCGAAACAAGCCGTCCTCCGCCCATTTCCTGTAATCGTGTGGTATCCTTCTCCTGTGAGGTCATGGCTTGACCCGTCCCCCCCGCCAAACGACCTTCCCTTTCTTGCTCTTTCCCCCTATCGCGGTGCTGGGGCGTTCCTTTGTATGAGCTGGATGTTAGGGCTCATTTTTCAACAGATTTTTTCCCGTGAATGGGAATGTTGATCTTTTGTTAGAGGAACCTTCTCCCAACAGCCCACCCCCCGTCGGCATTTTTTCCAGAGGTGGAACCGCCTAGCTTCCGGCTACACGGAAAAGGGGTCCTATTCTGTTAGTACTCGTTGAACCTTGTAGGTTTGGATGATTTGTGTTCCATCGCTTTCGTAGGATTTGGTTCTGGACACGCACACAACTCCACGTCGTTCTCTTTCTCACGAAAATTCCCCCCTCAGAAGTTTACATTTTCCCGTCCGTCTGTTAGGCATTCAACGCACAGTCGTGTTAATCCCCGTTCGTCCCCCTTGAGACAACCAACCCCACCCTTCCCGATGACGTTCCCACATGATTGCAATATCTTGTTTGACTACAACTGCCGCGACGGCTCCTCCTGGTCTTTTTCACGAGATTCTGCCCCTGGGTGATGAGTCGGACCACCTTTTCCCAGAAATCTCCCCTCCAAAGACCCATCGTTTTTTTCAGTCGATCACCTACCTTTGCATTGCAACGACGTGCTTGAAGATCCCGATCTCTAAAGGTTCCCTTCTTCGTGCATAGAGAATTAGGGTAGTCACGTTTCTCATTTTCTATCCTGGTCAGACCTGTAGTTGTAGATTTTGCTTAGACGGTTTGAAGATCCTCATGGGAATTTACATGTTCTGTTTTTCTTAGACAGAAACCGGCCGAACCGAAAGATTGCAACCTAGGGTTGACACGAGGCGGAACCTTTCCTCCCTGAGGTGCGCCCTTGGCCCCTCACAGCAGGCGGCCGATTCACCACTCTTCGTGACCGCGCGCCGTTGCCGGTCCTCCCCCACAAGGCGGCAGAAGGACGAAAGCTCAGATGACGAAGCGATCACACTACCTGACGTGCAAATTCATCAGCTACGTTAGGCTGGCGACTTGAGGGACCCTCCCCCACCCCTCGGACCGCATCCCAGACGACTTTTAATAGTCCCCAGGAATAGAGGAGGCATCCCGCAACGAACGTGGTCTTCCGTTTGCAAGCTCGTTCCGGTGCGTCTTAAGCTATTTCCCAAGATATGTTATACTTGGATACATTTCTATATCTGAGGAGCAAACCTACCCAGAGTTCTTCCCTCGTGTCATGGCGCCAGGATTCGCGATAGGTCCTCCCCACCCCTTCATGTCTTTCTGGTTTGCAGTGACGGGTTGTAACCACGGTTTTTTATTCGTGCTTGGTCCTTAAGCACCCGAAATGATTCTTCCCTGCACTTTGTCATCAGAAGTTATGGATGCCGCTTCACAACTCTGGGCGTTTGCTTGAATTCAGGACAACATTCAATCTAGGACACCCCCTCGCTCATGCACGCAGCAAAACGTTCTTGGCTAACTTTCCTCCCCCCTGTATGTGCCACCCCAAACTAAAATCTGGGTCGTCTCTACCGTACATTAGTTTGCACTCTTCTTTTTCAAGAACTTCGCCGTTGAATCACCACATTTCTTTTGGCAGATTCTTCCTTCATCCGCCTAAACTGTGGACCCCGGTGCATCATACTGGATACGACCTTGCCAATTCTACAGGTCATTCCTGGTGCCCCCCACACGCATGTATTCGCTGTCTTCTACCGACGAAGTGGTAGATTGTACGCTCCCCCTAACGTTTGGCCGTTTTAATATGCCATACTTTGTAATCTTGGTCCGGGTTTTGCTCTTGACTCTCTTGATCGATACAATCTGCGAGTTATCCTCTCAGATATGAGTCGACCGTGCGCATCCCACTATTCTCCCCCCCCCATACTTATGGGCCTACTCGAATCTTCCTCCTTCGTAACGAAGCATAGCTACGAAGACCACTCATTGGAGGGAACGCTTAGGGCCCCAGCGGCGTTTTGCGTTGGTCCTTTTCTGACGTTTGCTTTTTGCACTCTGTCATGATACCAATTGTCCTGAAATGTCCCTCGGGAAGATCTTCCCACCCTCTTTGCTTGCCAGTTTACCTTGCTCTTGTAATATCATTGATCTCTGGGTCATGCCCCCCACACAGCTCCAATCTTCTTATCACCCCCATTATCTCTTTAACTAGCTATTGGTCCCTTGGGAATTCCATTCCCCCTTCTTTTCCTCGGTGACCGTGTCTTTCCCCAAATCCTCTCAGCTTTCGTTCATGGCATTATCCGTCACTATTCTGCTGTATGCCTTCGACCTTCGCGGTCAGTGCAGTAAACAAGTTCTCGCTGAGTAGTTTCTTTTGAATTACACCTTTGTGCTTCCTGCCATTGACGACTCCTTCCCCCTTTTCCCACCAACCGTCACCTCTCCTTTAACCCCTTGCGTTGCATGTGTCACTACCCCAAGTTTTCTCCCCCCCCCCCCCCCCCCACTTCCTAAGTGAGAGCAGGCCTTTACCACCGAATCACATCTGGATAAACCATAGGGCAAAGGGAGTACCGTGGCCTCATCCTGAAGGAGCACTGACACTGTTTTCCCACTGTCCCCTTGGTGATGACGCAGAGTCTTTCAATCCCCATGGAATGCTGTGCAAAGTACTTTTTCGGGCCATGAAAGCCTCTTGCTTTTTCCCATGACAATTGAATTTTGGTATATTTGAAATAACCGTTGCCTCCCTTTCTTGAGGTGGATTTCTTAAAGCTCCCCGTGACCGACTCCTGAGGAATATCAGTTTTCATTTGGCAGGTCTGTGCTGTTTCTCCACCCCAGTACTCAACTTTCTTTAGACTAAAATTTTTGCAGTAGAAATAGCCAGTTTTTGTAATATTCTCTCTTATCACACCTAAGGCTTCTTTTTTGAGTGATGAAAAGCCCTCTTCGGGAGACTTTCTGCTAAGAATTTTCTCGTTTGCAAGTGTCGAGGTTCTTACTCCCCAATCCTAACCATGGCCCTTGCTTAGCCCCGTTTTGACCGTCGACTCTATCTTAAAGTGTTTTTCTTCTTTGCAAAAATTCCACCCTCCGTTGGACTGTTTCTCTCTGTGTTTAAGTATTTTTTTTCGGACCAAACTTCTCAAAGATTTTGCCCCTGCTGAAAGCCCCGCTTCAAGCTGTCCCCCCCAAGTACTTCGTCCGCCTTCTTGCCATTGGAGGCGGTCGAGTGCTTATTACGACCTCTTCACCGGAGAGCGCGAATTGTGATTGTTTTGCATGAGTTAGCCTTGCCAAAGGTACCCCTCTCGGGTGTTGAACACTTGCCCTAGGTGTTCGTAATTTTCGGGTACGTTTGCCTGGTCCCCATACAGCTGGAGGGTCATCAATTTGTGGAGGTTTCTACCTTTCGCTTTTCATGGCCCGCGGTCATCGCTTTAATTCAAAGCTAACGAGCGTCGCTTCTTCTTGCTCGTCCGTATTTGGAACTAACGGCCCACTCTTATCGTCTCATAAGCCATCTAGAAGATGTTGTCGACCCCCGATCCCTCGTGTCTCCCCCTCATGCCCACACAATTCGGCACCTTTTTGCACTCTCTTCTACACTGAAATTGCTTCCATAAGTCCCCCCGTTTTCTTTGCAACTTTTTTTTGCTTTAACGCGATCAATGTGGGCTTAACATACATCCCCTTAAGCTCATGACTTGAGCTCTTTTTTTATCTGCAAGTCGTCACCCTTCCGCGGGTGAATGCCTCTCTTTAAACCATAATACTCTACCCCCTACAGTCTAATTCATCCTATGCATACTTATTTCCCCTCCCAACCATTCGTTTGTCTATCCCCTCTCTCCTCTTTTACTCGTGGCGTTAAATTTCGCCTCCCGCAGGGTTGTCAGACAACTGTTCCGTACCACTTTGGCACCTCATCGGTTATGTATGATACTGAATGACGTATTGGTATCTAGGCTCTCAAGAAGAAAAAAATCGCGTAATCGGCCCCCAGATGTATCGTACTAGGAGCAGGGGGCGGTGGTGAAACTCGCCCCAGAGTCAGCTATCAATCTTCGCATCCTGAACCCGGAGTTCAGTGGGACTCTGTCTCCCTCGGTTCTTACCCCCTAGACAAGATCGTCTTCCCCCTTGAGAGCCACAAAAGTCGTTCGATCTCGAGACCTCGTCAGATTTCGTTGAGCTAAGGCTGCCCTTTCTCCCAAGCATGCTAACTAATTTGGCCCTTCGTTAGTGACTAACTGCTTCATTTTTCAACACTCCCTAGTTGAAGGGGGTCAACCCACCGAACCGCTGTTCGGCTGTCTTAGGGTATCCTGCCTCCCCCCCTCGTTGACCGTGCCGAGGTCCTTACTCGTTCTTTACACTCTTTGGCCTTGGCCATCCACTTTGATCCCCCGAGTAAGTGAACCTTTTTAATTTCCCTTTTAACGTGAACGAACCCCCCTGCCCCCAGTTATTTCGACAAAGTCCTTCCCCCTGATATCGAAATTTAGGTGTTGTCATCTGGTACGGACCTGCTCTCCTCTTTTTTTATGTCTCTCCTTTATTACTCCTTTCGGGACTGTCTTTCACCGTGTCCGCCGATAAGGCTGTTCTGTAGGACCCGCGGTTCTACAACTTCTTGGTTTGCAGACCATTCCCCCGGCGCCTCTATTCGCTATTATCATCATCTTTTTCACAGCACCCCTTCCCGGACTTACTCCCGATTTTCTTACATCTCCTCAAATACGCTACCAAAAGGAATTTTTGCAACTCCATGCCGATTTGATAATGCTTGGATCTCCTTCCCGTACCATACCCCCCCTTTTCTCAACCCCTGAGATGACGGCCCCCAGTGATTCAAATCCTAAGGCTACGGCACCCCTTGAAGCCCGAGACTGACCCCTTTAAGTCTGTCATCACTGAAAGCCCATGCCTTTAACGGTTTCACAACAAGCCTCCAACTCGACCAACTCCACGATTGCTACTGGGACCGGCAGATTGAACATTCTATAAAAATCTTCACAGGCCCCTCTTAATTTAAAGCGTTCGTGCTTTTAGACTTAATATTTCGTGACGTTTACGACTTCCCAAACCGTGTTAGGGCTAGAAATCTACTATACTTACTTCGTTTCCTTGGGGCTCTTCTTCAATTTGCGCGTCACCCCCTTGAAGATTGTCCTGAGTGTGCTTCCCCTCTCCTACTTAGGCTTCTCCGTTCAAGTAAATTATCCTTCATTGATCCGGAAGTTCCTTTTGGTTTTGTACATTTCAGGGATAGTGAGAAAGCGTGTCCTTTTCTCATAGGTTCCTCCTTTAGAAATTCTAATATTTTTCATTATTTAACTTTAGACTGCCGAACTTTAGTCCCTAGGTTTGTGGCTTTTTCTCATTTACAGCCCATCCGCAACCCAGCTATGGTTCCCAAAACAAGAAAACCATCTTTCGATACGTGAGCAATTTTTTATTTTGTTTTTCGGGACTCCGTCCCCGTCCGTGTTGGCACTTCTCTTTGGTCAATCTCACCATGGGGGCCCTTCCGTTGCTTTTGGCTTCTCTTCCGCTGAAGTAATTCTTTGCTTCTACTTGCCTTGTCTCTCAACGTTTTCCGGTCGCCTACCTCCTCTATCCGCTCCACTCTGAGCCCCCCCTCCCGCAGCGGGGCGAGCATTTTTTGTCCTGTCCCCACATCCGTCTTTTGGGTTTCCTTCCCGCCATGACCTACGTATCTCCATGAATCTTCTATTCGTTTTGAACACTTCTCCGTTGTCTGGGGTGGCCTGCTTCCCCTTTACTTCCGCACCGTTTTTCCCACCGTTACGGCTTTTGCAGAACGCGCGTCCCGTGGTGTTTTGTGTTTAATTTTCTTCCCAGGTCCTCCTCTGCACTCCCCCTTTCTTCGGCTGAGGCCCCAAACCGGAAAGTCCTCTCCCCTACGATTTCAGGGACTTTCAGCTTTGCACGGCTTTGGGCTCCCCACTCGACCCTCATTCGACCCCCCTCGCAGCTCGTCATTTCGATGCCCGGTTCTCCTTGTTTTTTTACCATGGTTACCGGGGCCCTTGTTGTTCTACTTAAGCTGTGGCGATTGATTTCAGAATCTTCCCCCTTTAAGTCAGGTCTGACTTGATTTTTTTAAGTCTTATTCCAGGGGTTCCTGCCACGCCACCTCCTTTCTTGCTTCCCTTGGATAGTACCCACCCGCTGCTTCCCCTGGTTCCCTTTCTCCCTAAAATCAAGCCTGAACGGAGTCGTCATTCACTTGCCAGATCACAACACTAAGTATTTCTCTCTTCTACTCAGC
>Ga0179591_1242708_pt1 | contig 10289 bp, 9 predicted proteins | sample CZOMad2_1_08_16f_FD_182891 | JGI IMG/M metagenome (GOLD analysis project Ga0179591, IMG submission 182891) | Vadose zone soil fungal communities from Angelo Coast Range Reserve, California, USA - CZOMad2_1_08_16fungal (PacBio error correction) | ecosystem: Environmental > Terrestrial > Soil >... | reverse complement strand
CCATCGGGGGGGCGACTTCCCCCCAAACATTTTTTTTGGGGGGCGTTTTTTCGAGGGAAGACCGCTTTAGTTGTTTTCTTCCTTCTGCTGGCCTTGGCGTGAATTGGACAGCGTTCCTCCCCTCCCTTTCCCTTCCTCGCTGGAGGATCTGTGGTAATTTGCCTGGCCCCCTTTTCCCCCTCCTCCTTTTCTTGTTTTCCAACTCTGAGAACAACCCGTCGAGAGTAGGTCACTTTCTGTCTCTTTCTTCTTCTTTCATTAATCGCCCGATTCGTGTACTTTTTGGAGACGTCTTCCTTCTTCTGATCATTTTTTTTAATCGCGTCCCACTTTTCTTCGTGCGTAGGACGTCGCGGCGTCTTCCCCCCTCATGACGTCGATTTTTTTTTCTTCCCCTGGTTCTCTTTCCACCAGGTGAAACATGTGCGAAGTTCCAAAAAACGTTTTATCCTTTTTCCGTTCTGCACATTCTTTCAGACACTTTTCACAGGCACGAAGCTTATAAGACGGTCGTCTTTTTTTTTCCCTGCCCTCGGCATTACGGCCCCTTTTGAAACAGGCTCCCTTCTTCTTCTTCCTCTTTTTTGTCTGGACTTTCTAACCCTCTTCGCACACCTGGGCTTGAGCGGTCTCTCTCCCTTCCTATCCTGTTTTACTCCCTTGATGTCTGACTCGACTTGTTTCGCGTGTGGGGTTATCCTTCCTTCTCTTTCGATCTCCTTCTCCCCCCCATTTCTTAAATATAAAATAATGACGAATTGAATCAGTTTGAGGTCTTCCCCTTCGAATTGGTCAAAGGGAGAGTAGGAAACCCGCGGTTCGTCTTCGGGCTTTTGTCTTTTCGGTCCTTTTCGTCCGGGACTTCACCGCCTGAGGTTCCGAGGACGGGCGCTTTTTTCAGGCTTGATTGCTTAATGGAAGATCAAATCGGGCTCAGGTCCACCTCTCTCAGTCCTCGGAAATGATTGAGGTTTCTGCTTCGGCAATTCAGTAGACCTTCCCTTTTCGTACTCGGAGGTAGGGCGATCCCGTCGGTCTGGTGCGTCTGTATGTTCTGTTCCTTTCCTTTACCTCTTTTCTCCCGTTTCTGTAGTAGGAGAACCCAGGGGTCTGATCCATTTTCCTTTCCTCTCTCTACGCAGAAAGACGACTCCAGTAATCTTCTCTCTCCTGCGGTTTTCCGAGAAGATGGAAGCGGGATGTGATCGCGATTTTTCCTTACTACCCTTGCTTCACGGGAATTAAGTCTTCCTTTTTTACTCCCTTCTCGTGGTCCCTGGGCAGTAGGAAGTTCTCCCCTCCCGATCAAGAAAAAACCGCAGGGATCCTCCGATTCGGATCGCCTCATTTGATTGAGGATTCGATATTTCGTTGTCTGAGGACGCCGTCGCTTCTTCTGACTCATTTTCTCCCCCCCCCTTTCCCCGGGTGTTGAAGACACGTCTCCAGTGATCGATCCGATCTTCGTTCTCTTTTTTTTCTCCTTCCCATGATCTGCTTCGCGGCTAAGGGTGGAACTTCTCCCGTGAGAACTACCCTCAGGGAATCACCTTCCCTCTTCCCTTCGCTAATCCCGTACGGGCTGCGTCGTCTCTCTCCACCTATAAGCGATGGTAAGCGCTTCGGGATATTCGTGGAAGGGAAGACTAGCCCGTTTGTATCGTCCCTCCGTTATCTTCCCCTTTTTTTAAGCAGGGAACTTCTTCTCCGGCGTGGCCGTTGTTTCTTGTTTTTCTGACTCAGTACTGAACTTTTTACCCACAAGCCCCCTTGCGTTCATGCGAAGAACGCGAAACCTATCTGTTTTCTCCCGCCCCCCTCCTCTGTCTTTTCCTTTCTCCTTCTCTTTTACGGAAGGGAACGAGGCGGGACCTGGAGGTTATTTTTTCCTCCTTCCTATCCTCGTACCAACGAATGGATAAACGTATATGAATTTCCCCCCCCCCCCCCTTTTTCTGAATGGGAGACCAGGGGGTGGTTAAAAAGTCCCCTTCTTTTCCCTTTTTACTCTCTACACCCTTATAGGGTAAAAGGACCGCGGCCCTCCTCAGCACGGAGCTCCTTCCCTCTTCCTATCCCGGCTTAAGGGGTTCCGAAGGTGTATAGAGAACGGAGGACCCGTCTCTTTTCCCCTACTTGACCCCCGTTCTCTGATGCGGTTCTCGTTCCCCCCCGATTTTTTTCGATAGTGATAGTCCATACCCCTTTACCTAACAGAAGAGGATGCCGAACTTGGCCCCTTTCCTTCCCCCGGGTGCGCTTTTCGTCTACTACCCCCTTCCTTTGTTGTGAGATCTTAATCATGATCCCAACGACACTTCCCTCCCTCATGTTACTGAATCTACGATTTAGTCGCTCTCTTTCTCCCAAATTTCCTTCCTCGTTTTTAGAGGAACTGTGACTATTCCCCTACGAATAGTTTTTTGACCTCCTTCTTTCTCCTTGTCTATTTTCCCCAGCCTTGAATACGGTCGATCCAATTCGACCCCCCCTTTTCTTTTCCTTTGATCTCCTGTGACGATCTAACGGACCTGTCTTCTTTACCCCTCCTGTTCTTAAAACCCAACACCCCCCCAAAAACACCCCCCCCACAACACGGGTATTCCCTTCCCTTTTAAACCCACATAGTCTATCGCCTTAGACCTTCTTGGCGGGTGAGGGGAATTCAATCTTAAGTCTACCAATTCCTTTTCTGTCCCTTAGTTCTTCTTTCTCACCCTCCCGCACATTCGCGGCGCCCCTTTGTTTTTCGAGAATTCGAAAGGACGATCCGTAGTGCCGGACCCCCTAACCCCCTCTCCGGTTTTCTTTTAGTAGTCGGACGGACGACAATTTCTCTCTCACCTTTTTCCTTTTTCCGCCTCCTTTTCGTCCCAGGATAAATTCAAAAGAATTCCTTTCCACCCCCACACAATTATCGGGTACCTATCTCCCCCGGTGTTATTTACTCTAGTTGACCCGTAACCCTCGGGTTCTTTTCCTATCGCCCTTTTCAACCAATAGAGGACGAGTCAGACGATTCTCTTTCTTGTCGAGCGAACTACCTCCCTTTGCTGACCGACCGTGAGTGTCTTCTTCCCGTTTTGTCTTCCTCTCGACTTAATCAAAAACACCGTTGCCACAGAAGAACTACTCTTTTTCTCTGTGCCGAAGGAAATGGACCCTCCCTCCCCACCTTCCAGAGGACCATCAGAGATAATCCGATCCCTTGCCTTCGTAAACTTTCAACGCTCTCCGCCCTGCGTCCTTTGACCCCCCTAGGAAGGGCGCCCAGAGCCTCTCCGCGCCATCGGCCGAAACTAACCTCTGAGAGCTACTCCTAGGCTATCACGCTTTTTTTTTTTTCTTTTTTTTTTTTTCGGTAAGCTAATATTCGAATCTGTACTCCGTCCTCTATCAGTCATGCCTCCGGGAATATGTTATCCTCCTTTCCGGAACCTCCACCGCTTCCCTTGAGAGAACCCCCCTGCGTCTCTTTCACTGCGTCGGTTTCTGATAGATTACCTACGCCTCCTCAGTGATGGACTTTACCTTTTCTTTCCCGTTACGCGTAAAATCGACCCGACGCCTTCCCCTCAAACTGGCACAGCACCCCTGAACACCATCCATTGCTCTCCTACCTCAGTGGGCGCTGAACTTCTCTCCGGGTTCTGACGAGTCTTTTTCATCCTCCCTCCCTCGTGCCTTTTTTTGTCGGCGGCGATGGGAATTCGCCCTATTGACTTCAGGAAGCCATTCAACGCTCCGCCCCTGCCTTCTTCCCCTTCGTGTCCTTCCAGGACGAGCACTCTCCCTCCAAATCCCTTCTCTTTCATTGGTTTGGGTCTCCTCCCGCCTGACCCGATTCGACTGTTCCTGCAGTTTTCTTTTTTGTAACGTCGTCAACATATATAACCTTTTTTCCTTCTATTTCCTACCGACCCTTTTGAGTATTTCTCCAAAGTCAGCCGAACCTTCCCCCCGCGAAAAATGTACGCTGTCAGACAATCAAGGTTAGTTACCCGGAGCGGCCTTCCCTTCCTATGCTCCTCCCCTTTTAGTCCGCTGTTATTGAGGTGACCTTTCTGTCAATACATAGAGTAATCCAACCCTTGCGGTCTTTCAAAATTTTCTTCCTTCCTTATTTTAATTATCTTCCATTCCTGAAGTCGACAGTCTTCGGGAAATTTCCTTGAGGAGTTCGCATTTTCCCCCGCGTGGTTCGGGTCTCATTCCAGACCGCCCTCTTATCGTTTTTGCGACCTTCCGACTTGCCTTTTTTCATTCCAGCTCCCCACGTTGCCTCAGAGTCTTCCTTCATGCTGAGTTTATTCTACCGGATCTTGCGCCTCCCGGTTCCGCGTGCCGCTTCAGGCGCCTGGTCTCTTTCTTTTAATTCCTTGTATTTTTTATCCGGAGCAAGAAGCTTAGACCTCGTCGTTCGTACTTTTCTACTTCCGTTTGTTCCAGACTTCATCCGCCCCCTCCAGTTAATAGATCCTTTTTGTTTGTTCCGAATCCTTTGGCACAAAAGCGGCCCCGGCGTCCCGGTCTTGCCTTTCTTTTTCGTTTCCCACCTTAAGAACTAGACTGACATTCCCGGTAGAGTACCTTTAGTACTTTCTGTCTCCCCCTTCCTCCCAAGGTACAGAACCTCCTCACGTCGTCCCCCCCCCTTCCATCCTTTTGATTGCACCTCCTCAACGTCCAAAGAAAGTAGTTGTTTTCCCCCACCCTTCCGTTGATATCCTGAGTTCCTGACCCTCAAGTAAGGTTTTGTTGTTTCTTGTCTCACTCGGGGGTTTTTTCTTCCCCTTCTGTTGTCCCTGGCGCGTTTATCCTGGTTGCTCTCTGGTTAGAAGTCAGGCTTTTTCCTTTGAGGAATGGTCCTTTTTTGGACCCCAATGTTTCAACTCAGAATTTTTTTAGTTCGTAAGTTGCCGGCACTGACAATGACGTGCCCTTTTCCTCCGTTTAGATTGATGCCAAAAGGGCTCCCCCCTTTTTTCTCGCTATTGAAACTTTTTCGTTATGATTGCTTCCCTCAGGCATTATGTAAAACAGCTCCCGCTATTTTCGTTCGTTTTTGTCTTTCGAAGCAAACCCCAAGAAACCTGCCTTGAGCTTTCGCGTTCTTTTCCTCCCTTTCCAGCGCGCGCCGGCACGGGGGCGTTTTCCTTTTTTTCTTTCGTCGTTTTCCTTTTCGCGGCTCCGTAGAAGTATAACACCCGCCCTCTGCCTTCATCCTCGTCTCCTCGCTGGGTAGCGTTTTCGTCACCCTTTCCACTGGTTCCCTTTTTTCCCACAAAGCTCCAATAGTTGGATTCTTCTCCCATTTAGCCGGTTTCACAGGCCACCTCCGATGATATTTCCCCCGGGAATGCCGTCGACCGGGAACCCCTCTTTCCCGTCAGGCGTCACCCTTTGCCACAGGACTCGCCTCTTATTTCAGCAGCTTTAACATCACTTCCCGACCCCCGTTCCTAGATGGTAAGAATATTGTCCTCAGGACGCTCGGTTTTCACTCCCTTCTCCTTATTGTTCCTCGCCTTGTTTTCGTTGTTTTGGTGCTCTTAGACTTAATCGTTCCCCGGCTGTGATTCCTCAAACTTCCCCACACCCTCCTTCTCATTCTAGACAGGTTGATCCCCGCCGCACCGGCCTTCCTTTATTCCACTTCGATAGTGTTTTTCCTCTTCACGCCTCTCGTGCGAGTTAGTTTGGCTGGTTCTTCCCCCCTGCTCCTTCCGGACTGGGACGACCGCATTGAGTGCCTCGTAAAGCGGCGCCTTTTTGACGTCCTCGTTGACCCGCTCCTGGGCCTCTTCCTTGGCGACTTTTTCCAAGCTATTCAGCTATGAAGCAGCTTATGCGGCACTTTGATTCTCTTTTTTACTCCTTATCAGTCGCACCACCAGCGACGACATATTGAGGAAGCAGACCTTGACCTGCTTCCCTGTGGTTTTTTGCGGTAGGATGCGCTTTGCGCACTAGTTTGAGGACGGTCGTCAGGGTTTGTTTCCTTTCTTTCGCCCTTGGGAGAGATGATCCAGTTCTGATGTTGAGCCGATTTTGTTTCCGGATTTCGTACAGTCCCTTCTGAGTGCGATTTCCTGCTGGGGCTCGCTAATGATGGCCAGACGTGGCTTTCCCCTTTTTTTCAGTTTGGACTCTGTTTTCCTAAAGTGATCCAGGGCAGGGCTTCTTCTGGCTCCCCGCTTAGTAGTACTTTAGGTTCGTCCTCACTCGGAACTCCCCCGTACTATGCGCCCTACTCACCTCTGTTCTCCTCCTGATGAGGTTAGCTGCTCGGATTTGAGTCTGGCGATGGTTTTCTCGGGTAGATTTTTCGTTTTTTTTACCCTTCTTCAGAGGCCTCAGCGCTACAATCCGTTTTCTCTCACCCCGGCACTTCGGCGAAGACCATTCAGATTCACCTTTTGGCTTTTTGACCCTTTTCCCTTCACTCCTTCTTTCCTATCTTTTTTTTTTTATCCCGCTTCCCGTCCTGTGGTTCCTTGACATCTCTTTTAACGCAGCCTCATTCGACCGCGGTGGCCCTTGCCCACGTTACCGTCCTTCCGTGTCCTAATTCCATTCTACGGAATACCTCGCGCCCCCCCTGGTTCTTTTTTTTCCCCCCTATAACCTACTTTAGCGTACCTTCGCCTTTTGATTGACGAGAATCCGTTTTTCCCCCTTTATTTTCCAGGATTAGGCTCGTTTACGCGCACGAGACCGCCTCTCACGCTTTTTCCTTTCAGGCCGGTCACAAAGTCTCTGGTGAAGCTCCCCCTCCCTCTTGTTCCCTCAGTTCTGCGATTGTTAAAGCCGACCTCGTTGCGGGATTGGTGTACGACCGCTCGACTTCCTACTACTTAGTAACCTTGGACGCCCCAAGTCGCTCTCCACACTGCGCCACCCCCTTTTTTTCCGCCCAGCGGCACTCTTTTGATCTTTCTGACGACTTTTTCTTCCTTCTACGTTTTCGCCCGCGGGCAGCCTTCTATGCGTTCTTTCTTTTCTCCCCTACGCACCTTTAACGAGTAAACTGACTACTTGGATAAAATGAATTAGACTTTCACCATCCTTGCACACTTTTCAGGATTTTTCTCCGGGCGGGCATCCTTAGTTGCCACCATGGACTTTCTTGACTTTTCGTCATGATTGATTTCCCCCTCTGCTGCTTCGATAGTCCGCAGAAGACGCTCACGCTTAGTTTAACGATTTCCGGTGTTTTCCGGTTTCCCCTCTCTTCTGGTCGTAATTTGCTGGTATCCGATCTCCCTTCGACGATGCGTTTCCTACCTTTTTTCTCCGTTCCTTCTCCAAGAGCTTGTCGACTTTTGACTGAAAGAATTTTAGAATGCGGAAGTCGTCCCTTCATCTTCCGTGTGTGTCTCTAAAGTGGGAGTTTTTTAATTCTCTTTCCTACTCCGTTTGTTTTTTTCTCGAGGACCTCCCCTTTTCCTCTCCGGTGAATAGCTCGACGTCGCCGTTTCAGTTAACTAGCGCGTTCTCCAACTCGATTGTTCAGCTTGACTTTGTTTCTGTCCCCTCCTCTGGTGGAAATTGTGACCTTCTTAGACCCTTTTTCTCTCGGGAGTAAACCCAGAATTGCCACCTCGGCTGCTACTGTGTGCTCCTTTTCCTCCCCCGTCTCCTCTACGGCGGACGGCCTGCTGAGCGTTTTATTAGAAGGTTGCCCTTCTATCTTTTAACCCTCCCCAGGTGTCATGAAAAAGGTCCATCATTCCTTTCCTAACCAAGCTCGCTTTCTTACCTCGTTTCCTCCCCCTTTTTTGTTCAGGGGTTGTAAATCATATTAAGTCCTACAAAAGTCGTCTTTACGGTCAATGGTTCAGCTGCTCACACCTCTCCTTCCCTTTTGCATACTTCGTCTTCCTCTGACATTCTCACTACTGTAGTCTTGCTCTCTCTCCCCCCAGTTTTTTTTTTTCAGATTTATTTCGTCATTGGACTTTCCCTTTCCCTTCCTTTGCACCTGGTCGTCCAATCCCGGACCGCCCGTCTTCCTTTCAACATATCTCTTCTCCCTCCTCATTTCCTTTGTTCTTCCTTCCCTTTTGAACGCCACAATTAGCGCTTTACCGCCCTTCGTCTCGCCGACATCTTGGTACCTCCTATTCCCCCCCTGCTACGCCGGCGAGCGCTAAGCCCTATAGATTCTCTTTATCTCTGGGGCGTTCCGACCTGCCAGGTCCTCCCCACTTTTCCTGAGCCTACTTCCGAGTTATACTCACCTTTTGCTGCCCCCCTTGAACCGACCCCTCAGACGCACTCCTCCTCTCTCTCCCCTCCGACTAGTTTCCGTATACGTTATCAAAAGGGAATAGCTCCGCAATAGTAAGCCCCCCTTCCCTCTCTAAGACACCCCCTCACCGCCGATCCCCACCTCCCTCTTCTTATCTCTTGTCGATCACCCTGAGTGTTGGCGTTAGGGAGCGGAGGGCCGACCCTCCGCGGGCCCCCCCCCCCTCCCCCTTTTTTCCACTCAAGTTCTTTCTCAGCCTTACAGACTTTCCTAACTTTCCCCTAGCCAGGCCCCTTTTTTCTCTCCTCTCCCACAGGCGCTCGACGATTCACTGCGTCGTATCCCGGTCTTTCCCCCTTCTACAGACGTTCGCTTTCCTTTCTTTTCCCTTTCCGAGAGCGCCCCCCTCCGACACTCCGAATTCCTCACTTCGTTCCTTTGACCACAAGACCGACCTTGATCGCCTACCTCCGGTCGTTTCTCCACTTCGTTTTCTTTTTGTTTCTTTTAGGACGTTAGCACCGCACCCTCCACTCAGGTCCTCAGGTGCTCGTCTTTTGGTACAACTCGTCTCTTCATTTATCTTCCCTGCAGCCGATCAACGACTTTAAGAACAGGATGTATCCGGCTTTTGTCCTCTTCTCCCCTCGGCCTTTTTCCCTTTCTATCCAGATGTACAGTTTCACCCCAGCCTTTAAGCCATTATGACGGCACTGAGTGCGTTTGTTCTTTTTTCCCCCCGATTCGTTTTCCTGGCAACGTGGCTTTCCGATTGTCTGCCTTATCAAATTCGTTCATTCTTCTTTTTATTTAGTAAGATATATTTTGAGCTCTATGCCCCCCAATCCTCCCCCCCCCCCACGCGACCCCTTTTGTTCAGACAATCAAGGTCAGTCCACAAATTTTTCCGTTTTTTCCCCCCCCTATCTCTTTGGCCCCTGGGGTAGCGAGCTTTTTTCTTGGGGACCATTTCACTCCCTCGCCCTTTTCTGTGGTCTACCGTGTGCGCCTGCCCGGCAAGATTCCTCCCTTTTCGTCCGCTCTTTTCAGCCTGCACCGCGTTTTGGACTGTGAAAAGCGGGGTTAGGAATAATTTACCAACGCAGTAGTTTCATCGCTTTTTTCACCCCAGGTGGCAACCTTTTGACCGCTAGCTACCCCGGGCCTTTTTTCCCGGGGACCGTCCAGACTTGAGGTTCTTCACGAACGCTCTTCTCTCCTCCCCCGGTGCCGTGAAGCTTTCCATTTCTCAGTGGAAGCGTCATTTTTTTGTCTCCCCCTCGACGGATACGACATCTGGAGGGAGTTAGCTTGGCCTCTTTCTTCCACTCCCTCGTCACGCCCGCGTTGGCTTCCCTGCGGCTTTGCCTCTTGTGACGCTTCCCCGCGCCATTGGCTTCGTCCCCCCGTTCCCCTTCCTCCTTTCCTTCTGTCCGATTCCCCATTGTGTCTCGCCGATTCAAATGCAAGTCCCTCCCTCCTTTCCTTTCCAATACCGCCCCCCCGGTGCTGCGCCACACATCTCCGGACACCTCCATATCAGTCGTTTCCTTTCCCCTTTCTCTCTTTCTTCCCTTTTTTGTTTCGATTCTCACTCTGGTGGCCGCTACACGGATTATGGCCCCCCGTTTTTCGCTTGATCCTGTTTTTTTTTTTAGGTCACCCACGGAGCTCTTGCCCCCCCCCCGGGACCTCCGCCTCCTCTTTCTTTAGACGAAATGTTCGCTCCTTTCCCTTTTAAGAGTTTATTGTAATTTTTGACGTGACTCACGGTCCACGATGGTAGTGGGACCTTGTTTTTTTGCCCCAGTTCCTTTGATTTGGCACCCCCAATAGCGCTAACACCCCAATATTCGGCTCTCTCTCTTCACTTTTGGTTCTGACTTTCTTTTCATTGAATTGTCTTCGGTTCATATATTCTACTCCGATGTGTCGCCTCACAGGACGATCCGTATACGTATCCCAACCACGCCATAGCCTTGGTGCCGCCTTGCACTCACGCTTCTGTCTGCCAGCCCTTTTTGGTTTCTCTAGG
>Ga0179591_1195893_pt1 | contig 10289 bp, 10 predicted proteins | sample CZOMad2_1_08_16f_FD_182891 | JGI IMG/M metagenome (GOLD analysis project Ga0179591, IMG submission 182891) | Vadose zone soil fungal communities from Angelo Coast Range Reserve, California, USA - CZOMad2_1_08_16fungal (PacBio error correction) | ecosystem: Environmental > Terrestrial > Soil >... | reverse complement strand
AAAACTCCCTCCATCAGGTTCTACGTTTCTTCCCCGCAATCCACAAGGTGTTACCCATCCCAAGTAATCACTACGTCTGATAGATTAGAGATATACCCTGCAACAAGCCATTTTTTTGACCGTTCCCCTCGGCCCTTTAGTAGCTGGTTTATGACTTTCACTTATGGCACACTCCGTCCGTTCGTATATTAGTGTTCTGATTTCCAATTCCTCTTTCCACTTCGCCTGGAATTTCTCTCCTGTGTCTTTTTGAATTTTGGCAAGACTCGACCCTGTGTTGATCCAGATCTTCCTGCCCCATCAGCCGTGGCGAACATCCAAGCCCACTTGCCCTCGGTTTTCCTTCCGACCGTTGTCATCTTTCACTCTTTTGCTATAGGGCCTGAAACGCTTCCGAAGCAGTGCTCGCTTTCGATGATTAGTTCATTTTCGCTTGCTTTTGTCCAGCGAAGATCGCACCTTTTGATAGATTTTCTGGAATCGTCCATTGTCCCCCTCCCCGTGTCTTCCGAATTCCGGGCTTTGGAGAGGCCTCTGGACTGTGGTCCTTATTCACCTACTATTCAGTTGAGAGAGACAGGTCTTGATAAAGGGACTCGACACTCGTGGCGGATAGCCCACAGAACCACGTTGCCGCAGCCTGCCAACCTCCTTGTGTTGCTGGTCAAGTTGATCTGGTAGCCCCCCCCACATCGGACAGTCATTGGCGATCTGCATGCTGCTTCTCGGTGATAGGTTCCCTGAAGCGGGCACCCCCAATTTCCCCTTAGTACGGCAGCAGTTGGTTTTTTTTTTCCCTTCTCCGATTTTCCGATATGGACGTGGTAGATTCGATAGCAGTTCCTTGAGTTTACAGGCTTAGGTGATCATCCCGCGTTTTTCTTCGGCGAGTCGCTGTTGAGAATGGCGGTGGCCCTTCTTTGAAAGGGTCCTCCATGTTACGCCGATGTGCTGGTACCGGTCGCGGGTTGCTCGCAGAACGTTTATTGTGGGACTGCCTGTGCTTTTCCCCTCCCCCCGTCTCCACCCATCAGACTTGCTAATGTACTGTTGAGCGATCTCGGTGTTCCGCGACCACACCCTATCTGCACATCACATACGCCGCCGTGGCCGGCTTGAAAAATCCCCCCCTTTTTCCCCTCCCCCTATCTCTATGATTGGGCCGGCTGTTAACAGACATAGACTGTTTCCCTGCAGAGTCGCTTTCTTTCCTGCCAAGACGATGTAATAGCCTGTCCCGGCTCACGACTTGACCCATTCTGGCATCCCCCCCCCAGCTCACTTCCTGCCAATAGAGTCTTGTGCGTTATCTGGCCGTTTCTTGCACACCGCTTCGGCAGATCGCCATTCGCTCTCGCAACAATGTTTAACCTCCTTCCCGGGCCCTGATGCCATGTTATAAAAACTTTCCCTCTAGTTTTCGTTTTCCCCTTTCGACCCTCCTTTCCGTACCATCAGCGTCACAACTCCGTCTTCTTGCAGACACGCGAACGTGTATCCGATCCCCATCGCTGAAATTGTTTCTTTTACTTCTGCGTAAACAGCCCGATATGGTCCGTAATTACTGCGCGTTTTCCCTCTTTTTCTTCGGTGCACAGAACCTTTTTGAAGTCGAGATCTCTCTTTTCCCGTGGTCGTCCTTCCAGATCCCGCCCAAAATTTTCCCCCCTTGAGCCCAGGAGGACAATCTGGATTTACGTGCCTACGAGCGCGCTTGTTGCCTCCTACTAAGAGGATGCTATCGCACGCGCTGCTCGAACCCTCCATTGACGCTGCCCTTCTTAGCTCTTTCGCACTGTCGAAGGTTACCTCAAAAGCCTCTTCACGCTTCCCCCGACACCTTTGATTATTCTCAAAGCTGCCTTAACATCGAGGTTCTCGGAGTCATAGGATGGTACTCTAGCTCTCTTGTACTTATCTTCTTCTTTTAGTCGGCTAATGAAGTGCTCGATCTTCCCCAGGACTAGGTCTTCCTTATATTCTTTTAAATCCTTAACGTTGTTTGTTTGGGATCGAAGAAGAGATGGCCGCCTTGTTCCTTTCCCCCCCCCCCCCGATCGAGCACGTCAGTACCGACCACCCATGCCTCTCGATGACCCCATCTTCACGAGATATCCAAGATTTACGCCTCTCACTCTCGTTGAGGTCTGGCTTGTCCGTATCGTTTCATTCTTCCATCACTCTCTCCCAGCGGGATTTTTTTTAAGACTGCTCAAAATTCTACCCCTTTCCTACTCTATCAGACTTCAAGTGCGTTCGATGCCCAGAGCGTTCGCTAATAATCCTCTTACGGAGGATGGCAAGCCCCCTCGCCCTTCTAGAGCCAAAGTCAAGCCACGATGTGTCACTCCGGATTTCTCTTTTCCATACTTTTTTCTCCCCTCTCAATGGAGAACCAATTCACGGGCCGCTCCTCTTCCCAAAGGTTATTTCCCATTTCTTCGTGGCCACAAGAGCCTGAAGGACTTCCATATTCCCTTTCTGCTGTCGCAGGAATAAACCATGGCGCGTTTTCTGATCGGAATACCCAACGTTAGCTGCTTCCTTCCCCTATTTTTCTAGTGGCGTTATGTGGTAATATCCTTTTCGAATCTTCCACGAAACAGTATCAAAGGAATTGACTCTTCACCAGGGGGGCATAGGGCCCCCCCCAGTTCCTCTGTTTGGAAATTTATTCTTCTCTCCTCTAATGGCTATATGAGACGCGCTGTGGAAAGATCCCCCCCCCCCCCACGGCAGGCCCTCCCGCCACACTTTCGATGGGGCAGAACAGCAGGTCTTCCAGTCCTCAATTTTTCGCATTGCTTGAGTCCTACATGGGAGATTTGTCCATCGCCTTTACCCCTCGGACGAGACATGCACCCGGTGACAGGATGGCTCCCACCATCTGCCCTCCCTGGCGCTCTTGGATGGTCGGCGTTTCAATTTCCCTTGCGCAAAGGAGGATCGTTTATGTTCTTGATCTCTTGTGTTGATACTCCCCTCTAGTAGATAACCTTCATGAGCAAGCTGATTGTATAACTTCGGTTAGAGATCACCGCAGTACCCAATCACAGTCTTTTCTGAGTGCAACCTCTCCTGACCTACTTCCATTCCACATAGTCTTTGACAGTTGCGACCCGTTCCCGCCTGGACCCTGCCATTCGCCCCTCGCTCGACGAAGAGACCGGGAGTCCTCTTTTTCTTGGCTCCCCCCCCCTACGCCTGTAAATAAGAATTAGATCCCCTTTTTATCGACAGTCCAGATCCCCCTACTCTCCTATTTGAGAATTTCAACACCAACAACGGACGTAAGTCTATACCCAGTTTTGTTCCTCTTCTACCGATCACCCGATGAGAAGCATGCCCCCGATCTCGCTTAGGTAACTCTTCTTTGTTTCGACCGTATAAACCTTCCCGCCCGACCCTTTTTTTCTTCAATTGATGAGACAGGTGATTTTTATTATAGACAGAACCCCCTATTGTCTCTTCACCCAGTGCCTTTCAGACTGAGACGATCTAACTTTCCCTCGATGTTGAAGGCGCTGTCCCACCCAGCCCCCATGCCTACCAAGCAGCTCGCCTTGTATCATTCCCCCTGGGCACTCCGGATGCCATACATCTCGCACAAGTGGCTTGCGCTTGATTTCCCCACTTCAAGCGCCCTGTCCTGCAATCTCAGATCTGCATACCGGTCGTAGGGACGTAGATTGTCTAAAATATCCACCTTTTGTGCGCTTCCCGGTCGGATGACCCCTGAGATAGACCCAGACTTTTGTATTCTGTTCTACCCACGGCTCTGGGGGCCAGTACGCTCGGATTCCACCTTTCTTTTTTTCGTCTTCCTCCAATCCACAAGCTCCCCCTTGCGACCCCACATTTCAGGCCCCTAATTTCGTCGTTCATGTTGAACTCACCGACGGATACGACTATAACTCCCCTTTGTCGTTCCCTTCTCGGCACCAGTGAAGTCTCCAGCTACTCCCCTGGGCCGCCAGGGCAATTCAATGGCCGTTTTTCCGCAAGGATCGCTATGCAAGCCTCCCCCTTCCTTCTACGGTTCTTTGTTACCAAGTGGTTTGGTTGAGGTTCAATCAAAAGTAGACCTTGAGGGTTTGAGGGTTCGACTGTCTAGGTGTCTGGGAGTATCACTCAGCATGTATGCGTCGTCCCCGATTCTTCTTGGATTGCTGGCTTAGCAATCAGATTTCCCCCTGCTCCCTTGATACACCGCACATGCCGGTCAATGGATGATGCCATTTTCTGGCGCTTTAACACACAAAGTCCCTCGGCCCCTTCTCCCACCTCCCTCACCTCGGCAGGACAGAACTCTTTTTACGCTTTGTTCGACCCTCCTTTCATGTTTTTCGCCCCCGACCCTAATGGGCACCAAAAAACTCTTTTTTTGCCCCATCTCAATGGTCTCGATGGCCCTGAACTCCCGGCAGCGTGCTGTGGTATTACCCCGGGTCCCTACTATAGCGAGGCCCTTCCTCCCCTTCGGAACCTTTCTTGGAGAGACTCCAGTTCCCAGGAGTTTCATTTGCAATCCTGCCGATCCCTTTTGACCGGACGACCCTACCCTTCCTATGTTCACCAGACGCTACCAAACTCCCCACTTCTGGGCGACATCAAACAAATTCGCTCCTTACGGAATATTACCCTAGCCTCCTTGTGTCCCTTGTGCAAGGTCGAATTATTGAGTAATATGCCCCCCCCCATCCGACCAGAGCCGGTTCGATGATCGCATTAACGGGAGTCACTGGGATGATCGCTTCTGCCAGACCCTTCTCCCTCCCCTGGGTTGAGGGTCCCCTTTTAATCGAGGCAATGATTTCCGATTTGCAATGTGTCAATGGCATTCTGTTCTTCCCTGATCGTACTTCCCTGCAGCGAACTCCTTCGTGTAAGTCTTTTGGCAATACCACGTCCCCCCTTTTTTTCTCCCTCAACAGAAGAGACGTTCCCCTTTCCCAAGCTGTACGGGTCCTTAAGGGAGCCGATTTGGGAGTTCCTTTCTCTTTCCCTTCAGTCACGCCCTTTATACATTCTCGCTCTTCGGGGAACTTACAGATAAGTAAGACCCCTTTTTTTCCGTTCCTTCAGCGGCGGCTTGACCTTTCTCTTCGGGGAGGACGCCGACAACAGGCCTCTTGATTCAGGAAAACGTCCTTGTTAGTGGCTATGTCCTCTTTTCTGTTTTTCTCGTTCCGCGCTGCGCTCCGAGAAGATGATTGTCCATAAAATTGAGCGTTCCCACCCTTCCCTCCTTTTTCAGAACTCTCCGTTCTCACGTAGCGCCTTTGTCAACTTCCCCAACAAGAGCAACGCCACTCTCCCGATTGTGTCCCCTTCCAATCCGTCCTTCCTCCGGCCCTGCACCATGAGCTTAGAGGGCCTGCCCAATTTCCGATGTCGCTTTCTTCCCATCCCCTGACCAAAAGTTCTGGGAGCTTTCCCCCCCCCGCGATACACTAATATGGCGTTCTCTCTTGGCACGAGGGCACTGTGATTGCGAGCCCCCCCCGGAAATCTTTTCCCCCATGTGTATCGACCGAAACTGTTGGGCGAAGCGCAAAGAGGACGCCTGCGTTCCATCCTTTTCTTCTCAGGCTTCCCCTTTTTCTTCCTTTGAACCCGCCAGGGCAGCTTAAACGCACTTTTGTTCGAGCGCCTCTCCCAATGTTTTCCTTCGCGCTCAATGCGATTTTGTGCCAGAGATGGATCGGCTTTGCTTGCCCTTTGCGCGCTTAAGGTAAGAAGAAGTCCGCAATTGGTTTTTCCATCCCCCTCCATGCCCTTCCCCTTTTTTCATCTCCAGAGTTCACTCCAATTCCTCAAAATCTACAGCTTTTTTCGCCTTGCTTGTTCTTTTTTTTTTTCACTCTGTTGATAGGCCCTTCGACCTCAGGACTTCGCCGTTTCTCCGGAAAATGCCCCTCTTGCCTCTTTCTAAGGCAACGTTTTCCATCTGTCTTGAATGCTGCTTTACCCAAGGGGATTGTCTTCAGGAACTGACTCTCCCCTCTTGGCCAGTCGCCTTCCCCTAGGAACTTCCTCTAAGTGGGAAGATTCTTACTTTCCCCCCATTCGCCCCACCCAACCCTTTCAACCTTCCTTTCTGCCCACTCATTGACAGAAGAAGGAGCTTTTCTGAAAGGAGTATTGCAGAGCTGGGTCCTTTCTTCCTCAGATCCCTCCTTTCTTTCGTTTTCGATCTCTGCGTTTGTTTGCCAATACAGCCGAGGGCCCTAACCCCCCCAATTTGGCGCGAGTCTCGCCGGTTTTCTTTCTCGCAACGCTGTTCTTGGGGAGCATCCTCTTTCCCGCTACTCCGTTGTTGTTGTTTTTGATTCTTCCCAATCACAGCGGCTCTACGATACAGGCTCTCCTTCTCTCCCCACTTGAGGTTTCTTTTTGGCAGCCAGCACGCGCACTCAGTCGCAAAGTCCTCTGACAAGTCTTTCTCTTAATCCTCCCCTTTTTCCCCTCCTTGTCAACGCTAGGCCTGCTGTTCAGAGTGCCATTCCTGAATGTGTCTTGGTTTTCGAATTGTCCCCACAGAACACAGAAGTTCTTTTTTTCTTCCTATTTTTTCTGCGATTTCCCTTCCTGGAGAGTCACCCCTCTTCCTGACCAATAATTGATGTCTGACCGCAGGCTGCATTTCTCTCTCCCCCCCTCCCCCCCATCCAACCCGGCAGCGTCCCACGGGTGTCCTCCCGTGCAGAGCCCATGATGCTGGCGTAAGGCATATCCCCCGACGCTTGCTCCCACCCCCCTTTTCCCTCAATGCGAATAAGACTCCTGGTAAGGAGGTGTATCGCTTTTATTGATAATTTTTCCCTACCTTCTTTTCACTGGTCATGCTGGAACCCCCCAGATTGCTACTCCTCCGGAGACTTCCTCCTCTCCCCTTTTCCAAGCTTTCCCCCGATCCATCTATGGCACCAAACCGCTCAAGTGATCTCGCCTTCACCCCGTTGCCCCCTCCGCTCTCCTCCACGGAGGTAGGGCGACTGGGTCCGTTTCACGTACTCAAGGAACCTTCGCCCTCCTCTTCTTCACACCCCCTATTTTTGAGTCGACAACCAGGTCTCTAATCACCTCCCCCTGTCACCTTTCTTTCCCATCCCCCATTCTTCAATCGATTGCACGCCATCTTCGCATGAGTCGCGGCCCGAGTCCTAGAACTTTTCCTTGCCTTTTTCCTCAAGCTCTTTTTCCCAATTGACGCCCCTCGACTCGAATTGTCCCGGTAGCTTTTTTCTTTTTCCCTTCTTTTTTCGGTCCCACAATCGCGTTATGGTTGATGCTTGGGGACTTTGAACAGACAGAGATGGATGCCCCGGCCTAGGCATGCTTTCCTTGGGACGCGCAAGGGATCTGTCCAACCCCTCTTCTCGTCGTCGCTACCGTCTATCCAGTGACCTGGCCCCGTTTATTGCAAATCTCCTCCACACACTTCTTTTGCAGGGATACCCAAGCCGACTTTTTATCTTCCTCCCGATCCTCGATCTGTAAATAGCCCTTTCGTCGTTCCGCGAACTTGTTTACCTGCTACGTCCCAGCCGACTACTATGTGTCAAGCTATCCGTGGTCCGGCATTTCCTCTCAGCCCTTCTGCTCCTTTGCATTCCGTCCAGAGGTGTACTTCTTTGTGCTGTTGCTTCCCTCCAACACCGCCCTTGTTATTGCAAATCCCTTGCCACGAAGAGCGCGCCTTTTTTCCCGACCCTCTCCCGTTATCGACTCCGTCAATTAAAATGTCCCTATCGGTCCTTTTCCTCCCTAGCTTTAAATCCACCTCACCCTGTGACACTGTCTTTTCTCCCTCCCTTAGCCCCCCCGGCTCGTAATGAGATAATAAAAGCTCTTTTCGTCTTGGACTAGGACCATCCCGGTACCCGTTCACTGTGCTCATTCACTGCCCTCCTTTTCGGCGAATTGTTTGTCCGTACGAAACCCTCTACGTTTTCTTGTTCGCCTCTTTTGAACGAGAAGTTTATTTTCGTGAAGGGAAACTCATTCTATTGCACCCTCACTCACTCTGAACGACGGCTTCGATCCCGCGATGTTTTTTTTTTCCCCCCCTCTCGTCGTCCCAGTCCCGCGCCGGAGCGGCTGACCATCAGAGAAAGTGTCTTCTGGGGCCACGCTATTCTTTTTCCCCTGGCCCTTTTCTGGCCAGATTTTCGCGAACAGTATAAAGATTCTGTAATGCCGCGTTTTTGTGCCTTTTCACACCAGGGATTGGTGTGTAACGCGTCCTTTTTGGAAACTCCTCCCATTTTCCCCTCTTTTCTCGCCTTTCCCTCCCACGGAGGGCAACTCCCCTCCATCCCCTTCCCCTCTCTCCTCTCCCGTCTGCTTTTCTTGAAGAACGCACTCCCTGAGAGTCGAAACATTCATCCCTTTTCCTTCCCCTTCCTTCACACTTTGACAGTTCACCGTCATCTTACGGGAGATCCCCTATGCAGATGTTATCCTTCTACCCCCCGCATTTGCTTTCCCGGATTTTCTGAGTAGCGGTGAGACTTCCCTTTGTCCAGCCTGGCCAGTCATCCAGTGCGTTCTCCCTTTTCTTTACCCTTTTCCGCCCCTTTTTCCTCTTCCTTCTCCTTTTTCTGCTTTGTATTTTTTCGGCCTCCTCGACCGTTGATTGCGTCCAAACACAGCGCTTGCGAACCCTCCCCTTTTTTCCCCCTTTGTTCAGGTCACCGTACCGTGGTCAGATACCTGGAAAGGGGCTTCATCTTTCCCGCAACCTTCCTCCCTTCCCCCCCCCGACGCCGTTAGCGACGCTTATTTCATTTCCTTTGCGCTTGAGTGCTTTCCAGCGTCATCCTCTCCCTCCCTGGCCTTTTTTATGCATCGTCTTTTCCCAGAAGTGCAGTTGAAGCCCGGCGATTTTTGCCTCGTTCTCTTTGGACTTGTGACCCCTCAGTTCCTTGATGCATTTCGAGAGCGGTCTTTCTCCTTTCGCTTTTGGCGTCTGACCAACAAACCAACAAATACCCGGTGCTTTCCTCCTCATTGCCCACCCGAAGCGTCTTTGCATTTGCTATGCTGTCGCAAACCAAACATGAACTTCCCGGCTCATATGAATTTCTGATGCTACTGGCTTAGGTCCCGCCCCTCTTCAAACTCATGACGTTTGGTCCTTCGCCCCTATGATCTTGATCTCTTTCGTTTTGTAGAGAGCATCCCCCTCTCGCACTGCAGGAGTTCTGCGTGAGCCCGACAAGAGGAGTATTGCTCTCTTCTATGCTGTGAGAATTGAGTGTTATCATTTCCCGGGTCCCCCGCCCCCCTAACTCTTTCGTAGTATGTTTCGGCGTGTCGCATCCACGTGCTTTTTTTGAATCCGGTGACTCTAGCCCCCCCCCTCTCAATACGCTTGCTCTTAAATGTAGAGAATCTCGGTCGCTCCCCCACCACCCAGCTTTTTATCAATCACGCCTCCCCCTTTTTCGCCGGCTTGAAAGCCCTAAAAGAAAACGTCTCCTTTTGTTCTTCCTTCTTTGGTTCTCCATCGAACTGTCACCTTGCCAGTGTATCCGTCGGGAAAATAGCCTATGTGACATAGCCTTGTAAAGGGGGGTTTTCCTCCCCCTAGTCCCCCCTTCGGCATCTATCTGCAAATCGACTTTGTGATTTCCTTGCAGTTCTTGTCTCTTGCACCGAGGCGCGTCGACCAGTATATTGGCCAGCGACCGCCCATGTACCCCCTCCTTTCCCCTTTTGGCCCTATTTTCCATTACTTTGCGGAGGTTTCGTTTCAAGGAGTCTCCCCGAAAGTCTACCCATTCCCCTTCCCTATTTTTCTCAGCCCGAGCCCTTTTATCCGATCACATCGCCGCAATGGTTTCTGTACGCGTACACCCCTCCCCCCCTCTCTCGTTTTTCGTTGTGCTCTCAAGGCGTTTGAAAGTCCCCTTTTTTCCTGTCGCGAAGCGTCCAGTGGTGCCATTGATTTTGTGTGAAGACCCCAACTCCTTCATCCGACCCGTTTCTTTTTTTTACCTCGGCTTCACCGTGTCCTCTACTTTTTCCTCGAGTGAGGGCCAATCCCGTAATGTATGAGATCGACGGTTTCTGCCTTCCCTCCTCATTGCCCGACGCGTAGTAGAGGTCGCATTGTCTCATCTTTTTTCCTCCCAACGAGCGGTCCCGCGAGGACCCTTGACAAGTTTCAAGCCCCCTCCCCCCCACTTCCGTCGGCATCGATTCTTCATCTCTGCGATTTTCCAGCGATCGTCATGTTTGTTCGGTCCTGTCAGTCTCTGATCTTTTGCAATTTTTCCCTT
>Ga0179591_1346297_pt1 | contig 10290 bp, 11 predicted proteins | sample CZOMad2_1_08_16f_FD_182891 | JGI IMG/M metagenome (GOLD analysis project Ga0179591, IMG submission 182891) | Vadose zone soil fungal communities from Angelo Coast Range Reserve, California, USA - CZOMad2_1_08_16fungal (PacBio error correction) | ecosystem: Environmental > Terrestrial > Soil >... | reverse complement strand
AAGAGCTACCCACCCTAGCGAAACCCCGACTTTCCCGTACCACCCTCGCCATTGTGCTCCCCGCCCATTAAGTTCGGTCCCCGACCTCGAGCGTTCTGTTTTTTTTCTTTTCACTATTTAGGTCGCATAGGTTTTTAAACCGTTTTCCCCCTATCGACTGAACCAGAAACTGCTTCCGCTATCAACGCCCCCATCAAGAACTGGAGTTGATACTCTTAAAGTCCGCCCCCCCCCCCCCCAGAGATCCTCCCCACCTATCTTTTTCCCAAACCCTGACTACAAACAAAGCACGCACCAAACTCGCCATTGTACAACCAGATAAGCGTCCCCCCGAACATCTGACGAAGTTTTTTAGTCTTTCTCCCTTCCTCTGGCTACATACGCGATTCCTGTCCCCCCTTTTTAACCCCCCCAGTATGATGATTGAAGCGCCTGAGTCCCTCCTTTTTCCATGGTCCAGTGGTGACCTTGCTATTCGGTCCGTCCCTCTTTGCTGTTCTCCCTGAGCTTTTAGCAATGCACGCCATTAACGACACCCCTCTTACCTCTATTTCACTGCCTTTCAAGTACCGTCAGAAATTTTGCGTCATTGCGAGCACCTAACGGCTCCCTTTTCCCTCCTTCCCTTTCGGCATATTGCCTCATGCCTTCTGTCACCTCCCGTAAACGCTCGATTATCTCGTCATCTTCTCCCGACGGTTGGTTGTTGATCATTCAAGGTTGACTAATTTCCTCCCAGCACCTTCCTTCCCCGTCCTTCTAAATACGTTCCGGACACCACAGTAAGGTTCCCTTTGTTCCGTTTTGACGAAAGAAGTCCTACGTCGTCCATGCTTTCCACCACCCTGTCGCGTTCATTGACAATTGAGAGCACTACTAGACTCCTGTGGGCACCCCTCCTTCTGCCTCACCTACGCACGCCCATGCATTCATCTAGATTCGCCAGTTTCGGCTTTTTAGCAGTAATCGCTTGACCGTGCATACTATCCTGAGACTCCTTTATAGTCCTGACAACTTTCTTTTCCCTTCTTTCCTAAGAACCCCCTTTTTTTGTGTCCGGTCTGAATTTTTCTTGACCTCCCCCCGTCACTTGCAGTCATCGACTGTTCGAGAAACCGCGACCTATCCTGTTTCCAATGCCCCTCACTTCAGGGCGCCTCGATTTTTTTCACCCCAGCGCGCTTACTGTTTTTCCCCTACTAAGATGACCCCGCTTAAAATTTTTAGATAAACCCCCAGTCCCTGATGCCCCTGGGCGGTTAGTCCTGTAGATGCAGTCGATTGCTTTGACTTTTAGCATTGATTTGTTTCATCCTCCTTTACCCTGACCATTTCACCTAAGCTCCTTGTCCCGCTTAGTGTCCATCTTTTTCCCCCCTTTGGATATTCGTAACGCTGCCGCGTGCCGAGCCTATGGCAGCTCCCCGGAATGCTTTTTCTCGTATCGGGTATCATTTCCTTCCTTTTTCTTTCAGGTCCCGTAGCCTTCCCCCGTCCCTTGAAGTTTTAGTTGATTACAACTTTTTTTTTATTCCGAGTCCTGTCTACCCTTACTTCCGATATCCCTTATATATCCTTACGGCCCGGCGTTTCTCTGCCTTCATACGCTTTTGTCAGCACTTTGCCATCATCCCCCCTCACCCCCTTTATTCCTGCAATACGAAAAATAGAAGATCGATATTTGCTCGACTGGCCGTCCCTGCTGATCATCCCACCCACGCACCTACACCTTTCCCCCGGCCAATCATGTTCACGTCTTGGATTCCCTCGTTAAAGCCTACGAATTAGCTTTCACATGTTCATCCGCCAGGCCACGTTGATCAGATCGATTTGTAAGATCCCCTTTGCCCGCTCGAACCCTCGCTCCCCTGTCGATATTTTCACCTCCTTTTTCGTCGCCGGACTGACTCCCACGAAGCTTAGCTCCAGGTTCTTGAACTTCAAGGCTTTCCGTAGAACAGTTTGCATGAAGACCCCTGTACCCCACCCATGTCAGATACTGTTTTCGCTGCCCACGCATTTTTTTGTTGTCTTTTTCCCGGGCCGCCCCCCTCGATGGCGTGTATTTGAAACATCCTCTGTTTGTTTGCCTGCCAGTGTTAAAAAATTGTATTTCGCTTTGGTGGCTGACCGTGACTTGGGAAGTACCAGTTTCTCCACGAAGATACAAGTCCCCAAAGATTACTCCGTTTCCCCTAGCCGTGGCTGACTTCACATCTCGCTTCCAGCACCTTTTATGGCAGGAGGTTAGGACTTCTTAAATTTTGGGTTTTTGTTTTGAGAGTTTGGAGGTTTTTATTGTTTTTTTTTTTTTTTTTTTTTGTTGGGTTTTTTTTTTTTTTTTTCCAACAATCCCCACAAAAAAAAAAAACCAAACCCAATTCTTTTTTTTTCTAATTATCTTCCAGTATCCGAACATCGCCCCCTTTCTCCAACCAAGAACTAATACTTTCTTGCCTTTCGTCGGATGTATAGGATAGTTCCTGCTTTGAAACAGAGTCGTTCCATCCGCCCATGACTAAGCCCGGTGGATGGAGGTACTGCATCGAGATCCTCCGAGTTCATTCATTAACCCCTTGCGAGGACGCCCCCCCCCAGCCGAATATTTTACCTACTAGAGCGCTCATTCTCCGATATCGTCGCACCCCTACCCCGCGAGCACTCATCACGCCTTTGGCCGCCGGGTAGAAACGCGAACGCCCCCCGAGGCCAACACCTGCTTTCCTTTGTTTCACCAGTTTCCGACCTATACTTTTTCCTCGACCTCATGTAGGCAAGACTTTAAGTTCCCCCCCGCCTAGCACCTCCCGATAAGTATTCCGGGTATAACGATCAACCCGCCACCTTCTAAATACGGCGGGCGTTGCGTGCTCGATGCGCTTAGATCTAAGTCTACCGCAGCCCGGACCAAGACATCCTTGATCAACCTCCGACATCCCCCTTTCAGTTTACACCAGTACCAAATTCAATCGCCTTATAGCTGAGAGAGCTGATTGCCTCCACTTTCGTCCCGATCTTTTAAATTCCTCCCCCCATTTCAACTTACTTTCGCAGGTCGAGCGCGTCGCTAGCATGGGACATGGCGATTTCTCGGTTTTCCCAGCGAGAGATATGAAATGTTTTTAGCACCCACTTCCCGCCAATCATAAGTAACTAGTTTCGGCCACTTTAAATGTATGTTGAAGTTGGCATCCGCCCCTGGTCTTCGTGCGGCAGTGATCACCCATCGTTGCCCTCCTTTAATCTCTTAATATCAGGATCGGTTGTTTAGTTTTTGCTTTGAGATTCTCTCTACCGCGTGAAATTCAGTACTATCCCTCTCCTCCCCTCCCCTAGCGGATCCTCCCCAGGCAACAAGAGAACTCCCCCCCCCCGCCCCCAACATGACCGTCCTCCCTTCGGCCATTGTTCCTTTCCCCCACATTCCTCGATCTGGTTCCCCGAACCGAGCCACTCATCCTCCCCCCGCTCTTTTACTCTATTCGCCCCCCCCGCATACGCTAGTACATGCGCAACTTCGATTTCTTTTTTTTCAAGCTCATCCCTACGCCCTGGTCTTGACCTGAGACGCGTTTTCCCTTTTGTAGCAAAGCTGCAATTGGACAGAGGGATTGTAACTGCCCCCCGTTGGTACGGGGTCTTGACTGTGAGATCATCTCATATAGGGCATTTTCTACGTATCGACTCCCGCCTTTTGCCTCCTCCCCGGTGACGTCTCCCGTTCCCCAGTATTGTTTTTTGCACCTTGCGTCGTAACCTAACCAGAAACGTTTTTCCTTTGCCCCCGAGCCTCCGTCTTTCACTTCCTGAACCAAAGGTACCTTTCATCTTTCGCAGATCCTGTTCGTCCACAATAACCTTTTTTCTGCCTTCGCGTCTCGTCTCCCTGCCAGTCCCTCTACGTCAACTTTGGCGTTCCAATGCGTCTTTTAGTTCGGTTATTTTTCGACCTTTCTTCTTGCTCGGAGCCGACGCCACGTCCCACACAATATAAAATCGCAACCCCCCCCCCCGATTAGCATAACATGCACCCATGGGCGAGATGACTTCGTTCTGCTTTCTTAGGTATCGACCGCTGGTCGTATCCCATGGATCGCTTAACATTGCTACGCGCTCCCTACGCCTACCCAGAAACATAATGGCATCCTCGACCCATAGCCAAAGTTCTCACCGGATTTTTGCAAGTCGGGTTCTGTCATAGGTCGAATTGCCCGCCTATTTCTGATCGTTTCGAATCTGCAAAGCAACTCCGAAGCAGCCTTATAAACCCCCCGCCATGACACCGACTGGATCAGGATACCTTCCCTCTTTGTAGCGTGAACAGGCCCCCCCGCCCGTTCTTTGTGCATGCATGGCATGAAGCTTTCTAAACTTTTTTTCCTCTCCCCCCTTTCCCGGTAAAATACCAACGCTTATTGTTTTTTTTTTTTTTCCCCCACTGGTTTCCCCCCCCCCCCACCAGGGCGCCACGAATGTGACCCTCCCTTGCCCGTCCAACAATCGTTAGACCTTCCATTGGGCTTCGATTTTTAATTCGCGGATCTCGCACTGAGAGAATTGCTGCCGCCAATCCACCGAAGAAACATTCCCCCGTCTACGTCCTTTGATTCCCAGTAGCGGACATCTGAGCTATCTACCGCCTGCTCATGCTTCTTCATCTCCTATAGCCGAGACACAACATTTTCTCCGGTAAAGCGCAATAAGCGAGAACGGCACCCCTTTGCCTGTTGTTGAATGAGGATTGAAATTTTACATTATGATCGTTGACCTTATCCTGACTGTCCCACTCCGATCAAATAACAATTTAATTACGTATTACTTCATTTAGGTATGAACTTTTGCCCCTAATCTTAACTTTCCCTTGGATCTGAAGCAGCCACTGCCTTCCCCCATTCCCTCTTTTCCCCCAGTAGAATAGCAACCCGATAACCTACATTGGATCATATAGGCCATTGAAGTGACAATAATCTCCCCTTTTTAACACCAGTGCACTTACCTCGCTCCCCTTCTTTTGTAGAGAATTCTGTCATGAGAGGCAAGGCCGATACCGCATCTCCTATTCCTTCTAGTGCGACAGGCACAAATCTTCGGCGGCACATCAACGCAGATCGTCGATTCGCCGATCCACCTTCCCCAATCTTTCCCCCCCTCCGTGATAAACGCCTTTTCATTGGTCCGTTTGTTCATCTTCCGACGATCGCACACGCCGCCAGTATGAGGAGCAATTAGTGCGGCAGCTCACTCCACCTACATCCTTCCCTTCCGCTTGAAACCCTGCTCGTATGCAGATCTCCTTGATAAGCATCATTCTGACCTTCTCCTGATCCAGGCATGGCTCCCACGCTTTTTTGAGCGCCCACTTTTCCCCTTTTTTCCAAAAGCTATCCAGCTGCTTGCCCCGATTATCTGGTCGTCTCTTGCGGACAAGATCGTTTGAAGGTCTGCAGTTCAACAACCCAGTTTTTGGTCGTTCGTTCTAATAGGATCTTTCGATGTCGTTCAGTTTTTGTCTGATCTTATCCCCTCGAAAAAGAGATGCTTCCTCCTTCTCGCTCGTCGGAACATGCTCTTGTTATGGGCGTTAATTGCTTTAGGTTCGCCTTTCTTTTAGCCACAGGAGTTGGCCGCGATACCTCAAAGTTCATATGACTAGCAAAAGTTTTTTGTCTCTCCTACGTCTAGACCTTGTGTTAGTCGCACCGCTCATCGAGTCCTTTTTTTCCTCCCCTTTCGTAACGTTTAGCACTGGTTTTGTTTGATTACGTATGTCTGGTCGTTATCTGAGCATGACAAAGTAGGCCTGCTAGACGACTTTAATCCGAATTTTAGGTTCGGTCTCTTCATGATTCCCTTTCCTTGCTCCCTCAAGGCAGGGCTTCTTGAAGACCTGTTTTTCAACTTGCCTGCCTGGAAGTCAAGATGATTCGCAGTCTACGAAAGCAGCACTAGTCCTTCTTTTCGACCTGTTCTGCTCTTTTTTCTTCTTTTTTCCAGAAATTATCTGTGGCGGCATTCACAACGTAAATCCATTCAAGTGGACCAAATAGCGACGTCGCGATCGGCTTAGTGCCTTTCTCCTCTATATGTCTACCCCCTTCCTGGTAGCGCCCGACTGATAAACACCCCGCCGTTCCTGGCTGATAGCCTTTCTTCGAATGCTAGAGCCATGTGAATCCCTATCGCGTTGGTTGTGTCTGCAGTTTCCCTCCTTTTGTGGTATTTTCCTTATGTAGGGCGCCCAGATGAGATCCGGAACGTATCGCGCATCAAGGGACTTGAATATAAGTGGATAGCTTATAAAGTTTCAGTCCATCGATAGCGCCCCACTTGGAACCTTTCTTCCTTCCCCGCGAGTCTGACGCCGTTTATCTGCTGCTTCGCCGACGCTTAGGCCTTAATCTCCAAAGCTCTTGGATCCCTTATCGTTAATCTGGTTGCGAGTTTTTGGCTAGGGTTTACTCCTTTCTCCTCTTTTTATTTTCTCTCCCCCCCCTTTTTTTTTTCTACTCTAACGACACCAAATGCTTTCCCCCCCCCCCCGAAGAATGTTATCCATAGTAAGAATTGTCTAAGCGCGCGACAGATAAGCGAAAGATACGAGCGCATTCCCTTTTGACACTTCGCGCCATAGTTGCCCCAGCCTTGGCCTGCAGAGTGACCTGTAGTTTGAAAGTTTCCGTAGATAAAGCCCCCTCTATAGAGAAGGTGAGAAGACCGGCCGGAGCAACAATGACCTCTCCACAAAACCCACCCCCTCCCCACGCCAAGACAACCCCCCCGAGATTAAATCCATCCGAGTTCCCCCTTTGCTACCAACACAACCTTACCACCCACACCACCACCCCCCCCCCCCCACACACCACCCCACCACACCACCACCCCCCTCCCCCCCGCCCTTTCCGACATCTAACTAGATAAGACCAGCATAGCTATACTGTTGCGTTGTTATGCGTAGACGTTCCTCCCTCCTTATTCAACAGGCCTTTTCAACCCTTCCCCCCCAAAAATTTGATCGAGAGTTGTCCTTTTTCCGTCTTGCAATGGTCCTCGTTGTGAGCTTGCCGGTTAGGACGATTTCCGTCGCTGAGCCTGGACTGCCTCCTTTTCCCCACCTTTCCCCCCAATCTTCTCCTTGAATTTTTTAACCATCTGGTCCCTTTTTTCTCCTTTTCCCGCAAGGATGGGTAAGCTTAAGCAGATTGCATTGATCTGTCATCAACGCAGGCACCCCCAATCGCCCCCTCTTTACGCGTTGGTGTTTTCTCCCTTTGGCATTCCCCCCCTACCTTTCGTCATCGCCTAGAAAAAGACGAAATCGCTACGGACACAACGGTTTCCCTTTCGTATCGAGTACGTGCGCGACAGCCCCCTTCCTACGTCTCCTGTTCCCCCTTTTTGAGTTACATTGCTTGAGCGTAGCGCACTTACCCCTCCCCTATTTGGGAAACCTCCCGAAGAAAAATAAGACAGCACAAGTCTTTCCTCCGAGCGCGCGAAGGATGTCTCCCTTCCTTCCTGACTGCTCCGTTTTTCACTGTTATTTGACTCCATTCGCCATCTTTTCTCCCTGGCCCTTGCTACCCTGCTTACTTTCACTTGCATCCGCAAAACTCCTTGTCAAGTTTCATAGCTTTTTTTTATACCTTCGTTTTCATCCGTGTGTCCTTTTTTCCCAGGGAAACACGGTGGCGCGAAGTGAGACAACCCCCGGCGCGCCTCATCAATGTACTTTTCTCTCAGTTACCTTGTTCTTCCATTACCCCCTTTTTGTTAGTTCCCCCCTTTTCGGTATAGGATGTTTCCGGGATGACGGCGGCCGCTTATGACCGTCCTTTTCTTGAGAGTTTCCCGATCCTTTTCTTTGACACCTAACTCCCCCCCTGTGTTATCTTTCCTCTTTTTTTTTCCATCTTTGGCGGTGTCGAGAATTCGCGTTTTTTCATTTTTGAGCAGGAAGCTGCTTTTCCCTTCTTTTCACATGTTCCGATTGCCCGTCTTACTGCGTTTTTCCTCTCCTTCGCCATTCTGACCACTCGCATGAAGGGCTTTGCCAAAAATAGTTTTATTTTTCTCGGGTACCCTTTTTTCGTTTAGCTTCTTTTCCCATCCGATGACCGCGTGCTGCTTTCGCCCATTTGCAGCACTGACGGGTCCCCAACTTTTTCCCCCCTCCCAAGGTCAAATAAACTCTTCTTCTCTTCGTTCTTTTCTTTCTCTCTTTTCCTGTCCTTAATTTTGCGATCATCACCCGTTCAACGACACGCGCCAAGTGCCGGTCTCTCCTTCGACCTTTGGTAGTTTTCTTTTCCATGTTTTTCTTCCCTTTCGGTCGGTTTTATAATGCGCTGTTCGCTCTTCCTCCCTGGGCCCACTGGACCTTCCCCTTACCCGTCGTTGTTGCTTCCTCCCTTTTTCCTTTTTCCGGTCCAGTTCCAGGAAACCCGCCTCTTCCCTTCTTGATTCCCCCCTCCCTTTTCCTTGGGCCCACTTTGCGCCCCTCGGACCCGACCTCCCCTCAGCGCCTTTTTTTTGTCAGCCCCCAAGGGAGAAACATCCTTGGGATTTTGTGCCCTGCCTTTGGCTCTACTTTTTTATCAATTTTTTTCACCCGCACCCCTAACCTCTTTCCCGTCGCTGTTCTTTGTTTTTAATTCACATGTAGGGTATCTTCTCTTATTGCCATGTCAGTTTTTTTTCCCATTGCGATCGCAGGGCAGGATAAAGCTCCTCTCTCTCCCTCATTTGAGACTGACACCCCCACTTCTTCACATCATTGACTTGGCGTTTTGCCCCCTTCTCCTGAAGTTACCTTCTCTTTTCCCCAGCTTCCTTCCTCATGTTCCTTATCCTTTCCCACCAACCCCCCGTTCTCTATCCCGTCACCCCCTCTTTGCGGACATTCCGCACTCTCCTCCACCTTGTCCTTCTCCCCCCTGATTTTTCTCTTCCTTCCTTCAGCGCCTTTTGCTACCTCTCAGATTCTTTTTTTTTCTATATCCCTTCTCCACCCCCCAGCCTCCGCCTCCGGAATTTGCCCTTCCCTGTTCCCTTTCTTTCTCGACCCAGACCCCCCTCCAACACCTTTGTCTTCTTCAACCTGCCCCGCTTGAGAGAAATTATCAGGACGTTAGTTGCCCCTTCCTTTTTCAAATGAATGACTTGAAAGCTCTGGATTGTTTATAATCCCCTTCAGCTCCACAATACAAGCTGCAAGCGTTCTTTTTTTACTTTTTTTTTCGCGCCCTTAATCGCAAGGATGGATCTCTTTCACACGAAGACGTCAAAAAGACCCCTTCTCTGACACTTTCCCCGACAGACCCAGTCTCCTGTCCTAGCTTCTGGTCAAAAAACCCATCGCTTCGGAGTCTAGGCCCTACCGTCTAAGTTCGCTGGTTTAGAGCCCCCCCTAAAATTCAGACCATTCTTCTCTTTTTCTATTCGATTGGCGTCTTTGGTTCTCGTTTTCGCAGTCGTGTTTGAAAATGGAGGACGCTACACCTGACGACGCCCGTTCCCGTTGCAGTTTAATCTTTGCCTATGGATCCTGCTTTGTTCGTTTGCGGACATTATTCAAACCCATCCCTCCGTCCATTCGGGACTCTCTTTCTCTCTTCGTGTGGTGAGAGATTCACGTGTCGCCGTGGTTGTCACTTTCGGACTATACAGCGGATCCTCCGGCAACAGAGCAAGAACTGCCTCCAATAAGGGGGTAGGCAGGGTGTTGCTTCCTCAACATTCCACATCCCTCTGGCTCCATCACACCACTCCTCATCGGGACAATATCGACTGACACTTTTTACATGTAGTACGAATTTTCATGGTGGTTTTCCTGAAGACCAGTGCGCCTTCTTGATCCCCCGATTGCCTGAGACGCGCAGTAAGAAGCGAGTGACACAGAGCTTTAAGGGTGCGGTCTGGCTTGGAGATCAGACTCGTTCCTGCTGGTTTTTTGACGTAGATCCAGCTGGCGAGACTGAGGAGCTACCCCCAACTTGCCCGGCGGCATTTTTAGATTCGCTCTTTGAGGTTTTCGCCGTATTATCACCATTCCTGGTTCTTTGTGCCTGGTGGCTTTACTTCCTGCCATCCTGGAGGTCGTAGGACGGTCATCTCAAGTGCGGAATAAGGTGCCGAATACACCCCGGGTTTTGTATCATTGTACGACAGGTACCTCGGGTTTTTCCCTCCCCCTTTGTTGGAAAGCCTATTAGTTTCTCGTTTGTTGGTTACTTCCTATTACTCTTCTCCTTGAGCCTTATAAAACTTCTACAGTTCTGTAGTAACTCCCCG
>Ga0179591_1344449_pt1 | contig 10290 bp, 6 predicted proteins | sample CZOMad2_1_08_16f_FD_182891 | JGI IMG/M metagenome (GOLD analysis project Ga0179591, IMG submission 182891) | Vadose zone soil fungal communities from Angelo Coast Range Reserve, California, USA - CZOMad2_1_08_16fungal (PacBio error correction) | ecosystem: Environmental > Terrestrial > Soil >... | reverse complement strand
CCTATATTATGTCTCGCATAAACGAAACTACTCTTTTTTAGACTTGTTTCTACCCTTAAGTTCGCGCTCGCTGCTGGCCTTTTATATTTAGAGGCCCTAGCGCGGCCTCTTCTCAAATCTTTCTATAATGATTTTTTAGGCTTTGGGGAAGTCCCGGACGATCCTCCCCCCGGTTAGCTTCGGTTTGAAACTAGTTCGCCAGTCGTCCCTCTTTTTCTCGAAGTCCCGGAACTATTTCGGCGACTTGTTTTCTCTCGAGCGTGGCTCCTTGCATCCTCTCTCTCTCTGTGAGCAAAAGATTAGACGGTTTCGGAAGAACTTTTGACACGTGCCCAGTGATCAGATATGCTTTTTTGACCAGTTTTTTTTTCTGTAGACGTTCAATTTCCCCTTCCTTTTATATTCCCGTTTTAGAGATCTTTCGTTGATGTCCCCTACCTATTCCCTCCCAGTTCGAGTTTTTTTGATCCTGTGTTCCTCGCACTTTCTTTCTCAGTTCCATTGAATATGCCTGGTCCGGCGAGCCCCCGGCTCGCAACCTTATCTTTTCTTTTGCTTTTCTTGGAACCCCACCCCCCCCCACTCCTGTTCCCTGACGACCCGAGCACACCCCTTGCCTACCGTTTATACCACCTTTGACCGATATAGATGAATTTTTTTTCCAGATTCGTTTTCTTCCTCCGTCAGGTTATGATTCTGTCTTTGGTAATGTTCCCCCTATGGGTTGAGGAATTTTCTTTTGCTCTCCTCCAGCCACTTCAAGCAGCGACTATTCTTCCCCCCTCCTCTGATTCTTCCGTCACGCGCCCTTTCTCTTTCGAGGGGTAGTTGCCGCCTTTAATGGTTTTCCTGCAACCCCTTGAACTTTCCCATATAGCAGAATCGCGGTGTTTCTTCCACTATTTCAACGGCGGACCCCTTTGCATCGTCGGAATCTTGCCGGAGTTGTCTGCACTCTCCGACTCTTTCTGCTGTCCTCCTTTTTACGGCATTGCCTGAACTCCCCCTTTTCTGGCTTGCCTTGAAGCCCCCTTCTTCCTGTTCAAACGCAGGTTTCTTCTGGATTCTCTCTTAAGATGATGGGATTTCGAGACAAGCGCGCTAGATCCCTGAGTTACGAGTTGCGCTGCACCACCTATCCTCTTTGACTCGAGGTTGTTTTATCTTTTACCCCTTCCGCACTCTTCCCTGGAGTGGCCTACGCCCGCATTTGATTAATAGGACCGTCTGCTTCCCTTTTTTTTTAGAGTTTTGTGGTTCCGCCTAACCCATTATCCTTGTTAGAGATAAGTGTCTTTTTTCTTCCCCGGTTTAGAATAAGTAGGACGTCTTTTCCTTGCTCTCTTTGAGAGTAACAAGGTAAGGCATCCCCTCTTGACGCGTTCGCCCCGGGGGCGGGTGCTGACCCCGTCCCTACAAGATCGAGAGCATCTGTCCCTTTTTTCCCCCTCACTGTACTCTCTCCCTTTTGTTTCGACGAGGTCGCTTCCCCGAAAGATCTCTTTGTTTGCCGCGGCGGGGCAAACTGTTTATTTTTCTGTCTCTCCCCTCGGCCGGGATCGTTCCCTCGCGGGCGCTGCCACGATCCGGCTCCTTGGTAAGATGTCGACAATAGGCTGGGCGCTCCCTTTTCTCCTTGGAACTTAGTCGATTTTTCTTTTGGTTCCCCTTTATCTTCCCGTCGGCAATGGTTGCCCCGTTTCTTTATCGAATACGCCCTTCCTTCACGGGCGCGCACCTTCCCTTCTATTGCAAGACTCTTCGTTCCCTGCTCCGTGTTCGCGCAAGCCCCCCACCCTTGCTTTCGCGCACCATGGGATCCCTTTTTTTTCCACACTTGATTTGATCGTAATATGACGTTTTGACCCCCCTGCCAGAGCCTCCCTCTGTAAGTAGCACCTCTCCTTCCGCCTTTCCTAAAGATTGGGTCTCCTTCCGCCTGTGCTTTTTCCTCTGAGACTTTCCCTCCGAGTTCTCCCCACATCTTTTAGTCGGGCGAGCCCTCTCGGGCGCCCCTCGGATTTCCCCCTGAGATACGCTTTTGACGAGCCGGAGGCCAAGTTTCCACTACCCGTTCATGAGAACAGGCATCGGTGCGCTCTCTTAGAGACCTATCTGTCGCTTCCTTCTGATCTTAGCTCGAAGATTCGCTCTTGATTTTCTAAAAGAGGCCCCCCTGTTAGTCATTACCAGTGCCGGCATTCAAAAATGACTTTTTCCCCCACCCCTTGCGTTTCAGGAAGCGGTCCAGCTTCCTTCTTAAGCTCTTAGTTCTTGTATCTCTTTGTTGGAATCAGACTTCGTTTTCTGCCCACCCGGTGGGTCTCGGGCCTTCCCGCGCCGTGATTCCCCCCAAGGCGAGGGCCCCCCCCCCGCTCTCCGCGCTGACGCTTCGATTTCTTCCTTTCTCCCCTAAGCTCCTCTTCTCCCGTTAAAAGCCCTTGCCCGCGCGAAAGCTTCCCCGAAGAGATCGTCTTAGTTTTCAGTCTTGTTACCGGAACACGCCCTTAGGGCTTCGTCTCCTGAGATTCCTTGCCGGTGTCACTTTTGTCCCCCCTACGACCCTTTTGGTGTAAGGATATTTGGCCGGAAAGAGAACATTCCCCGCCTGTCTGTTGACTGGGCGCGACGACAGCTTTTTTTATTTTTTTGTTTTCGTAACCCCCGTTGACACTCGCTTATAGTCCCTCTTTTCTGTTTCAGTTATGGAGATCTTTTGCGTTCTTCCCTTTTGGGGAAGCTGCGTCGTCCGATTGTTTGATCATAACACGCCTCGGTCAGATCGCATTGCTCCTCCTCGGTTGTACTTCTTAGAGAAGACACCCTGGTGTAGAGGTCTCTTTTTTGCCTTTTTCAGTCCCAGTCCTACAGCGGAAATTATCTGTCAGCTGATACCCGCTGAACCTAGTCAGCTTTGCGGTGTCCCTCTCTCTGACAGTCCCCGGTTGATCTTTTTCGAGGCACTCTGGACAGATAGTTCGTTAGTCCTTTTTATTGCATAATCGTATTAGATGAAGGAGGGCAATCTCATCTTTTCGCCCGATAGTCCTCCCCCGGCGATATTGCTGCTCCCAGACCCCTCTTGAGGAGCGTATTTACAAAAGAGTAGATCGTTCCGCCGTTTTTTCCCCCCTCTCGGGGGATCGGTATCCCTCCTCATACCGTACTTCCGCGCGATTGACTCGCCTATCTTTTTTATGGGGCCTTTTGTTGAGGCTTCGATTCAGGATTAACCGCTCCGAGGATTGGGTGACTCCCACTTAAAAAACCTTTCCTCGCCTTTTAGTTATAGACTTCACTCCAGAAGAGGCATCCGAGCGTAAGCGTTTGACTCCCGATAGAGTTATTTTTCGAGGTCCCGCCCAGTCCTCCTTCCCCTCTCTACGGTGCGCCTTATAGAGGTTTTTTCCTTCCTCACTCTTCTTTCTCTTTGAGAGGTTCTCACCGAGACACTCCTCCTACTTTTGCTTAGGTCGTTTGCTCGCCTTTTGCGTCCACGTTTGCCTCTTTCTTCTTCAATTTTGAAGTTAAGTCGCTCCAGTAGAGGTTTAACTTCGAATGCTAGACGTTTCAAGCGTCCCCTTATACGTTGAAGCTCGCTCCTCCATCCGTTTGCTTTGCGACTCGTCTAAGCTCGTCGCAGCCAGCTTGTCTCTCCCGTCGACCACGTTTCATACTTTCCTTTTCTGTTTTCAAAGCGTAGACTCTTCCCCCTGATTTCTTCGTTACGTGACCCCCTGTCCGGGCGCTCCGGTCCTTCGATTCCCTCCTCCAATTAAAGCCTTTTGAAGTATAGCCTAGAGTTTCATTCCTTAGACCGATAAATGCGTCCCTCCTCTGTCCCTTTTCTTGAAGATGCAGTCAAAGCGTTCCCCCTTTTCATTTCGAGTCCCTCGACTAGTTCAGTAATATAAAAAACTTCCGCCCCCCCTCTTTAAGTTCTTTTCGTCCCGCGAATACGTGCTCTTCGTGATCTTCCCTTCCTTTAGCTTGGCCGTGGATATTATCGCTCAGCTCTAGCGAATAATTATCTCCTGTGGTGTGGCTTTTTGTGTTGTCGTGTCCGCAGGCGTTGCCTTTTTTGACCCCTCCCTCTGTTTCGGCTTTCTAGACTCCTTCTTAATTCTCAAGGGTCCTTTACGCTAAAGGCTGGCTCGAAGGAATCTTCCGTCCCGCGGCTTCTCGACTCCTGCCCCCCTTTGAGTAGGTGAAAGTTGACTTAACCCCCTTCTAGCCCTCTGACAGACCCCACCTTCGATGGCGTCTGACTCTTCAGTTCAGCCTTTTGTACTTCCGGGCGATCTGTTCTACCCCCCCCTTTATCTCCACGACCTGGATATGGATCCGCGGTTTCCTTTTTTCCCGCTCTCTGGACGCCTTCACTTTGTTGTTTCCCCGAGAGCGGTCTCCTTTTTGATTTTCCCTTTGCCGGGGCCTTGACCTCTTCCAAGTTAGGTTATAGCCTTCCAACGCTCCCCGGAGCTCTTATTTTGGAGTATCGCTTTCCCGATGCGATCGTGTCTTCTGCTTGTTTGCATTTGTCACCATGCCTTTTTTCTTTGTCTCATGGATCGCCTCGCCTCTTGGAATCCTAGTTCTACGATGAAGTGGTGTTCCCAATCGCTTTCGTCGAATGCTAAGCGCCATCAGCGTCAGCTTTTTCTTCTCCTTTCCCTTCTGTTGTTTTTTCGAGCTTATCCTGACCGTTGATCGCCCTCGAGTCTTTTCTTCGTTCCCCCTGGCCAACGACGACTTCCCTTTCTGCGTTTCCTTCATTTTCAGGACGGCTTTTAGCAAGCCTTCTTACGATCTCTCTCCGCAATTTAGAATAGACTTTCCCACCGGCGTCACGTCTTTCACGTGACGAGCTTCTATGTTACCACCGCACGATTCTGAGTCTCTTTTTCCCTCATGGATTTTGTATCTCCTCCCGGACCGATCACGAGCAACCGCGTGCTTCTTGGCGCTACACTGTCGGCAATGCGCGAGTTTTTTTCTCTTATCCTTCTTACGCCGACGAAGCTGCCCACGCCTTTCCCTTTCCTTCTTTACGCTCGCTCTTTAACCTTCTCTCTCGACCTCGAAGGGGTGTTTCTCTTTTCTGCATCTCTTCACATCCACTGAGAGAAGCCTGTTTTTCCTTCACCGTTAAGTGTCGTCCAGGCGCTCTCCCGCCGCCGCGGTTTCTAGTCACTCTTTCTGCTTCGGGCTAGTACACCGGAATTACGACGTCGCCCCCTTCTCTCGTGTTGTTTGTGGAGCCCCCTTCTTCCCTCCCTATCTTTTTGTTCCTATTATCGCGTTCTTTAACGACATCTAGCCTCCCTTAGAGGATCACGGCGTGCTTTCAGGTCTCTGACTTTCTTTGGGCCCTTTGCTGGCCCCTTAAGTGCTTATTTCCCTCCCTTCGAGTGCGTTTTGCTAGCGGGCGTCTCGGATTTCCACCTTCTTTGCATCTTCGCACTTAGGGCACGCTCTCTGCTTCGCTATCTCACCTGGGTCTTTTCGGCTCGTACTTTGTGACCCTCTGTTTTTTTTTCCTTCTTTAGTTCGAACGCTCTTCTACATCCCGGAAAGGAGGAATACAATCGTTACCTTTTAATCTGCGCCGCGCGCTCGCTCGTATTCCCCTTGCCCCCCAAGGGCTCCTCCCCCCAAGTATTTGATCATTATTCAGGCGGTCTGGATCCCCAACTTCCGCTGAGGATTTTTTCCCGCGCGAAGGTGAGTCTGTCCTCCCTGCTCTCGCCTGCCTCGGACGATGTGGGGCGCCTCGTGATGGTCTCCTTTTTTCTTCCTTTTTTCTGCTCTGATGCAAGCCTTTTGCGAAACAAGATTCGCGTATTCGATCTCTCCCCTCTTTTTTCTTCACCCTCTTCCACATGCGATCCCCCCTTGGCGCGTGCTGAAGAGCCTTCATTTTCACTCCCTCATGAGATGCTTTTTCCCTCTTCTTTTCCTGAATCTCCTTGAGCGCGCGACCTGGTAAGTGCGACTGCGAGTCACTTTCTTTTGATCTACGTAGCGTTGATGATTTATACCACGTCTTCCAACGCCGAGACAGTCCACCACACCTAAGCATTTTCCCCCATCTCCGCGTCCTTGGTTTCCCGATCGTGATGTAGGCGACGGGAGCCCTATTCTCGGTTTTGCGGCTCCTTCCAGCTTTATATTCATTCTGACGTTTCCTCCCCGGTCCTTTTTGAAGGATAAGCCCCCACTCAGTCATTCACAGCTGCCACCGATTGCGCGCTGCCTCAATTTGTAGAGCGGCCGGGACCCCTTTCCTGAATCCCTTTTTTTCCTATGGCTCTCGAAGATGATTCCCCCTTCCCCCCCCCCGGCTGAGGAGCGTTCTCGGAACAACCGCCCTGTCTTCCGTGAATCTTCGACGTATTGCCTTTTTGTTTTTTCCTTCCGAATAATCATGACACCATTCCTGCGGCTTCTCTATCTCGGCCGGCTTCTACCAACGGAGTTGCCTTTCGCTCTTTTTTTGTCCCCCCCGGGTTTTTTTTGGCTATGTCCCCGGAAGGTCTACCTTACCCCGCGCCGGCCGAGACGAGGCCCCTTTTCATCGCGGATGCGAGTTGACGCGGTAGGCCTCTCTGGGTTGTTTTTTTGATTCGTCAACGTAACTACTCCTCGAGGAACCTCTGAGCCGCATTTTGCCTCGAACGGTGTAGTTTTTTCTCAGCCCCCTCCACGTTCTTATTTTTCCTTCTTTTGAGCTCCCGCACAATAAAGGGACCTCGACGCTAGCTCCCCCTCGCTTCGTTGTACCTTTGGCTCTCGAGCCGCTGGCCTGGTTGAGCCGCGATGCCTGCCTTTGGAAGTCGTTCTTTTGCGGTTCTGCTCTTCTTTCATACATTTTTCTTTTTTTTTCCCTTACCAACTAGAGTAGTAGTTTGGCCTCTGTTACTCCCCTTCGATCTGCCTCGGCGATGCCGTCCGGTGTTATTTCGGACACCGAGCGTCTTAATTCTTTGTTCATCTCTTTTTTTAGTCAGTGGGAGAGGTCGGATCCAGAGACGAGCGTCTTACGAGAGAAGTCCGTTGTTCCTCTTCGGGCATTGCCCGCGCGCGTCCTGGAGGCTTCCTTCAAGGCCACCCTCTTCCCGGTTACAAGACAGGTCAGATCGGATTTCGATAGCAGATCGGCTTAGATCTCAGTCCCGAGTTCCTTTCTCCTTTGTCCTTGACTCTACCTATAAAAACCTGTAGCTTCGTGTGCTCGTATTTTACTCGTAGATCAAGTAGAGAGATACCGTTCCTCTTCTGGTGCAAAACCTTTTCTTTCTGGTTTACACCTGACCCTATAATACGTTCGGTTTCGGTCGCTGTGGCTAGCGCCCCACTCGAAACTATAGGCCGGACTCTCTTGACTGCCGACCTCTTAGTACTTCTTCCCTTAGCCTTTATGCAGAAGGCTTCCTTTCAAGCTTGTCTCCTTCAATCTACCTTACCGTGGTGCCGAGAGGAAGAGATGCTGTGGGGGCTTGAGGCGCTCGTCGCTCGCGCTTTGTTTACCTCAGCTCTTTGTGAGAGCAGCCACTGCGAATGTTCACGCCTTTCCGCGAAACGCCCTGATCGGCATGCGTCCGTATGACCAGCAGGCTTCTCTCTTTCGGCGAGTCCGCAATAGCGTTTCTATCTTCTCCCCTTTAGTAGTTCGATCAAGCTCTATCCAGGAGCGCGATGCGGTCCCCTAGCGGGGACAACTCACTGATGCTCTTTTCGTTGGGGGCGCCGAACGAAGAGCTTGACACCTCCTCATGTTGAGATGTAGAGTCTCAGCGCTTCTTCCCCACGTTAAACGACGCCGTCTCATCGTTCTTTGTTTCGCTCGCGCATAAGGTCCCCCCCCTTTTTTCTTTAGAACCTTTCGTGTGATCTGTTTAGTAGTTCGCTTTCAACGCTAGCAATATTTTTTTTTTTCCAGAAGTAAGGAAGATCCGGCGTCCTGCGACGTAACCCTACGTATCGCCTTTGAGGATCTCCAATTCTTCGACTCCCGGTCACTACTGCTTTTTTCTTCCCCTTGTTGTTTGACGCCGTCGGACAATCCGAGCAACGATCTCCCGCGCGGTCTCTCCGCTCGCGAACGGTTGCCGATTTGAATTCAATGGACACTTTCTTTCTGGCTTACTTCGTACCTGTCAGAATGGTCTACAATCTCTCCTTTCCGTTTAGGATTCCCGGCCACCTGACCGGTAATTCGCTTTCGATCTGCTGCGGTCGGACGCGCTCTCTTCCATTTTCTTCCCCCGAATCTGGCAGCGGCGGCGCAACGAGGAGCTCGGCTTCTTGAGCTCGAAGCTGGCCGAGCACACTACGCTAACAAGCGACTCGTAAACTTGTCCGCGCTCCCTTTCCCTTTATTTCCTATATCTTCGACGCCAAAGGTCTGCTCTGTTTTGACGGGTATGTCCCAAATGCGTGAGATGTTATTCCTATCTTTCTGCCTCTCGGCCATGCCCTGGGACGCCCCTTTTGCACAGATCTGTCGAGATGATGCCGCACTCAAAGGCCGCCCTTTACGTCCCTCCGCGAGGGAGCTGAAGATCTCGTTCCGGACGCTTTCTCACTGATTTGCATATCTTCTCGCGCGGTGGAGTACATATCTGGACGACTTCTCTTTTGCCCTCTTTCCTGGGAGAGAAATCCCCCTTTTCGAACCTTTTTGACGTCCCCGCTGCTGGATCTCCGAAAGGGTTTTGCATCCTCCGCGCCCTCTGCTTCGAAGCACCGTTCTATATGTTCCACCGCCGGCGCCATCTGGACTCGCGTTTTCTTTTGGGACTAAGCGCGGCAAGCTGCATACCACCTCTTGCCTTTCGGCGCCGACCGACCGTTCTTATGCACAGGTGCCTCGGCGATTCGTTAATAAGAATGAGCCCTCTCCCCGTTTGAGAGGCATAACGCCTGAGGTCCCCCCCCCCCCTTTATCGCAGATCCTTCAAAGGCCTAGGCTCTTTGCGCTTTTTCGTAGTTCTCTTGCGAGCTCCAAATTTGCAACCTAGCGTTTCTGCCTTCTGCCCTTCCCCGGAGTCCTTCATCTTCGCCAGCAGCTGGTTTCGGACCACAGTCTCTTTTTAGAGGGATCTACACGGCAACCGGCATCTTTTCTTTCGACCTCTTCTAGCATTGTCCCATGGAGCCGCTACTGCCACGATATCTTCAGAGACCAGAGAGGATCGGCTTTCCATCTTCTTCCCCGGCCCGCTGTTGAGCTAGCTCCTCGGTTGGGCCTGACTGGAAATGCTTTCCGCTCTCCCCGGCGCCGGGCGGGCCTATCCTTTTTCTGTGAAGATATTCCCATCTTCCTGATACTTTCCTATCTAAAGATATTTCTTTTTCCCTCCGTGCGATGGTGTGGACCACCTTTCTGCCTCTGTCTCGCTTGCCCGGTATTCCGATCTATAAAGACTGAAAGGCCGTCTTCCCCGAGCCGCGCGGCACGACCGCACGCTTCTCCTTTGCGAAGCCTCCTCCCCTTCCTTCCCTTGACTCGCCAAATGCCCTTTTATGGAAGATGACGGTCGTTTGCCGAAAAATTGTCCGGATAGTACACCGCCCTCTTCTTATTCTTTCACTTTGAGTTCGCCTCGCTCGTATATAGAAAGGACTTACCTCAGGTGGGGAGCACTCGTGCTGTACCTATATCTTCTTAATCAATCCGGTTGTTCTTGCAGACTAGGTCTCCCCCATCTATCTAGTACGTCCCTCTCTCTGAGAAGAGCTGCTCCCATGTTTTCTATAGCAGGCGAGTTGCTGACGCTCCTTTTTGTCCCTTTCGCCTCCCGCATCTTTAACGACGCATGGTGCGGCGAGCCCTTCAGCGCGAGCGCTGCCTTTTGGTTTGCCGATGTCCGCCGACTTTCTTTAGATGGATCCTAGGCTTTTCGATACCGGACCAGTGCACAGCAACCGCCGCGATGACATACCATTTGTTTCCAACCCTTTCTCTCCTTCGGAAGCGTTCTTCTCCCGAGCTGCGAATTTTTCCTCATCCTCTGTCGCTGAATATTACCTAGGCGCTATTTTCAATCCTTCCTCTTTTTCATACCAGGCCGTCTCCTCACTATCAGAAACTTGATGACAGTCTGATCTTTCCCAAAACAGATGTCTTATCACCCTTTGCAGGAGCAGAGGAAACTCGAAGAGCTCTCGTCGGTGTCTTTGCTCCCCTCTGACCTATCGAAGACGTTTTCGAGTAGATTCCTTATCTGCACGCACTTGAGGAAATCTTCACTTTCTCTCCGGAGCCTCGGAATTGAACGGTGTGAA
>Ga0179591_1336996_pt1 | contig 10290 bp, 16 predicted proteins | sample CZOMad2_1_08_16f_FD_182891 | JGI IMG/M metagenome (GOLD analysis project Ga0179591, IMG submission 182891) | Vadose zone soil fungal communities from Angelo Coast Range Reserve, California, USA - CZOMad2_1_08_16fungal (PacBio error correction) | ecosystem: Environmental > Terrestrial > Soil >... | reverse complement strand
GTTCGGACGCCTGATCGCCACCGTCACCGGCTCGGCGCTTCGAACGCCGGAACCTGCAGTGCCACCGGGAGGAGGAACGGTTCGGTCATGGATCTGTAGGAGAGGGAAGGACGAGGGCGCAGCGACGAGAACGACCGCACCGGCACCTACCGATCTGAGCGCGACGGGAACGGGAACCTGGGCACAAGGGAGGTGGTCGGCTCGTGGAGCGCCAGCGCGGGAATTGCGACCCGCCCGAAACTGCCTCACGGTCCCATGGATCGAAGCGCTCGTCAAGGCGATGAACTCCTGGCTGCCGATCGGCCGGCCCTCTCGGCCCGGCGCTAGTAATTGCCGTCGTTGACCGAGGTCCCAGCCGTGCGGTCGGCAGCTCCGCATCGAGGATTGCACAAGACGCGCCCGCGCATCCGCCGTCGGGAAGGGCAGACCACCTCCAATCGCCGCGCAGATTCCGCGGGACGCCAATCCGAGGACCCGATGTAGTAGCGGTGCTCGCCCCAGCTGGCGAAGGGGTATATCGGGCCATGTCGAGAAACCGACCCAGGATGTGACGAACCATGACGGTGGATGACCAGGCAACCCGGGCCGCAGAGTGCACAAGCCTCGTACCAACAGATCCACCTCGACTCCCGCCTCGACGCGCGGTTTACAGAGCCTGACACCTCGGCGGTCGGCGAGACCGTGATCTTGGCGCGAATCCTCGCCTCACGGCCGGCGCGCGCATGACCGATCTCGTTTTCGATGGCGGCGAGCAGCCAGGGCAGCAGGCGGGCCCGGTGCGACGACGATTAGCCAGGTACTCACCAAACGGCGGCTGACTCGAACGGTGAGCTCGTTGAAGAGGTCCGTTAACATCCGAGCCGAAGATCGGGATCGGCAGAGAACAAGCCGAGGTCGGTGTCTGCAGGGCGGTGGCCGCGTTGTAGTTCCCGCCTGCCGATGTGTACGTAGCGCCGCAACCCATCTCCCTCGGCGAGGACCTGACCCACCTTCGCGTGATTCTTGAGGCCGAACAGCCGCCAAAACTACCGTCGCGCACGCATCTCGAAGGGTAACCACTGCACCCAGGCACTGTTCCGCGCTTCATCGAAGCGCGCCCAGCTCCACGAGAGAATAACTTCCTTCCCCGCTGTGCGCGCTCGCAGCAACGCAGCCACGATGGGAGGCGGTCGCCGACACGGTAGAGCGTCAGCCGGATTCGAGGCCACCAGGGGGTTAATCCGCCGCCTCGTCGAAAGAACCGCACGGACGCTCGCCCTTTTTTTTGCGACATTCATTCGTACGGGTGGAGGACCAGGACATCGCCGTTCCCGAGCCGTTCCAAGACGCTGGAGTCCCGTGCGAAGGGATCCCGGCCAACGAGCGGAGGACCGGCCGGCCCGAAATCGGCGGTCGGTCAGCTCGCGCAAGGATCGGAGATCGAGCATCCCGTCCACTTCGTAGACGTCGCCGCCACGCCGATTCCTCGGCCCGTCTCGAAGCGGAGCTCCCATCGAATCCGGCTCGAACGTGCCGAGGCCTTTTCCGTTCGACCTCGAGGCGTACCACGGCGTTGGACGCGCGACTTCTTACCGCCTCCCCACCGCCTGTAAAAGATTCCTGCTCCCCCCCCATCCCCATGATCGTCCAGCGATTATCGGCGGCCCATGGTGAGGCGAAAGATGTGTACACCAGCGATCGTCCGATCGGATAGAGGCAAGTCGCGACCGTTCGCGCGGACCATTCCTCACCGAATCACGTTCGCCCCTCGCCGATTGGGAGGAAGAGGGGGTAGCGACGGTCGGGAAATCGCGCAAATAGGCGAAGTGGATCGGCCCCCTTCGTCGTGGCCATGGAGACAGCAAGGCAGAGCGTGCGATGCGGCAGAGCGGAAACCCCCCGGGAATACTGGATCATCGTGATCGCGCGGGGCTTGAGCAGCGGAAGATCTTATCGGCGGACCGTTCCAGGAGGGCGCCGGGACAAATCGTCCAGGCTCGTCCACCGGCGGATGCGACCCGATGCTTTACCAGCTCTCGAGACATTCGGGACACAGGGTACTGCCGCTCCAGGGAACGGGCCCAAGGCGCAGAGTTAACCGCCCCCAGACGACTCTCTGGGCTTCCCGCTCAAGCACGCCGACGATCACCATGAAGAACTCGTCGAGGTCGCGCTGAAGATGGCGAGGAACAAGAGGCGCCGAGCAACGGGGGTCCGCGATCACTTCGGCGAAGCGCCAGGACGCGAGAGTTGAATTCCACCAGGCTCAGATCAGGAATCGAGGAGGGGGTGTTCCTCAGGTTTCGCTCGCGGCGCCGCGTACCACGCCGATCGCGACGACGGCGTAGATGCGGACGACGGGCTCGGGGGCCACGCCGGACCGGAGCGCGAACGCGATCGCGGCGAGGTCTCGGCGTCATAGAGCACGGGCCCGCCGGGCGCCCCGCGATAAGTCCTCGAGGGAAGACCACAGCGAGTCCTCCGCCCCATACCGATCGATTCGGACCCGCCGCGCGACCCACACGGACAGGCAGATGCATCGTCCCGACGCCGGGAACCGTGCCGAGGAAAAGGCGAGATCACACACACTGCTCCCGAGAGTCTCGTGAGGAGATGGCGACAGGCACCCACCTAGACATAGCCAACGGGCAGCCGGAGACGGCCGCACGCGTCTCAGGAGAGCCACTCGACCACGGTCGAGTGCCAAGCAGCGCCGTGGTGCGGCGGACGCGAGGGAGCGCGAGAGAGCTTGCGCCGAGCTCGACGACAACGCTGAGCCGTCGCCAGATTGCTCCGAGATCGGACGGGCCCCCGACGTCGCGATGCTGGCGAGTGATCTTCTTCGATCCGATGGGGTCCCGCGAGAGGCCATGACCTTGAGCTCCTGGAATGGCACGGACGATCCCGCTGCGGCGCACCAAGACGGATCGTAGAGACGCCGACGTGTCCCCGCCAGGCCAGGGGGACAGCGATGGCGACCGAGCCCGCTCGACTTCCAATTCGGCCAGCCACCTGCAGGGCGCCGGCTCGGCTCCCCGCGCAGTCGGGCGCCGCCTCGCTAGCTCCGGAAAAGGCGGCGCCGGCCGTCGGCCTCCGGCGGTCGCAGACGACGATATGCGCCAGCGGAAGCGACGCGAGGCGGAGCGGTCATCGACTACCGACGCGACAACGGCACACGATCCCTGCCGCGACAGTGGAGCCGTCCGCAGGTCGACATAGAGGTCTCGGGGGAAGACCGGGTGACGGGCGATGAAGGCAACCGGAGGGGGAGACTCTTCTCGAGACTCCCGCAGAGTTCCGGGGTCGGCACGTCACACTTGAGCTCGCGTTCGCAGAACGCTCATAGTCCCCCGGCCGCCGCCCGTGTGTGGACCTCCTCCACGACTTGGGTCCATGCACCCAAGCTCAACGCCTAGCTGCTTTTTGACGATAGCTTCACTGACGGTGAGCGGCGGCATCCCTGAATATCTTTATCTGGCGGGGAGTAAGCGGTTTGACCTGTCAAAGAGCCCGCCACAGCAGGCGTGTGTTCAATCGGAATCATGAGGTTTGAGCGCCTGCACCAGGTGCCTAAGTGGGGACTGTCCACTGTGCCCCCAGGCTGAGTGAAATCATGTTTGGGCACTCGTCCCCATCGCTCTCCGCTGGGAAACCAGTTTCAAGATCAACTCGCCCTTGGCGCCTGAGTGATATATGCATGCCTCCATCCGCGTCCTGACACCGCTTCTGGAATGAACACAACCATGCATTCTTCAACGCCAAGGGACCTTGGGTTGGAGGACAACTCCGCGAAGTGCGGTCAGTTCCCGATATTTCTTCAACCTTCAAAGACGAGCACGAGATTTACGGGCAACTTTTTTCCCCGCTGTATTGAAGGCATTGCAGGGCGCCGAGGAAGCGTTTCATGGACCTTTTGGTTTACAGCCGCCGCGACCGACCGCAAGTCCCGCCCATCCTTCTTTTTCCACGATCAGCCCTTCGAGCGGCGGCCGAAGACCACTCGAAGGGTAAAACTGTTTTACGTCGTAAATAAAATAGTGCCTACGGTGGTTGGCCCGCGCCGGCATCCAGAGTGCCGAAGACCCCAGGCTGGCCCCGAGTGTGGCACAATTTCGTCCATTCGCGAATCCTGCATCGCGAGCGTAGTGGCCATAAGTCAGGGCCATGGGATAGTTGCGGGTTCTCGGCCGCGATAGAAGGCAAAGCGATCCAGTCTCGCAAACCGCTTCATTCTCGTCATGCATCTTCGGTATTGGCTCAGCCACGACTGGAGGTGGGATTGTCATGCAGGAAAGCAGCGACTGGGCAACGCGGCGAAGGCGGCACCCGCAAGTGCGCCGTGGAGAACCTCGACGATTGAAACGCGTGTTGTTCGACTCAGTCAATGCGTCCCCCTTGCCGAGAATAAAGAGGAGTATCCGGGTTGGCCTGACTCAATTCCAGGAAGAAAACTTTCTTCCCTTTTTCATCGGAGGCATCATACCAGTTGCTCTCCCAACAACCAGCAATTTTTCTAACGGAGGCAGCGAGATAATTCCAGTTTGTCGGCAACTCGGAACCCGTCAGGTGCAGACTCCTGCGGCTGTTGGACGGGTTGCGGAGGGTTCCGGTAAACTGGATGTTGCCGGGGGAAGAGAGCGAGACCTTACTGTCAGACAGGACGCGGGTGGAAAACCACAGGCGGGAGGGGGGCGTGCGAGTGCGGATTTCGCCATCGCCGACGGGTTATTTGCACGTGGGCGGAGCGAGGACGGCGCTGTTTAATTGGTGCTTGCGCCGCAAAGAGAGCGGGCGCTGTCCTGCGGATGAGGATACGGACGAGGAGCGGAACAAGCAGGAGTGCTGACGGAATCTCGGGGGCTGAAATGGCGGGCGTGGAGGATGAAGGGCCCTATTACCAGTCGCAGCGGACGGAGTTTTACGCGAAGAGGGGAAAAAGTGCTGGCGAGGCGGGAGCGCCTTTTTGTGTTATGCCCGCCGGAAAAATATGGGGGGGGGGACAACGCGGAAGAGGGAGGCGAGGGCACGAAGGTTGCGGCGAATCTGTGCGTTGACTTGCCGCGACGGGAAGCCTTCGACGCAGGAACGAAGCAGGCGTCGAAGGGCTTCCGTCGAGGCACAAGTGCAACGCACAATTCGCCGCACCTTCGTGCCCTCGCCCTCCCTCTTCCGCGTGGTCCCCTCCCACATATTTTCCGGGCGGGAAATAACACAAAATGCGATCCGCTCGCCAGCAGCTTTTTCCCCATCTGGGTTAAAAACTCAGGTCCGCTTGCGACTGGTAATAGGGCCTTCATCCCAATCCACGCCAGCATTCAGCCCATCGATGATTCCGGTCAGCAGTCCGGCTTGTTCCGCTTCCGCGTCCGTATCCTCCATCCGCAGGATATCGCCCCGCGCTCTTTGAGGCGCAAGCAGCCAATTAAGACAGCGCCGTCCGCGCTCGCCCAGTGCAAAATAACCCGTCGGGCGATGGCCGCAAACCGCAGCGCACGCCTCCCGCCTGTGTTTTCCCCGCGTCTGTCATGATCAGTAAGGTCTCGCTCTCTTCCCCGAAACATCCAGTTTACCGGAAACCCCTCGGGACCCGTCAAAAGGCCGCCAAGCGGCACCTGAGCGGGTTCCGAGTTGCCGACAAACTGGCGGAATTATCTCGCGCCCCGTTAGAAAAATTGCTGGTCGTTGGAGAGCCAACTGGTATGATGGCCTCGGATAAAAAGGGAGAAAGTTTCTTTCCTGGAATTGAGTTCAGGCCAACCCGGATACTCATCTGAGTTCTCGCAAGGGGGACGTCATTTGACTGAGTCGAACAATACCGCGTTCAATGTTCGAGGTTCGTCAACGGCGCACTTGCTGGTTGCCGCCTTCGCCGCGTTGCCAGTCGCTGCTTTCCCTGCAGGGAACCAATCCCGACCTCAAGTAGGTGCTGAGCACATACCGCAGATGCATGACGAGAAAATGACGCGGTTTGCAGAACTGGATTCGCTTGCATTCGAATCGCGGCGAGAAACCGAAAAACTATCCGCAGGGCCCTGACTATATGGCACAACTCGCTGCGAGGCAGGATTCGAGAATGTCCGAAAATTGTGCCAACATTCGGGCAAGCCGGGGTCTTCGGCACTCTGGATGCGGCGCGGCAACCAACCGTAGGCATCTTTTTATGTACGAAGTAAAACAGTTTGACCCTCGGAGTGGTCTTCGCCGCCGCTCGAAGGGCGGATCGTGGAAAAAGAAGATTGGGCGGTACTGCGTCGTCGCGGCGCTTGTAAAACCAGAAAGGCCTGAAAACGGCCTTCATCGGCGCCCTCCCTGCCTTCAAGACAGCGGGGGAAAAAGTTGCCCGCTACAGCTCGTTGTCTGTGAGGTGAAGAAGAGATCGGTCGACCCACCTTTCCGGAGGTGTTCCGCCAAACCAGGCACCCTTGCGTGAAGAATGCCATGGGTGTGTTCATGCCAGAAGGGTCAGGACGCGGGATGGCGGCATTCAGATATCACTAGGCCGCCAAGGGCGTAGTGAGCTTGAAATGGTTTCCAGCGGAGGAGCGATGGGACGAGGGCCCAAACATGATGTTCACTCCAGCCTGGAGGCCACAGGTGGACAGTACCACTTGGCACTGGTGCAGGCCGCTAAACCCGTCATCGATTCCGAGGACACACGCCTGCTGAGGGCGGGCTTCTTTGACAAAGGTCAAGCCGCTTACTCCCGCACAGGATAACAGATGAGTTAAGGATGCCGACGCTCACGCAGTGAAGCTATCGTCAAAATTTAGTGCAGCTAGGCGTTGCGCCTTGGGTGCATGACCCAAGATCGTGAGGAGGGTCCACAACGGGCGGCGGCCGGAGGACGATGAGCGTTCCTGCGGGAACACGCGAGCTAAAGTGGGACGTGCGACACCGGAAAAAACTCCTGCGGGAGGATCTCGGAGAAAGGGTCTCCCCCTCCGGTAGCCTTCATAGCCCGTACCCGCGTCCTTCAACCGGAGACCTACTATTTAGAGACTGCGGACGGCTCCAGTCGCGGCGAGGGATCGTGTCCCGTGGCGCGTCAGGAGCGGATGACCGCCGCCGCCTCAGCGTGGTTCCATGGCGCGGGATTATCGTGTCTCCGACACGCCGGGAGGCCGACGCAGGCGCCGACCTCTTTTGCCGGAGGAGCGAGCGAGGCGGCCGCCGACATGCGGAGGGAGGCCGGATACGGCCGCCTGCAGGTGCTCGCGAATTGGAAGTTCGAGGGTCGGTCGCCAGGGATTTCCCCCTGGCCCTGCGGGGACACACATTCGGCTTCGTCTCCGATGCACGTCTTGGTCGCCGCAGCGGGGATAGTCCGTGGCCCTTCAAGGAGCTCAATGGTCAGGCGCCTCCGCGCCGGTCACCAATCGCTCGAGAAGATCAGCGCCGCAATCGCGACGTCGGGGGCCACGTACGATCCTCGAGAGCACGCTGGCAACGTGCCTCAGCGTTGTCGTCGGAGCTCGAGCCGAAGCGCTCTCGCGCTCCATCGGTCCGGCCCGAACACGGCGCTGTGGCATCGACGGGTTTCGAGTGGGCTCTGGAGCGCGGGAGGCCCGTCTACCGGCTGCCCGTTGCGAGGCGCCAGGGGGAGGCTGCTGGTCGCCATCCTCAGCGAGACTAGGAGCAGTGTGGGTTGATCTCGCATCCCTCGGCACGGTTCCGGCGCAGGGGACGATGCATCTGCTGGACGTGTGGGTCGCGCGGCGGGTCCGAATCGAAGGGATGGGCGGAGGAGCTCGCGTGGCTTCCACTCGAGGAGCTGACTCGCGGGCGCCGGCGGGACCGGGGCTCGAGACGCCGAGACACTCGCCGCGATTACGACGTTCCGCGCTCAGGTCCGGCGGTGGCACCGAGCCCGTCGTCGCATCGACGCGCGTTTTTCGCGTCGGCGTGGGTAGCGGCGCCGTCGAGGAAGGACCTGAGGAACACCCCGCTCCCTCGAATCCGGATCTGAGCTGGTGGATTTTCAAACTCTCGCGTCCTGCAGTCCTCATCGCGAGGAGGGGATGCGGCGGACCCCCGCGCTTTTCTGTACGTTCGATATTGTAGTTGGTTTCCTTCGCCCTCTGTCATGCGAGGAACCTTTAGACGAGTTGTCATGGGATGTCGTTTCGGAGTGCTGTTGATATCGCGGGAAGCCCAGGAGAGTCGTCTGGGGGCGGTCAACTCTGAGCCTTGGGCACGTCATGGACGGCAGTACGCCTGTGTCCGAGAATGTCTCGAGGAGCTGTTAAGAATCGGGGTGGCATCGCGGTCGGGACGAGCTGGGACGATTTGTCCCCGGGCGCCGCTCCTGGAACGGTTCCGGGGGGGGGGGCACGGGGGGGAGATCTTCCTGATCACGCACCGCGCGACCGATGAGTCCAGGATTCCCCGGTTCCCAGCTCCTGCCGCATCTCAAGCTCTGCTTGCTGTCTCCCTGGACGACGACCGAAGCGGGGCCAGATCCCACTTAGCCTATTTGCGCCATTCTAGACCGCGCTACCCCGACTTCCTCACCAATCGGCGAGGGGGGGGCGACGTGCGTGGATTCCGGTGGAAGGAAGGGTGGTCCTGCGCGAAGAGTCGCGACATTCTATCCGGATCGGACGCTCGCTGGTGTACACATCTTTCGCCTCACCAGGGCCCGCCGAAATCGACCTGGACGCTCAGGGAGCGCGGAATCTGTTACAGGCGGTGGGGGAGGCGGTAAGAGTCGCGCGTCCAAAAGCCGTGGGACGCTCCGAGGTCGAACGGAAAATGCATCGGCACGTTACGAGACCGGATTCGATGGGAGAGCTCCGCTTCGAGCGGGGTCGGGCGCCGAGGAATCGGGATAGTGGGCGCGGGCGACGTTACGAGGTGGACGGGATTGCTCGATATAGATCCTTGCGCGACTGACCGACGCGCCGATTTCGGGCGGCCGGTTCCTCCCGCTCGTCGGCGGGATCCTTCGCACGGGGACGCAGCGTGGGAACGGCTAGGGAACGGCGATGTCCCTGGTCCATAACCGTACGAGGATTTCGGGGCGAGGTAGTGCGGTGGTTCTTCGACGAGGCGGCGGATGACCCCATGGTGGCCTCGATCCGGCTGGAAACGCTCTCCGTGTCGGCCGACGCTCTCCAATCGTGGATGCGTTGCTGCGAGCGCGCACAGCGGGGAGGAATGATTCTCTTCGTGGAAGCTGAAGGCCGCGTCTTCGATGAAGCGCGGAACATAGCTTGTGCAGCGACTCGCGGATGCGGCCCGCGTGACGGTCGGTTGGCGTAGTCGGGCTCAAGAATCACGGGAAGGTGGAGGTGGTACTGCGCCGGGAGGGAAGATGGGTTGCGGCGCTACGTACACATCCGGCAGAGGAATACAACGCGGCCACCGCCGGCAGTACAACCGACCTCGGCTTGTGTCTCGGGCCGACCCCGATCTCGGCGCGGATGTTAACGAACTCTCAACGAGCCACCGGGTTCGAGTATACCGCCGGTTGGTGAGTACCGGCGAATAGGCGTCGCCCCGGCCCGCTGCTGCCCTGGCTGATCGCCGCCTCGAAAACGAGATCGGTCATGCGCGCGCCGGGCCCGTGAGGCGAGGATTCGCGCCAAAGACAAGGGCTCGCCGACGCCGAGGTGATTCCAGGCGCTGTTACCGCGCCGTCGGAGGGCGGGAGTCGAGTGGAGCTGTTGGTACGAAGGCTTGTGCACCGCTGCGGCCCCGGGTTGGCTCTGGTGGCATCAGCCGGATTAGGGTCGTCAGCATCCTGGGTCGGTTCTCGACATGCCCGGATCTACCACTTCGCCAGAGGGGGCGAGCACGCTACTACATAGGGTCCGCGTGATTGGGCAGTCCGCGGGCATCGACGGCCGGAGAAGTGGAGGTGTCGTGCCCGTCCAGAGGCGGAGGCGCTAGGGCGCGCTCTTGGGGCAATCCTCGATGCGGAGCTGGCCGATCCGACGGCCTGGGACTCGGGCACGACGGCAAGTACGAGCGCCAGGCCGAGAGGGGCGGTCCGACTCGGGAAGCAGAAGCAGTTCGCCTTGGACGAGCGCCTCTCGATCTATCGCAGGACGTGAGTCAGTTATGGGGCGCGGCGCAATTTACCCGCGCTTGGCGCTCCCACGAGCCGACCAACTCCCCCTTGTGCCCAGGTTTCGGTCCGATCGCGCTCAGGATCGTAGGTGCCGGTGCCGGTCAATCGGCGTGCGCCCTGCGTCGTCTCTCCTACGAGATTCCCATGACCGAAAAACCGTCCGCCTCCCGGTGAGCACGTGCAGGTTCCGGCGTTCGAGGCCCGAGCAAGGTGACGGTGGCAGAGCACGGACGTCCGGA
>Ga0179591_1260813_pt1 | contig 10290 bp, 8 predicted proteins | sample CZOMad2_1_08_16f_FD_182891 | JGI IMG/M metagenome (GOLD analysis project Ga0179591, IMG submission 182891) | Vadose zone soil fungal communities from Angelo Coast Range Reserve, California, USA - CZOMad2_1_08_16fungal (PacBio error correction) | ecosystem: Environmental > Terrestrial > Soil >... | reverse complement strand
GTCCTTTTTCTTTTTACAGTCGAAAGCCGAGCTCCCTTTTCTGGAGGAGGTTCAATTGATACCTACTTTCTTTTCAAGGTCTTTCCCCTCCCGATTTCTGCGGGCTTCTAAGATTTTCCGTCCCCCAATTTCTGTCAAGCACGGGGTGGTCCAGCAAACTCTCCTTACCCCTTGGAAAGTAATTATTTTTCCAGTTTCCACACCCCTTCCCCAAGCCCTGGTGGACCGAAGCGATCACGACCTAGAATTCTTAGCCAGAATTCGCCGATTTTCCTTTGGCCAGCGATTGGTTTCCCCGTCCCAGAGAGCGAAACCTTGCGGAGACACTACTTAGGACCCATCCTCCCCTTTCCCCAATTGATTATGAACAACGTCGTCCGCCCTCCCAGGCGTTCCAGCGGTTCGAACCTCCTTCCTGGCCGTACGTTTCGGAGCATTTTTATCATCTTAAAGGTAAGGGTGTTTTTCTTTTCCCTACAATTTTTCCTCATGCTGTCTGGAACGTTTCTCTCCCTAAGCCCATGGAAGGGATTCTTTGCCTCCTCACAGCTTGTTTTCCGAGGATGACCCTCTAGTCGCCCTGAGGGAGGAAAGTGCTGTTCATTCTCCTTTTCGATTGGCTTCCCAGCACTGCCTGATTCCCTCCTGCGTTGTTACTTTTTTTTCTTGATTCCAAGAGGCTTAACAGTATTTGTCATTACGATTAAGACTCTTTTCTCCCCCCTGAGTTCTCCTTTCTGGAGTGGCCCACTCCCAGGGCTGGGTAAGTGGGTCCCTTTTCCTCTATGAGCGATCTCGGTTTGGGTGAAATCTACTTCCCTTGTTTGTTGTTTGAGTATCCAAAAAAGAACGGGCCCCTCTAGAAGGTTCAAAGAGGCACCCCCCCTCTTTGTTTTCCTTTTTTCCAACCTACAACACTACCCATCTTTTTCGTGTACCAATAGGACCCTGCCATTGTCTCAAGGTTATTGGCGCTTAGGCCAATCGACCATTTTTTACACAATTCCCGAAAGCCGCCTGAGGAGTACTTTTTTTTTCAATACTTTTCCCATCCGGTTCTACCTTGCGGATGGACTCAACGTTGTGCTATTGATGGAATGACCTGTCATCCCTTTCCAGGTCCCGGTCGACAAGGGTCAAGGCCCGTCCCTCTAGAAAAGGCCTTTGAGCACATGGTCCCCAATTCAAACCCTACGGATTGCCTGATGGATCCTGCCAAAGATTTTTCCCCGAGTCTCTTTTTTTCCCCATTTTTCCATCCTTTGGAAACTTCAGCCCCCTGGGGTTTGTTCGTCGATTTGGTTGGCTAGACGATTCCACGCTGACCTTCTCATTGATTCTCTTTTTATGGCGCGTCCGATTACTCCCCTGATCATAGGTCTAGAACCGTGTGTCCCGCAGATCTCCGTTCTTTCTCCTCCGTTTTCTGTGAACTTGGCTAGGCATGGTTAAACTGTGTCGGCGTTTTTTGTCGCCTGAAGCCACGGACTTTTTTCTTGACGTACATCGTCTTTGGTTACGCTTTGGTCCCCCCCCCCTTCTTCTCCTTCGTTGTCTACATTCGCGATCGACTCCTTTATTTCGGGATGTAAGCCCTGCGTTCCCCTGGGCTTCAACGGGGATTTCCCCTAAGCTTCTCTTTTTTCCCATTCCCCCCCTCGGTAACCCTTGCTAGCCGTCATTTTGGGTCGTCTGTGGTTTTTGCACAGTGTAAAAAAATAGCTGTTTTTGGGAGTGGAAGTGCCCAAATTTTTCTAACTCTTTTCTCGGCAGAATCATTGACTACCACGCCCCTCTTGTTTTCCCTACTTGAGAAGGGTCATTACATACCGTAATTCTCCCGAAGAGTTTTAGTTCCTCCGCTTACTGATTCTGGGGTCTGTGCGGAATCCCCCCAACCGTCCCAATCGATTTTGTCTCTTGCTTTGCTGAGAGACTTTTTGCTGCCGGGGATATATTGTTTAGTCTTCACCACGGGAGGTAAGCACTCGTACTTTCTTGTTTGTCCCCCCATTTTTTTTCTATGATATGCTCCCGTGAGCAAAAGTTCCACGACAGTACGTGTGTCCACTTTCCTTCGAGCCTGTCTACTTCAAGTGTCCCTTCTCAAGCTCAGTAGGGCGCCCTTCCCTCTAAAGTCTCCCAAACCCCTTTCCGAGCAATCGCCTTCCCAGGCGGGAGTTTTTCCTAATAGTCCCTGGCATAAAGAAGGGCTTGTCGGCTTTAGCTGTGAAGTGCGTCCTCCTTCGAGTTGTCCCCCTCCCCCGATGGTTCTCGGATGTCCTCTCCGTGTTACATTTTTGCCTTCACTGAGTCCGGCTCAGGACTTAAACCCCACTTGACCGCCAGGTTTACCATAGGCCACGCCGCTTCCAGTAGTCAACGAACCCTCCGGAATATACGATAGAGTGCTTCGTAGCCCTTCCAAATTTGCTTGGCACGTCCTTCTTGGGTAAATGTGTTGGGGCCACAACTTATTCTTCCCCAAGGTAGCGTAGCCGCCGGCGCCCAGGCCCGAGACCCCTGTTTCTGGGGCCCCTCTTTGGGGCGCGCCGTTGGGTGATCCCAGAATTGTTGATCGGTCTCCATTGACAGAAATCCGTTAGACTCTTGCATACGTGTGGCGGGCCACATGGCCCCGTCGAGCCACCCTGGGCCAACGTCTGTTGATTGGCGGGTTTCTTTTTTTCCAGGACCTCCCCCTTTTCTTTCTCTCCTTTTCTTTTTGGTTTTTTGCGGGGCCGACCCCGGGCTCCCAAGGCACTACGTCCCAGTTGTCTTTCAGATCACAAGCGTTTTCCCCCGAATCTCCATTCTTCCCCTCTCTTGACCTCCGGTAGGTTATCTCCGCTGAGAAAAGGTCCTTGTTAAACGGGACTCAAGGCCCTTGCTCGGCCCTTTCCCCTGCACACTTGCTGATTTCATCTTTTTTTTTTCCCTTTTCTTTTGTAGAGTGGTGAGCGTCGTTAACTTCTGTTCGGGCTGCGTTAATCCCTCATTGAACTCAGAGGGCCACCGGGCGACTTCTGTTTCTTTCTTCACTCTAGGCGATGAAGCTCCCATCTTTCTCTTCCTTTCGGTTGAGGGAGACCTCGTAGACGCCCCTCCCAAGTCCTTAAGAGGGGTCTGGCTCCCCTATGGACGTAAGGCTTTAGCCCAACCAAGTTTTCCGTTTCCCCCAATTTTGGTCTCCCCGGGAAACCGGGTCACCAACGAAGTTGGAACTCCCTTTCTAGGTGGATTACCTTTATGCCTCTTGTTCCTTGAGACAGTCCCCTCTAGGGGAGACGGGGACATTTTCGGTTTCATGAGCCGATTTCAGAATCAACAGGTTTTTTTACACAGGAACAGACTTTTTACCCCCACCCCCCTTCCCCCCCAGTTGATCCTTTCCAGATCGGGCCCCCCACTGTCGTATTGACCGTTTCTTTTTTTCCTTCTGATTTCCCCCTTCTCCCTGTCAAGAACAATCAGCCCCTCAAATCCATTCGTCGGATTTAAGGACAAGGCCTTTATCTTCTTAGACCGGGGGGCATTTTTTTACCGTGACATTGCAAGTAATGGTTCCCGTTTCTTCCCCTCCCCCTCCTCTTCTAGCAGACTTGCACTCTGGCCCCTTTTTTTTGATTTACGGACTCACGTGACTCAGAACTTGCTTCTGAGAAAATGACATTTTAAACGAGTATTCTTTTTAGCCCTCTCTCGGATTTTGGAGTTGTGCTGCGCCCCCCTCTGCGAGGCCACCCGGCGTACCTCCAAGCTGGTCTTAGTAGCTCAATGCATTGTTGTTTCGTCGGCAAGTCCTTACCAACAAAAAAACAAACCCCAAAAAATAAAACCAAAACCCCCCCCCAAACCCCCCACACACACCCAAACACCCCCCCCCCAACATAAAAAACCACCCCCCCCCCCTTGAACCTTGGAGACGATGCACGTTCTTGGGGCATCTTTTACTACTCCGTGGTGTTGTTGTGTTTCACAAGACTGTACTTTCGGCCCGCCCTTTCATACGACGACCATGTCCTTTTAGCTTCCCCCTCCCCTACAAGGAGCCTTTTTGTCCCAGCGGACAGAAAAACCTTCCCAGGTTTTCCTCCTTCCTTTGAAGCCTGTTTGAAAGGGGTCTGAGAGCCCCCGCCTTCTGAGATTGCATGTTGTTCCTGTATTTGTCGTCCCGGCGGAGTATTGGGAGTTCGGGCTTCCCTGCGGACCCTTTAAGTCCCCCCCTAAAGTTCCATTACGGGGCCCTGCTTTTTTAGTTAAAAGGACACATCTCCCCCCTTCATCTACCCGAGCCGAACTATTCATCTTGCAAAGAATGGATTTTGGTTTTTCTTTTCCCCTGAACCTCTCCCCCCTGACACGACTGGTGATCGAAGTTCGTTTCTTTTCCACTGCGAGGACAGTTGGAGAATTGGTGCTCTCGAGGGACGCGTTCACTTGTTTGATCTTACAGGCTCTTTTCTAGACCCCGTAAACCTTTTTTTTCACATCTTCCGAGAGATCTCCCGGTAGAAGCTCTTTTCCTACTTTCCTTTCAAAACTGCTTGGAGCCCCTGCTTTACCTCAAACTTAGTGTCGGTTTTTAAATTTTTTCCCCTCCCTCTAACTCCTCCCCCCTCTCGACTAAGTTTTCTTATTCTTTATTGCTTCGCCCCCCACCCCTTTTTTTTTTTTTTCACCCCTTTTTTTGAACTTGAGAGTCATGAATAGTCATCCTAGGCATTGTCATTTGACTGAGGGGGTACTCATTTTTCACGTGGACCTAGGAATTCTTGTTGATTTCTTTGGGTCCACCTCACTCCCCTTTCAGTCTAGCTTAGCTCCCACCCTTTTAACCTGATGGGTCCCTACGCCCCACTGTGTCTCAGGGACGATCATGGTCCTTACCTCGCCCTGAATGTTCGGAAGCCCCCCTGCTGTCTTCCAACCCGATTCCAGTCTCTGTTTTTTTAGGAAAACCTTCTTTCACACTTTCCTTTTGTGCCCAATGTCCTCTGTTTTATCCCTTCCCCATTGTGACGGCTGTGGTGGCATGTTTTTGACGCAGTTACCTATGGGTAGTTGAGTACCAATCTTTTTGAATCCTGTGTTAAACCCTCCGTCCTCCTTCTGCGCCTTCGGGCCTGACGAAAGTCATTCATGTTCCAGTGCCGAGAGGGCTTGTCACCAAATATCTCAGGGTAAACCCCCATCTATCTTCCCCCCTCCAACATAACTCTGCACAAAAATTCTCTTGGTCCTGGGTTTTCCTCCCTCAATGGTGGAGCCCCTGCCTTCCTCCCTTCCGACTTTGCTCTAACCGGACCCTACCACCTTTTCTTAATTACATCAGGAAAGGGACGTCCCTTCCTTTCTAACGAAGTACGCTACGGTAGTATATTTTTTTTCCGACGACGGCGGGCCTTGGACATCGTTTGCCCCCCCGATTGATCCCTTGAATTTTTTTTTTTCCAACTTTCTCAGGGTACGTAGATGGTCTTTCCGGACCGGATAGAGAAGTTCCTAGTTCCTTCATATCGTCTTGGAACGTCCCGATTTTTTTCGCAACTGTTCTTCCCTCCTTGTGTCATTAAAGGATCCCTCCCCCGACTTTTTTTATTGGCCTCGATCAATTAGAAAAAACAGTCTTCACATGGATTGAAGCTTTTTCTCGCAATTGGTTCGTTCTGTGCTTTCCAGTCTGGTGAGGAGTGAGTGACACCTTTCTTCTCTAATTTTCCCCTCGTAAGGACCAGCCTAATGTAGGTTACTCTGTAGTACTCCCTCCCAGTTTTGATATATTTCCGTTATTTTCTTCACCTTTCTTATTTTCACGATTTTTACAACTACTCCCTGGAGTCTTAACGTCGGTTCCTAAAAACTGATTAAGCACTTTGGTTTTTTCTGTCGTTGCTCTCAAGCCATCCCCCCTTCCCCTTCGATTCCTTTTGAAGTTTTTTCATCGGAGCACCACTTATTTTTTCTTTTCCCCCCCCCACACAAAGGCTCCGGTCTCCTCTTCTTTGTGCATGGGCATATCTTTTAGTATCCCCAATCCCCCCAGATGGGGGCCCCCAATCCTCTTCTTCTTTTGATGTCCCCCCTGACCTACTAAGCTTCACTTTTTTCAGTGTCCACATTCATTTGTTCTCCCCACAAGAGGCCTAGTTTTTTTCCATACCTTGGTCCTCGTTACCCCACATACTTCCCCCGACTTTTTTTTCTATTTCTTGGGGGTCCTTTCTTGGATCCAAGAACTAGACTCCTTCTTCTCCATGCCATTTCCGGACTTTTTTTCAGATATGTTTCCCCCTGCCTTCTCAAAGTAATCGGCGGGTCCTCCTCCGGATTAAGAAACCGGGATTTTCTTTTACCTTTTCTCTTTGACCTTGCTGGACCTCAGCCGTCCTTCAGAGACCACCCCCCCTCTATAGTTCCCTGAACCCCGAACAATACGGTTCCGAAGGTTGTTTCCCCGGCCTCTTTTCTCCTTTTCCTCTGATCTTCGTCCCCCTTTCTTTATGAGTCCCTATCTGAAGAGGAGCCGGATTCCCTTTTCCCAGACCTGATCCGCCCCGCGTTTTTTTAACACCCCCAGCGTAGTAGTCTCCTCCTCTTTTCCCCGGCTTTGTCTAGGAATTACTCCGAAGTCGTAAAAGTCCTCTTTCCCTTCTGCTCATCTGACCCACACGTCGGGCTCTGCTCCCTCCTTTCGATCTTTTCATCTTCCCAGGTAAGGGGTCTGGCCTTTCGCGTCCTACTTCCCCCCCCCCCGAGGATGCCATTTGAATTGGTCCACGGTTTTCCCCCCCTCTCCGTTGCAAGGTCGCTCCTGGTTTTTTTTCCCGGCCATTCCCACGGTTGTTAAGGTATTTAGAGGCGGTTATTTTCGGTGCCTTGGCGGACATTCTTACTCCAATCGACGCTAAGCTGGGGTGGTCGACCCAAAACGTTCCCTTTCCACGTTAGGCGCCACCGTGTTTTCTGGCGTTTGGAAAATCCGGCTGGTCTTCGGAGAGAATTGGCCGTTCTTTTTTTTTTTTGACTTAGTCCGTTTACTATACTTCTTTTTGGTGAGAGAGACCACAACCCCCTGAAGGGCTCTTTTTCTGACGGAAATCCCCCTAGTGGGGAAAAACTTTAAAGCCTCATCGGTAAGTTGTTTACCCCTTATTTGGAAATACGTCTTTTTGAGGACCGTGAGCGTTGAGCTCCTCCGTTGGCAGTACTTAAGTTTCCCCATCCCGAGAAACGAACAAAAACCAACTCAATTCTAGATCTCTTTTGGAATGATGGGCTTTTCTTGGAAGGGAACTTCTTCTGACACTCCTGAAATGTTTTCCTTTATCAAATTTTCTCTTTCATGTCAGAAGATTCTTGTCTTGAAGGGCGGACGCCCCCTGGACCTCCCCTTTTTTGTTTCTTCTTTGAAGTTCGAACAGCTACGCCTTCGCCGGTTACCAGACACAACTTAATGCTGCCTCCTCTATAAAATTTCTTGGAGATGCTTGGGCGGATCAAACTCTGGACCCTCGAATTATAGAGGAATCTGACCCGGTGATTCCTTTCTACGACTCTTGTGTTTTATTAATCCGTCTTTGTGGTTGACTGATTGACTATTGAGCCCGCGTTTTTTACTTTGATATGCGTCGATTCCTTTACCCCCCCCCCGCTTCCTTTTCCCAGTCTAGAGGAGACTTTTCTGGGTCAAGCCGGGCTGTGATTGACCCAGTACTTAGGCTTCAATCTGGTTTACCATATCTCTCTGTTTTTGGTTTGTGGCTTGAAACCCTCAACCGTTCCCTGTGCAAGATTTATGGGGACCACCGTTTCTGTCCCACCGGGATTTTCTCCCCCTTTGTGATCTCCTCACGATCTGGAGATTTTTCCAAAATTAGATATCTGCGCATCAAACGGGGCTGGCGTCCCCGGTATTTATAGGTGGATGTCCTTTTAACTTCTTCCCCCATGAGAGCTGTGGGATGATTACGTTACCTCTTTTTGCCCGTTTCCCCCCACTCTTAGGAGTCTACCTGCGCTTTCTCCTAGACCCCCCCGTTGATAACCGTCCCAGCTTCTTCTTTTCAAGACTCTTTCACTTCACAGTCCACTTCAACATTTCTTCTTTTTTGGGCAAACGGATCGTGCGGACAACGTTTTGAACTAATCCTGGGGGACCTTGCCGACGAGTTTTTTTCTGAAGTTCGTCCCTCCTAGTGGGTCGATCTTTCGGCACCGGTGTCCCCTTTTTCCCCCTCCTCAATCGGGTGCTGGGTCTTTCTTCCGCTAATAGGCAGTTACCTTTCTTCTTCATCTTTTTCTCCGGGAAACCCACGGATCGGAAGCGGGGAATTTTTTCTTCCTTTCTCCCTCGTAAGATGTCGCATGAAGATCTCTCTTAACCTCTTCACGTCAAACACGCTCTCAGGGGGCGAGGGACCTTTTCAGTTTTCACCTCCTCGCTTTTCAGGGCGTCCTCTTCCTTCGAACCGAGTAGTGGGTCCTAAACAACTTTTTTTTCCGAGGTGCGACCCCCCCCTTTTAAAGGGTTTCTTTTCCGATGTTATCAATTTTTCTTTCTTCGAGGAAATTTTTTCTCCGATCGTCCTCGCTGCAAGGCGGCACGTGGTTTGTTTTCCTCTTGTCTCCCGTTCTGTCTTTTGACAGTGAACTAGGTCCCCCCCTCTTTTCCCCGGCACCCCGCGAGAGAGCTTGGCGAATGAATGTACCTCTTTTTTCTAACGTTTTCCAACCAACTCTGACCTTGATTTTCCGCTTTGCCTGCCACACAAAGGTTTGAAGTTCCCTCGTCCCACGATGGACCCAGACTCTCTACAGCCCAATACACCACCTTCCAGTCACCCCCTCTTATTCTGAACGCTTTCGTAGATTTCGTCACTCTTTGCCCTTTCCCACGTGGATCCCCCCGGGTCAACCCCAGTTAAGTGTAATTCTTTTTTAGTTCAAGATTGAGAGACCCAGGTCGACTAGGTTCCCCTCCCCCAGAGACTTTCGTGAGTAGCGGCGCACCTCCTGGGTTCGGAGATTTCCAAGTTTCTTAGAAGGCCTCTAGGGATTCCCTTTACGTGGCGGGGGCCCGGCCAAACCCAGGCTGGTTGGATCTTGTTTCTGACTCAGCGACAGTTTTTTTTCTCTTTTAAGTTTGCCCCTAGGACTTTCTCGGCTTCCCCCCCTTACAGCGCCACGTCAGTGCAGGCCTAATCTGTCTCCCCGGGCCGTAGTTTGTTGGCTGGGCAAAATTGGAGTGGAATTAACCTTCATTTCCAAAAATTTGGCCTGCAGTTTCGGCTCTCCCTGCTTCTTTTTTGCTTCCTCCAAAGACAAGGGTTTTGAAACCGCCCAGCCCCTGCGGTTCCAGGACCCGTTCGATGCGCCATGGCTGGTTTCTTAATATTTTTTCAGAGTTTCTCTTTCTTTTATTTTCTTAAAACGCCTTGCAGGATTCTGCTGCTTCATTACCTGTCCAAATCCCATGTAATTCGATGCCCTGGCGGCCTCTTTGCCATCTCCACTACTAGTGCGATTGGGTACTTCCTTTTCCCTCTGTTAAGTGGCGGGAGACTTTTCTTCTTTCAGCTCCCCTATGACCAGTCTTAGATAGTTTCGGCTATGGCGCTTTTCTTAGCCCAGAAAGTTTGCAGTTTTTTTTTAACGGCGGTTCTGGGCGCACCTTTGGGTACCACGGAAAGTTTGGCTCTTTGTGGAACGTACCATCGGCGGACTTTATTTCGGCGGGGGCATGTCAATTGAGCATAAGGACTTTCCCCAGTCTCTTTCCCCTGCGTCCTTGGCAGAACTAACGCGCGCGACTTCGCCCAGATATCGATCTAGTTCAGAAACCGCGTTCACCCTCTCTGGACAGGTTCCGGGCATTTTTCGGGAACGACCCACGAAAGCAATCAGTGCCTCTGACCGGCCACGGTCCTAGGCTTTCTAGAGTAAGTGGCTTCGGTGGAGCTCTGTCCCCCCCCTGAAACCGTCCATGGCCGAACTGACTCTTGGGAAATTAAAGACTTTTCTTTCCTTCTCAAATCCCCTAAAGTCGACGGCTTGTTCAGTTTTCTTCGGACCGTTGCTGTGTTTTTTGAACCGCCTCTTGAGTTTCTTGACAGTTCTCTAATTGTTTCAATCTTTTTTTAAGTTCCTACGCTCGGCCCGTTTGTTATGTGGGAGGTTTTGTGCGCGCCTATGGCGAGAAAAGAGTTTACTTCCTTCCTTCTTGGCAAGCTTACGGGGCAAGGACCTTCGGCGTTTGACATTTCGTTTTCCCCGGATGACCGTCGGTTT
>Ga0179591_1315957_pt1 | contig 10291 bp, 5 predicted proteins | sample CZOMad2_1_08_16f_FD_182891 | JGI IMG/M metagenome (GOLD analysis project Ga0179591, IMG submission 182891) | Vadose zone soil fungal communities from Angelo Coast Range Reserve, California, USA - CZOMad2_1_08_16fungal (PacBio error correction) | ecosystem: Environmental > Terrestrial > Soil >... | reverse complement strand
TTCCCTTGAAGGCCCCCCCCCTTTCTGCAACCGGCGCCATGGGTCCTTCCGGCCCTACCCAGTCGCCATCATAGAACGCGCTTGAGTTGAGGCCTCTTCCTGGTCATCCGTTCCCGGAGGAGAAAGGTTACCACCCCAAACGTGATGCTAGTGTAACAAGATCCCCTGACGGACTCCCTAGGTCAGCCACAGTTTAGTTTTCTCTTGTTAGGCGAATTCCGACTTCCTATCCCGAGAACTCATTCAATTTTCCTCGGAGATTACTCAATATAATGCTAGATGCCCAGTCCCCCTAGTTTCTCACGAGCTTCATCTTAAAGACCGGTTTCAGGGGATTTTAATCTCGTCTAAGGTATGCGCTCCCAGCCGTTTTCTGACCCCCCCCCGTTCGCGAGAACCTCGCCTCCTGTTATAGTCTTTTGATCCTTCATTTAGCAGATAGAAGCCTCCCTCCTGGTGCCGCGCTGGTGTCGATGGTCCAATCCGCCCCCGCGCTCTTCTCCCCCAAGGTCCGACTTCCACTTATTGACCCCCCCGACGGACAGTACTCAACATAGGTACTCTTTACGGAGTGGTTGAAAATATGAGGTCTCTGACATGACTTGCCGACGAGTTTCGACCCTGGGGAAACGAAGGAGAGGCAGCAAAACCTTCTTGATTGCATCTACCTGGCCAGCGCAGAAGAGGCAAGAGATTGCCAAGATAGTTGCCCAGCTGGTCTTTGCTTCCACCGGTTCCATACAGAGGAGACGCCGGTGCCGCCACCAGGAAAATGGGGGGGGGGGGGGTGGGCGGCTATGTGGTCCCCAAAAAGATAAAACTCGACGAGCACGTGCCAAACGAGGATTATTTTTAAGACAAAAAGCGGTCAAGGATGAGAGTTCATAGGTACGTCTTTATGGGAGGAAGCTACCCCGACTTTCCCCTAAAGTTCTCAGTCTCTCGTGGTTCTGCAGGATCACCTACTGAAGGACTCCGCCTCGTCCTGTCTTGAACTTCCATTGTCGAATAAGAAATGGGTAATCGCAAATTCCAAGTGTTCTCCTGTGCGGGGTGTCCACGTGGAGGATTTGAAAGGCCGGAGCCTATTCCACGCGTTTCCCTGCGCCTCGTCGGGCCTGAGGCGCTCCGGATCCGAGTACACATTTTCGCTGGTGAATCGGTTGCCTTCTCCCTAAAGATGACCCTGATTCTCCCCCGTGCCGGCTCCCCGGTGATCCATGGACCGGAGTCCCAAGACTCTCCTTCCTCCGTATTATACCCCCCCCCCCACCCTTTCCCCGGGGAACCCACCCCGTCCCTGCCTTCCTCAGCCTTTACCCCCAGTGGAGCCGGCTTCCGTATTTTTACGTGCCCTACTATTCCGCGCCTTCTCCCGCTGCGCTGACAGTGGCCACGATTCTCCGCTCAGTCGGAACCACTCTGCGCACTGCCCGTCACCTTTGCTCGCGACCTGGATGTTCACCCCTTCTCATCTCCGTTTCTCAATGAAATTCCATCAGCGTGAAGTCTCTATTTTTACCTCAGTTCCCAGGAAGCCTTGAACGATCCGCCCGATGGATTGTAACATTCTAGAACTGAGGCTTGTTGGGTGTCGTGATCGTCATCCGTAAGCTAGTAAGTGCCGTTTATTCCCGCGACCCTGTCATTCCCGTCTCTACCATGGTGCATCGGTTCGTCCCCTGCTTTCCGCCGCTGCTTGCTTGACACGCCCTTCTGGCCTTTTTTACCGCCCGGACTCGAGTTCCGGTCGTCACCCGTCGGGGCTTCTTTAGTCGTCACCGTTCCTTTTACGTCCGACGGTTCCCTTCCCCCGCGGCTAAGTCCTGTTTAACGTGACGCGATTTTTAGGTCTTCCTCCCGGCCCGAACCCTCTTCACGAGCGAACTAGTCCCCCGCGGCGGCGAATACCCTGCTTTCTCGATAAGTGCGTTCCTTTCTCCCAGTGTCACCTGACTCCCAACTTTTGAGAACTACCTCGCTGAAGTAGCCGCAGTTAGACCCGGCTTCCAGGACCAGGGACCCCCCGTTTACCCCCACGCATTCTATAGTTCTGTTTCCTTGTCTGGCTGCCAGGAAGACCCTTCAACCTCCGCCTTCGCCAGGAATAGTAGAAGCGCAACTGCGCGTAATACTCCCCCGATGACGTTACCTCGCCCAATTCGACTCCCAAAACCACAGTCCCACGTCAGCTTCTTCCCCTCTACGCTTTTACCACGTCCCTTTTGAGAGCCGCTTGAATCTTTGTTGGGGACAAGGACGCGAGATTGAAAGTAACCCCTTTAGTGCTATTCCTCCCCTACTTCGTCTCTTTGCCCAGATAGGGATAAGAAAGACGGTGTATAGTTGAACTCTTATCATCGATCCCCAGTTAAAGGAAACCCTCTATCTTCCCGCGTTGCTCCTCCCCCCAACCTTCCAAGATTGCGCGGCTTCCAGGTCTTTTAAGGTCTCGCCGTCGTCAATCGTTCTAGACGTCCCTCCTACCCCTCTTTTTTCCTAATACCTTTGTTTTTAGTTAATCTCCTGTCGCGTCGTCCCCCGGTGCGAATGTTTGACCACTGGAAGATGGACATGGCGTCCCGCGTTGTTGTTGGCTGTCATCTCGTGACCCCCCCGCGCTCCTTAATCGATCTAGATCTCACCTGCAGTCCGTGAAGAACGTATTCGGGTGCATCTGGAGAGCCTACGAATTTCTTCCGTCCATCTAATTCTGTTGCCTTTGGAGACATCGTTCCATCTCAGGATTAATTCCGATGGTTTTCCAGCATCTGGTTATTGAGCTGATATAAGGTGGCTGTGTTGGGTAGTTTCTCCCGTCTTTCGTCTGGATCTCAGCGCTTTTTGCCTCTTTCTTAGAAGCGTTTCCTCTCGCCAGGAGCGACCCGTTCTTCAACGCAGCTCGATTGGTTACTTGTAAACTTTTGCTTCCAGAAATATTCTGAGCTGAGAATCCTTCTAAGTAACCTTCTTCAAATTTTCATTCGGCTCTCGACGAGGTCTCGAGCATAGTCATTTAAGTAACCGAAGAGACCTTTTAGGGAGCTCCGGGTTCTGATTTCTCGCATACAATGATCGTAGTCCACAGGGTTTGCGTCCTGGGAAACCAGAGTTTCTGTCGCGTCCCTGTCCCCTTTCGGTAGGACGACTTATTAAAGTTGTGAAGCCTAGAGCTATTCCTAGTACGACGGTTTGCACGGCCCACGCCACAGGGGATTCCGCGCTCCTCCAGGAGTGCATGCTCGTCCCCCGTTCGTCACCATGATTTTCGCCGTTGGCTAGGTGACGTTTTCGTCGCTCGGCCGATTAAGAACGAGTTCTGCCGGACTTAATCTTTCCACACCTAAGATCAGAGGTCTCCACAGGTGACGACACCCTTGCATGATAGTTGATTTCCCCCCTCTTTTTGGCCTAGCGCTTTCGCGTTCAGTATTTGCGAATTATTGTCCGTAGATTGATTCACACCCCCATCTGTGAGCTGATTCCGCGCGACCTCTTTACGTCGGCCGATTTTGGACTGCCTTTTTCCTATTGGGCCTTATGGTATCCCCTCTCGACCCCTCTTAACTTAAAGTTATCTAAGCGTCTTCCTTCGTCACTTGTCCCTCGTTGGTCCCCAATGCGTCCCTTTGGGTGACCCCGAGTTCTGTGATCTTATACCTTCGCTACTTCTTCGGTTCCCGGCTCCGAGCGTACCAGTCCGCTACTCGGCTAATCGTATCCCCTTCCGCTAGGTAGTTAGTCACGCCCGCTCGCCAGGTCCGTGATTTTCTCTGACGCTTTGGAACGACTCTCGAGCCTTCCCACCCTCGAGATAGCGTCCCTTTCGACGGCGTAACCCGCCTCTCTCCGCTTTGAATTCTTCCCACGGCCAGGGACGGGAATGAAAGTACGCGTTTCATTTTTTTTGCTTATATAAGAGATACGCTCAAGGGACGCGTAGTCGTTGTCCTCCTAACCCCCCCTCCGCGACGCAGATCCCTATCCCACGGTCCTTAGGAACCGTTTTATCCTCCTAGCGCGCGACGGTGGTCCGGTTGAGAATGTGTTTTTTCTCACCCTGGTGCGACCCGAGGTTCACTACACAAATTACCCGTCTTGCCTGGTTCAGGTCTTTAGGACGGGTGGACGAGTTTCGTCTCGGTGGATGGCGATCCACGTCCAAAGACTCAGGGCAAGCCTTTCACTTCCAGCATGTATTTAGGCCGACTCTGTCCATGCCGTCGATTCGCGGTCTAGCTCTCTGTTTTACGTTCGTGTGTAAGCGGTGCAGTGTCCGTCTCCCATTTCCCCTTTAAGTCGCGGTGCTTGTTGGCCCGTCGTTTACACCGCTTAGCACCCCGCGGCCTTTCCGAGCCCGATCTAGTGGGGAGATACGCCCCCAGAAGCTTTCCCTGATACGGAGCTCGCTCTCGAATCTGCTCATTTCAGGCTTCGCGTAGGTCCTCGTGGTTCGTTGTCTTTCGTAGGACCGAATGCCCCCTCTGTCCTCTCGTGAGAACTTCTTTCTTTCATGGTCCTTCTCCGGTTTGCGTCCCGCCCTCCACTCATTCGTTAGTCGTTCCTCAATCTGGGATTATTGTTCGTCGGGTCTTTCGACCTCGCTCCCCTGGCACTCTTATCTTCCTGTTGGGTTCTTCCGGCCTGCCCCTGGGGTCGGTTCCGGCGACTGCCCGAGGCGGATGTTTCCGAAACCTCCTCGCCGCCGCTGGGTTTTCCGTAGGCCCCCCTGTCTCCCCTTCGTCTTGCTTGATACCCATTCTCCTCTTTTCCTCCTCTTTGGTTCTCGACACTGCTCACCCGGCGAGAACTAAATTTGTCATAATACTTTTACACCTTCGCCAAAGGACTTCTTTTCCTGAGCACCCTCCCCCCTTTCCTCGATTTGTTCTGTCACCCCTCCCCCGGCGCACCGTCCAGTATCACCCGAAACGGTCTTATAGGCTTCGGTCTGATTGCTTCCTTTCCCCGACTATTTTTTTCTCTCCTGAAGAAAGAACCCGTGTATGGGCGGGACGAAAGTTTCCTGCTACCGAGGCACATTTCGTTTATAAATATCTGTCGCTAGATGGAAATCCTTGAGAATTTCTTCAAAGAAGCATGAGATCCACGTCCAAAAGTCTCCGCGCATACGATTTTGTCGTAATTCCTCGTGCCGACATAGTTAATGAGCTTCGACGAGCTCCGCCCGCCATCCAGGATCGCCCACCTCTCCGATGTTTCCCTCCGCGGGTACTATGTCCCCCAGCGAGAAACTCTCTCCACTGGTGCAGGGGTTCCCGCGACCTGCCCCAGTTTGACAAACAGAGTCACACTCGCCTACCGCTATAACGTTTTTCTCCCACAAGTTTTCATCGTGCCCTTTTTGAGGAAGACGATTTCTTGACCTTTCCTGGGAACACGGTGAGGGCTTGCCCGGCCAAGCCTCCCATCCGCCTTCCTCGCAGCCCTCGCCCACGCACTGCATTGGTTCTTCTCCGTCCCGGTTCTCCACATATTTCTTAACGAAAAGAAGTGGACACCCCAAGTTAAAAGAAGATTGCCCCCCCTGGCCCTAAATAATACCGATTTCGACCAGATCTCTAAAATATGAGGAATAGTGCGAGACAACCTCAACCCTTCTAGGTCTCCCTTGAGCTTCCTGTCCTCTGATCGACCCTTTCTCTGCAATTTAGCGTATAGGGGCCGCATAGCTCACAAGCTGACCGCTCCCCCTTCCACAGCGTATGGTCGGCTCCCCTTACATGAACGTAGATCACGTCCGTTTTGGCCCATCTTTCGTTCTTTTCTCCCGAGGGTGTCCCGAGAGCGTCGAGCCAATCGATTTCTCCGTCGGGACCTCAATGCATCGTGGTTCTTGTCCCTCTTCAGGGACGCGTACCATCTCGGGGGGTTTCCGATTCCCCGTGACTTCGTTTTTCTTGTTGCCTTCCTTTGCTTCCCATTTTTTGGACCTCCTGACTAGGCCTGTTATCCGAACTGTTTATCACCGCCTCCGAGTTCCCCCCTCCGTTCGTCTTTTGTGGTCAACAGGACACTACCTTTCTTCATCATCACTTCCTAAACATTTGAGGGTCCTAAAGGTAGAGGAAGGCCTTTCACGTTCTTTAAGGGTATCTTGTCCCCCCGAGCTTAAATAGTTTCCCCAAGAAGCGTTACCCAGACCATGGTACACGGCCGTCGAACACATAATCATCGCCCCAGCTTTTTTTCTCTAACTTCGATTCACCGATTTGGATCACCCCCGATCTCATCTCGAAGATCCCTCCGCGCTGAAGCTCTCTTAGATGCCCGATCTTGGCACTGAGAATACCTTCTTTTTGGCGGTAGTGAGACCTTCTTGACCGGCGGGTGGGTTGTCGCATTCTCGTACTCCCTCTTTTTCTGTGTTCTAGATCCCCGTTTTATAGACTCCTGTCCCTTCCAAGTCTTCTCCATGGTTACGCGGAACGCGACCTCGCAGAAGCTTTTTCAGGCCTGAGGACCCGTCCCCGCCTTTGTTAGCGTGCTTTACCCCCGCCTCTTCTCTCTTCAAACCGGATGACGTTTTATTCCCTTAGGCCGGACTCCTAGACCAGAAGTCCCGGCGCCCGAGCGGCCTCCCGGTGGCTGACCGGCCGACTTCCTTTTCCTTTTCCTGGGCCTACTTCAACGAGTCCTCTCTCCCGCCAAACGGTAACGGAACGGAGTCTGGGAACAGTCTATTTCCATTCGCTCTCCCTCGTTTTGAGACCTAATCTGAAGTGAAGTCCTCTCCGATTCGCAGAAGCTTCCGAATGCCCCAGACTCGCTTTCAGACACTTTTCACCCACGAATCGCCCCGTTTTCTTTCTTGGAGAGGGATGGAGACATCAGGTACACGCCTTTAGGAGATCCTCGGAACCGCTGCCTCTGCTCAATTCCATCCTACCGTCGCCAAGGCCCCCTCCGGATCCCTTTTACGGAGCCCTTGACTTCTTCTGCGACCTTCAGGAAGGCCGTCAGGGTGGGAAAGTGGCTACGACAGTTTGGATTTTTCTCCGACTCCCCTAGGTTAACTGAGGCGCTCCAGCTCCTTCTCCCCGCCCCCTCCTTGTGGAAGTAATACAAGATTGAGCGACAAGAAAGGTGGGCACGTTCGTCTTTTCCCTATTTGAAGCCCCCCCCCGTTTACCAGTTTTTCCACCCTTCTCGTTTAGTCCATGTCAGCCCGTCCTTCTTTTTTCACGCGAAGAGTCTCCCCCCCCCCCCTGTTGTTTGTCGCGAGATGAATAGTCGAGTCCGCTACCACGGAGAGACTGGAAGGTGACCCTGGAAAGCGGAAAGTTCTTTGGCCTATCTTGGGGTTCCTTTCTTGCCTCTCGGCCGAGACGTTGGTCGTTAGTCCAATCCGATATGAGATATATTGCGGTCAATGACGTCCCAACGTATTACGGACTTGCCGAGCGGAGCGCCTCGATGCCGACTTTTCCGTTAGAGCTTTGTACAGGTGTCTCCCCCTCCCTCCTCGACGGCTCCTGCCGCCGTTTCCCAGTTTTCGGGCGCTTGTAGCCCGGATCTCGATGCTGACTATCTGAGTGTGTTTTTATTCCTTCTCGAGTACGGATAGTGGTGATGCTGCTCCGCTCTTTTTTTTCAGTATATTTTTCCTTTCCGAAGTCTTCTACAGACGACCCGACCTGATTCGTGGTTGAAGCCTGCCGGTTGGGAAGTCCGGAGTCCTTCCCGAAGTCTACGAGGTTTTCACTTCAATTGAGGGCCTTGAAGACTTCCCTTTTCAGCTCAATAGTTCTTACTAACACTCGCGCCTTTGCGGAGTCGAGGAATGCCATGAGCAGCCCGCCTCTGGAGTCAAGTTCCCCGGCGTCACGCCGCATGTTCGGGACCGGAGGTTCGTTCCTGGTTTATAACTACCTTCCCTCCCTTTTTGAACCAAGCCTCCCTCGAGCCCTCGCATGTGAGCACCCAGCGCCACGTTCGGCGATGACAGTCTTGAGAGCACGGATGTTTACATCTAGCTGCGGTCAAGGACGGAGATCGTTAAGTTTGACCCTCGTAGACATCGGAGATCCGAGAACACCACGAGTCGCGGCTTACTCTTCTGACATCCCCTCTCTGATTAATCCTGTCTCCCTGACCGACACATCGTGCTCTAGTTCTTTATTTTCGGCGAGATATCTCCAAGAGATCTTCACCTCGCTAGGGATTTTCTCTGGTACTTTTTTTTATAACCTTTTTATCCTTTGAGCCCTCCCTATATACGCGTGCGCCGAGGGTTATCCTGACTGGAACGGTTTCGGACGTTTTCTTGGACCTCTTTCGCGCGCGCGTTCTTACCTATTTCGTGAATTCTTTCCACTCCTACCTTCGACGCGTCCCGGGTGTCGAAGTCTGTGATCAAGATCTGGTTTTACCCCCCTCGAGTACGTTTTTTTTCCCCCGCGCGGGGTTTCCTTTCGTTTTATAGTCGTCCCTGGTCGCATGCTCGCATTCGTACCAGCCCTCCCCCCCCCCCCCCCCCCCTAGACCGGTATCATCTTTATTGCACCGCGCCCCCTTACTCTCACGCCGATTCCGCCGAGCATTCGATGACCCTCTCCTCGGACCTATCTTTTCCTTTCCGCTCTTGCCTATCTCGCGCTTGAAGGCGCTCGTCCCGTTGGCTTAATGTCAGGGATTCTCTTCCGGACTGTTCCTCTTTTCGTGAACTACGGTGCCTGTCGCGGCACAGATCTGAGACGTTTTGTTTTTTTTCTCTCTTGGTTGCCCTTCCCCCCGACTTATTTCGTTAATCCCGCGAACTTTTCCTCCCTGGTCACGAGGTTTAAATCTCTAGTTGGTCTCTCCGGTTCCGTATTCGGGTTTCAGCTTTGTTCCGCCTCTTCGTTCTGGTTTCTTCCATTTTACTTCTTGTTTTTTCGATGCGCTCACTCAAACAAGAGTTCCTTTTTTCTCTTCTTGAGCCCACGATGGCTGATTCGGTTATACTATGGCTTGTTGTACTTTTCCCCTCCCCGAGGTACTCTTAGGCCGCCTTTCCTATGCCAGATGATGTGTCCATACCCGTCGTAGGCGTTTGAGTCTATTGCCGTGGTCCTCCCTGTCCTTTTGTCGGGACATTCCCCTTCCAAGGTTCCCTACTGACTCGCTTGGAGTCTCGGGTGTCCCTTTTTAATGCTGTCCGCCTTTTCCGAGCTCTGGGAGGAGAGACCCGCAGACTAATTCTCTTCCGGATTGACCGGACCCTCTCCCCTATCCTTTCTTGACTTGATCTAATTGGTATTTTGACGCGCGGTCTCCCTTGTAAGTTCCAGACTTGATAAACGGAGGTTCGATTTGCTAGTCAGAAGATCTTCTCTCTCCCCGACCTCACCTGACCTTTCGTCCCAGTCTATAATAGGGAGGATAGGGGCTGTAATCCCCCCCGACGACCTCTCTTAACTGCTGAATGTCTTTCTTCTTTGTATGACATCACTTTTGAGGGTACATGTGCGTTCAATTTGGTCTTATTATGTATTCCCCTCCCTCCCCACCAATTTCCGCGTTTCATGATGTGCTGTTTTAACCTTTCTGCTCCGGTTGATTGCTGACTATCTCTTTCTCTACCGTTGTTGCTTTCCTGTAGCCCTCCGAAATCGCAAACCTTCGCGACGAATCCCACCCATTGGAGACCCCGCATTTTAAGGCGGCTTATTTTATTTAGCAACTTTACACGTCACTGCCCTGCCCCTCACCCGTTGTCGGTATGCACTCACTGACTCGCCCTCCACGTTCAACGAGTGCAGCATCGAGGTCGAGACGGTCAACTCTTTTCCGATCACATCTCTCGGCCCTCGAAGAATTCCAAGCTTCTTTGTATATCGCTCTTTAGACAATCGTACATATTTAATCGCCTCTTCCCAAGTTTCGCCGTGATTTACACGACCTGTCTAAGAAAACGCTGGATCAGGCGTCGTATCCCGACAGTCCCCCTTCTGAGCTATACTTCTCGCCTTTCCTCAGATGATCCTAAGATCGACCCCCCCGCATGGTTTGCTCGCGCTGTTTTACCGAAGACCACCCTTCGACATGTCATGGCAGCGTTTGGTACAGATAGCCCTCCCATTTTGACAGAAGACTCCCGGACTATACCCACCTATCGACGGTCTGTCCCCCACGAAGGTCTCTTTCCACTTTCTTCCTTTTTAAAGGATTACCCTTCCTCCTCATCTTCCGTCCCCCACGAGTTACTCCTTAAATCCGCCATCCCTTCCCCTAGAATCCAGCGTAACCGGGTCGATTTCCCTTTTTCTGACAGTGTCGAACAAGACCG
>Ga0179591_1298590_pt1 | contig 10291 bp, 9 predicted proteins | sample CZOMad2_1_08_16f_FD_182891 | JGI IMG/M metagenome (GOLD analysis project Ga0179591, IMG submission 182891) | Vadose zone soil fungal communities from Angelo Coast Range Reserve, California, USA - CZOMad2_1_08_16fungal (PacBio error correction) | ecosystem: Environmental > Terrestrial > Soil >... | reverse complement strand
CCCACCCCCTACTCCTTTCCACTTCACGTTAGTCTTTCCCCTTTCCCTGGGTTTTTGTGCATCCTCCTCTTCCTTTTCCCAGTGGCACCGTTCTGATGAAGTTGTCTTACAGTTGAGTTTTGCCTGCTTATTTCGAAATCATAGAACCTTTTTCCACTTTCAAATCCCTTTTTCCCCCTCGAAGCTCTCTTCTCCTCCCTCCCTTTTACAAATGGACTTGCGGTTTTTTAACTGGCTGTTCTTGTTCTTAGGTTCAAAGGTTTTTCAAATGATGTCATCAGGTTCTGTCCCATTTTAGATCGCCCTTTCTCCGATTTCTTAAGCCTTTGCATTCTTTTTTCCTTCCTCTCATTCCCTTCATTACTTTTATCCACCTAGTGCTGCTAGAAGATCTTGTTCGTTCACGGGGTATACCTCGATCCTTGTCCATTGCGACACATGCCCTTTCTTCTGTTGTTTTTTCCATTCAATCACCTAGGATTCTTTTTTTCCCTCCCCCCAGTTGTCAGGGTCGCGATTGTTATGTCTATTTGGCTTAGAAATGAGTTAGCTTGCGCCTCGCATTTTTTTTTTTTCGTCTATGCTTATCCCCTCGATCTCCCCAGGCCCCACATGATTCTCTCCTCCAACCTCGCTTCCCACCTCACATTCTTCTCTCCTATGCGATGACGTTTTTTCAAACCCGTTCTTAGAGGTCATTTGCGCTATGCTTCTTTGATTTCTCCGACTCACCGTCTGGGTGCCTCCCATCATCTATTTTTGTTGTATTGAAAGGCTCGGCACCTTACTTTTGATAGGCCCTCTTTTCCGGCGCCGCTTTTTGGATTTGAATATTCGTCGTCCTTTTTTGGACTATTTCCTGTCACCGCTTTTTCTTCTCCCATGAATCCGTCGATTCGTACACAAGAGGATCGCTAAGCCCTAAACACCCCCCCCATAGTGTCAATTCACTTATTCGGTTCTGGGCCCCTGCATTGACTGCCCCTTTTTTTTTTGGGACTGCTTCTCATCATCCCCGCATTCTGCCGTTTCTTATTATTTGTGTTTGCATCTAGGTTCTTGTTCCGTCGGTTTTTATAATTTCTTCATCCAGTCGCGAACCCCTTTCTCGGGATGGAATTCCTTTTAAAGACGACATGAAACCAAAATTTATGACTGCCCCCCCTTTTCTTAAGGATTCTCCTTTCCGCATTCGGCTGCAGATAACTTGACTTTGCCTCTCCTCTCTCAGCGACTGCGTTCCACATCTCTCTTATTTCCTTCACAGGGAGTTGAATTCAATTTCTGAAAGATTTAACATTCCTTCTTTAATCCCGTAATCGTCCCAGCCTTATTTTCTTTCTCTTGGTCACTTTTCTGGCTCCCTTTCAGTTTCCCCTTTTCCGTAGCCGATGAATGACTTCGGTTTCAACCCCATTCGATTCTGCATCCCTTCTTTTTTTTTTCCCCAAGCCTTTCCACCTTCTCTGCCACTCAGAATTAATAGTCTCCTCTTTCCCTCACCTTCGAGGATGCAGGGTTCAGTTTACCACCTCTGCCTAATTAATTCCCTCCCTCTAGTGAGTACGTCCACGAGAGCTTGTGTTCGGCGTCGCATCTCGTTTTCCCGCTTTCTTCTTAACTGCTTTTCTGTCTCTTGTCGGAGGAGGGTATATCTGCAGATCCTTACTGGCATACTCCTTCCCCCTTGGTTGTCTATATTTGCGCTCTGCTTTCCGGCACGCACGTTCAAGTATGCCTATCTCCTGCTGAGCTGCACCGTCTTCTCCCATTTTCTTTTTTCGTTAGCTTTGGTGCCGCTGCTTTTAGTCGTACCCTTCCTTAAATGTCTGCCGACTTTACCTGCTTGCCCTTCTGAGGTCGCGTCCTTCTTCTCTTCGCTACCTGGTCGTTCTGTGTCTTTTACTCCGATTCTTATCGTCTTACTGCTCGTCTTCGCAGCCATTCTCCTCTTATCAAACGGAGTCCATCCCGATCCCCCGTTCTTTTTTTTTCTTTCGTTTATTCTCCTCTCCCCCCCTTTCGAGTTTGGGACTGGAACGGGAAACACTTTCCCATCTCTCTTTTCTCTTACTCCTCTCAGTCTCGGTGCTCTATCTTTACACTCTTGGTACCCGGTGTTCCCTGCGCGCCAATCTGTTTTCTTTTTTTGTAGTACCTTGTCTCCCAAACCCCCCCCCCAATGGACTTACTCGATTCTCCTGAAGCTCTTTATAGTCTTTCCTTTCTCCCCGAGCCGGAGACCATTCTCGAAAATATCTTTCCGTCTTTTCCTTACTATAGGGTTATCCGCATGCTGCCTTTCATAGCATAGTTCCATCTCGTTGACCTTTCCCGTAGTAGCAGACCTTTTTGGCTTCCCCATACGGGCTTCGACTCCTCTCCCCCCAAATCTTCCCGTCGTAACCTCGACAACGATCCTGCGAAGCTGTATGTCCTTGCCCCTGTTCTTGCGCTCCCTTTCCGGGCATAAGGAACATCACTTTCTTTCAAAACGGTCGTTTTTCAAGGTCCCCCCATTTTACACACCACTCGGTTAAGACTTCGGCGTGCTTCCCCTCTATCCCCCACATCGCTTCTCCTACGGTCCCGACCATTATCCATTGAAGTGCCTTTACCCCCCTCCTCAGGTGCCGCCGCCGAATATCCGAATGTTACTTAATGAGAGACCCTCTTTTTCCCACCTTTAATCAAAAAGCGTCTGTCCCCCCTTTATTCTCCCGAGGACTTTACTGAAGGCTTCCTTTTTGAAGTTATATCTCGGAAACTTTCTCCGGCTGTCCCCCTATATCAGGGCCAAAGATGGTTGCCGCCTCCTCCGCGTCGCCGTTCTGAGCCTCAAGTAACTCGACTTTCTTTCCATATTCGACACTCCTCAATACTTTCTTTTTTAGATGAATGGCATTGCTCAGATGGCCCTCAACTCCGTTCTTACCTTCTCCATATGTTGCAGAAGACTTTACATCACTTCACTTATCCATGACATCAGTCCATCATAATTTGACAGTCAAGACCATCCTCATGAGAGAAAGGATATAACCACTAGCCTCTAAAAATTTCTATGCATTTGCCCGCTGCTCTTCTCCTTCATGGCCCCAGTTGCGGCTTTTCTCGCATGCACCGTAGAGATTTCGCGGGACATCCCCCCGATTTACATTTTTCCAACTCCGACGTCCACCCATCAATTGTCGACCACCCATCCTTTATTTCTTTCGACGGCTGTTTAACATCCCGGCCGGAAATATTTCGATCTTTCCAGCTCATTGAGCACATCTAATTTGCTTTGGACTCTCGCTGCGCTTCTCTTTTTTTTCTCGCAGATCCCCCGTGCGTTTACTGCAATTCGTCATACGGCGCCTAGAACCCAGAGTCTGCCGGCTCCCTTCGACCTCTAGAGTTAAGAGTGGCGGTGTTGCCTCTTCCCCTCTGATCTGATTTTTTGATGTCGGAAGTTCGGAATTCTTCTCCGTTACTTCTCGCTAACATGAGAGACCAATCTTCTTTCACCAATATCCGTCTTACCTAGCGCCTCATTTGAGTGAAACTTGACTTGGTGATCCGTGGATGAGTTTCTGGAGATATGCTCTCTCCGGACCTTCAGCAACCTCCCGGTTGCCCTTTTGTCGGCCCAGCTTGGCCTTGTCGGCCGGCAAATTTTTTCCCCCTTACATAGAGACCGTCACTGTCTTCTACCCTCCTATTTGAGCAGTTTTCTTCGAACCCCAGGGCACGGCCTTGTTTCCTCCTCTCTGGGTTATATTCCCATCTTCCGGAATTATCAGAAGACAACATCCTTTCCTGTGAGGACTTTCGTCTTATTCTCCCGCTCATTTCTCTTGCCTGATTCCAACCAGAGCCTCACGTCTTCCCTTCTTCCACCCCTCTTAAATGGAAATCTTTCATCGCGCGCTATGACGCCCCCCAGCCGCAATATGTAAAAAGACTTTCCATTTTTGCCCATCGCCTTTTTAGCTTCATCCGCGATGTTCTTCACGTGTCCCCTGAAATGGTAAGCCGTTTTTCTAGCTCAAAGATTCGACCGCCTGCAATTAGCCCTCGCTTTTCCCCCGGGGGCTATCTTTTTGGCCTCTTTTCCCCCCCGAGAAAGGAGATTTGACAACGAACTTGCTTTCTCTCCTTGGGAGGTTATATCTTCTCTTCCTCCTTTTTGTTGTTTGTTTCACCGCCTCCCGATACAACTTAAAAGTCTTTCTGGATGTTCTCTTCCACCGCCCTCCCCTTCCCGGGGTCCTGCGTTGGTCTGGTCGTCGCTTACATTCTTCTGGCAGCGAAGGAGTGAGTCCCCATCGTCCCGGCTCCCTTTAACTTACGTGGTCCCCACTTTCTGAAGCGTGCTGGCTCCTCGAAATCTTCCAGGCGTTTTTTTTGACCTCATTGTAATTTAGCGCCGCCTCCCTTCCACCGATGTATCAGGTTGTGCCAGTTTTCTGCGCCCACCTTGCTAGCAAGTTGCAGAGAATGCGCTGAGCAATTTTCACCCCACCCGGGCTCCCTGTTTCTCTCTTTGAAGCCCGCGGGCCCCTTTCTCCTGCACCGACGAGCCCCCCCGTGGTCCCCTTTCCGTTGCTTTTTAGTATTCGCCGCCGACCACGGAACCGATCGAAGTTGTAGAAAGACCTCCTCGCTTGAACCTCTTTTCCGTCCGCTCCCTCTAAAGTTTCCCCATGCACGTGGCTTTTTCTTCGTATCTTGCAGTCGTCTCCTGCAGTTCCTATCCCACACTCATTTAAAAATGATAGTCCAAACTCATGGGACCTCCTTTCCTCAGTCCTCAGTCTTTCAGCCCCCACCTGAGCCTTGTTCCTCTGCTTCTTTTCTATTTATTCTCGCGACTAAAAGAAGTCCCCGAATCATCCGCCGAAGTGAATAGGCCACGCCCCCCCCTGCTCTGCTCAGACAGCCTTTGCGCCGGCTCGTTTTTTGCTTTTTATGGTCTGCGTCCTCTCTACGTCTATTTTATGGCCTCCCTCTGCATTCACCACAAAGAGGAAGAGTCTCCCCCCCCCCCCCTCACAGCCCCCCTCCAATTCTCCCCATTTCTCTTTTATGAGCTTAGGAGCGCCTACTGGTTACGGAGCCAGACGCCGCCCGATCCCCTACGGAATTTCTGTGCCGCTGCTGTGTCTCTCGGTACGGCTTCGCTGCGCGTCCACCGCATTCTTCTATGCCTCGGAGAAGGGCAAATGAAGTAATCCCCTACTCAAAACCTCTTGCATTGTATGCGTGCCCTAGGTGAAGGTCCTTTCCTCTCGCAGTGACAGATGTGCTTTTGTGAAAGTATGCTGTATGACGTCGCGATCTCAGTGTACGTGAGGGCAATATCTGAGAGGCGGCCCCCCTTTTGGTGAGTTCCCTTGAACCATCTTTCCTGGATTCATGTACAGACCCCTCCCTTTCTCAGGAATAGGCTGTCCGAGCCTTATTTTATGCTTCTTTGTCCATGACATTCTTCTTTTTGGTAGGACTGGTATCCTGCGGCGACTTGCTGTTCCAAATTGGGCACTTCATATGGTTTTGACCTGCAAGTATATCCTCACCGAAGCCCGCTAAGAGCTCCCCCGATCCATCTTATTTCTTGTTGCTGCTGGGTAGTGGCAAATCCGGCTCGCCAGGACGTAGTCCGGCGCGACCGGCACTTTTCCCTGGTGTCGCGAGACGGTTGACGGCAATTGGCGGACTGCCGTTTGGAGCTTGTTCGATGACATATTCCGCGCCGCCCCCCCTCGCAAAGAAGGCCCTTTGTGATCGGCCTTTTATTACGTGATACCCTCACGATCCGGCAGTAGATGTCCATTGGCGCTCATGTAACTGATAGTTTTTGTTTGCGCGTTGGTTGCCGCTGTCTTCGTCTCTCTACGTCGGTCGGAATTTGACGGGACCCGTGTGCGCAAACCTAAGCTTCCCTTGGCGGAGCCCCCGAAGGCTTCTCTTCGGAACAAATGCTACGTTTGTCGCCCCCTATTTTTTATAGATCGGTCTTCCTGCTTCCCTCCCGATAGTCCCGTGATTCTTTCGAACTCATCCGTTTTCTTCCCTTTTTTTTTGAGCCCATTATCTCCTGGAGTTTTTTGTCGAGAGGGGAACCACGTAATACTTCTACCCCTCCTCCCCCCTTTTTTTTGTTTTTTGAGTTAGATGTCCCAAATTTCCCTACTCTCGCACCGCCTTACTTTTTGCTCGTTCTCTTAACCTACAACAAAAAGAAGAACGGGCTTCCCCCCTCGAATCCCGCCATCTTTCTTGGTGCGACGCCGAGCAGGTCCTCGTCTCGACCTCTTCTCTGACTCGCTTTTTCCCCGCCAGTAAGAAGAAGATGATGACCCATTGAGGTCCAGGCCGGGGACCTCCGGCCCCGAGCCTCGTCATTGGCTTTTTCCTATTCACCACCATCGGCACCACGCTACAATAAAATCGCGATCCTTCGTCCCGAAAATGGGCTGCCTTCCTTCCGCCTGACCTTTTTTAATCGTCTTTGCTCTCCGTAAGGCCCCAACCCCCCATGGTCCGGGATGATCTCTTGCGCCGATCCACTGTACCCTGCTTCGCCGCTCCCGACTATTCATCTTCGCAAATGCCGTCAAATATCTCCGAACAACCCTCGCGCTAGATGTGTCCCCGTACGCTAAATAGACTGTTCCTCCCGTCTACGTTTTCCACCAACGCCAAAAGATTTGCCCCGTTCCGGCGTATCTGCGCGGCCGTGTATTAACCACGGAGAAGTGTCCAGTTTTTGTCTTTCCGGATCCTCTTTGAGACACCTCGGAAACTCCGCGAAATATTTTATCAGAACTTCAGAAGGTAGACTCAGCTCCCCAGCCCCAGAAAACAAATCCCGGACTGCCTGATCGAGTCCAGATGTGTGACCTGCCCCCCACTCCCGAGGATCGGCAAATGATGAGTCCATGAAACCCTCCCTTTTCGTTTTTACCTACTCCCCGTTGCGATCCCAGATATTTCCCAGCATCCCTCACTGCGCTCCCGTTCAGAAGCGTTCCTCTTCCCGCCCCCCTGCACTGCGTATCCCTGCGTCTTACGTCACCCCGAGCACGTCACTTCAAAGGTAGCGCATGTTTGCTTCAGGACGGATGGATGTCTTCATGCCCTTCTATCTCTGATCCTTTTTGAGTCATATTCAAATCGCGACGCGGCCCAAGAGCTACGCTCTATCACACCCAAGGTCCCTGGCTTCCGTTAGACACCCCAAGTTCCTTCATCTTCCTACCCCGCTCCCAGCACCCCGGCAAACATCGCGATTTTCCATTCCAGTAAGTCTCGACCTTTCTTTCGTGGAGTTTCCTGCTCTCTCCTTTTTCGATAGCGCTCCCCGAAGACTTCGGTTCCACCTGTCTCGTTCCTGTCAAGGACTAAGCCTCCGCAATAAACCCCCCCACTCCACCCCCCCTTCGAACGGCTTTTCGGCTATGGGTCGCGAGTTCGATGTAGGGGGGTCTTTTCCAGTGAACCGCCCCCCCCGCTTATTCTTCTCTTCTGTTCATGGGAGCGTCCCTAATTATCGACCAGTTTTTTGAACCCCCTTTCCTCCTGTTTTTTCTAATCGCCGTCTGCTTTTCTTTTGCCCATCGGATTCTGTCGCGCTTTGAAGTTCAGAGTGCGTTTCTCTCTCTGATCGCCCTCCGAAGAAGCCCCAATGTCCCCTTTCGTGGACATTTTTCCTCCTTAGTCCTTCCAAAATAGTTTCATCATATAGACTTTACGGCGAGTGCTTTATTCTCCCTCCATTTCTCGTCCTTTTGTTCGATGCTACAGAATCAAGTTATTGTTGAAGCCCCTCCAGTAGTTGAGGATAATTCCCTTGAAGCTGCTTATTCGATAACCCAAGTTTGTACTTTTTAACCTTCTCGGAGACTGCTCTCCTGTCTTCCAGGCTTATCACCTGCCCGCAGGGCCCCCTGCTGCCAAACTATTTCAAATTGCGTTTCATTTCGAGTCTTGAGCATACCCCCCATCAGCCAGAGCACCCGCAGTCATTTTTTCCCCCCCTTCTTCGGTCGTCAAATCCCCCGTCTCCCACGGTGTTTTCTTCACACTGCCTGTGAGTTCTTTTTAAAATCCCCCCCTTTCAAACTCACTTCCTCTACGTTTAATCACAACGGGCAACTTGTGAACACAAGGGAAGGTCCTTCCTCGATAACCTCTGAGAAAGGACAGCACAACCCCATTCATTTTTAGGCCAGTTTTGCGGTTACCCCTTTCCCTCTCTTCATAATAATTTTGTGCTCTGACAAGGACAAGATTATAACTAGTGATGAATTTCTTTCTTGATAGAGGGCTCCTCACCCTTCCGGTGGTTTTAGACTTGAGGGGTCGGTTCTCACTGAGGGGGCCCTGTGGTTGATCAGAATATTACCCCCCATTCCACTTTAATCCCACTGAGTATTAGCTGGCTCCTCCGCAGGGCCAACCCAATGGACCGCAGGCTTTCTGTCCATGTCGTCTGTTGCGCGTAATGCTCCGCTAAATTTCACCCGATGTATCAGGTTTAAATTTTTTGGAAGAAGCCCACCGTTGGTTATCCTCCGCCTGTCCGCTGAGATTGCCCTAGCCAATGCCCCCTCCCCCCCAGTTCTTCCCTTGGGGAGGTTCATCTTCAATACCTTTCGGCAACCTACACTCTTCGACAAGGCTTTGTTGTCGCCCCGAACACGGCCTCCAACATGAGGCTTTTAACCCCAGAAGTGTACGCGCTGTTATTATTCAGGTCCTACATAGAAAATGCTTTTTCCTAGACTGCCAAGTTTGATCTTGAAGGTACAGATGCTGATTGACGAAACCTCATGGAAACCTAGAACAAAAATTAATCGTCAACTCCAATGAGTCCTATATAGCGTAGATGCTTTTCTTGCCAAACAAATAGGAACTATGTCATTGGTCGGCTCTTGCATCCCCTTGCCGCCCCCCCAAAAAACGTCCTCCCCGACACCATCGGTGGTCACAATGGTACTAGGTGAACCCCCAGCTCCCCCGGAGATCCCAAACCTCATTTCTCCCGGTCTAGCCCGACTTTTTACTTAACGTCGACCGGAGGCCGTCTGGACTATTAAGTCTTTCCCGTTTTCATGCTTCTTGATAGACAAACCGAGGAAGCTCGCAGCCAAAGACCCACCCCCTCGATAGTGATAAGTGTAATTCGTTTCTTTAAAGAGCATCTCTTTTGACGGCGAGTTTGCTTTTTGTTCCCCTTGGATAGCAAGAGACTGTACTCTTGGACTGATATCTTTTCCCCAGCTGCAGGGGTTTCTCGCGGACCTTGTTCCCGAGGAGCGTTTCCTATTTTTGATTAATCCCCCGATCGAGGAGCTTGCCATGACGCCCCCTCCTGCGCCTGCCCGCAAACCCCTCCATCCTAAGGTTCCTTGTACGGTTCTAGGTATCTCGTATCGTTTCCGCTGGTTTTGAGCGGCGCCGTCTTTCCGTCCTAGCCTCCCCAGTCAACCGTCTATGTTTAAAGATCGCTCGGAGAGGCCCCTCTTTTGACAACGACGATGAGGTCATGTCCCCCTATTTACCGTGAAGTCATTCTTTCCTGCTGATTGGTTCTTTTCCCCCTCCCCCATATGCAGGCAGTTCGGTTGATGCGTTGGCCTCTCTTCCGTCCGACGCTTGGAGGGTCCCCCCCTCTGGGTCAATAATCCGCCTGTTCCCGGCTTTTCGAAAAGTAACTTCACCGGCGACGGGCATGAATCTTCCTCGCCTCTACCTCCAAGCTTTTCGGGGTTCGGCGAGTGTTTTTACCCCCAGTGCGAGACGCCTTTTTCATGGTAAGCTGTATCTCTGGTAAGGCCCTCGTCTTGGCCTGCCGTAGCACTTTTCCATTGCCTGCGGACATCTTTGGCCCATCGAGCTCTCCTCCGGACCTTACTCCGTCGCCCGCCCATCAATGCTCCTTTTCCTACTTCTTGGTCCGTACTCTTTCCCCTTACCCCTCGTGATTCCACCTCCCGATGAGAAGTTCTTCCTCTTTAGCTATGGCCGAATACGCATTCAAGTTGTTAGTGTTCTCTTTGGTCTAAATTTTTTAGACCCGATCAAGAGGCATATCGTCACTTTTCTTTTCCACTGTCTTGAAATCTGGGATAGGTCCCCATTCGGCCCCAGTGTTTGCATTCTCCTGATCCAGTTGTTAGACTCGAATCTTTCGAATACCGGCTTCCAGCACAGAATAGCAGAACATCTATTGAACGATCCTGGACTAGCTCCATTATTTTTTTACGATCCGCCTTCCGCCTTTTGTCGCTAACTGCCCAAAGTC
>Ga0179591_1269861_pt1 | contig 10291 bp, 12 predicted proteins | sample CZOMad2_1_08_16f_FD_182891 | JGI IMG/M metagenome (GOLD analysis project Ga0179591, IMG submission 182891) | Vadose zone soil fungal communities from Angelo Coast Range Reserve, California, USA - CZOMad2_1_08_16fungal (PacBio error correction) | ecosystem: Environmental > Terrestrial > Soil >... | reverse complement strand
TTGAAAGATGGCGCCCTTGGCCGGGACTTACATCCGGTGATTGCCAAAATGGCTTTACCCATGTGCGCGGCATTGCATCAGCAATGTAAACTCCCCCTTTTTTTGCGGGGCCCGTTCCAATGGTCCTTGCCTTTTGGCGCCGTGCTGCCCCCCAAAGATTTTCCTCCCCTTTTCGTAGTGCAGGAGAATTGCAAGCGCGGGCACGAAGGCTGAAATGTGCCCATTACACTTCCTCCCCACCAACAGGATGTGGGATTGGAAAGTGTGGTAGTCCCTCCGATCTGCTCCCCCTAACTTTTCCAGGATGGGTGTGACCTCGCGCGCCTTGGTAACAGACCCTCTCGATGGATTGGGTTTAAGTGGACCACACCCTGACTTTGGGTTTGTTTTCCACCAATCGAAAGTGCATCTACAGTACATTTGCAGAAAGATGTCGGTCTCCTACTGGTCTAGCACCGGCCCAGCGACAGTTTTGAGTTTTTCAATTCCGCCCTTCGTTCTTTGTTGGTGAAGCCGAATACACTTTTCACGGCGTAAGGTTCTCCCTTCCCCATGGGGAAGGAGTCAGTCTCCCTCCCAGAAAGTGTTAGCGGCAAACTCTTTTCTTGCCATGGCTCATCGGGCCTACATACGCCCTTTTTTCCGCCGATGCGGGTCGCTTTCTTGAACCAGTGGCTGTGCCGGCCGTTCATAGACGCATCCCAGCGCTTGCCTCCTTCCCGTTTTTCTTCCTGGGTGGTGCGGCGTAAACTGGCCAATTTTTCTTCCTTTCCCCGAAATTTGGCCACCGGCGACAGATCCCATGAAGTTCTGGCGAAGTGGCGATACAGGTTTATTTTGCGTCTTGCAGTGCGACTCTGGGCGTCCGCGTAAGGTCTTCCCCTGCCGCCTCAGGAGGTAATAGTCCCCTATTGCTGAGGGAAATTTCGATGAAGCTTGGGCCGGCGGTCTTTCGCTTTTTTTCTGCCCGGTTAGCATTTTTTTTTTCATTTCGGCATGGCCTTACTGTAAGACAGACAGCTCGATCGATCAACCGCGTTTCAAAGGGCCTCCAATTTCCACCGATGGAAGATCAGGTCCCTATCCTCGCCGGGTGCGGGTATCCGGCGTGTGCCCTTCCTTTTTTTTGACGCGGGCCTACCCTCCTCTCTTTTCGTCACCGTGAAATCGCTGTGTTCATCTGGCTGAGGAACTGACTCCCCTTTAGGTCTTTGGGAAGCGCGTCAGCGATGGCCGCTCTCCTGCGCTTTTCCAGTTACAGGCTAAACAGGTCATCAGTTCGGTCTGCTTCCAGATTCTTCTATATCGCTCACATCGCCCCGGCCGTTTAATTTTTGTTTGAAAGAAGTCATCCCCCAAAGAAGAGCACCTTGACTGTTTGCGCTTAAACAATGCAAGCGGCCGGGCCCAGTCAAGCCGTCGTTCAATCAGCTCCACCCAATTTCGCACTGCGCTCGAGAGTTCGTTTCCTTAATATTTAAAACCCCTTCTTCCCATTAAGGATCCAGTTCTGGATCCCTAGTAGTTCTGGACATACCCGAGCCACAGTTCTCCGCCGCTTGAATCTATTTCTCCCGTTTTTTTGAGAGATTCTCTTCCCTGGCTGAAGGTGGATCTGGTATTTCCATGGGCCAAGAAATGGTTAGAACCGCGAGCCGGAATTGCCGACTTTTTTTTGAAAGCCTTTCTCCCCTCGAAGCGAAGTTTCTTTCCGCTGTCTGGATGCGGGACGCACCGTGCGCTGGGCCTGTTGTTCCCTTCTGACCCCCTTCCTTCTTTTTTCTTCTTTTTAGGCGCGGTGGCAAAACAGGATGCCGGGCCTGGGCGATTGACGGTTCCAGCGATTTCTAGATCAATTCCACAGGAGCCTTCTGGCGACTGTTCGCTGGATGTGACCCTTCCCTCCCTCGAGGCAATATATGACCGCCGGCACCGCTTCCGCCCTGTCATGCTGTGCCGCGCCACGATGAAGAGTTTGTCACGTCGTTCCCGTCGATTCCGAATGACCAAACCTGACGGGGGTCCTCCGCGTCCAAAAGCTCCCCTTTTTCATGAACGGCCGTGCATGGAATCCCACTCCCCGTCCCACGAATCGGAATTCACTCCCCCGAGGTGCTTTCTGTTCTTCGACTGGTTCTTCGAACATTTTTTTCTTTTATCCTTGTTTTTTTTGGGCGCCGCGCGCGTTCGGCGCCCCCCATCAACATGCTTGAATACGACCTCCCCTCTTCAAAAGATGAGTGTCGAAAATTTCCTCCGTTTGAATCCGGGCTATGCTTTTTCTGGACGGCGTTGCCAGAACTGGCGGTAATGCTCCATGCGAAGCGGCTGTTGCAAGGCCTATCTCCCCCAACCTACTCCCTCCTCCTTCTTCTCAGTAGCCGTTGCAGCCTTTCGGAGTTTGCAGAATTGGCGTTTTTAGCGGCAACTCGCAGTGGCGATCCCCCAATGGGTTTTCATGCTGCTCAATCTTGTCATGAGTCGATCTTTGAGCCTTTCTTTTTAAAACAGCAACTTTTTTTTACCAAATGGAAAGCGCGCCGCATCTGCTCCCGCTTGCTCTGTTTCCCCATTCTTGCACCAAGCGCAGCGGCTTTTACGACTACACCTCGGCTGGAGGGCTCTCCCTAAGAACAATGGTTTATGGCAGCTGCCCCTTTTTGTGGGGCCCCCCATTTTTTTATGTCTGATTCCCCCAACGAAGATTCCCGCCACGTAGTGACCCTTCGTGCGATTGCCCCAACACCGGTTTTTGAGCGCTTCGGGCCTGTGAGTTTCCGTGCTTTTCAGACCTTTTCGGCTTTTGGAGATGCTTCTAGTTGTTTTTTACACACCATCCCTCAAAAATAGGTGTCCCAGGCGCAGGAAATCCATCGCTTCCAAGGTCTCGAGGACGTACTGCCTCATGGAGTTTTGCACAAATGATTTTTTTATTAAGATAGTTCTTAGCCCTCAAGTCCCCTAAACCCGGGTTTTTGCGGATGGGATGCCTTCCCCGCCTTCGGGTACCGCCTTACATGTCTGCCTCTAACAGATAGAAATGAGTGTTTTCCCACTTAACAGGCGCCCCCTTCCATGAATTTGACTGCTTGACATTCTGATCGTCCCAAGCAAAGAGACACTTTTTCCCGAAATTGGGAGTTTTATTGAATGTATAGGCTCGGCAATGCGCCGAGCGCAGCTCTTCTAATACCGTCCCGCAAAGGTGATTCTGTCTAGTTTCGCGCCGTCTGCGCAGCAGTGCGACGTCCTTCCCGGCCCTCCATTTGATAGAAGGGTACCCGATGTGTCGCTGTGATTTTTGGCCGTGCCCACCCCGTCCACGGGTTTGCAAACTTCTTCCCCCCATTCTTGACTTTTCTTGGCCCCCTCCCCTCTTCAAATGTAGATTGTGTCCCTTGATCCAATGAATCCAGCAGTTGAAATCACCGCCATCGGGCCCCAAAGCCTTGCGTGACACGTTCCCAGCGCTTTCCTGCTTGCCTTCCTCGCCCGGATCGGTCCGGCCTTATCTCCCCTTTCCCCCCAGATGAGATAAGCCTGCCCTGCTGATAGATTTCTTTTGACATAGGCCGGGAAGCGCGTCTTGTTTTCCCTCCCGCCGAGTCATTTCAGACTGATCGCCCCAGCGCCTGCCGCCCAGTCCCACATTTTTTTTTATTGTAGAACCTTTCTCTTTTGTTAATTGGGAATCTTCTGGCCCGCTTCTTCTGCCGAGGTCATTGCCCATTTTTCTTTATGTCGAAGGATCGCTTTTTCATATAAGGGAGCCAGCTCCAATGTTATTTTACTCGCCCGCGCCGCTGCCTCGACACGGTGCTGCATTTGTCGGTTTTCTTCTACCATCGCACTTGCTTTCGAATGCTGAGGTTGGGCCGGATTACGGGCTAGGATATTTTCTCGTTCCCTAAAAAATTTTGTTCTCCCCCCTGAGAAGGAGATTGGCAGTGTGAATTGGCGGATGCGCGGCTACAATTTCACCAAGCCGCTCCTGTGATCTCTCTTTGTGCTAGCATCCTGGCTGTTGTTGTAGCTCTGTCCCAGTTTCCGCCTAACCAGGAATCAGGTTGTTTCCCTTTTCAAGTGCCGAGCAACCTCCGCCGCGTCCTACACGCCCAGGAGTGCTCCTGGTCGAAGCAATTTTTTTTAAGGTTTCGCCCTCAATCCATCCCGAATTCGGTCCCCCCGCCTCCTGTTCGCCGTCTTTTGGGGGTTTTGGGTGTTTGGGGGGTGGGGTTTGGGGTGGGGCCCAGACTGTTCATTGTCGGATCTCAGCATCACCGGTATGGCGCGTGTGTCTGCGGGCGGCGGCTCCCCCCCTTGTGATGGACACTGGCGCCCCTGGATGGCCTCCTCTCTTTCGACTCCTCTTCCAGTTGACCACCGCGTCACGGATCCTACTGCCTGACTTCAAAGGAACGCCCTCTCCCCCCTTGATTTACCCTTCCGCTGTGGTGGACATTGGCCCTTCTGGCAGCCTTTCTTCTTCTTCTTCCAGGCGGTCGCCCCGCGAATCTCCTTTTACCTGTCAACTACCAAGCTAGCTTTTCGGAATTAGTCCCCCCAGAGTTCGTTGAAAGTGGCGATGCCGGGCCCGCGCGGAGAGGATTCCTATCTCTGAATGCTCATTGCGCTGGTGGCATTCCCTCCCTTCCTTTTTTAAGTATGGCGCTCTGCTTTTTAGAATGCGGCTGTCAGGACGAGCACTAAATCTACCCTTGCAATCTTCTTCGCCCCTCATCCAAATTTGCTTTTTGCGCCCTAGTTTCTTTTTCTTTCCTTTTACTGGTCTGCCCACCCCCCTCTCTTTTGAAAACCCATCGCCACGCGCTGCATGTCTATGACTTTCCGGGTCTCCTCCCACGCTGCTGGCCTTCGGACGTCTTTGGCAGACCGACGCACCTGTTTGCCGGTTAGCCCTCCTTCCTCCCTCCAGTTTGAGACTTGGACGAGGTCCTTTGACATTAAGGTGCTTGCTGAACAATGTGCACGACAAGGCTCTTAATTGGTCGTCAAGCCCCCTTTGTCACTGGTTGTTCCTTCCTTCTGCCTTGTCAAAAGAAGGTATCCTACTTCCGAGGCCGGAGAATGAAGACATAGTCGGGGAATTAACCCTTCTCCCTGCGTCCGATCTGGGTGGGAATGTGTTCCTCCGCTTCGACCCATCATTTGTTTGGGCAGTTCGTCGGCCTCGCAGTACGGCTTTTACATCTTCCTCTCTTGCCCTGTTAAACTCATGCAACTGGATTTTTTTCTGTTGCTTTGTACCCCCCCCCATGACATCCCCCCATCTTAAAGGCAGACTCATTGTCGGCTCGCACGTTTTATCTCAAAATTTTTTTCCCCAACCCCGTGCACCTTGTTGTCGCGCCTGAATTTTTTTCCATCTTCCTTTTTTCCGTGGTGAAGAACGACCAACTTCCCCTCTTTGAAAAAAGGGTAGGCTGCGCATCACATTGGCGTAGCGCCCATAACCAATCCTTTGTATTCGGAATACCCTCGTTGCCATGAAGCGCTTTGAACATCCCCCTCCCTTATCCCTTTATGAGAGGTCTCCCTCTCCATGGGCTTGGTTTTTGAAGATAATAGTCAATAACCTCTCTTGAGTCTCCTTTCCCCCAAGTCATTTGGTGATAGCCTGGAGTCGCAACTTCTGGCTTCTTACACCCACTTTTTGACTGACTTTCCCCAAAAGGAGACGATTGCAGTCGCTGGGCGGTTTGTTATCAACTCTTTCCCTACGCGTGTCGATTTTTAGTCCTTTTTTCTTTATTCCCCCTCCCCTCCCTTTCATGGCAGGTACACTGGCCTTTTGGATGCCGGCGGGAAATTCGCACTGCAGCTGGGATCAGTCCTTCGTGAGATTCAAGCGTTGCTTGAAGGTGCGCCCCCAAGTCTTTTTGTACTTGGAAGATAGCCCGCTCGCCGTCGCTCACCTCGTCGCTTGACAGGGAATACTTAGGCGGAAGGCCTTTATATCTCTCGTGTTTTTTTTATTAGGTGGAGCGCTGGGGGGTCCTGTGTTTTTGGTTTTTTATTTTTTTTTTTTTTTTTTTGATGGAAGTATTCATGGGCGGGCTTGGGAGTATTCCGTCCCATTAATTCAGCTTATAAATTCCAATCGGAAGTTTTTGAACTCTCTTTTCCTGAAGGGAAAATCAAAGGCCATGAGAGGACTAGCTCCGCTCTGGAAGCCTTCTTTTTTCTCTTCCGACGGTAAAGTTTCTCCCCCTGCTCTTTCCTTCCCCCCCCCTGACCCTTTTCTATACGTACGCCCGACGGCAGGACAGGTTTCCTGTTTGGACACCCCCTCCTCGCAACCAGAGCACGCGCCGGTGATCCCCCTTTTTCCCCAAAACAACAAACCCAAAAACCCCTTTTCCCCAAGTCCTTCCCCCCTTTTTTGTTCAGCGAAGCCTCTAAAATTCCGGCATCTCCTTCAGAGAGGAGGTTTCTCTTTTCCATTTAAAAAAGGTGAAATTACACGGATCGACTTTGCTCAAGTTTCTGGATGGAATACCATTTTACCCCTTTTCTTCCCCCTCCCCGGTGAAGAATATTCTCCTTCATACTGCTTTCGAGGAGAGGACCCCTTCTTCTTAGACTTTCGGATTACCTTTTTTCCTATGTATTCCCGAAATGGATCCCCACCGCCCCCTTTTCTTGAATTTCCCCCTCTTAGTTGGAAAGCCCTGCGGCCGCCGGTCGACGCGAACCTTTCGCAGTTTTCTTGTTCTTCAGCCTCGGCCTTTTCACCTTCGTTGTTCCATTGTTTTGAACCTTTTCTGCGCGGATTGGCGCGCTTGGGGTGACGGTAGGTGGACCAACCCCGGCCATGTCCGTACTTTTCCTCTCTGTCGTCAGCGAGATAGTCCCTCCTTTTTGGTAACCTCCCCCCTTCTCGCCTCTGCGACCTGTTCGATGGGGAGCAAATGAGAAGCGATCGTTCCCAGCGCTATTCCTTCCCCCTCTTTTCCCAGCTTGTCTGGAAAGTCCCTTTCCTGGTATTCCTTCCGCCCCGCTTTCCCTCTCTGCCTCAGATGATTATTGTCGTTTCCATGGAAATGGGACGGCATCCGAGTACCCTGCCCTTAAGACGGAACATTCCCGTTCCCCGACCGCCTGCTGCCGGCACATTAAAATCTTATGGCTTCCCTTTTTTTTTTTTCAGGATTCCGTACGGCAGCTGCTTCCTCCAGGAAGGCCATGGTTCCCCCCTTTTTTCTTTCATTGACACATCCTTTGTTCCTTCTCACAAGCCTCGTCATTTTTTCCCCCCCCTTTCCCTTTTGCATTGTGAATCCTTTCCCTCTCAATGATGAGGTGAAGGGGGGAAGACAGGACTGCCCTTCGTCCAGCGGCGCGATTCTGGCAGGATTTCTCTTCCCCAACAGCAATCTCATTTATATGTTTTTTTCATCATTCTCTCCCGTTGCGGAAGAATGGCCTTGAGTTGCCGGCACCCGTACCGAAGGCGACACTCTCTTTTTGACTGGACTTTTGTTCAAGCGGTGTCTTTTCTTGTCCTCCTTCTTTTTCCCCGGGTAAAACACAAAAACCCCGCCGCCCTGGTTCCCCCTTTTCACTTCTCCCCGCATCTCTTCCCGATACCTTATGCAGCGCGGAGCCCCCTTGCAAGCGCAGCTTCCCTTTCTTCCAGAACTGGTCTTTTGCGGGGGCGAAGGACGCACACTGGGATGCTCCTAGGACGACGGTTGGCAACAGCTTGATTTCCCTTCTTCCCAAATCATAATTCATTTTGGACCTTTCTTTTCGCGCCCCCCCCGTTGGAGCTTTCTTGGTGGCTCCGTGCGCGACAAAAGATTTCTCTTTTTTTTCTTTGTCGACTTTTTCTCTTTTGGCACCCTGCAACCACTTTACGGTGTGGCCCTGCGTTTCCCCAGGCTACCTTTCCTCCTATGGACCCTCAGGGATCTCGTCCCGTCCCCTTTTCATCTGGAAAAAATTTTGGGGGCTCTAGACACACTTCCATCTACCCCATAGGTTTCGCGCTTTCCGTCGATGCCTCCTGTCCTCAGGTTCTTCATTTATACTGCGAAAATGTAGTATCCCTGATTTTTCAGCACTCTGCCCCCCTTTCATGCCAACAGTTCGACATGGTGGAGTTGACATGTTTTCTGCCCCCTTCCACCTCTTTTCTCCGCGTTGATCTTTCCATCTACTCTTCCCCTACATTTTCCAGATCTTGCTCCCTTTTTCCTACAGCCGCAGGGAAGTAGGTCGCCAGAAGTAGGCCGCCCCCTCTCTTGGATCCCTCATCCCCCGGCCCTAGTACATTCTCACTGATATTTGTAGATTTACTTTTTTTTTTTCTCCGACTTGTCAACCCCCTCCCCTCCAATAATAGGGGGCCCTTTCCACCAATGCGGTAGGCTCCATTCATCTCACTTCGATGTTTGTTCTTGATCTTCCTTCATAAAGACGTCTCCGATTGGTCCCCTTCCCTGGGGACTGTCCCTTTTTTACTTCGAACGCGGAGTGCCGGCCGGCCTACCTTCCGTGTCTATCCTCAGTTCCCCTCTTCTCACCGTCTTCTTTTCTGTTTTTGCGTGCAATACTTTTTTATTGTAGAGAGGATTGTTCTTTCTCCAGCTTTCCTTCATCCTTCTTTCACGATCGCCAGCGCCTTGTAAGACATTCGCTAAGTTGAGCAAGCCTCGATAGGGGAGTTTTTTAATTTTCTTTTTCAGACTTTCCTTGTCTTCTTTCCGTACGCTTTCCTTTTTCTTTACCCTTTCCCCCCTGTCCCCTCATGTAAAACTTTGAGATCTCTTTTCCCCACATTTTCTCCCCCCCTCATGTCAACATGGCGCCGCGCGCAGACCGCCCAATAGAAGCTTTTTATAGGTCCTTGTCGTTTTTACTAGAAAACGGACGTATTTTATTACTGCCCTTTTTTTTGAAGGAACTGACGGTAATGAATTGCGGCAGAGTACATAAACCCTGAGTGTCCTTCTCGCTGCTTTTTTTTCTTCCGTATTTCTTTTGATGTTCCACATTTCCCAGCCTGATGTGTTGTGTCTTTTCTTTGGCCCCTCCTAATCTCCCAGTTGTGGTTCCTTTTTCTTTCCCTGCTCCCAAATACCGGCCTTAGCGCCACCCCCCTCCTCTTCTTCCCACGCCACGCCTTGTTCTGAGTTTATTATGGGTGTTTGTTAGTCCCTGCCGAACATATATAACTGAAATTCCTCCCCTTTGTTTTTCCTTTTTTTTCTTTGGTGGTTGGTCCCTCCATTACTGCCTGTTTCCCGCTTTAGCGTCATAAACAAATCCCCCTTCCCTCATTTTACTCTGTTTTTTGCAGGTCTGGAGAGGGCCCAGGTGCATGGACAATAGGGACGTTCCCCCTTACGATTTCCAACTCTCATCTTAGGGAGTTAGGCCCCTGGGCCCTTTCCCCTTCCCCTCTTCAAAATTTTCCTAAAGAAAAGGAAGGCTGAACGACATATCGCTTAAACTGCCTCGGTGTTGACTTCCTGGCCCATTCGGGCGATTACTTTTTTCCCTTTTAAGATCTTCCTTCATTCCTACCAAGAAATAATTCTTCTTAAGGAATTCTTTTCCAGTGGTGAGTTTTGGGGGGAGTGGTGGGGGTTTACCATTTGGTTTGTGGGATCTCTTGTATCTTTTTTTTTTTTTTTTCTTTTTTTCTCTTTTTTTTTTTTCTTTCTTTTTTTTTTTTTTTTTTTTTTTCTATTTTAGTTTTTTTTTTTTTTTTTTTTTTTTTTTTTTTTTTTTTTTTTTTTTTTTTTTTTTCTTTTTTTGTGTTTTTTCCCCCTAGCTTTTTGCACGGTGTACTCTCTGTCTATGTCGCCTGATCCCTCCCCTGTTGGAAAGGTTCGATTCCGAATCTAACTTTGTTTCCATTCCAGAGTTCTCCGTTTGTTGGAACTTGGTTTTTGCCGCAAATGTCATGACCATGTTTGGATTTCTTTGACGAAAGAAATCACCCCTTCCATGTGCAAGCATGATCCCATACCTTAAATGGGTCACTGACGTTTTGCCCTCCTCTTTTGACTTTCTGTCTTTTCCGCCGAAACTGCCGAAACCCTTTCCCCCAGAAAACATGCGTGGGTCTTCGCCAATGGGGGTTTTGCTCCCCTTCTCCTTATCTACGAATCAAGCCTTTGGCGTATGAGCGCAGCTGCGTCCTTTCCTCTACTCCGGTTCTTTCCCTTGCTGGTTCCCTTGCTTTTCTTTTCTGATGACACATGATGTAGGGCGGACCCCGCATTTTTTCTCCATTCGAGCCAGTTTTTTTCTCCGACTC
>Ga0179591_1434825_pt1 | contig 10292 bp, 9 predicted proteins | sample CZOMad2_1_08_16f_FD_182891 | JGI IMG/M metagenome (GOLD analysis project Ga0179591, IMG submission 182891) | Vadose zone soil fungal communities from Angelo Coast Range Reserve, California, USA - CZOMad2_1_08_16fungal (PacBio error correction) | ecosystem: Environmental > Terrestrial > Soil >... | reverse complement strand
TTGTGCGGGACTCGGGCCGCCGCTTGTCGAGGACCGGATATCGCCGCGAAACGATCAGCGTACCGGGGCGAGATTGCCGCCAACGGAATCCGGCGCGACGAACACGGCCTAACCGTCGAAGCGCGTGCCGCAGGTACTCCGAGCACGGGCACCGCGGTCCGGTGGTCCATCCGGGTAGTCGAAGAAAAACCCTGGATATGTCCGGTTGCAGGTGCGACGTTGAGACACGCGTGCGCGCCGGCCGCAGTGATCAGGTCGGCGACGAGCCGCCATGATGGGTCGCGGCCTTCCGCCTCGGTCCTGGCTGCGCGTACCCGTAGAAACGGAACGACCCGCCGGTGATTGCGCTTCGCGACGCGGTTCGCCGGTCGATTCGATCATGATCAACTGCTCATAAGCGGTCGTTCGGTCGGTTCGCAGTGCGATGGAACACGAACCCGTCCGCGCCTGCGGTGTTCTCGCCGAAGCGGAGTAGATCTCGCCGTTCCGCAACGTCAGAGAGCACGACTTCGCGGAGTGGGACGTCGAGGGGTCGGAGCCCTCGGTGAGCGTTTTCGTGGCCCCGACCCGCCACGAGCACGAGTCGCGTCTTCGGCAGAGTTCCATATCTATCGCCTCCGCGGCCGTCGGTTGCGTCATCTCGCGCACGAGACGGGCGACGCGTGCGGGAACGCCTCACGAGATTCTTCCGCAAGGCGTGGGTTGACGACGATCCCGCGCGGTTGCGAACCCGCACCAAGCTCGACGGCGCGCCGAGCGAAGCGTGGGACGTAGTGTGACACCAGTCACCGATCCTTGGTGCGGTGCTGTGCAGGCCGTGCGCTCCCTTCGCGGTTTGATGGGGCTGGCGCCGTGGATTCGCGTCGCTCGCTGTCGGCGCGCCCCGTAGGGACAGGCGGATGACCTTCGTGGCGGCGCCGATCTCGAGTTTCTGCCATTACGTAGTGCCGATTCTTCACGCGGCTGAGAGCCGGGTCACCGGACGCCGGTAGGAAAGGCCCGATCGTTGCAGTCGTGTCCCGCATCTGGGCGTTTTCGGTCTTCAACGACCCGCGTTGCCAGCGTCACCCGGTCCGACGACGGGGTCCAGAGCACCGGCAGTCGGGCCCGATCACCGAGCCCGCGCCGAGAGGAGTGCGGCCTTCGAGGATAGTGCCGGGCAGGATCGTACGTACGGCTCGATCTCGGACGGTCGGAGGCGGACGTACGGCGGCCGCCATGACTATCGTAACGCGTCGCGCAAATCCACCGGCGGGTTGATGGCGCACGCCGGTCGGCTCGGCGCGGCGAGCTGGGCGCGCATCGTGCATGATCGCATCGCCACGGGCTCGCGATCATCGCGATGCTTGTGTCCCGCGGCCGCAGGGACGCGACCGCGACGGTCAGGTAGTATCACCGGGTGTTTTCGGGGCTAGACGCGCAGCGCGGAGCGGAGAGGTTTTGCGACGGAAAGCAGTAGATTCGACGTGGTGATCTAGTCGATCTGGGAGAGCTCCCTCGGCGTCGCATCGGGTGCTCGGACGATGCGGGACGATACGGTCGTCCTTGTCGGCACGGACGCGGCCGAGACCGGTGATCGGGCAAGTGCGCGGGTTGAGCACTGTCGCGGCGGGTCTGGATCCGGTGCTGGGTTCGCGGCTTCGAGATTCGTCTCCGCGCGCAGAGCGGCGCGTCGCTCGGCAGCACGAGGATGTCGTCCTCGGGCGTCGAGGTCGTCGAAGAGCGTGAGTGCGGCACGCTGAACGCATACCGGTGCCGCGCTGCACCCGCGATCCACGAAAATCACCGGCCACTTCGGTGACGAGTTGATCTGCAGGGCTCTGGTGAAGCGCTCCGCCGACTGGCGACGACGACGACCGATCGGTCGGAGGCGGCCAGCTCCGCCAGCGCTCGACGATGTGCAGGACCATGGGCGGCCGAACAACGTGTGCAGACCTTGGGGCGTGCCGGACTGCATCCGAGGTGCCTCACCGCGCGGGAGGACGACGGCGGCGAGCGGGTCGGTATGGCTCCGCGGAGGCTCGAGTGTGAGGACCCCAGAACGTCCGGTTGATCACATGGCGTCGGCCTTCCAGGTCGGTGGCTCGGGGGCGAGGGTTCGACCCTTCGACTAGGGACTCAAAGCGACCGGTGCTGCCGTTACACCACCCCCGAATGGAATAAGGTACGATGAGACCCGTCCCGTGGGGCACGCCGCGAGCCCGGACAGTGTGTCGATTTTTTTTTTCGTGAGGTCACGTTCGCGTCACGTCGGCGGGACGGGCCGGCACGAAACGAAAACGCGGCGATACGCGGTTGACCGGGGCGCGTCAGGACGGGTCTGAGGGGCCCGGGCAAGCGGTGCGGAAGTTCCGAGCCCGACCTCATCTCGATCTCGGAAACGCGGCGCCGCACCCCGGGCCGCGGCCAGGCTACGACTCATCGTTGTCCAGCAGCTCGGTCCGCGTGCACCGACCCCGGCGACCGACTCATCCGCAACGCGGTTACCGAACACGCAGTATTGCCATCCCGCCAAGACTCGCGGCGATCCGGGGAGTCAGAAGGGCCTGCGGACGAGAGGGCGCGTGGGCTGAGGCCCGGATAGGAGTGAGGACGAGTCCGGTACCGTGCCCTTCGCCATGGGGTCAATGATCAAGAGCGCGCAAGCGCATGCGCAAGAAGACGACAAGAAGCTCTGAAGAAGGACCCGCTGGCAACGTCGTCAGCAGGGAAAGGATGTAAGCGCGACCGCCCCGTGAGGGGCGGTCGTCTAGCGTCCGGGCCGTTCGGTGCGCCGTCCCGACGCGTCAGGCTGTGATTCGTGCGGGCGCGCCAGACGCGGGGTCGCCGAAACGCGACGCGCGCGGAGGTGGGCGGCGTTCGTCGCACGCGGCGCGGTCGTGAACAGACCCGCGAAACGCGGAGCCGCGCCGACACAGCAGAGAGGGGCCTGCCGTCGTTCTCGAGATTCGGTGCGGGAAAAGCGTGCAAAAAGCCGCCGGCTCCGAGGTGCTCGGAGGGGGCTCGAGGTCGTCACGACGGCCCGGATTAGCGCGGCGGGCGGCAGACATCGTGTGGGACTCGGTGGCGCCGAGGGTCCCCAGCGGGACACCGCCGGAAGTATCGCAGCCGAAGTGTGGCGCCGCGATCACGGGGCGAGCGGCGGGAGCCGCGATCAGGCTCGCTTGATCTCGCCCCCCGGCCGCGCATCCACGCCGGGAGTGTGACGCAGAACAGGGATGTCGGACCCGAGCGCCGCCCAGCGTCGCCGGGTCGCGGACCCGGCTTGCGGAAGATCGCGGCGGCATGACGACCCACCGCGAGCCCCGCGACGGGGGGATGCTTGTCGATCCGGGGGGGGGGCGACCGCACGCGTGCGACGCTGGACGCCAAGGCGCGGGCGACGGGTTGAAGCGATCGCGGGGACGTCTCGGAGGGATACCGCGCCGGTCATTCGATGTGCGTCGCGCCGGCATCGTGAGCGAGCAGCTGTCGTGAGGTGCCGTCGCCGAGACGGTGAGGCGTAGAGATTCGTGGGTACGCAGCGCGCGCGTGCCCGCACCCGGAGCGACAACGTCACCCTTGGCGTACGCGGTGAGGCGAACAGCCGGCTGCCTTGGGGCCGCGGCCAGGTCGGGGTATAATGTTTTTCAGTTGATTACGTTTGAATAGTTTTTGATCAACCCGGCCGTTCGCGAGGCTTTTTCACGGATTGAGTGTCAAATCTATGATTTCCTGGGAGTCATCCTGTGTAGCGTCTCTATTACGCTGTATGCAGTAAAAATACATTTATTTATTTCAATTAAACTGAATTTTTCTCCCATACACATTATTTCTCAAGTTGCTCACAGTATTTTTGTCGTTTTTAAACATAAATAATCCGCACAAAAACTTTTGTCGTCAACTTATGTTTTACATTGGTTGAATTTAGAATCGCCATAAGGTGATCAACCTTTAGAAATACGGTGTTTTTGAGCACTTCAAGTTTACTTGAAAATAATAAAATGTGAATGTACTACACCACAAGTAATCGAGACGTCTACACAGCTGACGTCAGGGCCATCATAGATTTTAAACTCAAGGCCGTCGATCGGCCAGGGGTTGAGTTTTTGTCGGCATAGTTCATCAGGCAAAACATATTGGATCTGCAAATTGAACCTAAGACATGAATATGGACTGAAACATTAAAAAATCCTTGAAATGATGTGCTTTGCATCTCGAAAGTCGATCAGATTCAACTCGACGCAGATTTGGCTCGACGTATCAATGGACACTTCATTCCTTTGTTTCCTTCCGGTCTTCCACTTTTGAATAAATTGCTTACATAAAATAAGTCCGTTCGTTCCATGCAGTTGGCGTTGGTTAAGAGATCGCGATCTCTGCTCGGCGTCAAGTTTTGAGTAATATGTTAATAAATGATGTAAAATTCCTACTACATAAATTTTTGAGGATGTTGCCCATCACAACCATTGCGTGGAGGCAATAATTATTACGCAACTTGGCGTACGTAATATTCCCATCGACCCTATCTCTACACTATCAAAAGAAAGGCGTTGATCTATGCGTAGTAGGTAAGATCAACCGTTAAAAAGGGTAACGCTTTACCCTTTTACCGGTGCTCTTACCTACTACGCCGTAAGAATCAACCCTTCTCGTTTTAGTGTGTAGTTGTATGTTAAAAAAAGTTTGAACGCATCTCCTCTGGGGATACATAAGCACGGGGCCGGATGGACTCATGGAAATAAAACGTTTGCGGTCCGTCCTCACTCTTCCTCGTACGACCGTACATGTTTCAACTGTAACGTCAATCTCTCAAGTACCGTAAAGCTTCAATTTCGCGGGGCGTAATTTTCAAAAAAATTCATAGGAGTTTAGCCTAGCGCCAATGTTGAATATGGATAAATCCTGCCCGGCAGATAATTGAAGCTTTACGCTAAGTTCCTCTCCATTGGTCGTTGTGCCCCTCTCAACGAGGTGATCGAGCCCAGAGTAACTCACCTCGTCTCGACCGCTGAGAAGCCTCCATGGCTCATGGGGGGATCATGTCGCTTCATTCCATGTTTTCAAAAACCAAATTGACCCCACATTTATTTCTTCATTCCATTTTACGCTCTCCTACACCGTAAAAGAGTCCAAGGTCACGGACTAGTTGTGTTGCCTCCACTCTTAACCCCCCACGTTACAAAGTGCACAACGTTATGTAACCATGGTTGGTTGAATCACGGGGCACGGTCACGAGGCCGTGCTATTGCTCCCAGTGTGGGCGAACCGGTGTTTACTACATCCGCGCGTCAGCCGATAGCTAACAGATACGATGACATTTAGGCAGCCCAAGTATTCGGAACACAATGGTAGCTTGGAGAGAAATCTCCAACAAGAGCCAAGTGAGCTAATGAGTCATTGGATAACGTGGCAACATGGCCAGTACAAGTCGTCCCCAACAAGCTAACACGGTTGGCGATCACGTTTACGTGATCCAAGTTCAAAACTTTCATTTAACATTGGGCATCGTAGGAATTAGGTTTCGCCCACGTCCACATCATCACACGAAGCTGTTGATGCTCTACGGCACAGCCAACATCTACCGGCCGCTCAACGCTTCCTTTACAGAAGTTGACATTACAGTCTGGAAGCGCCCCGACCTACGTGACCCGGTTGCGGGTTTCCACTCCCTACCCCAGTTGCGCCATTTTTTTTGACTGTTTGTTCGATTTTTTTTACCACTTTTGCTCACTCAATTTCAGTGTTTTCCATGTTCCATTCCCACGTTCCCCCAAAAATGTGGCCCGCGACGGCCCATCAACGTCACTTCCTGATGCCCCCGTCCACGTTTTCGTGTTTCAGAATTGAGACGTCCCGTGAACTCTTGCTGTGCCTTTTTCCGTGGTCCTCCCTTTACTAGCTCTCCGTTCTTTTTTACCTGAGTTTCCGTCAGATTCCCGTCATGGGCTTCGGAGTGGCGGCTTGACACAACTTGAAGCCCTCACAACTGTTCAGCACACCCTTCAGACGACATATCCGCATTAACCCAGGGATTGGGTCCCGCAATTGCATTTCCGATTGATTAACGCAACCTCTAATCGTTAGGATGTTCACCAACACTAGAAAATGGTTAATTTGACGAATTTTCGATTATTGCAAACCAACCAAAAAAATGTATAAACAACCAAAAGATGTCCCAAACAACCAAAACTGTTCCGCAACAATCGACAATGTGATTGTATTGTTGTGACTCAAACATCGGATTTTCCCACGGGAAACGGTTCTTTGGTAACGGATATGGTACGGATGTGGAAGGCAGTGGGCCGAAGGCCGATTCTGACATCTTTGGGGCCATTGCGGTGCCGGACTGGCGAGCCTAAATTTTTGAATGAGCTGACTATGCACACGCCTTACATTGGTACTCGTGTCATTGCACCAGGGCAGTTCAAAAATTAGGTCGACAGTCGCACCGCAATGGGCCCCAGGTCAAGACTCGGCATTCGGGCCACACTGCCTTTCCAATCCGTACCAGATCCGTACAAAGAAACGTTTCCGTGGGAAGTAGTTTGTAACTTTGCCTTGGGACCTACTTTCCGACATCCCTTGCTCCCATGTACCTTTTATAATTGTCTGCGGACCCTTAATACTAAAACACCTTTCAAAACTCCTTTTGCCCCGACCTTCGACGCCGACCATCCTGCTGTCATTCCGTTAGGAATACTTGGCCGCCCCTGCGTTCGCTGGAGTCTTTGTGGGCCCCCACGCGCTTCTTCTCCTCCCCGTGGCTCCACCTCTCCCGTGGCGTACGGATTTTTCCTTCCAAACTTAACGGCTCCCCAACTCCCCACTTCCTGCCCCCTATGCTGGTGTTCCAATCTATGCTTTCTTCTCTCTCATTCCGTTTTCTTTTTGGGGGTTTCTGCCCAACAGAGATGTTGGCGGTTGAGTTTTTTGCCTTTTGTGGTGGCATCCCTCATCCTGTGTACACCTTACAACTTTTTTTTTCTCGGCCCTGGACCTAGCAGTGTTTTCCGGAGGTCCCGTGTGAAGCGGGCCAGTTGGTGACCGTCCCCAGATTTGATGGATTCAACTCCACCTGAGGTTTCAGGAGTTGGCCAAACTTTCCCGACCCGGAGGCTGGCTGGACGTACAACGTATGGTCACGCGCCTTCGACCGCGGGAAGCTCATTAAAACTTAGCCGCCACCTGCCGAATGGCGGTCAGTCGGTGACCTGATGTCCACACACTGTAATTCAAATTTAATAAATTGGCTGCTCTGCTTGGGATGGAGTAGTTGGGATGATCCCACGGGAACTGGGGTCGCGTCAGGGCCGACGAATCGGAACCCCGACAGAGGACTATCCCGCAGGGCGAGTCGACCGGCGGCATCGCCCACGATGCTGGGGCGAGGGAAGGATCCGTGCCGGCCGCAGGGGGTGCCCGGCTCGACGCGGCGAGAATCCGACCCGGAGACGGCGGACACGACCAGGGCCCGGGGATACGACCAGGGCTACGGGCAGGACGCCGGCCGGCTACGGCCGAGCCCGGTACGGTCGCAGCCCGGTACGGTCAGCAAGCCCGGCTTCGGCGAGCAATCCGGTTACGGTCAGCAATCGGTTACGTCACCATCCGGGTAGGCGAGCAAGCCCGGTTACGCGAGAGCACGCCCGGTTACGGTCGGGACAGGGTTACGGGCCGGAAAACCGGCCCGCAGCCTGGATACGGCGCAGCCCCACTACGGGGCCCGCGGACTGGGACCAGCACGGGCCGGGCCGCTAGGCTCCGACCCGCTGAGCGCGACGTCGGCTCAGGGGCCGCAGACGACCACGAAACCCGGTACGGCGCGGGCCGTTCGCGCTCGCCGGGTTGGGCGATGCGTACGTCGGAGGCGGCCAAACGGAGGATCGCTCGGTTACCGATCGCGGGAGAGCGTTCAACTCCGCCCCCGGCGCGCGCCTGGCCCGGGTTCGCAGGTCCGCAGGGCCTCGCCGGGTCGGCGGTCCTAACGGTGTCGTCGGCTACGGCGATGGGCCACCGGGGCGTACCGCCGGTTCCGGTTGAGAAGAGCCGACCCGTTAGGGGTGGTTGGGACCCGGTCCGCAGCCGGGATAAGCGGCAGGCAGGTACGGCGACCAAGCCGGTACGGGCGCCGACCCAGCCGCGCAAACGCGCAGCAGGACCTTCGGTCAGCAGGACCCCGCCGGCCAGGACTTCGGCTACCAGGGGATTCGGCTCAGGCAGGGTTACGCGCGCCGGCTGGACCGGCAGCGCCCGCTGGGTGGCTTCGGCGGACGAGCCGGGCCGACCAGGACTACCAGCCGAGGTGTACCCGCCAGCCGGGCGCCGAACCCTCCGATTACCGCAGCACGCCTCTCGGTGCCGGCGGATCGGGCACAGAACGGCCCTTCGGGCCAGAAAGCCTACACCGCAGAACGGCTACGCCCGAAACGGCTACGGAGCAGACCCGGCTACGAGCCGCCGGCTTACGAGCAGCCCTGGTAACGACCAGAGCGGTTTGGCCCGAATGGTTACGTCCATGACCGGCTCGGCCAGGACGCCTTAGGGCAGGGCCGACGGTCAGGGCGCAGTTACGAAACAAGCGGGTTACGGCAGGCAGGGTTACGGCCAGCCGGGCTTCGAGGCGCCCGGGCCGGCGGGTTCGGCGATGACGGCCTAGCGCGCGGGCAGGGGGACCGGTATCGTGACGGGCCCGCCTCCGCGCGCGGGCCCGCAGCGGCCAGGCACGATGAAGATGGTCCTGTACCTGGGCGGGCCACGATCGGGGGGTTGGCGGCGATTGTTTCTTCCTGGTCATCACCGGCCAGGCGGGGCCACACGGCCACAGCGGCACGTCCCACAGGGCCACGCCCCACCGCCGTGGGCGGTGCGCGGCCGGCCAGGGGGTATAGGTAGTCATGCGGCAGGCCGCCATCGTCGGCAAGTTCCCGTTGAAAAAGCCCGGGGTCAGCCAGCTTCCGCTGGCACCAAGGGCCGCGACGTCGACGATCAACGCCAGAGGGCACTACAGTCGGGTAAGCGGGCAACGAGTCCTGTGGTCAGGCATCGGACACGGGGACCGAGTCGTCGGTTCATCGGACCGATTACAAGGGCATGGTCTTCTATCGGCTACGACGGCCTTCAACCCGCGAGTTGATGAACCTCGCCAAGAAGCACCTGAAGTCTCACGGCGGTGAATCGGGTACCGCCGGCGGCTAGGATGGTGTCGGTACCGGAGTCTTGGCCGGCCGCGGGCGACGAGTTGCGTGTGGCCACCGACACCTCGGCGTTGTCGAGTCATTCAACCACGGGAAGCCGGCCAAGGTCCCCGGTGCGGCCAGGTCGCCTCTAAGGTGAGGGCAGAGTGGAGGCCCGCGCAATCGACGACACCTCTCGTGAGCAGACCAGGTCCCATCGCGCTGCAATTCCCCAGTACGCGCCCGCCGAGGCGAAGGGCCCGCTACGAGGCGCTGGGAAGAAGGCCGGTTACTTCACCGCGGACGCGCCAGTCCGAGGCCTGCGTACACCATTGTATCCCGCCCGACGAACGTCACGGTCCTGCAACATCGGCCACGCCCTCGGACCAACGCTCTTGATAGACGCGCCGCTGGTCCGGCGGTGCTCGCATGCAGGGCTTAAAACACCGTGGCTGCGGGCATGGACCACCCGGGATCGCCAGCAGAAAGGGTGGAGCGGGAAGTGGCCAAGGAGGGCCTGCGCCGCCACGCCTGGGCCGGGAGGCCTTCGTCGAGCGGTCTGGAGTGGCAGGCGAGGTAGGCGCAATCTCGGCCAGATGCGGCGGGGGCTCGGGGACAGCGTGGATGGGTCACGCGAGCGGTTTCACGATGGACGAGGGCACTGTCCCGCGGGGCGACCATTTCAAGCGGTCTTTAGACGACGGCCTGATTCTACCGGCCCGCCAGAACAGGATCATCCTCAGTAGGTGCGCCCGCGTTGCCTCACACGCTCATTCCAATTCGAGGTTCGCCCCACATCGACGACGACGGCGAGCTCTCTCGATCCGCTACGGCGACAGTGCAGAATCGATAGTGGTCGCCACCACCCGGGCCGAGACATGCTCGGGGCGACACTCCGCGGTCGCGGTGACGGGGACGACCAGCGCTACAAGGACTAGTCGCAAAGACGGTCGAGTGCGCTGACGGCAGGCGCATCACGATCTGGGCCGACCGCGACGTGGACCCGGCAGTTCGGCACCGGCGGGTTAAAGGGACCCCGATAACGACCGAAGATTTCGAGATCGGCCGCGTCACGGACCGCCACGGATCACCGCTGGATGAGCACGGCGTTGATCACGCGCACGGCCGTCCGGGCTT
>Ga0179591_1361931_pt1 | contig 10292 bp, 16 predicted proteins | sample CZOMad2_1_08_16f_FD_182891 | JGI IMG/M metagenome (GOLD analysis project Ga0179591, IMG submission 182891) | Vadose zone soil fungal communities from Angelo Coast Range Reserve, California, USA - CZOMad2_1_08_16fungal (PacBio error correction) | ecosystem: Environmental > Terrestrial > Soil >... | reverse complement strand
TTGCTCCAGCAAGCCATATCCCCCCCCTTCTTCCAACTGACTCTTCCCCCGCCGACCCCGCTCCCCCATCCGTCAGGTAGAAATTTTTGATTTGCTTTCCCCCCCCCCTCTTTACACTGTTTCCCTTTTTCTTGCGCATCGACAGCAATTTTCCCTCGTTTATTGCGCGGACATTTTCATTAATCAATATTTTGCACTATTTAGACGGCGTGCCCCCCCGAACAGCTGATGACAGATTTTGAATTCATTCCGAGCCTCTCCCTCCCTTATAGGGCCAGGACGCTGCTCGCTTGGGGTTTCGTGGTTTTCCCTGCATATTGTTCCCAGTAACATAGACATTTCCTTTCCCCCTCGAATTGCGAAACAGTATCAATTACTAGCCATTAGTCGTTGCAGACTTTCCCCTGAGAGATTATTTCCTTTCCCCTTCATGAATATTCCTTCAAGAAGTTATGCACACTCCATTTCAAGTTCTTTGACCGAAGAACCACTTCCCCGGTCCAATTTTTCCCCAGGTTTTTAGATACAGGCTTCGAACCCCCCTCTCCCTCGAGACAGCAATACACTATGTTTTGTCTTCAACCCTGCTTTTCTTCCACCCACTGCTTTTTGAATGATTTAACCCGAGGAAATTAGGTTTTTTTTCCCCCCCCTCGAACAGTTAAAGTCTTCCTCCGGGTTTTTATATTAGAGAGGTCCCACCTACCCCCTTGATAACGATCTTATCGGCCTATAGGCCCCATGGGGAATCCCTCGCCCTCCTGCGTTTTTTGGCTGAACTTTCGTCTTTCTCCACCCCTTTGGTATGTTCTAGTATGGTTTCAGCAGTCGCCGTTCTGTTTTGGAGATGAAAGAATTTTGATACTTAGGGTGCCCCCCCATTTCGTCGAGGGATTAACCTTTTTTTTTTCGGAACGCGATATCCCCATTACCCTTTTAGGAACTTTACGCCCTTCTAAAAAGAAAATGTCTTCGACGTTCCCTGGCCCACACCTTCTAATCATGAGAACATCGATCGGCCTCTACCTGTAGTCCAATTGACTCCTTTCTCCTTCTTTATTCCCAGTTCTACTTTTCGGTAACCTCGGATAAGTACAGAGCCTGAGGGAACTTGCATTCTTTTACCGGGGTATCCCCCTACACCCCTTAGGAGGGACGCCTTCTGCGGAATTTTTTTTTTTTCCGTCGGTGACCGTTTTCCGACGAGAACTGAACGGTGATTTTTTTGTCATCATTTTCTACCCGTTTTGCCCTTTTTCTGACTACTTTGAAAATTTCAGTTCTCCCCACTGAAGGCGAATATTTCCCCCCCCCCCTTTGTATTAGAACTTCTGAATCAGGGTTTTCCCCTTGCTGAGCTCACTTTTAGTGCTTCCCCTACCCCAAGAATCAAATCCCTTCTCTTCCCTCCTCCCTTTGTGTTGAGGCTCTTTTTTTGTGTAGATGATCTCGCACCTTTCTTCAAGGTTTTTTTTTTTCGATCCCGACCCCCTTTGATTTCCTTCGTCTAACCAATGACCCACTATTCCCCACCCCCTTTCACGCCCTTTTGACTCCTCCCTTTTTCCCGTTTGCCCTAGGGAGTTCCTTTCGGGACAATCATTAGCGCGCTTTATAATCCAGCCACCTTCCTTCCCGGAAAGGCAACATTTGCCTACCTATGACCTCCCCCGCCCCCCTTGCGTGGATAATATACCCTTTTGCTGGAAAGTTGACCCCCTCAAGCTCCTTTCTCCCCGTACCCCTTGGTGTCCGCCCCTTATCGCGACCAGGGAGCCCCTCTTTTTTCAAGAGATTCTCCCTTTTCTACCGCGTAGCGCATTTTTATTGACGGCCCGTTGGGTCAGCACTTGGCGGCCCCCTATGTGCTTCAGGACTTTGTCTAGAGCCCATCGCCGTTTTCAAGGTAAGCCTTTTCCATTTGACTTTAGCACCCCTCTTCCTGAGAACTCTTGTTCCTCCTCCAACGACCGGTTTTTAACCCTTTTGCCAACACCCCAAACATATTTCCTTCGCCAAGAAGCGGTTCGGGAGCTTCCCTTTTCCCCCGTTTCCCCACCATAATACCCCCAGCTCTAAGTTTTTTCCTTCCCACTAGCGTGTCCCCCACAGATACATGTTCCCTCTTCTCCCCTCCCCCAGTCCCCCGTACCTTTTTCTTATGAAACCACCCCCCCATAGACTTTTTGTAATGACACCTCTGACGACAGAACAGCGAAGACCCGTTGATCCCTTTATTTTTCTCTTGCCAGGCAACAGCCCCTGCCTCGTTCTCTGATGTGCGCTGTTCCCCTTAATACAGAAATTGATTTGAAGACCCCATTACGTAATATTCTCTACCTTCCCTCATACCCCCCGTTTAAGGCCATTTCCCCTCCCCGTGAAAGACGAAGGCGGAATTCCTTGCGGACAAGGAACGTGATTGAGAAGATTCTATTCATTTCCTTCTCGACCCTCTCTCCCCTCAAATATGCACCTCCCTCACAATATATCCTTCTTCTCAGAAACTATTCTTCCCCTGCGATCCTTCGCATGCCCTCTTCCCTCTCCTTTTACCCTGACCTCACACGGCCCCCTTTTCTTTTGGAGAGCACGACCTCCGTGACTCCACAATCTACTGGTCCTCTGCAACTGTGCCTCCTCCCTGTCCCCAGAGAGGGTTCGAAGTCCTGAAGCCTTCAGCGACCCCCCCCCCTTTCCGCAGCGGCTTCCCCTCTTGACTCAGCACCGCGTTTTCCCCTTAACCCCCTTTCTTTTCCTTCGTAACATCGGAATTCTCCTTGATACCCCCGAAGACAGGCAACTGACCAAACCCTGGTTCTGCTCTTTGGCTGGCCTAGTCTGTATTTTCACGCTGAACGCGAGAACCCAGGATGCCTTTGCCATTATGCCCTTTTTCTGAGTTCTTGCCCACGGGTTCCCCACCCGCCACTTTTTCCTACTAACTCAAATTCCTCCTACCCCTCCTGTCTGTTGTTTTGTTGCATTGGGTTCTTCGCCCTTGTTCTTTTTCTTGGTCCCGTCAGTGCCAGACCTCCCGATTTTCCCCCAAGCCTCACTTTCCCAGTTTTTTTGTAGTCTCAGGATTTTCTCTTAAAAACCTCCCTCATTTTCCCCTCAGGAGCTTTCGTTACAGTGCATCTTTTTCCTGTCTGCCATCTTACTCCTCTCTTGTCGCCGACTATCTAGTCTTTTTTTTTTTGCCCGCTTTTCATCTTATCTTGACGCCCTCCCTGGATTTAATGTCTTTTTTGCTTCTCCTATAACCTTCTTCCTCCTTTTTCAGTTCCCCGACCCCAGCTTATTTCTCCTCGCAGCGATAAGAGGTCACTAGTCCCCGCTTTTTCGCCAAGCCAGTTCGCCTTTTCAGTAATCCATTCCTCCGGACCCCTTTTTTCGAGGACTTTTGAATGCGACAGAATAAGTTCCCTTTCTATTTGCTGAGTATGGATGATATAAGGTCATGGTGGCGGGCCGGGAGCGCTTGAGTGATGTTTTTCTTACTAGCACCTCGAACTCTTCGTACATGGATGAACCCTCAACCCCCCCTATTCCTTTTCCCTTAAGCCTTTTTCCTTGTCCCCCCATCCCTGTCGGCCAACGGATTCGGGACTGAATTTCAGTTGCCTTCTTCTTACCATTTTTTTGTTTTTCCTCCTCAACCATCATTCGTTTTACTGACTTCCTTGCTGTGTCCACTTCCCTTTCCCGATACCAAAGCCTGGTCTACCTTTTGAAATCCCGGGTTTTTCCCCTTTCCTTCTAGCTGGCTCACCTGTTTTCTGAACGTTTTTCCCCCCCCCGCAGGCCCTTTCAGCTCGCATGAAGGGCTGTGCCCGGATCAAAAGTCAGATATGGTATTTGACGGCCTGTCAGACTTCCCCCTTCCCCCCAATGAAGGAGACTGCCCCTTTTCTTTGACTTTTTTCTTTTGAATGATTAAATATCCTCTTTAGATTTTGGCATGCGTCCATCTAATCTTTTTTAGCAGCTTTGTGTGAGGACTCGTCCCCCTCCCATAACCCCCTGTCGAGAAATGCCTGTCGCAGAAAGGCGCAATTGTTTTGAACTTCTTCCTCCTTTTCACTTCCCCTCCTGCATAAAATAAAGGTCCCTCCCGGTCTCCAGTGATTTGGCACACCCCCCCCCCGCCTCCAATTCATAGGCGTAGGAGCCCCCCTACATCACTCTTATTCCGACGGCCTTAGAATTTTTCCTGTTTTTTCCTCCGTAGGGACACCTCGGTTTTGAATGCCTTTCGCTTCTCTTCCCCACGGCCAGTCGGAGGGAGATTTATTCTGCAGTTGAAAAAGTGGTCTTCGATGGTTTCGTCGTCCAGACTCCTTTCTCCTTTTTTTTTATCCGAACGTTTTCCCCGCCCTTTCACCCCTTCTCGTCATCGGCGTCCTTGTCCCAACGATATAGGTTGGCTTCGCCTAGGTTTCTACAGGACTGTCGTTTGCCGGCTCCCCCCCAGACCCTCCCTTCTTCATCGTTGTGGTGGCTCTTCTTTCTGAGTCTTTTCATGCGAGTCACTCCCTTTTTATGCTCGAAAACCTGATTTGCCTTCTGCTCACAATGCAAACCGGTTCCGGGACAGTTTCTTTTTCAAGCAAAGGGCCGTTCAGCCTTCGGCCATCAGGTTTTCTATGACCAATACACGCATCCTTCATCCAGAAGGCAACACTTCAATCCCCTGCCATACCCCCCTCCGCTTGCGTTGATACACCTCCCCAGGCAGTTCCCCCTGACGAATGGCCCGTTTTCCTGGGGTTGCCCCTACCCCGTCTTCCTTCCCCGACCCCCGCTTACCCTTTCCCGGAAGTGTGCTTCCCCTCTCTTGGTGAGGCTCTCTCCTCTTTTTCGTAGCGCCTTTCGTCGTTTGTGCAAGCTTTCTCTCGAACCGAGTCTCCTTTTTTTCTCTTCCTTTGATATTAGGCTGGTCTACAAGGAAGCCCCGCATTTGTCCTTCCTATATGCTCCTTTTTTTAGTCCTTATCCCGCACCCCCTCTTTAGCCTTCCTTCCAAAATACTATCTGGACGCTACCGCAAAGGAGGGGTTCTCTTGCCTTAATGAGTTCCTCCCCCCTAAGGACCTTTTTTTCCTGCAGTCCGCTTACAGGCTCCCATGCCACCCCCATACTTTATAATTTTTTTTCCCCTCCCCCTGATCCTTTTCGCTGCCCCCCATTTTTCTCAGGGTGATCCCCCTACGACAGCTCAGCCCTCCTTTGGATTTTCTATAGAGTTTTTTTCTTCCCCTCGTTCTTTGTTTGAAAAAGCCCTTCGATTTTTTTACTATGATGTTTCGTATCCAGCCCAGTGTTTTTTTTTTTTCTGTTGCGCACGCTTTTCTTCCGTCTCTCCCATTCCCCTTTCCCATCCTTTTTTGTACAGGCTGGCCCTCCCCAGAAAAAGATCCGGCGATTGTTGCCCTACCAGGGACAAGCTTTGTCTTTCTTTGTAAAGTTATATAAGCAGCCAACCTTCCTCCTACACCCCCCTCTCCCCCCCTGGCCCTATCAATAAGAACCTCTAACTCTTATTCCTTGCTCAAACCCTCTTCTATGTGGATACCCCCGGCACTTTCCCCCAGCCCCCCAAACCCCCCCGAGAACTCTCGATTTTTCTCTTCACGAAAGAAGTCCCCTATTTCTTTTTGAAAAAACACTATAACCGCTTTGGCGCGTCCTGCACTTTGGCCATTGAGAGGTTTTTGAAGAAGCTCCGGTACCCCCTTACTACGCTTGGCTGTCCCGTCCTTCGAGCGGAACTCCCCCCCCAACCCCTCCCCTTTCGACAGAGCGGACCTTTTCTCCCCCCCCCCTCCGGCAGCAGCCCTTTTCCCTGTTCAGGCCTCTTCAAGGTTAGGGTCGAAGTCACTGACTCGAAAATCCCTCAAAGAACCCCAGACCCTGATGGCCTCTTCCATCTCCCTTTTATGAATATAGTAGACCCCTTAACAACCATTTTTCCTCCTAAGAATTCCCCCCCCCCTCTCATATCGTTGGTAGATTTTTCTTATTAGGAGATGTTCATTTTTTCGTTGGCTAAGTTCATGAGGCACCTTCCCCCCTTTCCCATTGAGGGAACCCTCCCCTGTATCATAAAGATTTTCTTTCGGATGTCGTTTCGCTCGACCAATAATAAGCCCCCACTTAAAGCAGGCAACCCTCTCCCCTTTTTTGTTAGTTGGTTATTAGTCCGTGCTCCCTTCCTCCGCTCTGTCGACGATTATTCTGAAGTGTTGATTGCTGCTCTCCCTCTTCGTGAAACTCAGATGTTCGGCCTTCTTGTTACAGATTCAGTTTTATGCCCGCATTAGTGCCCGGCCTCTTCTTTATGGATAACGATGTCCCTTAGATCCTTAGTTCCTTCTCTGGTCCGCGTCATTCCTTCCCACTCTGACCTAGTATAGTATTGTAGCATCAGAGAAGGATGTGTAGGTTATCTAGGGGATCATCCACGGACTAGGTCTCATTTTACATTTTGCGATATATATAGCCTAAGCCAATTTTCTCCTTCGTCATTGACTCCCCCCTCTTACCATCGCGATACTCCTTAGGTACCAGCCTTACGCGGTTCCGGGGCATTTTTCCTCATTTTTTGACCACGTCTGCCCTTACCTCCCCGGTTGATGTAGAAGAAAAATCCACTCACTCAGAGGCTTTTTTCTTTCGCTCGAAGTACAAACTTTCCCCCGGCCGTCCCCCATTTCTCTTTAATGGGATGCCCTCTATGGGCGCTTCCTTATGTTTACGGTGAGCATGGGCTTGCGATTCGTCCGTTAAAGTACGGTGATCCTTTGTCTCCTGATAATCTGCGCTTTTCTTTCCTTTTTTTTGACAGTTCGCCGAACCTTTCGGGTTTTTCTGCGTCCACGCTATTTTTTTTCTGAGTTTTTTGTTTTTTGTTTTGCTTCCTAAAATGCTTCATCGTTTCTTCAAATGCCGTATCTTTCCCCCTTTTAGAACGCGTCTTATATAATACCCAGCCCTTAACCTAAACCATCTTTTTTTTTCCGTTCTCGGAAGTGTCCTTTGCACACCCACCCTCTTTCTGCATTACGACGAGTTTATTTCATTCTCTTTGTAGAATCCGGCTGGCTATCTTTCTCTTTTTCCCCTTCACTACTTTCGGGTCATCACTTTTCTTCGGTAAGGATTGAGGACCTGCTTTTCTATACCTTTCTTCGGAGGGAGCGATCCTGAATGCAACGTGGCGTATTCCCTCCTTCTCAAGGTCTGTCTTTGTTTTCCCCCCCTCTATAGTTTGATTGACCTTCTTGATACTTTTTTTCCCCCCCGGTTTACAATAGGCGCTTTGACCGATAGAGGTGGAATGGAGCGCGCCCATCAGGCTTTCTCGATGTTTTTTTTTTGTTTTCTCTACCCTCCGTAACTCTCTTAGGGTCGCATAGTTTTTTTTTTTTTTTTTATTGATCTTCGGGATGCTGTAGATTTAAGCGCACCCACGAAATTCTTCGAGTCTCGGTACTACTTTTTCCCTTTTTCTCCCAATGCCCTTTTCCTGGACGCCATTCGTGCCTTTCGAAAGGAAATAAGTCCCCTGACTTCCACACGATTCGCGTCTCTTCTTAAAACCTCCTCCCTGACTTTTTCGCAGGGCACACACGGCACTTCACTATGCCCTCGCCCTACGCTCGCCCCCTTTTTTAAAAGTCTCTGGAACTGCTCCCCCTTTATGCCCCTCCCATTGAGGAGGTTCCCGAATCCCTTCGTCCATTCTTATAAAAGAGTTTTTTCTTTTCTCCGGCTCCCTTTTTTTGCGCAGTTCGGCTTTTGTTTCCCCTTCTTTCCGAGACCCCGCCACCCCTATATTAAAGGTCCTTTCCGTGGTAGAGACTCCATTGCAGCGTTCCAGTAACCCCGTTTTCTTCATAGCTGAGTTCCGCCCTCCCCCCAACGACACTCCCTGAAACATATCGGGGCCGTGCACTCCCCCCCCGTAACAAAGCGGTTTCTCTTCCCGTCATCAGCAAGCTTTTTTTAATTTTTCTTTCGCCCCAGGCCTCCCCCCCTCTTCTAGATCACAATTATTTCAGACGGCCCCCCCCCCTGGACCAGTTCCGCTCACAAACCTATCCCTGGTGAATTCCTACTTTTCCCCGAAACCAGGTTAAGACAAGCTTTAGTTTTCTTCTCGTGTCTTTCTTCCTGAGAGCATGGTAACCCTTTGCCTAGTGTCTTTTTGTGGGTCTAATCCAGAAGACGTGCTGTCCTCTGTTTCTGTTCCTCTTGTGAAGGCAGGTCTTATTACTTTCCCCCTTTTTTCGACCGTGCGGACGACCGGTACAAGAGAATTGTTGTTATTGGTACAAACCTTCTCTTTCTTTTTACGATCAAGTTCCCTTCTCTCCCCCACACTATACGAAAATCCTAAGTCACCCACCTCCCCGATATAGACTCCATTCTCTATGCGATTTTCCTCACCACGTCAATGCGTAGTGGATGAACTGACACCCAGATCCCTTTTCTTCTCTTCCCCGCCCTGTGACATAGTTTCCCGCCAAACTTCCACCTGGGCGTTCGGCCCTGGGCCTTTTTCTCGCGTAACCCCACCCAACATGAACCTTTCCCCGCATCGCTGTCTCCCTCCGATATCTCTCTCCCACAACCTTCTGGCTGACAGAGGAGGAACCGGGGTACGCGACTCACCTTACAACGCCACCTTTTCCCCTCTTCTTGCGGTTGGCGAGGTATTTTTTTGACTTTCTGGGTACGCAGAACGCCCCCCACTCCCCTTTTCTGGCGACCGCCTTTTCTTTTTCTGTCTTCGCTTCTTCTTTAAAACGACAGCTGACGAACTCAAACATTCTTTTCTTGTTGTATTTCCTCTCCCGATTCTTTCGGGGAACCCTGTTCCCTTTTTTACGTTTTTTTGAGGAACAGACCCCCTCCTATCTGGCAAGGTTGCTCATCCAAGATGGAGTTTATGGCCTTTCGGCGTCCAGTCTCCCCGCCCCCAAACTTAATCCCCTTTCCTCTACATGGTGATTTTTCAGTCTTAGTTAGTTGCTCCCCCCCTCCCTCATATGTAGCCATAGAGAGAGAAGGGTTTTCTTGCGCTCATCTCCTATTTTCCTCCCCTCTAATTGCGAGGTGGCCCCCCCTCTTTTTTTTTGTAAAGAATTAAATTAATTCCGTCGCTGAAATTTAAGCAGCACCAGAGTGGATCTTGTCAAGTATGTAACTGTCTTTTTTGACTCTCTTTAGAAGAATTCGCTTTTCTTGGGCTTTCATTTCCATGTACCATATTAACGGTTACTTTGTTGAAGAGAGAAGCCGTGGGCTCTTTTTCGTCTATTCCCTTAGGGGCGTGGCCCCGGAATTAGGGATTTCGTTCGAGTGTTCGATACTTTTCACGAAGGCTACACTTTCTTCCCCTTGTTTCGAAAAGTCTCAATCAGTGAATTTCTTTTTCCTTCGGTCCCTCCCTTCTCCCGGGCTTTTCTTTAGGAGTCACTTCATTTTTCCATACTCCCCGACAGATTCTGCACTCAATGTGTCTTTCGAGTCCCCTTTTTTTTTTTTCCGACGAATTTCAATTTTTCCTGGTCCCCTTCCTCGATCACCGAAAGTCCACTCATCACTTGTCTTTTTTTTCTTATTTCGACGTTCGATTCTAATGGTAGACGATGTTTTTTTTCGAATAAGCTGACGTACTGTCATTCTGAATGTGACCTTCCTTTCCTTAAAAATGAGCTCATTTTTTTCCCTTTCACTCACCTTTTTTTCCAGTTTTTCTTGCGTCCTTATTAGCCTTTCAGGAGTTACTTGGCGTGCTTGACTCCTTCCTACCTCCCTTCATGACTGTAGTCGTCCTTGTGTACTCTCCTTTCTCTCTCACTTCCCCCCATTGCTAAACATTGTGAAATAATCGGTTTTTACATTCTAGAAGCCTTTTACACCCCTCATCCAAATATGACGCTAGCGAACTGAAAATTCTTCCTTTTTGAGCACATGCTCTTTTTCAGCTCCTTGGCGGTACGTACCCTGTTTCACTTATTGATTAGGTAAGTTTTTTCAAATGATTTCCAGATCTTAAACTAGGGGATTTCTCCTCTTCCAAGTGAGTTTGCCTTTTGTGACGTATTCTATGTGTTCTTCCCGCTGCTTATTCAGATAGCCCCTCGTATAATAGTTGCTGCAAACTCAAAGTACATTTTCCTTTTCCTAAGTCCAATCGGTTTCCGTTTGAAACATATATTGTCTTTGCGCGCCCCCCCTTTTAGTTTACGAGATTCCTTTGGGTGCCCTTCCCCCTCCTG
>Ga0179591_1298183_pt1 | contig 10292 bp, 16 predicted proteins | sample CZOMad2_1_08_16f_FD_182891 | JGI IMG/M metagenome (GOLD analysis project Ga0179591, IMG submission 182891) | Vadose zone soil fungal communities from Angelo Coast Range Reserve, California, USA - CZOMad2_1_08_16fungal (PacBio error correction) | ecosystem: Environmental > Terrestrial > Soil >... | reverse complement strand
GGCACCAAGGAAATTCGTCCGAGATTTTCTGCGAATGCGCGGAGACAGTCTTTTTCTCTATAGTTTTCTTAAACTCGGTGCGCTTTTTCCTCCACCTAGCACCTGAGTCTACTTGTGGCATTGACTTCGCCCTCCTCACGGCCGTCCGGTGCTCAACGACTCTCCCTGTTCAGTTTCGCCTCTTACCTCAGACTCGCCGCCTCGTGACGTCCGGAAGTAACCTTCTCAGGAGACCTTCAGGCCTTAGTATTGATGTACGTACCGAGATTGCGAATAAAAAGGCCCACCTCTCGCCTTGAGGAACGCTTCGCACCCATCACGCCCATCAGGATCTCGTAAGAGGACTTTCCATCCATTTGAAATGCTCGGCGGAGCGCAGCCCTTCTAGCGATAGAGCTGGAGGCGCATGCTTTTCCCCCTTGTGATAAATAGCGCTAAGTGCGCCCTCTTCCGTGGCACTGATAGAGAGTTTAAATCCGGTCATTCCCTTGTTGACATACGCCCCCTCCGAACTCTGAAAAGCATGACCGCTGCGATTGACGTAGGCCGACCTCTTTTAGGCCCCCCCTGCCCCCCTCTTTTCCTTTTCAAATAGTTGAGTTCAAGAGCTCCTTGTTCCCGAGCCCGTGGACCTTGCCTGACTCCCTCATTCTTGGACTTACTTCAGTATCATGCCCCTTTACCGCTGAAGTCGAGTCTACTGCGTTGTTCGATTTGTCAAGCGTCCCGATTCTTCCTCGCTAATATACCTAAATCCCACTTGGCGTCGGAGCCACCTTCGAAGGATCTTTTTTCGCTTCGTGAGAGTCAATCACCTCCTCCTTAGGGACACTTGTCGGGGTCTAGCCCCTATCCCTACGTTTTAGTTTGAACGGTCGCCCTCGGCCTTCTCGCGAAGGCGTTTTTTTTGAAGAGAATCCTAAATCTTCCCGTCTAGAAGGACTCCTATGTGCGTAGTACAGTTGATTGCTTACAAGACGTACCGTTAGACACCCGTTTTTCCCAGCTAGAGATTATCCTTTTTTTTTTATAAGCTCTTTTCCATCTTGCACTTCCCCCGATTACTCTCCTTTTTTTCACTATGAAGACTCAGCCCATTCGTCGCAGTCACTTAAAGCCTTGGCCTCTTCCGAGATAGTAAAGTCAGAGGTTAAAGAGGTCCCTTCACACATATTAGTGGCAATTCTTTCCCTGCTGATGCCACCCTCGTGTTCCTACTCCGTCCTTTGTCCGGCATGCTTTTTCCGATTTTCCCTGCAGGCTTCTTCTTAGGTTCGTTCAGGTAGCGTCGACTTGGTACAGTCGTAGGAGTTGATGACCTTCGCGACCGTCCTGACTTACTCGAAATCCTCTGCTACTGTTAGTCTAGATTTGACGTTCTTTCCCTGTGCTCTATATTTCGATTGCGGCCCGTTTCCGGGTTGCGCCATCAAACTAAGATCATTCGGCTCCCCTCTTCGATCCTAATGATAGAGTCGAGGGCGTTCGGGTTCTCTCTCGGGAGACGTGTATCCTCCTTCCTCCCCCCTTGAAGGATATATACTGCGCCCTTCTCTTACGATCGGGTCTGTCCTCGTGTCTTGAAGAAAAGCGTTTTCTCCCCGTGCCCGTTCCCGCTTCCCCACCTCCTCTTCCGTCGCCCTTTTCTCTCTTTTCTCTCTTCAATTTACTCCGCTTAGCTAGAAGACTCGTTTATTTCCGACTTCTCCCCCCTCCCTTTTCTTCGGCTTTCCTTCTGGAGAGAAGTTTTTTTCTTCCGTAGTCATTTTATCTTCCCGAATCTATATCCTTCACTTTACTCCTTGAACTTCGACTTCGGAGTGTTTCGCTAGATAAGCCTTTTCCACAAGCTTTGGCCTCGTCCCGTCGACCTTTCCCGACGCCGAGATTACCCTTCTTTTCTTATTCTGCGATATAGCCGTAATCTTTCCGATTTTCGTTTCATCTTCCCCTTTTGTTTGGAAGTCTCAAGCCCCTGCCCTTCTTCGCCTTGAGGCCTTCCTTTCTCTTATCTTATTCCGGTAATCTGCCTCGTCAAAAGGTAGACTTACTACGTAGTTAGGCGTTGTCTCCTTGTAGAGCGGGTGACCCCCTTACCATGGATCTGGAGCGACTCGTTGTGAACGAGTTCCCCCTTTCTTTTGTCATAGAGAGGGGTCCACGTCTTCCAGTGAGAACGTCTCGCCCCCTAGGAATTCTAGTCTCTAGCCTTCTCCCGAGGCTCTTTGCCTTAACCCGCCCGGGTTTCCCATACCGATTTGTCCCTTAGAGTCGTCCCTCCTTGATTTAAATTTTGCGAGAGTCGAGTCCTACGCAGATGAAGAGTTCGTGCGCCGTCTCTTGACAAGCTTCTACTTTTTATACCTTTACTATGTGCTTTGCTAGCCTTCTACTTTGGGAGATTCCCTTTTTTACAAATGGGACCGCCCTCCCAGTACCGTCTGAACATCGCGGTGGTTTTGAGTAATTGAGTAGGAGAATAGGACTATTCTCGACTAGGAATATTGTCATTGCATCATCTTCCACATTGTGCCTCCTTCTCCTCGCCCCAGCCTTTCCATACTGTGTTTGTGTTGAAGAGAGCCTTTTTCGAGCGCACTCTCCTGCTTTCAGATGCTTTTCCACTTGATCCGAGTACAGAATCTCCCTGCCCTTCTTCCAATGAGAACGGAGGTGTGTACCCACAGGGCGTCGCGCTTTCTGACCGTCCGATCAGCTCTGCTGGAAAGTAACCTCTTTCTGCTATAAACGCAATCACCGGACCCTCAATGATCTCGAGTTTCGGCGCCTTTTGAGCTCGCATCTGTTCAAGATTTTTTTAGTTTGCAAGGCCCTCTTCGTTTCAATAACCTCTCCTGGACCTTTTGTCGGAACCTTCGTAACTGCCCTTTCTTTGTCCGGCCAGCGCCTCGTAAGAGTACTCTCTCTTTTGACCGGCAGGTACGGGGCACTCCCGCGAAAAATCTAATTCTCCCTCTACATAACGCTCCCTGCACTCCCCTTTTTTAGAGATTCGCTCCCGATCCAGTTAGAGGTTCCCGCTCTACCCGCGCTGCCGTCCTTTTTTTCCGTTTTTGAATCAGGATAGACCGTGGTCTGGTCCCCTGGAAAAGGAAAGCGCTCCCCCGAGCCCCTTCAGAGTATACCTGGAGACGAAGCCAGCATTCATTTTCTGCCCCTCCAAAACATTTGAGCATCGAGCGCAAAAGCGCGACCCCTCCGGTTTTCTTCTCATAGCCCATTACTTCTCTTTGTGTCATACGTCCCACTTCTTTAGTACGACGAGTCCTTCCCTGCGTTCCAGGCACCGCTCTTCACAATAGAAGTCTCATCCCCGTTTCTTTCCTTTCTAGATCGGCTGGCGAGTCAGCTTTTCGACGGTAGAGGATCTCGATTTTCACAAGAATATGTGACTCCTTTATTTCCCCCCTTTCTCAGTCATTGCGCGACGTAGGCATGCATCGCCCTCCGCGTAAAATGAAGCTGCTGATTATGCGATTCACCTTTCCGCTGGTTGGTAGCCAAGACCCTGCTTCTTCAGCGTCCCCACTAGATTATGCCGAGCAGATGTACCTTTTTTTTTCTCATGATCTTCCTCTGAAGTGGTGTCTTCTCCCTATATAGACTTATACGCTAAACCGCCCGAGCCTCGAATTCTCTCTCGTATCTGGGTCGCCTCCTCTCACAGCCTGATGTTGGTCTCTTTTTTCTTTGTCAAGTTGAGACGATCGCGAGCTCGTCGCCTCTCTTTTCTTCACCTTACTTAAGTAAGGGCTTCCCTTTCCGCTCTTAATTTCTCTTACGTTCTTAAGGTATCGGCCTGTCATCCACCTACTTCTTCATGCTTCTATCCGCTCTGAAAGAAATCGTCTCCACTGCTTCACGATTGACATATGCAAGACACTTCGATTCCCCCCCTTTCTTTTTTTCTTTCACCTTCCTTTTCCCGAAGCCTGTGTTCCTTGCGGAGGAGTTTAACTCGCTTTCCTATCGCTATATCAAGCCAGCTGGCCCCGTAAACTCTCCGGACATGGCGGAACTTTTCTTTTCTATGGTGCCTCTCAACTTAGCGAAGAAACTTGCTTTCCATCAGGCTCTTTTCTGCCAAACCAATAAAGACCCATGCAGCTGACCTCGATTATTGTTCCCCCGCGTTATTGCTACGATCGCTCACTTTAACCGCGCACCAAATTTCGTAATTGCGAGTGGTTCCAATTTCCTTATTTGAAAAGTAATGGAACGGACCACATTGACCGATCTACCGCTTCACGAAGCTGGTGAGTCTCGATAGTTTTCCATATCACCCGACACTTCTAGGAGTTGTCTCCCGCCCCAGATTAAAGTACTTCTTTATAACTCCTTTTCTCCCTACTAATCCCAATCGGGGCTTTTTCGGAGAGGATTCTTTCCCATAGGCATCTTCCTCTTGAGACCATTTCGCGAAGTTTTGTCCTAAGGTGTGAAAAGATTCCTCCAGAGCATGTTCGGGAACCGCGTTGACTTTGTTCAAAGAGGTCTGGTCCACGTTCCGGCCCCCTGCCACCAAGAGTTATAGTATCCATTATTCATTTCATCGCCGAGGTTATTCATAAAGATGGGTCTCAAAGGCCGCCTACCTCAAAGATGTCTCAGTCTCTACTGAAGTTCCTTTTTGACTTTCCCTCTGCTGGTGTAGATTTTCGCCCCTTTTTCAGTAAGAGAAGATTTCATGAGTTTGAAGAAATTCCTTGGCCGATCGACTCCCCCCCCCCCTTCTATGGCTAGGAAGGATTGCGCAGGCGCGCCTCCAGCTCGCTTATCTCGATATGAGATGGAAGGATATGCAGTTTCTTCTTTTGTCTATAACTCAGTCTTGCTATTGGCTAATCTTTTCTCGACTTCTGAGGGCAGTGCGTCTCAGTTAAAAGCTTCCTAAAGTTGCGAGGCGGCTTTTTTCGAAGTATTTGCCCTTTCTCTATTTACTTTTCTAGCGGTAGTCTTTCGCGGGCGTATTCAGTCCCGATATTGCTTCGAAGGTTCAAAATCCCTTCTTGGATGCGACGCGCCCCCCTAGTAAAGAGTTCCCCTGCCGGCCAGCTTGCTCCTTGGAAGAAAAAAGACCTATCACTTGCACGCTACCCCTCCGCTCTCGCTTCTCCGGTACTTCATTCCCGTCATCCCTCACATTTTCTTTTTCTCTAGACGACTTGTCGTCCTGACCTTATGTCTCTGAGAAAATCTACTCTCTTCTATGGAACCCATATCCAATGGTCCCCCTGTCTAACACATCAAAGGCGAGTTCCGGTTCGGCACTCCAGATGGCATTCGGTTCTTCGCGCTCCATCTAAAGAAGAGCCTATAGTCAGGATGATAAATTAAGATCTCGCTACCGTTATGAAACTTTCTACGATGTTCCCCTCTACTCTGATTTATATTATTTTCCTCATCTCCTTTGTTTTTTTTGTCTAATTTGTCTCTATAGAGGTATGACTCGTACGTAAAGGGTCTCTCCCGTTCTCCTCCTGATCGGGAGATTAAGAGAAGGGCTCGTCCTTTTAGTCAGGGGGATGTAGTTTTTATACCAAACCTCCTCCCCCACGGGCCCGCTCAAAACGCAAAGCTCCACCCCCCCCCTAAACCGCGTGAAGTTTTTTCACCACCCCCCTTCTATACATCCTCCATCCCCCCCTTGCCAACCCGGTCCCCCCCCCCCAGCCCCCCCACACTCCCTTACGCACCCCCCCCACTCCATCTTCCATTTATTCTCCTCCCCCGCACCTTTTTTCCCCCCTTACTCCCCCCTCCGAGACACCCCCATTCAAACCCCCCCCACTACCTAACAACGTCCCCCTCCTACAGGACCCTACACACCTACCCCTCCTCCACCATCCCCCTACCTCCACACCTATTATCCGCTCCTCCTCCCTCACACTCCCCCCCCACCCCCTCCTTGTATCCTTCCACCCCTCCTCTCTACCGCTCTCCCCCCACTCCTACTCACCTTTCCCTCACCAACGTCTCCATAAATCCTTCCCGTCTCCGCTTACCAACACTCCTCTACCCCGACGAGAACACAACGCACCCACCCCAACCCCAGCGATCTTTCCCGTCCAGCCTGTCTCCACCCCTCAATCCTTCCCCCGAGGCCCCCCCTCCCCCCCACCCCACCCACACGGATTGTCCCCACGCCTCCTCACTCCCCCTCCAACTCACCCCCCCCCCTCATTTCTAATCCCCCCCTACCCCCCTCACTCTATCACCCGCTCCCCCCTCCGACCCCCTCGCCCTATTTCCGCTGACCCCCTCCCCTCCACCCTCCCACGTCCTACCCTCCCCCCCCTTACTCCGCGTACAAAACACTCCTCGCCCCCACACTCCCCCCTCCTGCCTTCCTTCCCACCCCACACGGTTCCTCCACCAAACTCACTACCCAGCACCACACCCCCCTTCCCCCCCCAACGACTCCACCACCTCCAGCCCCACCTCCCCCCTCCTCCCCACTACCCTCCACTCCCCAGTCTCCTCATTTCATCTCACCCTCACTCCTATCCGCCTCCCCTCCACATCCCCCAACCATTACTCATCACTCCATAAGTTCAACATCCAACTCCTCCGCCCACCCCCCCCCCGCACGCTTATTTAGGCCTCCCACCACCCCCCTCCTTACCGAACTCCCCCCTCCCCCGCAATCTACGCCCCCCCCCCCCCCTCACATCCAAATCACCCTCCCCTTTCTCCCCTTAAACCCTACCTGCCTACTAAATATCTTAACCCTCTGCTCGCGCCCCAGCTTTCACATCTCCACCACCCCACCACCTCCACCCTCTCCTCCCACTTTCCAACCCTCACCGCCAAGAAGCAAATATAAAAGCAGAACTAGACAGGGATGTCCTCCGTAACCCATCCCTCACATACCCGCATCCTTTCCGCCCTACCCCACACCTCCCTCCACTCCCTCTCCTCACCACCTCGCCACTGATCCCATCTTCGCATCGCACCCCTCCCCCGCCATCCCCCTATATAACCCCCTCCGTAATCTCCCCATTGCCCGATCCTCCATGATCTCCTCTTCCCACCTACACCCCCTCTATACCCTACATCCTCCCCTCACCTCCCCCCCCCCCCCTTCCCAACTCTCCTCCCAGATCAAGCCTTACCGGCCCCCCCCCTTCTCATCCCATCTCGACCATGTCCCCCACTCCACCCATCGCCAACCTACCCCCCCTCACCCCCCCACCTAGCCATTACCCCCTCCCCCACCTCTTTTCGAACTCCGTACCTCCCTCCAACACCCTCCGTTCTCCACTCAGACCTCACCCCCCTACGTAACCACACCCCCCCACCCCCTCACCCAGTCCAACCTCCTACTCCTCAAACCCCACAACCGCTCCCCAAAATCTTACCGATTTCCCCCCCCCTCCCGCAACAACCACCCCACCCCCCCCCCTCCTCACCCCACTCCTTCCCACCTCCCATACCCCCTACTCCCCTTAATTCTCCAACTAAATCTCTCTCGGCATTCCACAACTTTCACCCCTGCCCTTCCCGCATTACCCTCCCGCTCTCCCCACCACTCTTTCCCTACACTAGACCCCTCCCCTGCAACCCCCCATCCCTCATCCCACCCCAGCCCCCTACCGGGCCCTCATGTCCTTCTCTTGCCCCCATACGCCCTTGCTCCCTTTTAAATAGTTTAGGCTCATGGACTGGGTTCTCACTTTTGAAATGGTGATTTTTTTTTCCTTATATAGCGGCGATTACAGCACCTCTTTTCCTCCGTAGTTACAAGGGGATCGCAGTTTAGTTCCCCTCCTGTGCTGTGAGGTCTTTACGTATCGTCCTAGTTTCTTTTGTGAGTTTTCCTTTTAGCTTTCTTTCGGGAGTAACTCGCCTCTTTTTCGGACCAAATGACCCTGAGGCTTCTTTGGATGCGTCGACCTTCCCCCCTGCTTCGGGGTATCCAGAGCGTAGCGCCGAGCTTGCCGAGAGATACGAATTTGAAGATTCCGGCCGTTCGAACGACGGCCTCCTTCTGATAGGCGCTTTTGCCTCCTTAACTGATGAATCGTTCGTATTCTTCCGCCCCAATAAATCATTTATCGGCAGCTTGCCTGATAATGAATGAAATGCTTTCGTCGTAAGAAGCCTCTCCTACGTCGATTTCTATGACTGAGTCGACAGCCTCTCCCATAGCCTCACTGCCCTCGCCATAGCCCTGTCGGCGATCGCCGCTCCTGATAGATTTCTCACCTTTTTTTCTGCTGATCTCCCCTAGAATAGAACGTCCTCCATCTCTCCTTTTGGCGTCTTTCGGTCCGACAGCGTGGAGCTCTTTACCTTTGTTTACAATCAGGATATCCCTCGTCTTCTGGCGGCACGAGTGGCTGACACAGCCTCCCGCGTATGAGACGACCTTCCGGTCGCAATGTCTCCCCCCCGATATTTCTTCCCATGATTGCCTGCGTTTCGCTTTTTCCGGGAAGAGCATCCTCTGATCCTCCTGCCCAGCCGTTTGAGGAGAAAACGGACGGTCTCCTTTATATTTCTCCGTCCTATTGTAATTCCTCTGATGAACTTTTGGAGAGAAGATTTCACTTTGAAGTCCTCGTTTACTTTTTCCGCATCTTTTGGAGAACGCATTCCCTGGCTCTCCCTACGAAAGCTCAGACAGGCCTCTCCTTCTCTTCCTTTTTCGCCCCTTTCTCTTAGCTCCTCCTCACTCGATAAGAAAGGTCCAGCTGACGATCTTTAATGTGCTTTTCCCTGCAATTTTCGATGGCCATCACTTGTTCTTCCACTAGAGAAAGAGCCCCGATTCCCGCATCCCTATTTCCTTAGAGCTCCGTTTCCGTTCCCTCTGGATTTTCGACCTATTTTCACCCTCTAGGCGCCCGAGGCCCGTCTCCCCCCGCTTCTGCGACAGCGTTGCTCTTCTAACAAAGATACTCCCTCCGCGTGTGAGCATGCTGGAAGCGGCTCAAGTCTCCCGGGTCCTTCTCGTTGATCTATTCTTTTCACACAGGTAGCGCCCCCTACGCTTTTTGGTCCGTTAGTTGATGACCTTCGCGCCAAGTTAAGCCATATCCTATTTCAGTCGAGCGTAAAGCTGATGAAGGATATTTTCCTGGGGATCTCGGCTATTCGTCAGACAGATAGTGTCTAGTTCTTCCCCCTACAATACACCTCAGCGCATCGTCCTCTCTGGTCCCCCCCATCGATATATTTCATCAGCTTCACCTCTGGCCGTATTCCTTGTCGTCGCGGAAATGGAGCCTAAGTCTCTTCTGATGTACTCTGAGAACCCTTCGATGGAATGGGGAATAGAGGGCTCCTTTTTCTCGTGTTACGCTGTCAGACACTCGTGTTTTCTCCACCGCAGGTGAGGTCCGTTACTTCCCCTAATTAATGTCCGTCTCCTTTTCCGAGAGTGGACTTATCGCGATACTAGCAGTTTCGCTCTATTACTTGTTTCAACATAGTCATACTTGTTTATGATTTTCTTCGTCTAGAAGTAAGTCTTTTCCAACCAGTTCCCCCCCTGTATAGAAAGCCTCTCTTCTTCTCCCTACGGTTTTTGAATTCTCCCTTCTATGTTCTAGAGAGACTTGAAGTTGAACCCTTTTTCTTCTTCCGGAGAAACATTTCGGTAAAGAAGACTTTACCCCCCTTCTGAAGTAAATGGTAGCAGATATCCCCTACCTTGGGCGCTCTGGATTCTTTTCCAATACCCTTGTGGAGGATTCGCCCCTTTTTTTGCTTGGTATCGCAGTAGCCCTTTCTAGTTGCTTTTCTTCTTCTTGCAAGTTGCCCTGTCACGCCCTTCTCGCTTCGAGTTGATTCTTCGTATGCGACTGGTAGATCGTTAACATCCACTTGAACGGGCGAGATCCCCTTTTACACTTCCAGTGTTCCGCTCTATTGAAGTACTGATGTGTGGACCGGGTGAGAATTTTTTTTGCGCCAGGCATTCCTTTTCTTCGTAGATGATCGAGCACTATTCCCTATGTCCGAAACCGCACGGTTTTTTTCATTTCTCCTGTTTACCTTTCGTCTGTGATTCTGTTCACTCCTATTCGAGGGGAAGACGGCTTTCCCTATTTTGTCGCTAACCGATATCCTCTCTCTGAGACTTACTCCGGCTCGGGGTTGATCGCCCTTTATTTTGCCCCCCGAACCGCTCCCTCTTTGCCTTCCCAAGAAGTCAGTACTCCTTCTCTCACCCTTTGGACTTGACGTAGGATCTATTCGAGTCCAGCCTTTCTTCCATGTCAGGGAAGCATATGCCCCTTGTGCTTCATTATCCGCCAAGGCTC
>Ga0179591_1286796_pt1 | contig 10292 bp, 12 predicted proteins | sample CZOMad2_1_08_16f_FD_182891 | JGI IMG/M metagenome (GOLD analysis project Ga0179591, IMG submission 182891) | Vadose zone soil fungal communities from Angelo Coast Range Reserve, California, USA - CZOMad2_1_08_16fungal (PacBio error correction) | ecosystem: Environmental > Terrestrial > Soil >... | reverse complement strand
CACCTCCGCCCCTTTCAAAGCAACGTTATTGCGGTTTGCCCCTCCCCCAGTCCTATCTGGCGTTCATTTTGTCCTACATGTCACTCTTCAATTCCACATAGCCGCTGTTTTAAGAGCTTTTTTTCAATCAACTAGCCCTTATACCCCCCAAGCGTAGAATAATCAAAGAGTTTTTTCCTTCCCCCCCTCATTACCTTCACTGCGCAATGTAATAGAATTTCCTCCTGAAGGGATACAGCCAAAATTTTCTTTTTCGCCCTTCCTTCAGAACAAAAGGAGGCCCCGTCAATTATTTTTAGAAACCAGCCCGTCTTTCACCATAGAAAGATCGCCCACCCTTTGGTAACCACCGTAATTCCCCCGTACCGTGTAACTCTGGTTCTGTTTCTTCTCTGACCCTCTGATCCTTCGATGAAATTAAATCCCAGTGTCTCACCCTCGACTCGTTTGTGACCCCCCCCCTTCAGCAGGACCATATTTCCAAGAACTGTTAACCTTTTCCTCCAGGAATCATTTTATATATGGACACAGTTTCCCTTCCAAACCGTTTTTTCCGCTACCTTTTCTGAACCTGTCCAACGTCCCCCCATGATTTTTTAAAACCCCAACATCCCCCGATATGTGCGACGGTAGCCTAATTTGTCTCAGTCCCTACATCCTCATAGGCCTTTTCTTTTCCGAAAAGAGCCTCACTAAATAAAGATCTGCCTAGACAGTTCTCTTTCTTTTATTTTACCATTTTGAAACCCCTGAAAGAGTACTTTCTATCACGATTCTTTTTCCTCAGATTCTTTTTTCTAGGGCCAGCCACTTCCAGACGTTTCCACCGTTTAACAACCCTTCCCCCACCGCTCTTTTCTCTTTGAACTCACGGATTTTCTTTCTTACGCACGTCTGTTTTAACCCCTTCCCTTGTACATTCGATTCCGCTTTCCTCCAATTTCCCGCACCCCCCCCTCCACCATCCCCGACCGCCAGTTGTGGGCCCTTTGCGGAATTCCCCCCCCCCCTAAGAGGCGTTCTCTTCTCAGGGATCTTCACACCGGTTCTGGTACTTTTTCCACCGACTTAGCGCGCACGACGGCTCTGATCGAGTCTTCCCGCCTTACTCTCGAAACCGTCCTCTTCGTGTACTCGTCTTTGGTTCTTTCTTCTTTCGTTTCACGACAACTCAGTTGCATATCCACTAACCTCAAAGCCCATTTCTTATACCACCATCAGACCGCCCCTTCTATTCTTTTTCCCGCCGTGTGTAGAGCGATGGAAGGCGCGGTGTTTGTTGGCGCGGGATGTGAGTTAGTCAAAATCCGGCTTTCTTTACGAATCTTAAACCATTTATGTGTTTTCCTCTCTTCCGACGCCCTTGCGGAAACCTGGATCCCGATGACTGAGAAGATTTCTTATTTGTGATCCCGTGCTCTTCCTAGCGCGAGGCCACCCTCTTTGATTCGTTTCCTTTTTTGCGCTTCCTTGTGCCATTCCAGCTACGGTTGGTGGGGCCTCTCCGTCCCTCCTCTAAAAGCATCCGTCCTTTTCATGTCGAAAAGATCCCCCCTTCATTAGGCGATTTCGTTCTGCCTTTTTACCTTGGGCCTCGAACGGAGAAGAACGCAGTCCCTGTGGGTGCGCATCTTCCTCACCAAGCCCTCTGTTCTGTCTATGAAGACAAAGCGAAAATTCTCTTTTTCCAGGGAATGTTTGGATTCAACGGTTTTCCTCGTTACGTGGCTTTCCCCCTTAATGTTTTTCTCTCCACCATCGGAGCTGCCTGTGAGCAGGAAGTTTTATTTTTCCCCCTCCGTCGAAGAGCACGGCGTTTGCGCCCTCTTCTCTCTCTCTTGTCCTCCAACTTACCCTTACTTATCCCTGTTCGCTCTGAAAATTTTGTTTCTTAAAGGACTTTCCCCCCCCCCCCCTCTCTAGTGATTTTGACTTGGCCTGGGGCCTTAAACGTTTCTGCGCAGGGGTCCGGAATCAGGGAAACCCTTGGGACATACTTGCCCTAGATCAACTTCCCCCTTGGATATGCCGTTTTCTTTTTCCCGTGAATGCCTCCCCTGTTCGACCCCAAACTCGAACTCGTACGGTGATGTTCGCAGCCTGGGTGCTTCTCATCGACGTTGCCCTTAGGAATTTTCACCTCCCATTGATGACGGAAAACTTTTCCCTCCCGGTACGACTTTTGTTCTTGCGAAGCGCCGAAGGGACGAATCTCCCGTTTTCCCCCCGCTGAATGGCTCTAAAGGGTTTCCCCTTTGGAGGTTTTCGTGATCCCCCTTTCGAAGCTGTATTCCCCCGGAGGACCTCTGATGATTCCTCTCTTCTTTTGTGGACCATTGTACCTTTGATTTGCCGATTCCCCCCATCAGCCCTCGCTACATGTATCCCAGGAGAGTGAAGAGTTTTTCATTTACTTCCCTCAAGATCCTGCTTCTAGGCCACCCCGCTTGGCGTAGAGTAGCTTCTTTTTCTATATCTATTTTCCTCTGTTGTTGAGAGAGATCACTGAGACAGAAGAGAACTCCCCCCCGAAGGCTGTCCCGGCCATTCCTCCTCCCCTTTTTGCGTCCTCGCCCCCTTCCTATTACTCTCCCTCATTCCTATGGAGAGATGTTTTAGCCCCTTAGGGTTCAGCCCAATCCTAGTACATTTTTTTCCCCTTTAGCACCAACCCCAGACTTCCATACCCCACCCTCGTTCCTCCGCCAGAAATTTTTTCAAGGTTTCGCAAGGCTCTCCCAATCGTAGTGTCGCATTAATCGTACAGCCTTCCCAAGTCCCTTGCCAGTCCCAGCGGCTTCGGAGAAACTTTCCCCTTTTTTTCCTTTAAACAAACGTCCTGGGCCCCGTCCGTACGTGGCCCTCCCAATTGTGGTCTGATTCGTCTGCGCCATGATTCCGCTCTCCCCCCATAAACCCTGAGAACATCGCGGCGTCCCTGGTTTTCCCCCCGAAAAATACGTCCTTATTGCCCTACTTGACCGGATCCCCTTCAGGGTTTCATCCTGAATCATTCTTCCTCTTTCCCCCCTTAATCGGAATGTCACTTCAGCAGGCGCCTCCCCCCCCCCCCCTGTCCGTTCACCGTCACCCCTTCCTTTCCCCCCGCAATTCAAACCACCTCTTTTTTTTTTTATTTCAAAGCCCAGAATTTTTCCCCCCCCACCGAATATTTCCGTTTCTTTAATAACGGCCTCCCGGCACTATCTTTTTTTTGAGCACAAGGTTGATCCCCCCAGGCGAACAACACTTTTTACCCCGTACGTCCTTATCCAACTATGGTCCTAGATAGCGCAGTTTTTTTTTGCCCCCCCCTTCCCCCCCCTTAACTCTCCAGTTGACACCCCCCCCCCGATAAAAACACTTTTTTCTCCCCCCCATTTCGTTTCTCGAACTCCAGTCTTGTGTGTAGGAGATTCTTAGGGAAGGACACCCCCATTGACCTTAGTGAGCCCCTCCCAGAGGAAAAAAACGCCTCCCCCTTCTAAGAATTCTTCGCTGGGTTTGCGACAGGCCAACAGACTTCTTTCTCCCCGTTATCACCACCCACTTTCAGTCTTTTTTTCTGGAGCTTCCAAGAAAAGCTCCCGTCTTGAGCCTACGCAATAATTTGGTTCCCTCCCCCCCCCGAATACGCCCTTCTTCGCCGGCCCGTTCCGTGTTCCGTTCACTGATCCTCCATGTTCACTCAACATAAAGATGGCCTTTTGGGTCCATAACCCCACCCCCCCGCAGTGTCTTACCTTACACCACCCCGCCCCTAAGCGCAAATCAGCTCTCCCGGGAACTACGCCCCCGTTTTTTTGTTTCGAGAGATTTTACTTTTGGCGGGGGGAGGCTCTTCCTCATGAGTCAGTACACCACCACTGGCCTGTGCTTGTTGCCGCTTCACATGTCAAAGAGGACGTCCAATTCCCTTTTCCCCCCATGTTCAGACGATGTGCTAACGCTTTTGGATTGGCGTTCGATCACGTTTCTTTCCTGAAGCAGTTTTCCAGACTTCTTTAGGCTTTTCGGTCGCCCACCTTTTACAATTCCAGACTAAAGGTTTCTCTGTGTGGATAGCCGCCCTACCATCTGAAAAGAAGCCTCCCCTTCCTGGTTCCCCCCCGCGGCCCACGTGCTGAGGAGTTGTTGGTCGGACCCTTTCTCAATGCTAAGCGAGTTCCCCCTTGATCTGTCGACGTCTTTTTTAAACGCGTTCGAGAGCAAGCAATTGCGGTGCTTTTTCTCTTTTAAGGTTGGTGGAGTCTTTTTGAATTTCTTCAATGAAGATAATATCTGGTTCCCCTTCCTCATCGTGCTTCTCCTCCGCCCGGGTGTTAAAGTCGAAGAATTCCCCTGCGATTTCTGTTCTGGGCGGATCTTAGATTAAAAATCCCCGGACAGTTATTCAGCCTGCGTGGGCCTTCATACCTTTTCCCCTTCGGCCCCACCTTTCTTTTCCCTTTCTTTTTTTTTCGTATTCTTCAAAGCCGGGTCCGTCCCAAGGAGCAATCCTCTTTTTTCGGGCTGCACTGTCCGTCCTCTCTGAATTGCCCCCAACTTTGATCTTTCCGTCCCCCGGACCCTTCTGTTCCTTCTGCGCCAGTATTTTGTGGTAGGAAAACCACATCACTGATTTTTCCTCCTCCAACAGGTTTACGATCGCGAGGTCTTAGAGTTCCGGATCAGAACGTCTTTTCCCAGCGACGGCTTTTTGCACTTTTCCCCATCGGACTTTTTCGAGAGAAGCGCTGGGGACTGACTTTCCGTTTTTTCCCTCGTCCGACCCCCAGTGAGTTTCTCGAGCGCGTGATGAGAGAACACTTATTTTTCGCTCGGTAGGGATTCTTTCACCGAGGTGAATAGTCGACCCTTGGGGTTTTTTTTATTTTCTTTAAATAGGTTGCGCGCCAGACTTCTCCCCCGCCAGCTACCTCTATGTTTTTGGACGTTGAGTGCGTTTTTAGATACGAAAGATAGTTCCCCTTCTCTCCAAAATGCATCCCTTTCGTTGTGCTTTCGAGGGATCTTCCCCCCTGTCCCTTGACCCTAAATCCTTTGTTGTTGCCTTCATCCAACGTTCGAATACTGACCGAAGGATGCGGTCCCCCCGGCACATTAGACGCCCAGCCCTTCTCCCCGCCACCCTTTTTTTTACTCATTCATCCTGTAGCTCGGCTTTACTCCTCCTGTTATCCTCTCATCTAGTACTTCAAAGGTGCGCCCACCAAACCCCACCTCTCCGCAATTCCATATTCATACTCCAGGAAACAGTAAAACGAGTGAAATCCGGGAAGAACCGCCTACACGAATGGAATTGAGAGAAACCTGACGGATGTGGGTAGAACCTCCGAGTAAAGCGTCTCACAAAAGTAAGCAAAGTTCACCCTTCGTCAGATGTTCCCCCCATATTAACCATCGCTTTAATCGAGAACTTTTGTCCCACCCCCCACAGCTGTGGCAATATTTTTCTGATTTATTTAGCCCCCTCTTACGTCGAGAGATTACCGTTTTTCCCTCCACAAACCGTTGCGGTTCGCTTTTTTTTCACTTTCATCCGCGTGCAATGACCAGAACATACCCCCCTCCTGCTTCAACTATCTTTTTTTCTCTTTTTTCAACCTCCCCGACTCCACAGTGGTGAGACTAGCTCCCACCTGTGCTTCATACGTCCCCAGTTCCAATCACCTCCCACATCTCTTGGGTCCGGGAAAGAAACACTCTAGCCCCCCTATCAACCACGGACCATAGGGATGTGCTCCCCCTTCGCATTCATTCAATTCTCCCAGGCGTTTCGACCCTTGAACAACCCGGCCCTTCACCCTCTAGACACCGCTTTTCCAATAAGATGTCTTCTCTTAACTAACGCCCCACTCCTCAAACCTTTTCCCACATGAAAGTAACCCCACACCCCCTCCCCTTGAATTTAGTATAGAAACGATTCTCCTTTTCTTAGGCTGCTTTTCTTACTTGTGCTAATCCACCCGCACTTGCATTGTAGAATTCCTACCCCCCCCCTTCGCCATCTCCCCAGCGCCCCGAATGGCGAGTTTTTTCCGAAATTCCCCCCACCTTCCGCTTTTTCTTCTTTCGCGCAAGGATCCACAAAAAGCAGGCTGGTACTGAAACCTTCAGCTTATCTCCCCCCTCTGCGCGCTGCTTCGGCGCGCCCCCCGTTCCAAAATACATTTTCTTCTCCAAGAACGAATCTCACTTCCTTTCTCCCCCCCCGACCTTTTCTACGTTCCTTGCTCCCTGTTGCAAGTACAACAGAAAGATGGCATGTCACCATTTCACCATCCCAAAGACCCCGTGCTGTCCTAACCCCCACGACCACCCCCGCTTCACCTCTTACTTCCTCCTCCACCCCCCCCCTTTGTTCGGGGTTTTTTGGGCGAGAGTTTAATTTTTTGGCGTTTGGATTTTCTCCGGCAGACAATTTTCCCTTTTGCGATAGAGCATGCCCATTTCTGTTTTAAATGGCTTCCCTCCCACTCTTTTTGGCTCTGCTGTCTGAATAGGAGAGAGGGAGTTCCTTTTTCCATTTTTGGTGACGTCGAGTATAGACCTTGCTCGCTGGTTCTCCTCAAGTTTACCCCCCCGTAAACTGGTTTCTTTTTTCCCGAACACAGCGACTGATTCCTCCACCAGCGGAGGAATGTGCACCCCCCAAGAGGCACCACCACAGGCTAGATGTTTTCTTCCCTGTTTTCCTGGGGGGTTCCCCTTGTTCTTTCTTTCGGGGCGGACGAAGAAGAAATTGAGGTCTTATGAGACCAGTCACTTCGGCCCCTTCCCAAATAGGATTCCTCTCCTCCCCAAGCTCCAAGTTGTTTTTTCCCTGAGGGGTCCCTTTTTTGCTGCCTGGACTTTCCCCATTAACGCTCTCTGATGGACAATACGTCTTTGCCCTGTGACGCACTTTCTGGTTACCTTTTGTTCCTTCGCCTCTCCCGGCGCTTTCTGTTTTCATCTGTGATTGCGCGAGGCGCTTGACTTAAAACCTGCTGCTTTCTTGCTTTCGTTCCCTAGAGAACCTGGGGCTTTTCCAATACAACGAGTTCCGGGATGGCGTTGGGCCAATGGACCTCAAAGTGACCCCTCCCCTCCCCGTGGCCGGCAACCCAACGGTGTACACCTGAAGATGACCGACCTCCCATGATTCGGATGCCTCCTGCCAACTGGCTTCCGCTGCATCGCGTATTTGCGTTTCCCAAACAAACTTTTCCTTCCGCACGGGATGGTCGCAGACAAGGGACTATTCCCTTCTCCCCCTCGATTTTTTCGGATGCGGAATCAGAACCCCCGATGGACAAATTTTTCTTCCCCAGGAGGTGCCCTCTACGGGTCTTTTCCTCAATGTTCCCGTGCTCCGCTGGGCCCGGACTTTTGTGATCCTTCTGGAAGGGGTCCCCCCCCCCACAGGGATTTTCTGCTCAGCGGCTGTTTCTGAGACTTCCCAAATTATTGCTGTCTGGATTCGGATCTCCTCCCACTGCATTCCTTCCGGATGGGTTTGGATAGACCTGTTATTTCTTCTTTAGCGACACGATTGCACACCCGAGCCAATTTTATGTGAGCGTTTAAGATTTCCTGTTTACGATTCCCCGTTCCGAAGCGCGGCACCTTTTCCAAATGTGTTTTTTTTTTTTCTAGGCCCATATCTCTCTCTTCCTCACCGGTCGTTTTAGATTTTCTAAAAATACCATTTTTTTTTGTGAGAACCAAGCACAACGAGGGAGGTTAATATTTCTTCACCTCCCGATATCTTTCATTCCTTGGACATGAATACTCTAATAACCTATTAAGATGATGGTACTTCCCTTTTGGAAATACTCTTTAACCTTTCCTCTTCCCTTGACACAACCCCCGAACGCCCAGATAATACTTGGTAACCCCCTTAGCGGTCATTCCGAACAACTCCCGCAGAGAACTTCCTTCCCTCCTCCACCTACTTCCGTCCCTTAAGGTGGATCAGTTGCGTTCTCTTGTTGATTAAGCCTTCGGCCCTCCTTCTCACCCCAAGTTGGTCCCAGTGAGTTCTTCGAAACCCGCGTGAGGACCCACCATTCGCCTGAGAAATATGTGGTAAACACCCGTTTCTGGACCCGGCCCCAAATTGTTTCTGGTTTTTCCGAATTAGCCCACCCTCCCCTCCGTTCCGAGATCCATCCCCGCTCGAAATCTTTGCTTATTAGATTTTTTTGCCAATCCCCCACAGTTGCTCCTAGGGACCCCCGCATTTCAGCCTTAACGGCCCATCCTTTTCTCTTTTCCCATATGTCGTTTTCAAGCGCATCCTGAAAGGCCTTTAGTCTATTTTCCTTACCCCGGCCTGAAAGACAATACATTTCTTCATCTTCTTTTCATGGGACGGTGGCAGTAAATTTCTCTGCGGCCATTCTCAGAATTCCCCCCCCCGCAGGAGGGTGAACTCCCTCTCTAAGCCTACCACAGCAGTAGCGAAAAACGACTTGTCCCAAGTGAACCCCCAAGCCTTAGCCATCCGATGATTTCCCTCCAGCCTCGTATCCTCTGACCCCACTCCCCCTACCGCCCAAAAAGTTGACCCCCACATGAACGAAACCCTTTCCTCCCACAAGTTCGATTTTCTCTGAACTCCGGTCTTTTGTCTGAAAGCCGTTTGGCCCTCACCTCAATTGCATTCGGTAGTCGCCTTCATAAAGGCGACACCCCATCACCTCTTGCGTTTGAAGGGTTCCCTTGCAACAACTACCCTTCTTCCCTTGCTTTCTCTTCGCCTCGATTATTCTCCCACCCCCCCAAACCCCCAGGTCAGCTCCTTAAAATGTAGAGCGCCTCAGCCCATGACTCCTTTTCCTCGTTCCTTTGCCGTGGACGAACCGATTTCACGGCGTCGAGCTTAAAGTTTGTTCCCCCCATGGGCCTCCTTGGGGAAATTCCATACCCATGTTGTATTTCGTTTTCTTAAAATCCACCCTTCCATTATTAAGTAACCCCTCCCCCACCAGCCCCACTCCATCTCTCTTTCCTCCTCCCTAAGTTGTGTTTTCTTCCTTTCTTTCTAGGAGGCTGCCTGCTGGGGTAGGTGTCCCCTTCAATCTCGGTGCCTTTTTTCGACCCTTTTCCCCTAGGTTTTCGAACAGGACTAGGACACCCATTAACTTTCCTCTTTTTTTCGCAGACTTTTCCCTGAGTTCGATAGTGGATTCTGCCCGGACCGCCCCTCGCGTTGATGGCTGGTATCCTTTTCGTGGGGCCGTTCAGTCCCCATTCCTTACCTTTTTCTTGGTGTTCTCCATAGGGCAGAAAAACCTAGCCCGCCCTTGCTTTTTTTTGATTGTGAATGTAGCATTGCAACCCTATTCCCCTTTGTAGTGGCTTGGGATTGAGCTCGAATTCCTCAGTCATTTTTCCCCCAACCTGCGGGGAGGATCTCACAGGATCTTCTAAGCCCTCCCTCGGAGTTCGAGAACTCCGGGGAGCGTCCCTTGCTTTTCTCCCTGGAAGGGGTGTGTTTCTTTTCTCCCTCCAGGGTTTTAATGTCTCCCCTTCGGAACCCTGATGGCTCCCCTATCGCGACCTGCTTTCTCCCCATGGCTAAAGTCCTTCTCAATCTCCCGGTTGCGAGACTCAATCGGTGGGAGGATTCCGAGGGATTAACCCCCACCTTTCAATATTTTTTCGTCAGGGGCAGCCTTCGCGAACCTTGTTTCTTTTTCTTTTCCAATACCCCTCTTTTATTGTCTGCTTTTTTTGTTTTTTACATCTTGGACTAAAGTCGCAGCGCCGGTTTTTGGGCCTCCTTTTTTTAATACAGTCTTAACCGACCGCCCCACCTTGCTTTTCCTCCATCCTGCCTTTTTGTCAAATTGCAAGCCGCGTCTTTGGTGAGCCCCATCCTTTACTCTCGCCTCACTTTCCCTTATCTTTCTGCTTTTTGCGCGACAAGACAACCCTCCCAATTGTACTGCCTGACGGTTGTTGCCATCGGGACATGTTAAGTGAAGGGCTTTTTCCCAGAATCCGCGCCCTGTTGGTTATTGTGATCCGCCCTCATTGCTCAAAAGAACTGGAATTGCTGATCCAGGCATATTTTGCGTTTTTTTCCAACTTGCCTCTCGTTCTGCCCTTTTTGTTCCGTTCGGGGACTTGTTCCTGCGGGGGGTGGTTTCTTGAGAACAGGGGGAAACCCCGGATTCTTTTACCGTGGGATAACTCCCCAGCGCTCCTTTGAGGTAGAGTCAGATTTGGTAATCTACAGATAGTTTCGTCGATTTTTCCGCACAAGGCAGCCCGGCTTTCTTTTCTTTGGTTAGGTTTTT
>Ga0179591_1262214_pt1 | contig 10293 bp, 7 predicted proteins | sample CZOMad2_1_08_16f_FD_182891 | JGI IMG/M metagenome (GOLD analysis project Ga0179591, IMG submission 182891) | Vadose zone soil fungal communities from Angelo Coast Range Reserve, California, USA - CZOMad2_1_08_16fungal (PacBio error correction) | ecosystem: Environmental > Terrestrial > Soil >... | reverse complement strand
CTTAATTCCATAGTTGCCCACCCTCCCCGTCCCCCCCCTCCCCCTGCTGCTTGGTCCTGGTCCGATTTGTCCAGTTTTTTAGCTAGCGTCATATTCCTGCCTCTGAAAAGACAACGTAGGCTGAACCTTTCTTCTTCTGAATCAGCTTCCCCGAATCTTACCGTCGGCTGCGAGTTCTTTCCTTGTTTATGTCCCCTTCCACGTGTTCCGCCTCCAAGATCGCCGTCGATTCTTTGCTGTGCAATTTTTTGGAGTGTCGGAGGATATCCTTCGCCCTCCGTGCGCAACGTTGCCTGCCGCTCTCTTGCAGGATTACCAACATTTTTTCGCTGCCGAAATTCCCGTCATCGCGGTTGCACTCTCGTGAGGGCCATTTTCCTTAAAGGACTTTTTCCTTCGTCACGAGTCAGTCCTCTGCCGCCGTTGACCTTTTCGCGTTCTGGATCCTTCTGTCCTTTTTCCCCGTTACCGATTGCCTCGATTGCCGCCGAGATTTGCTTGTTTTGCATCAAACGGTTTAGACGACGCCCGCGTCCCCGGGACGAGTTTGTTAGGATTAATTTTTCCCCCAGCCGATCATAAGAACTTCTCCCCTTCGGAGTTCTTTCCCCGCCCCCACACCTATTAGTGACCGACTTAATGGGATATTGCGCAGCCCTCGTGGACGTCCCCCGTCCTATTTAATTGTCATTCCACGGTTACGCCCCCGTTCTTTCTGGTAGTAAATTTCTTTTCTCACCCCTCGTCTCATTCTAGGTTGGATTTTACTTAACCTGACGGGAGCATGTTGATTTCAGTGAAACTCTTGTTTCCTGTTCCAAATAGCCCTGTGTTTTACGTTATCAGACGACTGCCCTCTCTCATCCTGATGGTTTGCTTTTTTTTTTGAACTTTTTGGGTAGTGATACTCCCCCCTCTTCTTCCTTTTGCAATCACTGGTCTTTTAGTTCAACTGCTGCGTCGGCCAGTCTCTCCAGCGTTTTTCTAGTTCGTTCCATTCCTTTTTTTGTTTCCATCCCCTTTTCGTCTCCGCTCCTTTTTCCCTCTTTTGAAGCTCCGCAAAGAATGTTCGTTTAGAAACGTCGTACCTCCCCCGGCTTTCCTTTTCACCTTGGCCCTGGTAGATTTGGCAACAGCGAGTCAGTCTTTTTCTGCATCGGGGGTCCGGCCTGACACCCCTGTGCTTTCCTGTCCCGCTCTTGGGGGCGACTCGGCCCGTCTACGTGACTCTCCTTTTCTCTTTTCCCCAACCCTTATGGCCGGTACGCTTGTTAGTTATCGTTTTTAAGCGACACCGTTCCCCCTACTCATGCCACCTCCGCCCTAAAACAACTTTTAACCGAATCCAAGTTCCGACCCTCTCCGAGTTGTCTCCTCCGGCCCCAAGATTTTTCGAAAGGCTTGGTGTCATCCACTCTTTCTGACCTTTCTGCCGAGAATTTCCCATTGCCGTCACGTTATTAGTAAGAAGTTTCTTTTCGCTATTGCATTGAAGAGCGTACGACCAATGTTCCCCCTTTTAGAATCCAAGGTTTCAAGTGGCGAACCTCCACCCCGGGGCGGTATACCTGTTGTCAAAAAAACGTCTGCCATGCAGGAAGTCTCCCGGATCCTTACCAGGTCACTACCTTGTCCAGGTTCCCTCCTCAAGTTCAGATCTGTTTTTTTATAGTCCAGGTAGGTTTTATGTTCCTTCCATTGTGGAAATTGGATTTTTCTTTGATCTTTTGTTTCCCATTTCGAGTCTTGAATATGACTGGTTCCCTCCTTTTCCGTCTTTTATTTTTGTGAACCGCGACCATTACTCTTGGCGTTTCATCCCGGTCTCACAGCCTCCAGCATTCGTTAGTCATGCAAGAGGCTTTTTCTCGATTCCTGCTAGGGTTTCCCCCTTCCTTTTGTCCTTTTTCGAAAACTCCTCGGGAACCGGTTTTTTCCACGCTTAACGCCCGCGATGTGATGGGTATGGGGCCTTTCAAAGGCCTTTTCCCCCCCCCCCCCCCCCCCCTGCGACCTGACCGCTCTCCAGATTCCCGGTCGCTTTTAATTTCCTCTTCCCTATTCCCCCCAGGAAAGCGAGAATCTCTACCCCCCCGCTCGTGCCGGTCTTCTGATCTTAAACCTAATTTTCTCTTCGATTTGGAAGAGCCCGAGCCGTGGTTGCCCTACCTTCCTGTGACATCTCCAGCCTCCAGTTAATGTGTGAATCACCATCTTGAACGTTTTCAGATCTCGGAGGAACAAAAGACAATATGGCTTTTATGTTGACCGTTTTGTCCGCCACTGATTCACGCATTCCTCCTGAGCGTATTTCGTTTTTATCTTCCCCGACCGTATTTGCATGACTTACCTCCCCAATTTCCCCCCGAAATTCCCCCTTTGACCCAGTCGCTAATGATTGCTTCAGTTCGTGCTCAGCTACTCCCCAATTTTTGTCATTTTTTTTTCCACATTAATTCTGAACTCCTTGTTTTTTTTCTTGAATTCCCCTCCGTCGTTTTGGCTGCCTCAATCCCATCGTCGGGTCCTCTGTTTGTCTTCCTTCAATCCTAATTTTTTGTTGTTTGACTCTTGGATTAGAAGATTGTCAATGTCAGCGCACTCCGTCTGCCCTGGCCTTCTCCCCCCACCAACGCTGCTGTCATTTTGCCACAAGGCGCTTTTTTTTTTCTTAATTTTTCACAAATCCCATGAAATGACGCATGTTGCCTACCCAAGGCCATCATTAGCGCAGCGCCGCTGGCCCCCCCTTTTTTTCCCTTTTAGATTTTAGTAATTTCTCTACGGCGTCAGACAACTGCAGATTCCCCCCCAAGGCCCAATTCCCTGAACTTTCCCCTTTACCCCCGGTCCCCAAACCATTTCTTTTTTACTCTGGGACTCTTTTTCGCCTCGATCCCAAGCGTCAAGCTTGTGTAAACTGCTCCTGTAGTCGTTTGTTTCACATTTCTTTCCTTCTTCCCACCGTCGCCTCAGCCTGAGCTCTCCTCGGGGGCGCAAAGAAGAAGCCTGATGGTCTTTAGCCGGGTCCTCTTCCCTCGGCTTTCCCCCCTGTGCTACTCGCATCGTCCCGTTCCCTTCCCTACCTACAGAGTTTAAAAGCCTTTACGGAGTTAACAGGACCGGGCTTTTTTTCCTGCCACGTACCCCCATCATCCCTCCTTTCTTACGCCTTGTTTGAAAGGCCCCCCGCTTTCTCCCCTGACCTCCCGGCTTTGACCACCGATACCTGTTCTCGGTCCTTCAGTTCTATGCGAATCGGAGCGCGCTTGACCCCCCCCTAGCCGCAGAGTCCGTTCCCTTTCTTGGAACAAACGTAAAAAGCTCCCCCTCGCCATCAGTCCGTCGGTGCCAAGCTACGATTTGATGACATCCCGAGTAATCGATCCCTTTCCCCCCCTTCTGAACATCCACTACCTTGTTGCTTGATAAACACCGCCCCTTGTTTGCCCTTTCACGACTGACACCCAGGGATTGAGCATCCCTGTCTGTCCTTCGGCTTTACCCTCAGCGTTTTGTGTGACCCTTATCCTTCCCGTTCGTTTGCTGTCGACCCTTAACTCCTTGGAGTCTCAGCGACTTTTTTTATGTTTCCTCTTCCCGTGACCCCACACAATCGTCGAACCGTCCTTTTCTTACGCGTTCCCTCTTTTGATGCCTAGCAATTCTCTCCCTGTCAACCTTCTCGTCTTCCCCCCCCCCTCGCCGGGCAACCATCGTGATTCGAGGAGAACGTCTCTTTCGGGTGGAGCTTTTGCGTGAATCTTTTTCGTTCGGACCCTTTTTCTTTACCTTTTAGCGTTCCCCTTTCAACCTTTTCCGAACACACCCTCTGACCGCCATACCTTTCCTCTCCGGCCGTCCCAGTTGGGATCCTTTCGAAAGTAAATTAACCCGCGGGCCGGGATGTCAAGCGCGGCACTTGGCGTTCCGTCCCCCTGGTTCCCCACGCCCATTCTGGAAGCGCACCCGACCCAGGCAATCTGATCTTCGCCTACCCCTGTAACCTAGTGCTTTTGATTTCTTTTCCTCATTCTTGCCTGCCCCAAAGCCCTTTTCCTGCCTACCTTTTTTCTGCCCCCCCCAAATCCACCTACTACTGGTGGCCCCTGTTCATTCCCTTCGACGTTCCCCCCAGGTTGGACTCCCATTGATTGCTTCATCGGCTTTTTGCTCTCCCGCCCTACCGCGTTCCTCCACCTCACTCAGGAAAGTCTGCAGCTCGATTAACTTTCACCCCCCCTGGCTCCCTTTTTGACAGCGGAAAGACCTTTTCACGTCCCCACACAACAGACCTGCCCGCGGGAGTCTTTCAGTTGGACCCCCCACCAGATCGGGAGGTGTATCCTTTCCTTTCCACAACTCCCCCTACGGTTCTCCCCCCCGTGGGAAACGTTGCGCACCCTTCGTTTGCTTCCAGCCAGTTCCTTAGCCCCCCCCAAGGCGTCCCTCCCCCCTTTGTTAGTTCCCCGACAATTTTTTTTCCAGCTGTCGCGTTGCTTTATGTCGTGTCCAATAACTCCCCACAAACGTCCTTTGTAGATAGCTTCTTGAAACCGATTCATTACCCCGGGCTCCCCCCTCTTAGATGCAAGTCGTCAGATTTTTATCCTATCCTCGTTCCTTCCAACGTCTGTCCCCCTTCCCCTTTCCCCTCTCCGGCGGAGAAGAAGATGACGCATGGAAAATAAGGTTCACTCCCTCTGATTGACCGTTCCTCCCCCTATTGACCCTTGCCCGTCTTTCGCTTTCCGGCTTCTGCAAATGGTGAACCTGCCCTGGGTTAAAGAGGGAAGCAAAGTGGTTCCACGTTGTCTCCCTCTATCCCCTCCTCACCCAAATCATTAACCCGTCGCCGCTTCCTGCAAAGCTCGAGATCGATGCCTTCTGTTCCCGGCCCGCTTTTTTTGGGAGCCCGTGAGATTGGTCCGACGCCCTGACTCCAGCTTTTAGTGCCTCTTTTACAAAGACAAGATCTATGTAACGATTCGTGCGGTGCCTGTCGAGTAGTTTACATTCCCGGACCCATCAACGAGTCGCTTCCCCCCCCTTCAACTGTGCTATGACTGAAGTGAAGGATTTCCCCTTTTAAGTTGCCGATTTTTCCCCCTCTCTTTCTCCTCCCTCAGTGGTTGTTGTTTGAGTCTTGATGTAATAGGCCAACTTACCTTGAATTTCTTTTTTTTTTGTCCTGCGGTATCTGGGACACGATGAATGGTTCCGCGACTCTCTTTTCTTTTTTCCCTTGCTACTCTCCCTGCCCCTCACGTATCTTCAATCTGCCCTCTTCTAATCAGGAACTCCAATCCCCTCTGTACGTCGGCATGCTTCATTCCTTTCGCTTTTTTTTCGTGCCGAAGACTCATAGCTTCGATTTTCCCTCTTCGGCTAGTCGTCCTTGAATTTCATTTTTGCGGAAGGCGTATAAATGGAGCTTCAAGTGACACCCCCCTTTTTGTTCGATCTTTATGCTCCTTTTCCTGCCCTACGTTTTTTTTTTTTTTCATGGAGCTGAATTTATTTTTGACCTCTTTCTGAAAAGGGGCTCCCCTCTTGATTTGCAGCATTCTTACGATGACTCTCCTTCAAGTGTTTCGTCCTGGAGTCTCTGGCCTTTTTGTTCATGTCACGTTGATTTTTTTCCATCTATTATCCAACTCTTTGACATCTGGCACCGCTATTGGCTTCCTTGAGAGCTTTCTGACACCCCCCCCTGGTGTGCCTGTTTCCGCCGACAAGCGATTCAACCCCTGAGTTTTTGGTTGAATTATTTTTGACACCATAACGATACATCCTGCACTTGCCGGCCTTTCCCGAATTGGAAAGGCTAACAACCCTCTTGTTGACGCCCTTTCTCTTTTTTTCCTGTTTTTGACGTTTGAAACCCCCGAATTACCTTGCTTTAAGCGATGAATACCCGGGTCCCCTCCGTGAGGGAAATGTTTTCTTACACCTGCCGGGGTATTTTGGGGACTCCATGTCCCGCGTGCGCTTTGTGATTTGCCCTTTCTTTTTTCCTTCCCCGGCCGGTGCCAAAGTCCAGGGGGTGAAGTTAATCTAGTTTTCTCTCCATCTACCTTTTTTCTTGTGATGAAGTGCCTGCTTCGTGGGGTTATTTCGCCACCCTTCGTGAAGCAATCACTTTGGCTTGAGTTCCCCACCTTGCTTTCTGCGTCCAGTTCGCGAATTTCGTTGAAGACCGTGGCCTTATTTTGTTGTTCCACCATGTGTCTCCCTTCCCCTGACTTTGGCAACCTGAGGAAGCTAATTTCCTATCCTTCGTTTCTCCTACCAGGTTCGTACTCTACCTATTCGGCCTGCTTTTTTCCCCAAAATGGACGAAGGTTTCGCCCCTGGGGAATTGACGCCAACACCCACCCCGGCAACCTGGCCGTTGGTACCCCGCGGTGAATGGATTTTTTTAATACCTCGCGCTTCCCGTTCTCAGTTATTAAACCTTTCTGAGTCCTTTCCCCCGTTCCCGCGTTAAGTCCCTCTTACACTAAGAGTGTCGCCCTCACGCCTGAAACGTCTTTAAAACACTTCAACGCCCTCACGCCTTCCCTACTCTTGTTTTTCCCCGCATATCCGCTGTTTTTTCCATAGTTTGACTGGAGGTGGCTGCTTGCTTAATGCGACGCCCACTCTTATGACATGACGTTGGCCGCAAGATGGCCCGATTTGGGTAACCCATTGAAGGCAGACTCCCAATGTCGGACCCTTCCAGCCAGGTCCGGCAACTACGTTCGGTATCCAAACTGTTGTCCCCCCTTGTTAGCCCCTGACAGAAACCACGGAAATAAGATGATCATCATAGAAATTGTTAACTTTCACGTCCTCCAGTTTCCTGATGGAGTTCTTAAGTTCGCACCACTTGTTAGGTTTCTTTTCCCGCTTTGTTGCAACTTTCCAGATTATCCCTATCGGGGAACATGCTCTTCTTTTCTTAGGTGGCCAGCCACCCTAGGAATGATGAGCTTTGATTTTTCGTTTTGTGCACCTTCCCCCCCCCCTGAAGGCGATGTCCGATGGCAGAGACCAGCGTCCTCGATTTCGCGATTAGGACTGAACGCCAGCTCTGGAAGGCGGTGGCCAACCTTTACTCTTGTTCTTCTAAAGGTAATGGACACCTTTCTCTTAAATAACCGGAGCTTTTTTTGGTTTGAGACTCCATCGTCGTCATTACTCCTCGGCTAGACCTCCTCGAGATTTACATTTTCCCCCCATTCCCAGTACTGCAGCGCTTCCCCTTCTTCCTCGATTCTTGCTGCAAACCTTTCATTTTTTCACCGCTAGCCTTGCCCAGACTTGGGTTCATTAAGTAAGTTTTGCCCGACCCTTCTCCAGATCTTTTACTTCCTTCCCTTTGCACTTTTTTTTATCTAGGGGGTACCCCGTACCGAGGAAGGGCTGGTTAAGGTTACCGGGGAGCTTCACCTATCTGCTTGGGCCTTCGCTTACCGTTACCCCAGCTGTACCTGCTTCCTTAAGGTCAGCCCCCCCAAGTCGCAAATTTCCCCTTTGCGCCCGGCTCTCCTGATTCACGTTTGGGACTTGTTCTGCCTTCAGCGCCAATGTTTCACTTTCGTGGTTTTTGTCACTGCTCATTCTGCCCTCCCTTGTGTCAATGAAATCCCCCGACAGTTTGGTGCTGTCGAAGCCATGGCTGAGGGCGATGAGACGAAAGATCCTTTTCTTTCCTCCTCCCTTTGTTTTGTTTTTGAGTTTTTCCGAGGAAAAAAGTGCTCTCCCGACGAGGTGTTCGGCCATCCCCCCCCGCGTCTTCCTTGAACACAATTCTCGAATAGTACTTCCCACCGACCACACTCCTGTATGCAAGCACCCCCCCACTTCCAACGCTCCCCAAGATTAGACTTTCCCCACCGCAATTTCGAATTTTGAGCCGTCCTGCTTTAAGAAGCTTCGCTCAAAACGAATTCTGCTTCCCCCCTTCCCTCTGAACTTTGCGGCCCCACTCACCTCAAAAAGCCCCCTGGGCCTCCGTGTCGCGCCCCCCTCCTCTCGTTCAACTGCTTTTTAGTAAAGATCTGGCTATTGTTTTTCCATTCTTCCTTACTTTTTTCCCCCAGTTTGCACCTTCAAAAATCGGTTATCGTCCTTCTTCGTTCGCCCCCCCGCCGAGTCCGAGCCGGTCGACTTCTTCGCTTCAGTTTTTTCTGTTTCCACGGGAAACCAACTCCCCCCCTGCGCGTCGCGCGTCCTGAGTTACCCCTGACATTTCCATTTTTCCATTCCCCCGTCCCCCCCCCCTTCTCTGCGGTCTTTGACCCTGCCCAGTACAATTTTTCGATTCACAGCCTGGATTTGCTCGAATGTCGGTTATATCGCGCCTCCGTATACTGAGTCATCTGGGGGCTGCCATCTCGTCCCCGCACTGCCACGATGTTCGCTTTCACACCATGGAAACACTGCTAACCCCTTCTACGGCGGCCAACACTAAGCACCCATTTTGCAATTTAACGACGCTGCGTTCCGATCATCCCTTTCCCTTTTTCTTTCCCACATACACTAACATCCTGAGAGACCCCCCCCTCCTGACTTCCAAGACGACCCCTTTGTGGCTCACCTTTCTACCTTTTCGATTGAAGGTCTATCCGTTTTTCTCGGATGCGGTTTGTGGTACACCTCCAGTAGTTTTCCTCCTTTTTTCGTGATTGACGGACTTGTTTCCCTTTGGCACCTTTTTCTTAGGTTTGTCTGCCGTGAGATTTCCAAACCCTTTTGCGACGTTCTTGGCGGTAAGTGACGCGCATTAAGTCTTCTCCGGGACTCAGTTCCCCTTTTTTTTTTTTTTATCCCCCCCTGATTGCGAAAATTTTTCTTCCTCTTCGAACTGGTATAGGGCTTTGAATTGCTCTTGGCTTTGCCCTTTTTTTCCACTCTTTTCCGCGTGGGCGCCTTTTGTTTTGTTTTATTGTTGTCGAAGTTAAAAATCTTTACCCGACCCCCCCCCCCACATCCTGTCCCCCCCAGCCTTTTAACTACTGCAAGTTCCAGTTAGCTGGCGATAACGCCGTTCCCCATTGACCAGCGGGACCTGAATGAAAGCGGAACTTTCGTCGCCTTCTATGCTCCCCCTCCCCGGCCCCGGATATTTTTCCTACAACTCTTCCCGGCCCTTAGATTTTTGGTCGCTTTCAAGTACTCCCCTGTTTAGTCTGCAATTTTTTTCATTTTGCTTTCGCTTCCCCTCTTTTTTGCCAAGATTTTCAAGAGAACTGAGTGGCACCCCAACCCCCTTCAAATCCTGACGATCGGCCACCGATGCCCCTGCGACCTGACGCCCCAGGTTGTTGAAATCTCCTTCTTGTTTTCCGCCGCCTGTTCCTCTCCCCTCCCTAAAGTTACTAGCACAAGCAAGAACATTGCATTTGGAAGATGGATCTTTGTCATCTCTTTTATTAACGTAAAACCCGGTTTTCCCCCCCGCGGTTTTCATTAACTTCTTTTCATTTCAAATTCCCCTTTTTTTTTCGCGTCAGGCCTTCTTGCCCAAATCCCCCTTAGTGGTCCGGTTGCAGACAATTTACTCCCCCAGTTCGCGAACCACTTTGCAGTAAAGGCGATCGTTTGCTCCCACAAGCCATGATGCTTCCTCCTTCCCCCCTTCCGGCTTCCCTTTCCCTCTTGTTAAGGAACACTCCAAGTAAAGGATCGTTCCTTTTTTTGATCGCTTTCACAATATACGCCCCCAAACTCGTCCCCGTTTTAGATCGCCCTTTCTGCTGTTCTTTCCTGATTTAACTATAGCCCCACTCTTTGACATAGTCGTTTCATTTGATAATACCCTCGGTCCCGTTTCTTCCCCCCTCACCCTTCCTCCCGCGCAATCATAGGCGTAGTGACGGACAGAGAACGGTTCAACCGGTATCGGTCCGAAAGCCTTTTCAACCCTAGATTCGCGATCGCCCCTTTTCCTGTCTTGACCCCATGGAAATCCGAAGTCAGTACAAGGATCGAATTCACCGGAGTTCCGCGGTGCGCGGCCATGTCCTCCCCGCAACTCAAATTTGCCAATGTACGTCGCACCCCCGTTTTTTTTCCCGCCTCTCTATCGACCTTTCTCTGGGTCACGACTTGCCGGGTCATCCCAAGGGAAAATTTCCCGCTTTGCCTTTCCACGAGATTTTCCAGCGTTTTGCCGGCCTGATTCAACGCTAGCGATTGAAGTACGTTCTGACTGCATGGTATTTTTTCCTATCAACCTTCCCCAAATCCCCAACCCTCGACTGACCCCAGTCTTTTCATTTTTCCCCGGTAAAGTTGGATTGT